>Ga0075418_10001016_pt1 | contig 30982 bp, 46 predicted proteins | sample SoiMetdeltSBSDD2_FD_81776 | JGI IMG/M metagenome (GOLD analysis project Ga0075418, IMG submission 81776) | Bulk soil microbial communities from a Populus tree surrounding site in Tennessee, USA - Soil MetaG P. deltoides SBSDD2 | ecosystem: Environmental > Terrestrial > Soil > Tree plantation... | reverse complement strand
TCGCGGGTGTCGGTTCCTGTAGCCTGTTAGGGGTACGTGGGGGTGTGGGTTTGGAGAGGTGGGGTGGTGAAGGTGGAGTTTGCAGCTGGGTTTCTGGCGTTGATTGGGCTGGTGGGGCTGGTGATGATGTGAACACAACCGCAGCAACAACCAGGCACCTGAAGACTCTTTGGCAAGGTAAACAGTCCTGGCACTGGCTGGCCCTGTTCATTGGCCATGTCCAGCCGCGTGGTTACCGCACCTACTGGCGCAACCGCTGGCTGTGGCAGTGGCACCTCACACCACTGCACGCGGCCCGCGACGGCCGGAAGTGGACGGCCGGACTGTGCTGGGGTCGCCGGACCATTTACCTGTATCGGCACCGATGACCACGTGTGAAGGGACGTGAGGTGAGGGTATGGATTGTGTCTATTGGCTGGGGCTAGCCGGACTCGTGATGCTAGTCGGCTGGGGCTGGTACAAGATCGAAGACTGGTGGTCCAGTCGATGAATACTCTGGAGAGAGAGACTGATCGTGAGACACACATGGCGTCTGGTTGTAGCTGCAGTGATGATTGGACTACTAGCTGGCTGTACGCCAGAGATCCCGTCACAGCGCCAGCAGCCGGCTGACGAGCCGTACAACGGGGAGGTCCCGGCACCAAGGCCGCGCGGTATCCTCGACTCTTGGCCAGGAGTACGGGTCTTCTTCTATGGCCATGACGTAGCGGACTTCGACAAGAAGATCACGTTCAGCTTCAACATGCTGGCGGTGGCGGCTAATCCGGACCTGTTCGGAGCCTTCGAGGAGCCGGATACGTTCGTTACTCACCCGTTCCGGGACCCGGTGACTCGGGCCAACCTGCTTGTCACCCCAGCGCCGAAGGCGACTCCGTATGGGTTCACCGTCTGGTTCCCGCCGAACGAGAGCATCTCCTTTACCATCGCCTACGGGTTCGAGGGTGAGTACGGGGATGTGGTCGGCTGCGAGTTCCAGACGTGGACGGGGGCGCCGATTGCCAACACCCGCACCTTTGCTGCAGTACTCAATCCGGAGCTGCGAGAGTTGACTGGTGGGATGGCCCACGCATCCAATCTCTGTACATACACGACCGGACGAGGAGGCCCAGTGTAATGGGCTGGGAAACGGAGTCGGCCATCATCCGGCTCATCGGTTTCCTGCTCATAGCTCTGGGTCTTGGTCTGTCTGCCTTGGTGGGCGCACTGATCTGGAGAGAAAGGAACAAGCCGTGAAGATTGAGATGGTCACCTGGGAACTCAAGGACGGCACTCCGGTCGAGGAGATAGCCCGCGCGATCCAGTCTGTCTCCAGGAACAGGGTCTGGGTACACAACGTGGATACCGGATCCGAGGACTACATCATGGTCATAGCCGACCGGGAACTGACACCGGAACAAGTAGCTGAAGCGTACGAGAGCAGGTTCTGATGGGCGACATGGGAGAGCTGGAGAGCTTTCTAGAAGACAGCGACAGGTCCTTCATCCGTGCTACGTGTATGTACTGCGGAGCAAAGTTCAGATCTCTGGACGAACTCGGTCCTCACGTCTGTAAGCCCAGGTTCTGGTTCTGGCTCGTCAATCATCACCCCCTGCTGTTTGCATTCGGGGCATTCATGCTCGGCTACACGGTCGGGGTCTGGTTGTGGCGCTGACTCCATTGCATGAAGGCTGGGGATGGGGCTCGCGAGTCCTGGAAATTACAGTCCAGACACTGAGCCTGGTCATCCTGGGCCCGTTCATTCTTGTCCATCGCACGATGGACTGGATAGCAGAGAAGTGGTGGAACTCATGAGCATGGAAATTGCAATGCAGGCGGCCGAGAAAGGACTGGCGTGGCTCAAGGAGTCTGGCCCTATCTACGGACTCGACGTTAATGAGGTGGACATTTCTGAACTCAATCTGGGTTCATGCCGTCGATGCGTGCTCGGACAACTGGGTACGGATTACAAGCAAGTCATCATGAGACTGATGGCCCATGGTGCTGTCTCACAGGCAGAGGTTGATAACTGGGTAAATGACCACGGGTTTGATCGTACGTCTGAGGTCGAATACCACGAACTGGATCAGGCCTGGCGCACCCTTCTGGAGAGAGACCGCGCCCTATGACCAGGATCATGCGGCTATTTCCTACCCATCTCACGCCTGAGCTTGGGCAATTGCGCGGTGGTCCCTTCTTCCAATTCCTCAAGGACGAGGGCATTGAAATCAGGGAAATGGAAAAGGACGGAGGAATAGCACTTGGCGCCGGAATCATGTTCGTAGACGGCGGTCAAGTGGGTTGCAAGTCTGTCATAGACAGCATGCGCAATCGTCTGGGTGAACGGGTGAAGGTCATTGTGGATGTGCACTTCCCTTTGACAATGCCCGAACTGGTAACGGCATTTCAGCCAGGTACTACTGACGACACCAGGGACAGAGACCTGGATCGTCGTGCACAGGAGTATTGGGCAGACCCATTGAACCGGCACGTGGCCGTGGAAATGGTGGAAGAAGCCGACGCGGTGACATGTCCCAACCGTTGGTGGGCACGTGGACTGGAGAAGTACAACGCCAATGTCTTCGTACTACCGGACACCGTGGACCCCCGTACGGGTGCCGAATTCGCTGTCGGCTGGGCCAGGGCTTGCATGAGTATGGGCCTGCATCCGTATTCCTGGCTACGACTGTGGTTGATGAAATTCAGTTTCCGGTCCGTATTCAAAGACCAATGGGACAAAGAGAAAGGCGCATGGCGGAAATGACAATGGCAGTGCAAACAGATCGGGACTACGCCAGGGAAATACGTACCCTGATCGATCAGGCGACGCAGAGTGGTTCCTATACCCCAGGCACGATTGCCGAGGAGCTGGTGAACTTCCTGCGAGAGAACGACCCGGAACTACTCATCGGCTGGCTCAACGCTCAGGCTGTGTACTACGTGCGCCAGGCCATCCTGAAGCGAGATGCATCGGCTCGGACTCACAACCGGACGCAGGCGTGTCGGTCCGTATTCAAGGACGCCGCAGAGGAGTTCGAGAAGACGGGTGACAGTACGGAGCTGCGCTCCCATTTCCTGACCGAGGCATACGTGATCAATGATGGCTCTAGGATGCTGCTCAAGGACATGACGGCAACGGAGCTGTCCTATGTGGCCGACAAGTATTCCCAGTTGGCTCGGACCAGTCTGCTGCGAGAGGCGTTCCTCCGTGCCCTGGCCAAGAGATGTGGTGACCGCCCAGTAGGAGAGGTACTGGACGAGGAAACTGTTGCCACGATGTGGTGCTCGATAGCAGGCGAGTAAGTTCTGATGACTACCCGTCCCCGTTCACCACGAGCTATCCCTCCCCGCTCCGACTACACCCGTCATGCCAACCCGCGTTCCCTCCCGCCCCGACCACCCGGCCCCCGTCCACTCAGCCCCACTCCTGCCCGACTGCCCACACCGTTCCGCCCCGATTCCGCGACTAGGCACCACGGCCCATCCCAGCTCATCCCGTACCGACTACCCATTCCCGGCCATGTTCCTCTCCCTCCCAACCCCGACTACCCCCCTCCATGCCAACCTGCCCGTACCGACTACACCACCCAGCCCGCACCTCGTCCCAGGCCATCCCGTACCGACCTCCCAAGCCCGCCCGACACTCCCCACTTCGCCCCGTCCCGACTACACCGCCCAGCCCACGTCTCGCTCTCGCCAGCCCTCCTCCGACCACCCGGTCCCAGTCGATGTCCTCCCGTCCCGATTCCGACCGCCCAAGCCGCCCCATTCCACCTATTCCCTTCCCCGACTTTCCTCCCCAGGCCCCTTCGCCTCCTCCCTTCCCCGACTACCCGGCCCTTCCCGCGCGTCCCGCCCCATTTCCGACTACCCTGCTTCCCCCCAAGCCCGCCTCGGCCCGTACCCGACTCCCCCCGCCTACCCCCGCCTACACCCGCTCCGACTTTCCAGGCCTCGTCTCCCGCTTCCCGTACCACGCCCGACTCTCCAGGCCATCCCGCAGTCCAGCCCAGCGTCATCCCACGCCCGACTCCCCAGCGCACCGCGAGCCAATTCCGTTCCGACTACCCACTCCCGACCATCCCAGCTCGATACCGACTACACCGCCCACCACGAGCCAATTCTTCCCGTACCGTTCCGACTACCCCGCCCATCACGAGCCCGCTCGTCCCGCTCCGACTACCCCTCCCTACTCAACCCCCGCCTCTCCGACAAGCCAACACAACTCCTACCGGCCCCGCTCCCGACTACCCGGCACACCCCCAGTCCGGCCGGCTCCCTGTCTTCCCCTATCCGACTAGTCGTGCCACTCCAACTCCACCCGGCCCTTCCCCCCGACTACCCCCGTCGCGTCACCTGCACCCCGCATCCGCCCCGACTCCTCCACCCAGTCCTGGAGCCCCTCCTCGCCTCTCCCGACTTCCCTGCGCACATCCACCCATGTCACTCCTCCCCGACTTCCCTGCCCGACCCCACACGGACCAGCCCATCTCGACTGCCCCGCCCTTATCCAATCGGCCCGGCCCCAGCACCGACTACCCGGCCCCATTCCCACCAATCCTTCCCGGACCGATCCCAACCCGACTAACCACTTCTCATCCGGCCTGTCCAATCCCGACTTCCCCACCCATGTCCGCTCACCCCGTACCTCACCGACCAGCCCCGCCAGTTCTGCACCAGTCCACTGCACCCCGTCCCGACTACCCAGCTATGCCCCACACTCCCCGGCCCGGATCCGACTGCCCCGCCCTACTCAGCCCCTGTCGGCCCGCGCCCGACTTCCCAGGCCCTGTCGCCTCGATCCGATTCCGACTACCCCGCGCGACCCAACACGACCCAGTACCGACTTCCCTGGTCCCGCCGTCCCGGCATTCGCCCCGGCCTGATACCGACTCCCCGGTTCAGCCCCGAACAAACCTCATCCGACGAGCCAACCCACTACGACCCACCGCAACCCGACTTGCCATGTACACGCCTACCCAGAGACCAATCCTGCCCTCACCCCTTCTGACTACCCCGGTTCACCCCGGACCCGCCCGACTCCAGCCCGATCCCGACTAGGCTCCACAGCCCGCTCCGACCCTGCCCCGCCCTGTTCGACCACCCAGCCCCAAGTCACCCCCATGCTCGCCCGACAACCCCAACCTTGCCACATCGGCCCGCACCGACGACCCTCGCCAGTTCAGCCAAAGTTAACAATCCACAAAGGAGAGAGAAGTGTCAGCATCAGTGTTCGAGCGGTACCAGTCAGACGCATACCCGTACAGGTACAGTGGCACCCTGCTTGTCGCAACGATCGCAGGAGGAACGCCAACGGACCCTAAGGTTGCTGAGGGCTGGCTCCGTACCAAGCTCGGCATCGACAAGGACGACCTGCTTCGTGAGAAGGTCGCCGAGGTCATGGTCGAGCGCGGTGTCACCGTTGACGAGGCAACTGAGATCGTCAACACGCAGAAGAATCTCAACGGCTTTAAGCGTGATGAGAACGGCCTGTACATCGAAGGTCGTCAACTGAAGGCCGCACTCAAGGAGGCTGTCTCCATCGCCGTTGCCGCTGGGAAGATCGACCAGCGTGGCTGGGGCAAGACGAACAAGTGGATCCAGAGCTATCTGGCTGAGCACGTGTTCGTGGTTGAGGACCGCCTGCACCTTGGTGTCACCGAGGCGACCGGAATCAACCAGCGGTTCGTGCACACATTCCGTGGTACTGGTATCCAGTACGAGGAATACGTAAACGACGCAAAGATCGATTTCACCGTTATCTCGGACCACGATTTCACCGAGAAGCAGTGGGCAATGATCTGGACATGTGGCGAGCAGAACGGCGTCGGCGCGTCCCGGTCCCAGGGCTATGGCCGGTATGAGGTCATCCGCTGGGACAAGCAGTCGGCCTCAGCTAAGAAGTGAAGCAGACCATATTGATCACACAGCCGGCATTGGTTGATGTATTTCATCTGGCCATTTGCCGGCAGTGTGGCGACGGGAAATGGCCAGTTCCGTTCAGCGTGCTTACGCAGCGTGATGCCTGGGTTGTGGGGCACGTGGAGGGAACTGGTCATGAGGTTCACTCCCATACCGAGGTACGGATCACAACATAATGCAACCAACGCCAATTGCTTCAGTACGGATTGCGGCATCGTATTCCGCTACAGATGGCTCAGTGCCAGAATCAATCGAGATTACCTGGGAGATGGCCGTTCCTTCATCGGTCTCCATTCAGGAAATAGTCCAGCTTCTGATGCGACCACCGGCGAGATACAGAGAAGGAGGTGAGGCCGATTGAGAACTCGAAACATTCCTGTCGCGCTGCTGCATGAGCAGTAGCTCCTGAAAGGTTTCTTTGCAAATGAATATCATCCGTCGGTTTGCCGCTGTCGTTGGGTCCTCAATCCTGACAGTGGCCCTAGCCCCAGGAGCCGCTCATGCAGCAGCTCCTTCTGTAGTACCACTCGAAAGGGTTGCTGTAACCAAGACAGTCGAAACTGTGGTTACTGCAGCAGACCTGGCTCCCGTGCTTGAAGTCGCAACTAATGCGCGATCGGGAGAAGGCATGATCCGGATTACCACCCGAGTCTGTGGCTCGGCTGCCGGATGGCCTGCGGTAGCGGCTCGAAACGGGGTCACACCGCCCGTCTACCTGGTGCTATTGGGCCAGCGGATCGTAGTCACATGTACGTCTGGCGGTACTATCGCCCAGGCTCAGGCTCCTCCTGTCCGGGCCGCACCTCCGGCCGCAGCATCTGGCTGGGTCGCCCCGGTCAGGGCCTGCGTGGTCAGTGGGTTCGGCATGCGCTGGGGACGCATGCACTGGGGTACGGACCTGAGTGCTGGTTACGGTACCGCGATCAGGGCAGCAGCCTCTGGGACCGTCTCAACGGCTTACCAGGCTGGTGGCGCCGGCAACTACACGATGATCAATCATGGCAACGGCCTGATGACTGTGTACATGCATCAGTCACGCTTCGCTGTGCGATCTGGCTGGGTTTCAGCTGGCCAGGTTGTTGGGTATGTGGGCTCCACTGGTAACAGCACTGGCCCACACCTGCACTTCGAGGTACACACTGGTGGCGCCTGGAACGGCCGCGTGAACCCGGTTGGATTCATGGCCGCTCGTGGTGCACCACTTGGTTGCTGATAAATAGAGTTATCTCCTTGGGGCCTGGTACCGAAGGTTGGTACCAGGCCCCCAATCCCTTTTCTGGAGAGATCATGTCCGCTGCTACTGAAACACGTCCAAGTTTGACCGGCGCCTATCACTGGCGCGTCTGGCAGATCCCGGAAGTTACCGGCCGATTCTTCTTCAGCCGGGAGCAGGTCGCCAAGGTCCTGGCGGGCGCTGAGCCTGAGAAGCGCCATGTTCGTACCCGTATGTGCACGAGCTTGCCGGACGGTACGGACATCCTTGGTCCGTGGTACTCAGACACGATCGAGCCCGCGATCCCGGAGCCCGGTTACCTGGACTGAGGTTCCTTGACCCGTACGTACGGGTGTGGCACCCTTGAGGCATGCAGAATGACTACCTTCAGTTCCATCACACCCATGAGCTGGTAACCGACGCTCAGTTGGGTGTCACCTATTGCACCAGATGCACTCGTGACGTTGGGTTAGAGGAGTCGTGCTCTGCAGCTGGTACAGATCGTCGTCGCTGGGTGCTACGAGAAATCGCAGCTGACGCGGAGCGGGACGTTGAGGCCTTTGAGGGTAGACCGTTCACCGGCAAGGTGGTGGCCGAGTACCTTGCTTATCATGCTGCCGCCATCAAGGCCCTGGCTGAAATCGTACAGACGCTGCTCCCGGCAAAGGATGAATAGTGGAGATCCCGGAAAAGCTAGTCGAGGCGGCAGCTCGGGCGTTGTGCGCCGAAGACTCCGGCGAGGATCCGGTGACCTTTGACTGGAATACGATTCTGGAATATCACCGGGAAATGTACCGGGAGACTGCGCACACTGTTCTTGAGGCAGCGCTCCTGGAATGCGAAACAAGGGAACTGATCCGAGTCCAATACAGCGAGGATGGTGAACGCCAATACACCCATGGTGGTCTCTGGGACTCACGGCCGGCAAGCTATCACCTGTCCAAACTAGGTGAGGGAAAGAACCTGGTTTTGGAACGGAGGCTGGTTCTAGAGTGCCTGTTCCCCCCAGTCGTAATACAAGACGAAGAGGTCCTATGAGCGAGTACTGGATCTGGAGCAATGAACATCGGGCGTGGTGGGCGCCATATGAGCACGGGTACACGGGCCTGTTGCATGAGGCTGGCCGGTACCACAAAAGCATTGTCGACAGGATCCTGGAGCGAGCAAATATCGCTGTCGATGAGGAAGAGTATCCGAACGAGGTAGCCATTCCCGTTACCAATGACTACCTGACGAAAAGGTCGCTCAGCATCCTGGCTCACTTCGAGAAGACGCAGACACTCAAGAGTTGGGAACCACGACAGGAACAGGGAAATGGCCACTGAAGACGAGCTTCCGACCTGGGTCCAGCAGCTGGTGGGCCGAGTCCTGTCTCCAGCAGAAATAGCGACCGGTGACCAGATTATGACCGCAGGCAAGAAGGCTGCCGCCGATCTGTTGACCAATTACATGGGTTATTGCGTGGCGATGGATGCCGAGGACCAGGACGCGGCCCTGTTGTATCACCTGCAGTTTCAGGTGGCGTTCAGCACGTTGGGTAAGTCGGAGGCCGTGTGTGCAATGGCCCTTGTCTGTGATCTATTGGTTCGGGAGCTGAAGGAAAGACATGGCAGCTTCGACAACATCGTTGCTGCTGCAATGAATAGTTCCTTGTTCAATAACAATGATGACCCCGATCGCGACTGGGAGAATGAACTGCTGCGACGGCTGGAGGAACAGTGACCACCACGGAGTTCGATGTTAACTGTCCGCACTGTGGAAAGTTACAGGAGCTGCATACCAGCGTCACTGATCCTGACGCCGTTCCGGAACCTGGATCAATCAGCTTCTGCTTCACCTGCGGTGGTATCTCGGTATATGACGAGGATCTGCAGTTGGCCTACTTGACCCTGGACCAGATGGAGCAGGTGGACAAATCAATAGAGCTACAGAACATCACCAAGGCCTGGCTACAGGTACGTGGAAAAAGAGAGCCGCCCGGTGCCAAATAAGAAGTGCCAGTTGCATGATCAATGGAATTGCTATGAGTCCAGCTGTCGAGAAACAGATCCAATTATTGTCCCGGTCCTGGATGAGTCGTTAGCCGTGGCGTGTTGCCCGACATGCGGGCGGCCAGTCCAGGATCATCGAGAGTACGGGCCGTGGTTTCACGCAAATTGGCCGGGGCAGTGCAACGACTGCGGTCGCCTGTTTGACGAGGGCGAGATCATTCGCTCGTGCACGCACGGCTACTCCTGTCAGGAGTGTGCATCGTGAGTTGTTATGTTCAGGGCAACTGTGGGATCGATCGCAGGACGCTGACGTAGTACTCTGACAAGCGTGGCCGGAAAGATCTCCATCAACTTAGCCAGGCATCAAGGTGCCGCTAGGGACTGCGTTGACTGTGATGAAGAGTTCGCCACCGGCATCCCCGGCGTCATGGATCGGGACCTCAAGAGGTACTGGACCCGAGGCAAGGGTGCCCTGAAGATCCGCTGGGGGACTGACGGCTCCTTCCGTCGTTGCGTACGGCTGCTTCGCAAGTATTTCCCACAGAATCCCAAGGGTCTGTGCGCCAACCTCCATAAGGCAGCTACAGGTGAGTGGCCAGCCGAAAAGGGCATCCCTTCGTGAGAAAATAGACTAGTGACAATTGAAAGACACGAACCACTGGCCATAGAACAAGTTGCTGTTATCCGGTCTCTTAGCTCAGTGGATGGACTGAGCAATGCAGAAATCGGACGTCGCGTGGGCCGGTCCCGAGAAACGATCCGAGACATTGTGCTACGTAAGACGTGGAAAAGTATCAAGCCCAGTGATCCAGAACTTGTAAGGAAGCTGCTAGATAGTTTGCGTGAGGAGGTGGCAAATGCGCACGAGAATATTGTCAGTGACCATCGCTGACTGCGATGTCCAGACGTTTCGCTGCGGTGGCAAGGGCGGTCAAAACGTTAATAAGCGTGACACCGGAGTACGGATCATTCATCGGGCCTCTGGTGCCCGTGGCGAGGCTCGTGATGAACGTAGCCAGTTGCAGAATAAGAGGCTGGCCTGGAAGCGAATGGCCACAAGTCCTCAGTTCCAGCTATGACTGCGCCGGACGTTGGGGCAAGAGCTGGTTCGTGAGTCTGAGTTCGAGGTCCCGAGGCACGAGATCAAGATAGAGGTCAAGCGCAATGACCACTGGGTGCGGGTCGATGAGGCCGACCTCAGCTCCTAACTGACCGTCTCAAAGGCACGAAGTACGGCTGTCGCAACCCAAAAGAGCAGGCCCAAGGCAATGAGATTGACACGGGCCGTGAAGCTAACAACAGCAAGCCCAAAGCATATGGCGGCAGCAATGAGCAGTAACAGGATCAGTATTTCCATAGCCTGGGAGTACCCAAATGGCGTTACCCAAACCAGGGGCACAGATCAGGTTTGAAGACGTGCATCCGGAGGACCTATCAGTACGCCGTCCTCGCATCATTGAGCGTGAGGGCGTTGTCTGGTCACTGGCCGATACGGCCATGTCAGTCTGGGTGATCCCAGACGATGACCCGGATCGCGGTGCGGTCAAGGTCCGGTGTCCGGGCCGTACTCAAAGGGACCAGGGACAGTTGCCCTGTCGCATAGATGGTGCAGTCAAGGTGCCGAATAAGCGAGATCGTTACTAGCCGCTCGTCTTGGATCCGTTGTCGGAATGTCCCACATCGATGATGGCCTCGGTTAATTCCATCGGTGGGGGAACGGGCCGATGGTGACAGTCGCACCATGTGCCACCTTGGCAGTTTGCTGGCTGTCCATTGTGGTTGATGCCTTTACATGCCGAGCAGACCATCTGTTCCCTCTCTAGCTCGCCTGGCGTCAGTCTTGTAGCGCTGTACACTTCGCTCGGCCAGGCCCAGCGCTCTTGCAATTCGACGGCATGACCAGCCCAGCCCAGTCAATGTGGCGACCACGGCTCGACGCTCAGAAACATTGATGATTGGGCATGCATCACCGGACCGTACGCGGGCTACAGCGATCTCAACGTTGAGGTCATCACAGCCGGAGCGAGTGATGTCATGCTGACCAGTCCCTCGAACCACGTAACGTGATCTTAGTCTGTTGTAGCGGACCTTTACTTCTTCGCACCGACAGCCGTGCTGATCGTAGGCATAGAACGTGCCGTGGTGTGGAGCACCACACATCTGGTCGTTGTTCATCGTCAGGGCATGTTCCCTCCGGGGATGTGCTCCAGCCCACTCCACATGGCCACACCACCGATCTTGTCGGGGATAAAGCCCAGTGCCCTAAGCCGGTTAGCAAAACGTCTGGCGCCCAGTGCTGGCAACCGATTCTCGTCACAGTACTGCGTATAGAGTCCATTGAGGACAGAAGACCTGATCTTGTATCCGTCTCTGCGAACCAGGAGCCCGTCGTCAAGTCTGTCCCGGATGAAGGAGGCTACTGCATCTACGTCCGTGCGGTACGAGTCGATGTCGGCCGTGATCTCGGGTGGTTCGTTCAAGCCCTGTTCTCGGTAGGCGGCTAACCCCTCAAGCAACCAGTTCAGGATCCCGTTGCGTTCCACGACCAGATGCTCTGCATAGCCCAGGATCTCCTCTAGGCCACCCTGCCCGAACTCCGTCTTCATAGGTATACTCTTGGCCCGGCGCCAGATTGCGTTGTCGTCACTGTTCACCCGAGGCAGGAAGTTGGTGGCAATCCACACCACACACTGGGCCCTCCAGTCCTGGTACTCCTCGTACAGGCTCCTTGACGTGATGACGTCTCCACCCGTAATGCGCTTGACCAGCTCCTCGTCCAGGAGCACGCCCTCAGGCATCTCTGACGTGGTAACAAATCGACGTCCCCGGAGCCGGTGAACGTCGACAGAGGTGTCGTTCTTCTTGAGTCGGAAAGTTGTTGCTGGTGCAGTAATTCCGTAGCCACCAAAGATTCGGGTCATGACGGAGGTGAGGACGGACTTGCCAGTACCGCTGGGACCGTGTAACAGGAACATGGCCCGTTCTGTGGGTGTACCAAGGAGGGAGTAACCAAGAGCGCGCTGGACGTACGCCTGTATGTTGGAACACGGCAGGATGTCGGCTATGAACTTGCGGAACTTAGGACACCTGGCCTCTGGGTCGTACTCCGCGCCAAAGGTCAACGTGATCAGATCGTCCGGGCTATGGGGCTGAAGCTCGCCAGTGACGAGGTTGAGAGTGCCGTTGGGCAGGTTGAGTAGGTCCAGGTTGTCATCGAACAGGCCAGGGGTGATGGCGATACCCGGCTGGGCAGAGAACCGCGCAATGGCGGCCATGATCTTGCCCTGGTTGTAGCCCAGTTTGGCTTCCGCCAGCTGCTTGGCAGCGGCCTTGTACTCGTCCGTACCTTTGGTCTGCTCAACGATCAGCCTGCAGGCGTCCATCACCAGTTCTACGTTGTGCTCAGCTGCGCGTTGAATCTCCAGAATGTCGTCACGTTCCCAGGCGTGCCCCCGCCAGACGTACCATTTGTTCTCGATCGTGTTGAATCGGAACTTGTCCCCGCAGTACTCCTTCATCCTGCGTCCATTGCCCGTGTCTGTAAGGTCATAGCCCCCATGTACGGGTAAGGCTACCTCCTGGTCGTCGCTGTCGACTCCGTCCAGATCCAGCGCCCGCAGCAAGGGGACTAGGACCTTGGTGTCGGTGTCGGTGCTGTAGCCCTGTTGCCGCAACGCTTTCGCGGCCTTCGACATGTCTCCGTTGAAGTAGTAATGGGAGTACACGAAGAACTTGCTGAGCGGGGTCTCGGTAGGAAGGTCCGTGGAGGAGGACCAGATGTAGAGGCAGTCTGTGTCGCCCTTGTATCCGGTCGAGGCTGAGTGACCGTCCCTCACGTCCTTGCCCGGACGGACCCAGAACGTTTCTTCTTTGGACCGATGACTGACTTTCCAGCCCTGGCTTGTGAACCAGGTCTCTTCCCAGGATGCACGCTCGTTGAAGTAGTCGCCCGGACGCAGATCATCGGTCAGAAGACGGGGCGCGGGGGCAGGCTGATGGGTTGGCTCTGGCGCCAGCGGCCGTTCATCCAGGGCAGCGATGATAGCTGCATGAATAGCCATTCTCTGGGACCAGGTGATCTGCTGGAAGACTCCTTGTTGGCCTGAGACAGTGGTCCAGGGCTCTCCAGACTTATGGCAATGTCCCCCGGTGGGGGCGACTACTACATAGCCACCCTCGCCCCTGGTTTCTGCCAATACACGCCAGAATTTCCTGGTGGAATTCTGAGACAGTAGATTCAATTCCTGGTCATTTAATTCATCGAACACGGCCTCGCGCATGGCCAATTTTGCATTGCCAGGAATTTCGTGATCAGGCACCCGGTAAAGGACGTGGATCCCTCCGGACGGGCTCCATTCTGCGTAGCCATGTTGAAGTAGGCTGTCCCAGATTTCCTTGACCCCACGCAGGTCACATTCGGCCTGTATCTTGCTCAAAGAATCGGCATCAGCGGAGCGGCCCTCCAGCTCGACCAACTCCAGGTTGCCCGAGATCCGACCACAGATAACAGCGACACCGGCTCGCGGGTACTGCATTTCAAACCAGAGCCGTACGTCGTCCAGGGAGGGGCGGGCATGTTTGTAGCCCTCCCACTCGAAGCATGGGGCCTTGGAGCCACCGGGCCTGATCGGTATAACAGCACATCCGCCGTAGTACCAGGGGAGGGCGATGTTGTGGTGGGTGTCGAGTTCCTGCCCTGGTACCACAACATCAACCATGGCTGCTCCCAGGACGTAAAAAGTATGCTGGCGCGGCGCTAAACCGGATGATCATCGGGCGCCTCGCCATGAGCGGTGAAACAGACTGTAGACCCTGGCCACAGCTGCGCGCTAGGCCCAGATGCAGTAAAGTTCCTGGGTAACTCTCTCCAGGAGTAGAGGGCCCCGCACCGCCGATCCTGTCGTCAGTGGTGCGGGGCTCTTGCCGTCTAGAACGGCGGTACGTCCTCGAACTGGGCCCGCTGCGCCTCCTCGCGAGCCCGCTCCATCCGGAGCTTCTGTAGCAGGTTCAGCTCCTCAGCTGTGGCCTGGACCGAACCGGCGACTGCAGCAGCAGGCAGCGGCGGCTGGACTGGCTGTGGAGCCGGCTGCTGAGCTGGCTGCTGAGCTGGTCGTGTCGTTGAGTACTGCTGCCAGGCGGGATCCATTGGCTGCTGTGGCTGTGCTCCAGCGGGTGGAGCTGTGTCGTCCCGAGGCATGAACGGACTTGTCACAAAGTCGGGGTTGGCCACCTTCCATGCCTTTGCCCGTTCAATCGCAACTGGGTCGTTTGACATATCAGTGATAACCCAAGGTGGGTTTAGTCCGGTCTTGCTGACACCCTTGCCCATTCGTCCAAGTACCTTACGACCAATGAACGGACGTAAGCCAACGATGAGTTGGCTCTGCATGAAGTTGGAAGCCCGGTAGACCTTTCCGGGAACGCCGGCCCCATCCTTGTCGTCCAGGTCGATGACGTCACAGCATAAGGCGTCTGACTTCTTGCCCTGCTGGGTGAACCGGGTGGGTAGGTAATCGTGGTACCCGATCGGGAACACGATCAGCAGGTGGCCGTTCAGATTCTCCGGACGAGCGTATTCGCCGGTAACCTCTACGACTTGGGCGAACTCTTCGTCTTGGTAACTCATACCACTCTCTCTCCCTTATTACCTATTCTGCCGAGTCTGCGTAATCGGCAGCAATTCCTGATTCGAATGTCGGCGCAGCAATTGGGTCAGTTGCCGGACGCTGCTTGGTCAATTCAATGATCTGCTGCTCGGCCTCAATCACCTTGGCCCGCCACCTTTCGACACCGCTAAGTGCCCGCTCACGGTCACGCATCGCGAGTGCCATTTCCTCGTACCAGTTACTCACTACTTTTCCTCCTTGTTCATCGGCCAGGACATCCCTTGTCCGAGGCCGCCGTGGCGCATTGATCAATCTGACACTCGGATGCTCGCTTCATCTTCCTGGGCACCCCCCCAGGTCTGCCGTCATGTCGTAGCTTTTTTCCTTTGAAAAAAACGGGCACCAAACACAGTTGTCGCCGGGTGTTGGATTGATCAGTTGGAATCGGTGTGGGTTGGTCTCGATGTCCATGTCCATGAGCTGGAAGCCGATACGGTACATCCGCTGCAGGGCGTCCAGGGCCACCTCGCGGTTGTACGGCTCATGCCACACGAAGGCATCGTCCAGCCACCCGGACCGGGGGAAGAACAGTAGCGCCACGTTCTTGACCTCGCGGCCGGCCCGCTCGTGTCCGAGCCCATAGAGGTGGACCTGGGTGATGTAGCCCGGAGACGGGGGCTGTCCCCGGTGCAGCTTGCGCATCTTGTCGGCGCCCGTGGTCTTGTAGTCCAGGATCGTTTTGGTACGGGTGTTGAAGACGTCGCTGCGTCCCTGGACCATGGGATCTGGGGACACGCGAAGCTCGGTGAGCCAGCCCCGGTCTCCGACCCGGTCCTGGTACAGGTTGATGGCCTTCTCCAGCCAGTCGTGGATTGCGGTGCCGACGATTGCCGGCCATGGGTCAGCCCAGATGTTGACCGGGACCGCGCCTGCGATCTTGTAGGCAATGCGTCGGTCGCACGGATCACCCAGTTCCGAGGGACCAAGGCTCTTCTGCAGGGACCGGGGGGAACTCTGCTCGTTCCAGAGGATGATCTCCGACAGCTCCTGCTTCAGGGCCATGGCCGCAGGGTCGGGGCCTAACTGGGCAAACTCCGGATCACCCATCCGACTCCTCTCACTCCAGGTGCAAGGAACCTACTACGAGCCGCTGACAAAAAGAACCACCCCCAGGTACAGGACCTGGGGGTGATTTCTTTGATCTTGGTGCTAGGGGAGCATCGGCAGTGCGTGTGACGATCCCTTAGGCTTGCCCACGTTGTAGCGCAGGGCTACGGCCCGAGCAATGGCCTTGGCGATCTTGACGGGCGGGTGGGCCACCTTCTGCACGGTGTGGCCGTGGCCGATCAGGTCATTGATGCCGCCACCGATGCGAGCCAGCTTCTTGTGGAGGTTGTCCTCATCGATTGGAATATGCTGCTCCGCGCAGTAGCGGTACAGCATTGAAAAGGCCTCCACCACGCGCCCGTCGTACATGCCGCCCTCGCGAGCTGGGTCGTACACGGCCTGTACCTGGCGCAGTGCCCAGTGCAGGTGGGTGAGACCGCCCTGGCGCTTCGCCACGCGACGGGCCATGACCACGGCAGAGAAGCCCTTGGGCCCACCGAGTGGGATGTGCAGCTCGTCCAGGACCACACCAATGGCCTGTGCCAGTTCGTCCCCCGCAGTCCGGGCGATCCGGAAGTTCGTCCAGGCGTTCACCGAACGTCGGTAGTTGAGATCGAGGAACAGCTGTGCTTCCTCCGGAAGGGTCAGGTTCTCGTGCACGATGGCCTGAACCTGCTCGCTGTAGTCGATCTTGAGTGCCGCCGCCCGACGCTGCTGTCCGTCCAGGACCACGATGGTGCCATCACTGCGCCGGGACAATGTGAACGTGCCCAGTGCCGCAGGGTTGAAGTTGGCCGCGATGTGGTTGATCTCAGGCCCCTCTTCGCCTCGCTGGATGCGGGGGTCGATGGTCATGGCCTTCAGATCCACCCACTCGTAGCGGAATCGGTGGTTGGGGTTGCTGGCTTTGAAGGTGCTACTCACGACGTGAGCAGCATCCTTTGCCGGGGGTTCGACTTTAGCGGTGTTTCCGCCGTCCTTGAACTGCACGCTGTTCACTGCTCTCTCTCTCCTTGGAGTGGTGCGCCATGAGCTTCCAGGCGTCGCCGCATGGCGTTGATTCGGTTAACCGATGTGCGGATTGTGCTGCTGAGCGCGACAAGGTGAGCCGGCTCGATGTCGCCGAAGTTTTGGAACTGCCCGGCATCCCAACTGAGTTGTTCCAGAATCTTGGTCAGGTTCTGAACGGCCGGGAGGGTAGTGGCCGGAAGAAGGTTCGATTGGCCGGCGAAAATTTCCCTGCGCTCTGTATTCTCGTCCTCTATCTCTTGTGAGGTGCGACGGGTCAGACGCCATGGCGCCGCGAATGCGTTGTTCAGCGACTTCTCTGCACGTCTGGCTGCCTCGTCAACCGTGAAGGTGCCGAGTCTTATGTTGCGTACAAACTGACGCACGGTTGAGGCGGTCTCTACGCCCGTTTCCTCTGCCACTACGAGCAGTCGCTCGAAAGGCTCGACCATTTCTGGCGTTGTGTCCTTCAGTGCCCGGTACGTGTGGAAGATCTCCCGGATCAACTTCACGTGGATCGGCTTCATGTTGAACAGTTCGGCCAGGTCTGTGACAAATCCCGTGTATGCGGGCTCTCGCCTGACCTCAGTCTCCGACATTCCCTTCTTGCGCAGGCCAGCACGACGGGCACGTTCCCTTATGGTCTGTTCACGTCGTACATGCCTGTGAACCGGTGTGAGAAGGGTTACCCACAGCTCGTCCAGCTCCATCCAGGTCAGACGCCTGTATGGCAGACCTTCAGCCTCAAGCTTGTTGACCTGTTTGAAGTGGCGCACCACGGTTGCCCAGTCATTGGCGACCGTGACCGGAACGCTTCTCCAATGCAATTTCTCTGCTGCGAGGAGCCGGCGTGCTCCGTCAAGCATGACGAAGTCCTTCCGGACCAAAACTGGAAGCAGCATCCCGTCTTCTTTGATACTTACCTGAAGATCATCCAATGGATGCAAGCGATCCTCGCTGCGCAACCACACCGGGTTGGCGTTGCGAATATCGCGGATCGACAGGCGCACGTCGCTACTCAAGATCCCTCCCTTCCCTCAGTCCCTTTAGGGGGGCCTCTGTGAACCGTCACCCGTGACACTACAGGGGGATGTCCCCCGTGTCAAGGGTACGGCTGAAGAACCTCCCGACCAAGAAAATCAGGGTGCCCCCAGATCCAGGGGGGCTGAGGAACCCTGGATCTGGGGGCAGGTGGAGAGAGCAAAGCTATTTAGTGCTTGCCGCCGTTGAGGACGGTGGCCTCTTCGACCTGGAACTTCGGGTGGTTGGGGATGTAGGTGCGCTTGTTGACGCCTTCCATGATCTCCCGGAGTCCGTCTTCGAGCTGGTGCTCGCGTACGCCCTCCTTGGCACCCTCCATCCGGTCCAGCTGTGGCCGCAGGGTACGTGCAGCACCCTCCAGGCCCTCGGTGTTCACGATGCTGGGGATGCCACCGTTGTGCGCCATGATGTAGCGCTGAGACCGGCGCGCGGCCTCCACCACGAACGCGGGCAGGAAGCCCTCGTACGCCATGGCCACGCGGGTCCAGTCGATGTCCTTGGCGAGGAAGTCCACGCCCAGCGTGTTGCTGATCAGGCGACGGAATGCTGGCTCATCGAGCTTGGTGATCTCGATGACCGCGTCGATGCGGCCAGGACGCAGGGCGCCCTTCTGGATGTCCTCGATGTGGTTGGTGGTGAACAGGCCGATGATCTCCTTGCCCTTGGTCACCGCGCCATCGAGCATCTCCAGGAGCCTGGAGATTTCCACCTTGGTAGAGGTACCGGCGTGCACGTCCAGGTCCTCGATCACGACCACGGCCGGCGCGTACAGCTCAGCCGTCTTCATGACCACGGCCGGGTCATCCTTGCCGGTACGGCACATGATGAAGGTCCAGCCGTGCTCAACCGCCTCCTTGGCCGTCAGCATGGCGCCGAGGGTCTTGCCGGTGCCGAACGGGCCGGCGAACAGCACTGCCCGCTTGAGGGGCAGTCCCTGCCGACGCATCTGCTCTGCGTACCGGATGGGTGCCCAGACGTGTGCCAGGAGGTCGTCCATCACGTCCTGGCTGTAGACGACCTTGTCGGGGTCTACGCCAGTGAGGTCCATGAACTCGGGCTGCAGGCCCTCGCCGTTGATGGCCTGACCCTTGTAGATGGAGTCCGTCTTCAGGTAGTCCTCGATCAGCCCGAAGATGGCCTCGATCTCCTTGCGGAACTTCCTGGGTGCTTCGACGGTCAGGTGGAAGACGTAGCCGTGCTCAGTCGACGTGACGCCGACATCGAAGGTGGCGCTGTAGGCCGGGAACTGCACCAGGCCCCAGGGAACTTGGGTACTTGTGTTCAGGCTCGTTTTGATGGAGACGAACTCTGGCGGCTCAGGGCCGAAGAAGGTCATCCGGTTGACGCCGAAGCCGGTCGTGCCGGTCAGGTTGCGCATCACGTTCATGAAGGCATGTGCACCGTCATACGGCCGGTAGGGCATGGTCTTGCTGAAGTTGAACATCATCGACTCTTGCTTGATGTGGTTCCGCAAGAAGTCAATGGCCTGTTCGACCTTGCCGCTATATTGCGCCGGCAGGATGAACTTCTCACCCTCGAAGATGAGGGCGTCTTCCTGAACGCTGAGCTTCCCGAGCTGGTTCAGGAGTGCGCTGACGGTGTCGCGCAGGCGCTGCTCCTGACTCGGCTCACTTGCCCGGCGCTTGGCCTCTTGGACCGAGTCCATGAGGCTTGCGATTATCTCATCCTCGTTGATATGAAAGCCTGGTACGGGGACAAGATCATGTCGTGATGCCATTTACTCTCTCCAGGTGTTTAGTCCCACCAGCCCTTTTTGCTGGCGTGTCGATGATGACCGGGCTCTGGCCTCAGAATCTCCACCTCTGCAGAGCCTCGGTACTGCTTGCGTGCGTCGTACGTCAGATCACGAACCTGAGCACGATCCGGCCCCCACCAATCAAGGTGCTTTTCCTGCCTCGTTGGTGGGCGGGTGTAGCGGTAGCGATCCAGTCGGACCCATTCCGCTTCCCAATGACATGTCTCCAGGTCGAGCCATCTCCGTGGCCGTGGGGTGGGGCGATCCTGTCGAACGGGCTCTGCTGGCAAGTCACAGACTCTGGGCTCACGTCCATAGGTCCGCAACGAATTCTCACAGCGCCAGTGCTTAGGGACCCACCACTCACTACGCACCCACCAGGGTGCGTCCTTGTCAGTGCGGGACATCACTTCCTATCTAGTGCCGGACCATCCGGTCACCTAATAGAAGTCGTTGTCCATTTCTTCAGTCCCTTTCTCTTAGTTGGGGCGGGGCGCAGGTCCACCACTCCGGAGGAGACAATCAATCGGGCCGGTTACTTGGGTGGCCTTCACGTGAGGTGGGACGGTGGTGCCGTACATGTTGACGCCCCTAGCTCCTGTTTTTACGCCTCCGGGCCCAGGATCATAGCTTCGCCCCGTAAACCGTTGCAAGCTCCCCTGGTTATCCCGGAAGCGGGTGGGTCCTATTTATTAAGCCCGCCCCACCAAGAGGACTCATGATTCTCATTTTTGGACGGTCGACAGAATCATGAACCTTGACCCGAGCCCCTGCGCAGATTCGAACTGCGAGCCTTGTCGTTAGGACCGACGCGCTCTTCCGTTGAGCTACAGGGGCAGGTGTGTTGCTCGTACCTCTTTAGCTACTGCAAGTACTGCGGTGACGCCTGTTGTCTGATCCCATGCTGTGTGCCTGCGGCCTGCTACACCGTATCCGAGCACAGTTTGGGATGCGTACTTTATTGCTTCTGCTGGTGTCAGCAATGGCCAGCAGTCAACGCACACGAAGAAGATTCCGTCGCTTGACCATTTCCTCCTTTTGTAGGTTACCGACCTGGGGGTTACCCGACTCCAGGGCCAGCCACAGTGGTGACATGCTGTGAGACTGGGCGCCATGGCTCGCAGCATTGGAGCAACGGCGCGACGGTAGTGCAGGTTCATACTTCTGCTCCCAGGGCTTCCAGCCTGTTGAGGATAGCAGCCTCCATGAAACCAGGCAATGGCCAGCCAAGTCGTTGCAATCGCAAACATCCGCTGAGTACGGCGTTGCTGCCTTGTCCGGACAGGGTCAGCTGTGGCTGAAGCTCCAGGAGCAGGTCTTCGTACTTCTCCCGATCTGCGACCAGGTACGGCATCAGGCTTTGAAGCACGATAACCAGAGAGGCGCCGGTCACGGTCCACCGGCCGATGAAGGGCATCATGAGCCCGTCGCGGTAGACGTGGGAGTGTGCCTGTGGGCAGTGTTCGAGACACGGGTGGCGCAGGATCTCGCTGACGGGTCTGGTCTCTTTACCCTCGGATGAGGTGCCGGTCAGTTCACACAGTCTCCGGACCACGACAAGGTTCTTGGAGTCCACGACCATGACGTATTGGCCGGTGTTGCGGCTACGGTTCTTCTTGACGTAGACCCGGCCCTTCAGGTCGATGATGCCCGCCATCCAGGCCATTTCTTGAGCTGTGATCATTTTCCCTCAGCCTCTCTCCAGGAAGACTTAGGTGGGACAGTGATCCAGTGCTCCGGGGATCCCTGTGGCGGTCTTCGATCTTCATCGCGATGCTCTCGGGGCCGTTAGGACCGGACGGGAGGTTGAACTGGCGCTCTCGCCCGGAGGCAGGAGGTTGTTCGGTTTCCCTTGTGTCCGGTGGCGGGCCCTCTCTAGGAGAACAGATCCAACAGGACTGGCCTATCCTTCGCGATGGGGCGCTGTCCCACGCCCCTGGTGCTTTGTGGTGGACCTTTTGCAGTCGGGGGGTCCACCATTTTGCCCCGTTCGAGCAACGCTACAAGATCTTGTACCGAACTTTCGTTCCTAGCATTTCACTGCGTAGACACACCAGGGCTCGAACCTGGAACCTCACGGGCGTAAACCGCGCGCTCTCCCATTGAGCTATGCGTCCATATGCCAAACCCCTCTGACAAGTTCACTGGCTTCATCGCGTCTTTTGGGACGCTCTGCCTCCCTCATCAAAGGGGCCTGACGGTCTTCCCACACCACGGCGGCTAGGGAAGCTGATGCTCCTCCTTTGCGCCCACCGGAGGAGGAGCCTGGTCCGGCCGGTCCACTAGCTGACGCGGGAGAAAGGAGATCCCAGTATTGTCAGCCTGTTTGGGGCGACTTAGGTGGAATGGGCGCAGATGCAGTACCGGGGAACCGCTTATGCAGCACCATCCCTGTCGAGTATAGCGCCCATGACCAGGCAGCTATACCCCCTACAACGTTTTCCAATTTTCAAGTAGCTCGTCCAGGTCCTCAAGCCTCCCTGGTGCTGTTGCAACAGTAGCACACCCCTACGTGGGGGTGTCAACCCCCTGGACAACGAGCAAGTGAGGAAGATCCAGAACATCGGACATTTGGTGTAGCATCACTTGCTATGGGGTTATCACTGCAGGATAGGGTTGCAGCCCTCCCAGAGCCCGAGCGTCTGGCGTGGTTGGCGGGACAGCCGCCGTACATGATCGAGGAGATGCTCAGGGGTGAATGGTGGTGGGTCGCACGACCAGAACAGGTGCCGCCTGATGGCGGGTGGTTTGTCTGTCTAGCTTTAGCCGGACGCGGCTTTCGGGAAATCGAGAAGTGGAAGTGAATGGATTGCTGGGCAAGTCTTAAAGCATCCTTACGACAGCAGTGGTACACCAACCGAGTGGTTGGTGATTGCTGAAACATTGTCTGATGCCCGGACCATTTGCATGGAGGGGCCAGCCGGGATCCTGCGGGTACTGGAGCGCAAAAAGATCAGACATCGATATAAGATGTCCCCACGCCCCATGGTCCTATTCCCTAATGGATCAAAGATCTATACCGAGGGTGCAGATAATCCGGATGTTGGCCGTGGTTACAACTTAGCTGGAGCATGGCTTGATGAAATCTGTGTCGCCAAACATGAACTTATAACTACTGCTCGCGGTCGAATCTTCGTTCAGGATGTGCGTGCTGGAGACCTAGTGCTGACGCGCAAGGGGTGGCGTCCAGTCATTAAAGCTGGACTCACTCGCCGAAACGCCGAGGTCCTGGAGATCAGAACCACTTCGGGTGCCGTCAGGGTCACGCCAGAGCACAGGGTTTGGGCAAATGGCCGGTGGGTTGACGCACGCCACGTAGCGCCATATGACATTATGACGACATGTCAACAGGAAATGAAGACCCAGTCGCCAGCGAAGCCCCAGCCTTCTATGACTGGGATGGTGAATGTTGGTACTTCAATAAGAGGATGGGCTACCACCTCAATCGGTCTGGGTCATTACTCCATAGATGCATCTGGATCAAGAAGTATGGACCCATCCCAGAAGGCCATGAAATTAACCACATTAATCGGAAACGTTGGGACAACCGGATCGGGAATCTGGAACTTCTTACCATTCACGATCACCGAGCCCTTAGTTGCAGACAGCGGGATGATGAGGCGTGGATTAGTAACATGTCCCCAGAGGCAACCTCTAAGCGACTCACAGCCTATTGGAAGCGCCGAGAGGCACGACCAGTTATCTGTGCTCAGTGCGGTATTGAGTACCTTAGTAACGGAATGCGGGCCAAGTTTTGCGGCGCCTCTTGTCGAGCAGCAGCTGGCAGGGAGAAGAACAACGACGCTCGTCGTAGACGTCGTCAAGGTCTCCGCTCCAGTTGACGTTTACGACATCACAGTTGCTGGTGATGCTCCAGAGTTTTTTGCCGGAAGTGGCCAGCTACTTATCCATAATTGTAAATGGCGCTGGCCAGGGCGTTCGTGGAGTGAGGGGATCATGCCGTCGCTGCGGACTGATCTCACAAACGACCATCCACGAGCTTTTGTAACCACGACGCCGAAGCCAATCGACATCATCCAGGACTGGGTGAAGCGAGATGATGGCACAGTCCACGTTATTCGTGGATCCACGTTTGAAAACCAGGCCAACTTATCCTCACTGGTAATTGAGGAATTGAGACGTCGGTTTGAGGGAACTACGATCGGGCGCCAGGAACTGTATGGCGACATTATCGAGGCTTTCGACGGTGCCCTGTTCACACGCCTTGATATCGAGAACTACCGGGTTGATGACACGCCCGATGGGCTGGTTTCCACGGTGGTCGGAGTAGACCCAAGCCTCACTGGTGAGGACGACGAGATGGGTATCATCGTCGTCTCTCGGGACCGACAGAAGCATCTGTATGTCCAAGCTGATCGTTCAGTTATGGCCGTAGGCCGAGCTGCGGCCCTAGAGGCTTGGCGCGTAGTGGCCGAGTTCGGCGCTGACAAGTTGGTAGTAGAAGAGAACTTGGGCAAGCGCTGGATGCAGCAGGTGTTCAACGATGCCTACTACGAGTTGGTGGGCCTTGGCACATTCCCGGCCAATACCAAGCCGCCACTGGTTCGAATTGACACGAAGCTGGGTAAGCGAACCAGGGGCGAGCCTGTTGCCATGCGCTGCGAACAGGGTCGGCTCCACATAGTTGGACACATGCCCAAGCTGGAGGACCAGATGTCGACCTTTGTCGGCTGGGGAACTAGAGAATCCCCAGACCGCCTGGACGCCTTGGTCCATGCCTGCCGATTCCTAATGGACGGTGAAAAGAAAGAGGTCCGTATCGCAAGCCCACGCGACGTTTTGTCTTCGACGCTTCAGTCGCTATGGCAAGACGCTGGGAGCTATAGCAATTTCTAAGCGGCTTGGATACTCTCTGCATCGAGAATTGCCTCTACGAGGAGGCCCTTTTGACAATACATGTCTCCGTGACAGTCGATGGCTGCAATTGTTGCAAGCCAAAATCCCTGGTTTGGCATATCGGAGCCCCAGAAGAAACTGCCCCCGAAGAACGGGTTGCGGGATTGCCCCCAACCTGCAAACCCCCACGAAAGGTAAGTGTGATCATGGATCTACAGGCTGACAAGAAGGTCGCGTTATCGGTAACTGCTACCGATGAGGTTGGCAACCCGGTACCACTGCCCGCTGGCGAGACGGTGGTCTACACGGTAGACGACCCCTCGATCATTGCCCTCACGGACAATGGCGACGGTACGGCCTCAGCAGCTGCGACCGGAGTGCTCGGTACGGCCAATGTGCACGTGGACGCCACGGGCCCGCTAGAGGCTTCTGGTGATTTACAGATCGTTGTCGTGGCTGGCGATGCAGAGCGCATCACCATCGAGCCAGGCGCAGTGGAAGAAGTGACACCTGACCTGTAGGTCCGGTCAACAAAAGAGCCCAGGCCCCTAATTCGGGGTCTGGGCTTTCGTTTCAGTTGACAAGCTCTTCATACAGTTCGTTGATGGGGGTGCGTCGAACACCCCAGGGCAAGTAGGCGGCATGCACGAGATCTCTGTATGCCCGCATCACACCCCGCAATGTTCGTGGGTATCCGATGGTACGGGCGTAGCGCCAGCACTCGGGCCACGTCTGAGGTCGCTGATTCATTTCTCTTCCCTTCTAGGTGGTCGACCGCCGCCAGAGCCTTTCCCTGGTCGAGCGTTTGACCAAGCTTCAATTTCATGTGCTCGGTGAGACAGCCAGTACGGGGCCCCACTGATGAATCCATCTGGAATCGGGAATGGGTGGGTGTAGTACCGCCCGTTCACCCTTCTTGATTCAGTGAGATACCTGGTAACCGTTGCTGTTGCTAGGCCCAATATCTTGGCCACGGCTGCCGTGTCGAGGACCTTGTCAGTTGAATTGGACACGATGCTGGTCCTTCTCCCACCAGAAGAGGATTTCGCCAGGTCCGCGATAAAGGACCATGACGCCAAGTGATGAACTACTTGGCACTTCTGCCGGACTACGACTCCACTTCATACACGCGACGACAGTGTCTGACTTGAAGCGTTCAATCTCACCTCCAGCTTGGTCACAGTAGGTCTGGGCCCGAGCGTCATTGAACGTTACGCATTCCCAGGGGTATGTGACGCCCATGGTAATGACGAACGACATGACAAAGGCGGCCAAGATTTTCATGAGTTTCCCTTTCGTTGAGACTGGGGGCAGGACCGCCCCTGCCCCCAGCTATGGCTGTTATACCTCGGCCTCGGCAACCTCACGGACCAGCTTAAGAACCTTGGCCTTCAGGGGCTCAGGCCGGATGATGGTGCGGCCGAGCTTCGTTTCCCAGCTGCGTGCGGTACGGACGTGGTCCAGGTATTCGACTGCGCCCTGCATGAGTCCGTATGCGGTGTCTGCGATGTCAGCAGTCGTTGCTGACACAAAGATGTTGCGCAGCTCCTTGCGAGAGGTCTCGATGTTGTGCATGACCCGGTCGGTGATCAGGCCCTGCGGCGGCGTCGGGATGAACTCAGCCACGAACAGCTCCCGTTGGCCAGCGGTGATCGGCTGTCCGAGCAGTTCGAGCGCCAGCTCCCGGTACTCCCGAATCTCTTTACGGGCGCCGGTCACAGCCTCCTTGGCCTCAGTGATGCGCTCACGCCAGTTCTTGGAGTGCCGGAAGGAGAAGGTGGCGCCAGTGCGCTCGCCCTCCATCTCGGCCGCCCGGAAAGTATTCATGCACACGATGCGCACGGCCGTGGCGCGCAGGGCACAAGAGCCCTTGCCGTCGTGGCGGTTGGTGAGCGCCATGAACGGATAGGTCATGGTGGCGTCGCCAGGGAGTTCGATCGGCTCGTCCAGGTACACCAGGCACCAGACTGCCTTGCCGCCATCCAGTGAGCCGGCCGTCTCGTACTTGACGTTCTCGATCCCGAGAACTGCCTCCACGATCTCGCCCATGGCGGTGTGATCGATCAGGGCGTAGCCGTCAGTGTTGACCGACAGGATCTTTCCATTGTCTGAGCGCACGATGTGTTTGTGATCAGGGTTGAGTTCGTAGGTGGGCCACTCAACCGGCTCGGTGCCCTTGAGCTTGTACAGGGGCGACCCATCCTTGTCCATACTGTGCAGCTCGTAGATGGGAATGTCCTTGACCTCAGGACCTGCGAGCCGGTAGACCGGCTCCTCGACGGGCTCCCACAGCAGACCAGCGGGACCACGGGCCTCAGCCCAGGAGCCTGGATACTCGTCCAGGATGGTGACGTTTTCGTTGTGCCAGGGTGCTTGCCGAACGCTCATCATTGATTCAACCAGTGCTGACATTGCTAACTTCTCCCTCTCCATGGAGTAGATATTTAATTGCTGCAATAAGTAGATCTGGGCGATCACCTGGGGCAGATCTTCATTTTCCTCCCTGTGAGCTAACTTTGTCTTGCTTACATGGACAAGGTTAGCGCGCTGGAGCCAGGGTGTCAAGTGGCGTCTTGGTCAAGATCCTGGGATGCCGAAGACTTCGGTAAAGATGAAACGTTCGCCCTGCTCCGTGGGCAGGTTCTCGATGCCTTCAACGCGGCGAGTGCTGGGATCAGTAAGGACGTAGATCGTCCGACCACGTAGCTTTTCCCACGAGTCGACCCCGCAGGCTTTCAGCGTGCGCTCGATGTAGGGGCCAGCTACTGGGGTGATGGTGTATCCGCCGATGCCCTGGCCTGCTGAACCGTAGGTGACATGAAGGAACCCGGTCAGTATGCCGTGATCCTCGAAGCCGAGGAAAGTGCGTTCGATCTTGGCCAGCTCACGGGTGTACTCAGACATTCATTCTCCTGGATGTAAGGAGGCCCCGGCCTCATATCCGGAGACCGGGGCCAACTGTCAAAGGATTTTTGCAGATCCTGTTCACGACAGTGAACCGCCAATTTAGATCACTGGCGCCGTTTAAGGACATGTCACCTGGTGCCCATTTCCTATTTACCTGCTCTGCTCCCAGGGCCACTTTGCCTGTTGACCGGCCTCAAGGAGACTGATCATTGAGAAGGTGGCATCCGTCAATCCACCAAGCTGATGCCGAGTGGCTGAAGTCTCCATCATGGACGGTGCGTAACCAACCATGTTGAAGCTGTAGATCGGCACCTCGGCAGGGATCTGGGATGACACGTCGCCCTGCCAGTACCCTTGGCGTGGGCCAAAGGTCTGCTCATCGGTGACGATAACAACTCGGTCGTGGCCATTCCAGGTAGCCTTCAGGGCTTTGGCGGTCTGGGTGCCGCCTCCACGGGCCAGTTTGCTGAATTCCTCAGTGGCTCGAAGAACGCCTGCACCACGCTTGAGAGCAAACGGAAACAGCTGGTCATCGAAGCCGAAAAGTTCAACCTGTTCACCCTTAGCTGCCAGGGCAATGCCGAAGAGAGCGCCAGCCTGAACTGGCTTGATCTTCGACTTGGCGCTGTAGCCGACACTGGTCATAGATCCTGACGTGTCTACTAGGACCAAGGTCCGGCCAGGCAGGCTCGGGATGTTCAATGTTGAGACCTCCAGAGCTGCCTCCAGTGGCCGTGCCCACATCGAGTTGGTTGCCTCCAAGTAGGCAGACAGGAACCGGTATGGCAGCTGCCGTGACCTCATGACCTCGTCAGGATCAGCCAGCTTATCGGCCACAAACTTCATGGCCTGCTTGCTGATACCAGCCTCCTGGAAGTTGCGCAAGTTCCGCAGTAGGGCCATGTATCCCATGGTTGGGATCAGAGCTTCCCAGGTGGCTGCCGTGAAGGCAGCCCATGAAGAAACCTGCTCCCAGGTCATGCCGGCAGCGTCCAGCATCTCGGCAGCATCTGGCGCAGATAGAACAGCCTTCTTCTCCTCGGTGGGTGCAGCAAGGAGCAGAGCCCGAGCTGACAGCATGGGCAATGCATCCGTGTCCAGCTCTGCACCTGTACGTCGACTGTCCAAAATGTACTTGAACAATGTCGACTGCCAAGGAGCCTTTGGCTTGGGATGGGTCAGTTCGATGACGTCAGCCATCTTGACCGCACCATCTCCGTTCCACTTAATGAAGTTGCGCTCGCTGTACAGGCGCGTGGCAGCATCAGCAATGCCCCGGAGGACAGGCTTGGGAACCTTACGGCCGTAGGTGTTCAACTGATAGGCCAGTGCCTCAGCTGGCTCATCGGCACGAGTGATGGTGTCACGAAGGACCTGCCGTGCGTAGCCAGGCTCCTGTCCCGTCTGTCCTTTCTCACGTAGAGCCCGAGCTGCCTCCACGGCAGCGATGATTGCTGCGGTACGGATGTTGGCATCCTTACGTAGCCAAGGGACGAACTTCAGCAACCACTCTGGGCCATTGGCCTGAGCAGCTACAGTCCGAACCAGGTTGACCAGGCGCTGTGTGCGGTCGTCAGCCTTCTCGTAGAAGGTCTGCTCCCCAACGAACTGGGACACGGCAAGTAGGAATAGCTCCGACTTGGCATCCCTGGTGTAAGCGGGAGCGCCTTCGTAGGTAACTGTGTCCTTTGCAACAGTGCGCACTGGACCAACTGCTGAAGGCTTGGTCGTGCGTGCACCCTTGGTGTTGATTCTTGCCATTGCTCTCTCCTCTCCAGGGACAAGAAATAAGGGGCCGGGATCCTGATGGGATCCGGCCCCTGGGTATTAATGCTGCTAGGCAACTAGGCGGCTCAGGTATCCGCACCAGGCGGCTTTCCCATGTTTGGTGGGAAAGAAAGGAATTGAACCTTTGAAGTAACCCAAACCTATCGGATCTAGCAACGTGGTACATGGTGACACAGACAACAGAGGCGGGCGAGGCATTTTCTGATTGGATGAAGTAGCCCCGTCCTTCGGACCTGCGCCAAAGTCTTTATGCTGCCAGACGACTAATCGGCTCAGGACCTTGGGTTCGAAACCAATTTTCGATGAAGTAACCCGAACCTGCGGATCTGGCAGCAAAGCTTGTGTGACGTTGCCGGGCAACATGGCGACCAAGGACACGTTAGGCGCTTTGCCACTAAGCTACTGGGACCAAAGCCCCAGGCAGAGATTCGAACTCTGCGATCTCCCGCTTAACAGGCGAAGTAACCCTGATCTTCGGATCCGGCAACATCTATTCAAAAGTCAAGGTACCGAGGTACGACGACAATCCTACAGGAGGATGTCCGGGTGCGCAAGCGGTTTTCAGGGACCAGTGCTATATGAGACGGGACCGTCAATCTCGTTCAGGAGCTTGGTGAACGTATCCTGTCGATCCTCGTCAGTCTCAAACCACCCGACCAGGGGGTCATCTGGGTAAACCTCAAGGTACGGGCGTGGGCCCAGGAAAAATGAGTGTGGGTACTCTTTCCCGGCGTCGTATGCAGCGTCAAAATCGGCCCTGACCCAGTCCGGATTCACGGCTGGCAGGTCTTTACCAGGATCTGAGCCCACTGGCCCTAGACACAGGGATGCAGACCCATGTCGCATGCGGTAGTAGAAACTACGGCCGTCCGTAAGGATGCCCCAGTGTTGCTCGGGACAGATGCCACCACCATAACTCGCCTCAACCCGGTGATCTGTGATCGTCTGCTCTGTGCCCGACGCCCTGTAGACATCAGCCATGGACTTGGGGAAATTCTCCACGTACCGAGCCCCAGATTTGAACTGGGCAAGCCGCCCGTATGAAAGGCAGATGGCACCCAAGGCCGCTCGGCAAGACCACAGTGGACAGCTATTCGCAACAGGTGTTCTTCCCGTGGCAGTACGGACATAACCAGCGGTACCGCACTGGATCAAACGGCGTCTCGCAGTATTGGCAGGCGTTGGCGGCTAGCTCCAGAGATAAGGCGTACTGCTCCTCTGTGCAGCGGGAGTGCCTATTGTCCCGTTCCTGTGATGGCTCACAGCTGGTGCCGTGGCCGGGAACAGTGCAGGTGGTACGACGCAGGATTCTGTCGCTCACGAGACCCACGGGAGAATCGAACTCCATTGATTCCACGCTTTGCAGGCGTAGTGCAGCAACCAGCTACAGGCGCAGGCCTTGGTCGAGTATCCCTGACTGGAGTCGAACCAGCTACACCGGCCTCCGGAGGACCGTGCTCTATCCGTTGAGCTACAGGGATCTGGTGCCAATGGCAGGATTCGAACCTGCAATGCGCGCAGCGCGACTGCTTTACAGGCAGCGGGACAACCGTTGTCCAACATTGGCTTGGGGTGCCTGACCGGAGTTAAACCGGCATATCCGGGGCCACAACCCAGCGCTCTATCGTTGAGCTACAGGCACAGTGCACCAGGTGGGAGTTGAACCCGACCGCGTTCTGCTTATAAGGCAGACCCCACCTACCGGATGGGCTCTGGTGCGTTATTTCGCTTCGTACTGAAATGCATCCTCTCCCAGGTGCCAGCAGTTTTCACAGTCGTCTCGGAAGCAGGTGTCTTTCCGCTGTTCTGG
>Ga0075418_10001014_pt1 | contig 31026 bp, 33 predicted proteins | sample SoiMetdeltSBSDD2_FD_81776 | JGI IMG/M metagenome (GOLD analysis project Ga0075418, IMG submission 81776) | Bulk soil microbial communities from a Populus tree surrounding site in Tennessee, USA - Soil MetaG P. deltoides SBSDD2 | ecosystem: Environmental > Terrestrial > Soil > Tree plantation... | reverse complement strand
ACGCCGCAGTAGTGCTTGTGCGGCTTCGTGTAGAATCGCATGTGGCCTCCTGGGTTGGTTGACAGACTGAGCCTACCCACGTCGGGTAGGTGCTCAGGGGGCCTTATCAGCATCCAGCCGCAGGAGCCGGCGAGCGCCGCAGCGGCGCTCGCGGCTCAGCGGCAAAGACGTTGGACAGATGAGGTCCCGTGCGCGCTCTACACCGATGCCGGATCAAGATGAGCAGGTCGTGGTGGCCTTGGGTTCTCGTGGCGGTGACCCTGGGATGTCTTGGAGCAACGCAAGTAACGTCGGGCTGGGTCGCCGGTGCCGCAGCCGTCGGATGCACGCTCAGTGTGATTGCTCTCTGGCTCGTCGTGACGATTCGCAGAGATCGAGTCCTCGAGGAGATCGTCGAGGATGCTGGCGACGATTCGGAGGGTGCGAGTGAGGGGACAGACGCAGATGGCCAGGATGGTCTTGAGGCCAGCGGTGACCACTGATCGTGCGGCAGCTACACTGGCCAACAAGCCCATGCAGCCGGCGAGCGCCGCCAAGCCGGCGCTCGCAGCGGAGCGGCCGATCCGTTGGCAGACACAGAAGAATGTCGCGTCGTGAGAAGCAGTATCGTTCTCTGGAGGTCTTGGAGAACGAGTTCCGCCGCGCGTTCATCGCCGAACTGGAGATGACTGCGCAGCACGACACGATCTGGGCCTACGTCATGAGTGAGCCAGTTTCGTACCAGGCCGCGCCCTGGTTCCGTGCTCGCCGCCAGACCCACCTCCTGGAGCAGGTCGAGGAGATCGAGAGACTCCGCGCCACTCTCGGCGAGCCAGCCGCCGGCACCCTCGCGGAGCTGTACCGCAACTTCTGCCGTTCACTTGTCGACACGCAGGACGAGCAACGCCTCGGCCCGCGTCGACTTGCCTCGCGCCTTCTCGAGCAGCTCAAAATGCTGTAGGCCTACCGAGGAGTGCTGCCCACCAAGGCGCTGCAACTGACAAGGCCGCGACAGGCCGCTTGAGCAACATCAACCGCGAGAGCTGAAGGGCTCGCACGCGGCTCAGCGGCAGTGGAGTCGGACGGACCGAACATCTGCCATGGGAAACACACCTCCATCCGGTGAGTCAATCATCAGAGCGGTGATCGAGCGCTACTCCCAACTTGACTCCTACTGCGATCGGGGAGCCGTCTTCGGAGAGCTTGGGACAGATGGGCCCTACGCCGAAGTCACATTCGAAACCGCATACGCCAGCCCCAACCTGTTCAGGTTCGCGTTCGAGAGCCCGCACCCGTTCCCACCGTTGAGCCACTTGATCTGGCGGTGCGTCGTGGGGTGCGATGGCACTCGGTCGTACCTCCGCATCGAGCATCCTGGCAAGCCCGCGGATCAGTGGTTCGAGGGCGACGTGGCGACAGTTGTCGCGGGCGCCACCGGGATTTCTGGTGGCTCGGCGCACACGATCGCTCGATTACTGCTCGGAACTGTGGGCGGGTTGTCCCTGACGGACCTTCGGGATTGGACGATCAGCGGGAGCACCGTCGTTGACGACATAGCCTGCTATCAACTTGTGGGGAGACATCCCTCTGGGGGGCAGTGGGAACTCGTAGTCGAGAAGGATTCGCTTCTGCTGCGATCGTTGTCCAACGGGACTCAGAGACAAGTCCGGCAGGACATCCTCGTGGATGGCGAGATACAACCCGAGACGTTCCGCGCGCCTGAGCGACCACAGTCTTGACGGTGTAGGATGCCGTGCAACTTGACGCAGGAGCCGACGAGCGCCCAGAGGCGCCCACGTCTCAGCGTCACAGACCTGGCTGGACCAAGTCCCGTGACAGAGGAGCGAGCAAGGCCGGCAGCGAGAGGGCTTGCGCAAGTCACCCTTGTTGCAGCGTGTATTGGCTGGGCTGCCGTGCCGCTGGCCGGACCGTCAGCGTTGCTCCTGGTGGTCTGGGCCTTCTTCGTGTCGCTGACCATTGTCATCACGAGCCGCCGCGACGGCCGGCCCGTTGCCCGTGCGGCCTATGCAACACTGGTGCTGAGCGTGCTCCCTGCAGGCCTACTGCATGGTTCGCCTTGATCGCTGTAGGATGGCCAGCCAACGAGCGGCAGCGAGCGACGAGGCGCGCAAGGTGAACGCGTGCTGCTGTAGTGCGGCAGGGCTTTCGCGGATTCTGATAGATCGCCCCGCCATTCCACCACCGGCATGGCATTCCTCATGACCACCCGACCCGGCGCCGTTCCCACGCTTCATCCTGGCGACAAGCTCTCGCGCAGAGAGTTCGAGCGCCGCTTCGATGCGACGCCGGACCTGAAGCGGGCCGAGCTGATCGAGGGCATCGTGTACGTCGCCTCGCCAGTCCGGCACTTGTATCACGGGCACGCGCACAGCGTGCTCCATGCTTGGGTTGCCGCGTTGTGCTCGTGCATCGAACGCGGCATTGCCGACCCCGCGCATGCTGCGTTCGCCGCTCGCTTGCGGTCACGCGAGTGACTGCAGCGCCGCGGGCACGTGCCCGGCGATCTTGGTGGTTGCGCGCGTGATGCCTCGAACCGGGCGAACAGCGACCCGCGGGCGGGTACAACGTGCGGACCAGGTCCGGGACGGACCAACGAGGACCCGTTGCACATCGCACTCGACATCGACGGCACGATCACCGAGGCGCCGGAGTTCTTCTCGCTGCTGACGCGCGTGGTCCGGGACGCGCGGATCACCGTCGTGTCGTTCCGCGAGGACGAGCGCGAGGCGCGCCGCCTGCTCGCGGAGCTCGGCGTGCGCTACGACGCGCTGGTGCTGATCAACGATCCGGCGCTCGGCAACCGCGACGCAGCGCCGTGGGAGGACTGGAAAGCGGGCGTCGTGGCCCGCCTCGGCGTCGACGTCTTCTTCGAGGACATGCCCGAGGTCGTGCGGCTCGTCCGCCCGCCGACCAAGGTGTTCATGGCCTGCGACGAGAGCATGCGCGAGTGGCTGTCCGAGTGCGTCGACCGCGTCTAGTGACTACAGCGCCGCGAGCACGCGCTCGGCGACCTTGGCCGGCGTGAACCCGAAGTGCTCGGCGACGGCCTTCGCTGGCGCGCTGGCGCCGAACGTCGACTGGCCGATGCAGCGGTCGAGGCGCCCCGTGAACTGGCACCACCACTCGGGCCGGCCCATCTCGCACGTGAACACAGCCGCCGTGCCGAGCACCTGCTTCCGGTACCCGGCATCCTGCCGCAAGAACAACTCCGCGCACGGCATCGAGACGACGCGCGTCGGCGTGCCCTTCTGCGCCAGCAGCGCAGCGGCTTCGACCGCGAGACCGACTTCGGCGCCGGTCGCGACGATCGTCGCCTTCGCCGCCGCCACCTCGACGAGCACGTAACCGCCGCGCAGGACCTCGCGCGGATTGAAGCCCGCGGCATGCGGCAGCTTCGGCACGTTCTGTCGCGTCAAGGCGAGCAGCACGGGTCCATCGCGGCGCGACATCGCATGCGTCCACGCTGCAGCGGTCTCGGCGCCATCGGCGGGCCGGAACACGTGCAGATTGGGAATGAGCCGCATCGCGGCGAGGTGCTCGACCGGCTGATGCGTCGGTCCGTCCTCGCCGACCATCAGGCTGTCGTGCGTGAACACGAACGTCGTCGGGATCTTCATGAGCGACGCGAGGCGGATCGGCGTGCGCATGTAGTCCGTGAACACCAGGAACGTGCTGCCCGACGGCAGGAAGCCGCCGTGCAGCGTGAGACCGTTCAGCACGGCGCCCATCGCGTGCTCGCGGATGCCAAAGTGCAGCGTGCGGCCCGTGCGGTCCTTCGCCGTGAACGAGCCGCTCTTCTTGATGCGCGTCTTCGTCGACGGGTCGAGATCGGCGCTGCCGCTCGTGAAGCTCGGCACGAGCTCGGCGAGCTTCTGGATCACGTTGCCCGACAGCGCGCGCGTCGCGGCGGGTTCGGCGCCCGCGGCGGCGGCGAGTTGTTCGAGCAGGTCCTTCGGCAACAGGCGTTCGCGGAACGCGCGCCAGGCCTTGGCCTGGTCGGGTGCTTTGGCCGCCCAGCCCTCCATCTCGCCTTGCCAGCGCAGGCGCGTCTGCTCGTTGCGCTGGGCTGTCTGCTGAAACACCGCGCGGACCTTGGTGTCGACGAAGAAGTCGTCGGGCGGCATGCCGAGCGCCTTCTTGGTCAGCGCGACCTCGTCCTTGCCGAGCGGTGCCCCGTGCGCTTCGTGCGTGTTGCACTTGTTGGGGCTGCCTTTGGCGATCGTCGTCTTGCAGCAGATCAGCCGCGGCTTGTCGCTCGCGGCCGTGGCGTTCTGCAGCGCCTTCTGGATCTGCGCGTAGTCGTGGCCGTCGATCGACTGCACGGACCAACCCTGGCTCTCGAAGCGCGCGGCGATGCTCTCGCTCGTCGCGAGATCGGTGTGCCCTTCGATCGTGATGCCATTGTCGTCGAACAGGCAGATCAGGTTGTTGAGCTTCAAGTGGCCCGCGAGCGACGCGGCTTCGTAGGTGATGCCCTCCATGAAGTCGCCGTCACCCGCGGTGACGAACACGCGCGAGAGCAGCAGCGGGTTCTGGAAGCGCGCAGCTTCCATCTGTGCTGCGATCGCCATGCCGACCGCGTTTGCGAACCCCTGGCCGAGCGGACCCGTGGTCGTCTCGACGCCGACCGTGTCGCCGAACTCGGGGTGTCCCGGCGTCTTGCTGTGCAGCTGCCGGAACTGCTTGAGGTCGTCGATCGTGACCGGGTAGCCGCCGAGGTGCAGCAGCGAGTAGAGCAGCATCGAGCCGTGGCCGCCCGACAGCACGAAGCGGTCGCGGCCGGGCCACTCCGGGTCCTTCGGCGTCCAGCGCAGGAACTGCGTCCACAACACCGCGGCGACTTCGGCCATGCCCATTGGCATGCCCGGGTGGCCCGAGTCGGCCTTCTGCACGGCGTCCATCGCGAGGCCGCGGATGGTGTTGGCGACGAGGGTGAGATCCTGCGCGACGGCGGTCATGGGGGGCGGACTCTAGCCGCGCGATGTGCGTCGGGGGAAGACGTGGCGGCCAACTCTGGCCAACTCGCGCGGCTTGTTGAAGGTGTGGAGTCCGTGGAAACTCGAACGCTCGGCTTGGCCTAGTGGCCCGCACCTTCGCGGATGGCGTTCACGTTCCACGTCGGGATCGTGATCTCGACGACGCCGTCCTTCGGCACGCGCATCAGCTTCGCTTGACAGCCCAACCGCGAATCGAGGCCCGTGTCGCGCGCCTCGTCGAGCTGGTCGAGCTCGTCCTCGCTGGCCTCGGAGAAGCAGTCGCCGTTCTTCGTGATCTTGACGTGGCAGGTCGAACACGCGCAGACGCCGCCGCAGGCGTGGTCGAGTGCGAGCCCCTGTTCGAGCGCGGCATGAAGGATCGACTCGCCCACGGCGAGCGAGATCTCGCGGCCCTCGCCGCGCACGCACAGGCGGGCCTTCGTCATCGCTGCTGCTCTTCGTGCAGGGCCTTCGTCACGGCCGCACTGATCACGTCGTCGGCGATCGTCGTGGTCACCTTCGTGAGCTCGTCACATCCCGCCTTGAGCGCCGCGGCATCGGCATTCGCGGCCAGCAGCTTGCCGAGCGCCTTGAGCGCCTTCATGACCGCGTAGGTCTGGTCGGGCGGCAGCTCGGCCATCTGCAGCACCTTCTGCGTGCCGCGCACCATCGCTTCGGCCTTGTGCTTGACCTCGATCGCCTCGCGCGCCTTGTAGTCGGCCTCGGCGTGCTCGATCGACTCGAGCATCATGCGGCGCACCTCGTCGCGCGTGAGCCCGAACGACGGCACGATCTGGATGCTCGCTTCGACGCCCGTGCGCTGTTCGCGCGCGGTCACGCGCAGCACGCCGTCGGCGTCGACGAGGAACGTCACCGCGATGCGCGGCAGACCGGCCGGCATCGGCGGAAAGCCACGCAGCTTGAAGTGGCCGAGCAGACGGCAGTCGCGCGCGAGCTCGCGTTCGCCCTGGTAGATCGCGAGGTCGACCGCGGTCTGGTTGTCGACGCCCGTCGAGAACTCCTCGGTGACGCTGGTCGGGATCGTGCTGTTGCGGAGGATGAGCTTCTGCACGGCGCCGCCGAGCGTCTCGATGCCGAGCGACAGCGGAATGACGTCGAGCAGCAGCAGCGAGCGGTCGTTGCCGGCCAGGACGTCGGCCTGGATCGAAGCGCCGAGCGCCACGGCGAGATCGGGGTCGACACCCGTGTGCGGCGGCTTGCCGGTCAGCGCGGCGAGACGTTCGCGCACGAGCGGCACGCGCGTGCTGCCGCCGACCAGCACGACGTCGTCGATCGCGTCGAGCCGGAGTCGGGCGTCCTTGACGGCGAGCTGGACGCAGTCGAGCGTGCGTTGCACGAGCGGGGCGATCGCCGCTTCGAACTCGGCGCGCGTCACCGTGAGTTTCACGGCGCCGTGCTCGCCGAGGTCGAGCTCGAGGTCGGCGGTCAGCGCGTCGCTGAGCCGGATCTTGAGGCCCTCCGCGGCGCTGCGCAGCGCCTGCTGCACGTAGGGGTCTTCGGCGCGTGCTTTGGCACCTGCGCGCGGCAGGGCCGCGAGGATGCGCTCGGCCAGCAGCACGTCGAAGTCGTCGCCGCCGAGGTGGGTGTCGCCGGCCGTCGACAGCACGCGGAAGACACCGTCCGCGATGCGCAGGATCGACACGTCGAAGGTGCCGCCGCCGAGATCGTAGACGAGTGCTACGCCGTCCTTGCTGCCGTTGATGCCGTAGGCGAGCGCGGCCGCCGTCGGCTCGTTGAGGATGCGCACGGGGACGAGCCCGGCCAGCGTGGCTGCGTCCTTGGTCGCCTGGCGCTGCGCATCGTCGAACCACGCGGGCACCGTGATCACGGCTTCGCGCACGGGCTGCCCGAGCGCCTGTTCGGCCGTGGTCTTGACCTGCTGCAGCACGAGCGCGGAGATCGCTTCGGGCGAGTGCTGTTGCGCGCCGATCTGGACGCGCGGCAGGTCGCGTTCGCCGGCGACGATCTCGTAGGGCAGCGAACGCGCGTCTTCGGCGACGTCGCGCATCGAGCGGCCGATGAGACGCTTGACCGAGAACACGGTTCGGTCGGGCAACGACAGGCGCAGCGCCTTCGCCGCGCGGCCGACGATCGTCGTGCCGTCGGGCTGGAAGCAGACCACGGACGGGATGAGCGCTTCGCCATCGCGATCGCGCAGCACGCGCGCTGCCTTGCCGGTGCGCACCGCGGCGAGGCTGTTCGTCGTGCCGAGGTCGATGCCGACCACGAGGCGCGCTGTGTTCGTGGGAGCAGCGACGTTCGTCACGACTTCGCGTCCAGGTCCGCGAGGGCCTTCTTGTGGTAGTGGGAAGCGTGGAATCGCCGCGCCGCGGCGTCGAACGCGCCGCGGGCCAGGTCCGCGCGCAGGGCTTCGAAGTCGGCGTCGATCGTGGCCTGCAGGCGGGCGCGCAGCGGCGCGATCTGGGCACCGGCTGCGAACGAGACCTCTTCGGCCAGCTCGAGCGCCTCGGCGAGAAAGCCCGGATCGAGCTTCTTGTTGCGCTCGAGCGCGCCCGGGCTCAGCAGTTCGAGCAGGGCCTTGGCGCGCTGCCACGGATCGCGCAGCACCTTCCACGCGTCGTTGACCTCGGCGGAGCGCTGCAGCACGGCGATGCAGTCGCCGGTCGCCTTGCCCTGGTGGAGATCCGGATGGCACTCGCGCGACAACCGCAGGTAGCGCGCTTCGACGGTGCGCTCGTCGAGATCGAGCGACCGCGGCAGTCCGAAGACCGTGAACGGATCGCGATGGGGGACGTGGATCACGCCGAGAACGAAGTGCCGCAGCCGCAGGTGCCCGACGCCTGGGGGTTCTTGAACACGAAGCCGCGGTCGAGCAGCCCGTCGTTGAAGTCCAGGATCGTGCCCCCCATGAAGAACTCGCTCTTCTTGTCGATGAGGAACTGCACGCCGTGCTGCACGAAGGCGAGGTCGAACTCCGTCGGACCTTGCTGGTCGAAGTCGAGCACGTAGGTGAAGCCCGAGCAGCCGCCGCCCTTGGCGCCGACGCGGACCCAGGTCGTGGCCGGGAAGTTGTGCTCGGCGATCACGCGCTTGATCTCCTTCGCGGCGCGTTCGGACAGGTGCACGCCGCGGCCGGGCTTCGGCTCGGTCGGCACGGGCTGCGTCGGCGCGCCCGGCGGGTTCGCGGACACGGCATCGCTCATGACTTTGCTCCGGCGGTTTGCTTGCTGGCGACGCGCTTCTTGCGCCAGTCCTCGATCGCAGCCTTGATGGCGTCTTCGGCGAGGACCGAACAGTGGATCTTCACGGGTGGAAGCGACAGCTCTTCGACGATCTGTGTGTTCTTGATCTGCGCGGCTGCATCGACGCTCGTGCCCTTGAGCCACTCGGTCGCCAGTGAGGACGAAGCGATCGCCGAGCCGCAGCCATACGTCTTGAACTTCGCGTCGACGATCTTGCCGCTGTCGTCGACCTTGATCTGGAGCTTCATCACGTCGCCGCACTCCGGTGCGCCGACGACGCCCGTGCCGACGTTGGGATCGCTCTTGTCGAGCGAGCCCACGTTGCGCGGGTTCTGGTAGTGGTCGAGCACTTTGTCGCTGTAGGCCATGGTTGTCTCTTGGAGTTGGCGGGCGAGACCTGATCAGTCGCACCCAGGTTCTTGGAATCTCGTTTCGTCTTGTACGCCGGGCGGCTGCGGCCGGCTTCCAGTTGTCATGTTCTTTGCGTTGTTGTTTTCGCCGGCCGCAAGGCAGTCGCACTGAGAAGTGCTTGCCTGCGGCAAGCATTCCTCAGTGCACGGTCCACTTGACCTTGGTGATGTCGATGCCTTCCTGGACCATTTCCCAGAGCGGGGACATCTCGCGCAGGCGTTTCACTTCCTGCACGATGCGGTCGGCTGCGAAGTCGACTTCGGCTTCGGTCGTGAAGCGCCCGAGCGAGAAACGGATGGAGCTGTGCGCGAGCTCGTCGCCGAGGCCGAGGCCCTTGAGCACGTAGCTGGGCTCGAGGCTCGCCGAGGTGCACGCCGAACCGGACGACACGGCGAGTTCCTTGACGCCCATGATCAGCGATTCGCCCTCGACGTAGGGGAAGGACACGTTGGCGAGGTGCGGCAGCCGCGCCTCGGGGTCGCCATTCCGCACCGCGTCGGGCAGCGCCTTCAGGATGCGCTGTTCGAGCCGATCGCGCAGCGTGCGCAGCTTCACGATCTCCGCGGCCATCTCCTCGCGGCAGATGCGCGCCGCTTCGCCCATGCCGACGATGCCCGTGACGTTCAACGTTCCCGAACGCATGCCGCGTTCGTGGCCACCGCCGTCCATCTGCGCGGTCAGTCGCACGCGCGGGTTCTTGCGCCGCACGTAGAGGCAGCCGACACCCTTCGGGCCATACATCTTGTGCGCCGACATCGACAGCAGGTCGATGTGCTGCGCCTCCACGTCGAGCGGGATCTTGCCGGTGGCCTGCGTTGCGTCGGTGTGGAACAGCGTGCCCTTCTGCTTGCAGATCGCGCCGATCTGCTCGATCGGGTGCAGCGTGCCGATCTCGTTGTTCGCCGCCATCAGCGACACGAGGATCGTGCGATCCGTGATCGCAGCGGCGAGCTGGTCGAGGTCGACGTGGCCCTTGGGATCGACGGGCAGCCAGGTGACTTCGAAGCCCTGCGTCTCGAGGAACTTCATCGGATCGAGCACGGCCTTGTGCTCGGTGATCGCCGTGATCAGGTGGTTGCCCTTCGGGCGGTACATCTGCGCCACGCCCTTGATCGCGAGGTTGTTCGCTTCGGTCGATCCGCTGGTCCAGAGGATCTCCTTCTGGTGCGCGCCGATCAGCAGCGCGACCTGCGAACGCGCTTCTTCGACGGCCGCTTCGGCGGTCCAGCCGAACGCGTGGCTGCGGCTCGCCGCGTTGCCGAACGTCTGGGTGAAGAACGGCAGCATGCGCTGCACGACGCGGGGGTCGCACGGCGTGGTCGCGCTGTAATCGAGATAGACCGGAGACTTCATCGTGGGGATCCGAGGTTGGGCGTCGCAGTCTGGGCCAGGGCCGGCTCTCTCGTCGTCGGGCTGCGCGCGTCCGTCATGCTGCACAGCTCGTCGAGGCGGATCTGCCGGAACAGTTGCGAGATGCGTTCGTGCACGAGACGCATCGGGTTCTTGCTCGGGCAGAACCCGATCAGAGTGCAGTCGTGACCATGCTCGCCGATCTTGCCGTTACCATGCTGGCCCGGGGCGAGGGCCAGTGCCGGCGGGATTGCCTTCGTGAGGCTCGGGCCGGCCCAACCGGTCGCGGACACGCAGTCGACGAGCGTGAAGCGGCCTTCGACGACTTCGAGCATCTCACCGAGCGAGATCTCGGCAGGGGGGCGCACGAGGCGATAACCCCCCTTGAGCCCACGCACCGACTCGAGCAGACCTTGCTTCGCAAATGCCTTGAGCAGGTTGGCGACCACCGACTTGTTGAGTCCCGCCTGCCGCGCGATCTCCTGGGCGCTGACTACCGTGTCGGCGGCCGGGCCGCCTGGGTAGGCTCCTTGCCGGGCGATCGCGCCCAGCAGGAACACGGCGTAGTCGGCTTTCTTGGAGATTCGGAGCATCGGGTAGGTGGCCGAGTCCTCTTGCAGAGGTGGGCGCGGGCGTCGACCCGCCCGCAACGAGCTGCCAAACTAGACCTGAATTGGGGCTCATTCAACCATCGGCTCGAAAAAGCCCTGGATGTAGGCACATTCTTGGGCTCGTCTCTGGATCGTTAGCGAGACCGCCATGAGACCCGACGCTCTCACTGCTCAGCTCCTTGCCACCGGACCATTCGAACGAGCGAGTGCGCCGTTCAGACTGCTGGAGGTCAGCGGTCCCGACGCGGGGGACTTCCTGCAGCGGCTCTGCACGCAAGACGTGCTGGGGCTCGCGCAGGGGCAGGTCAAGCCCGCGGCATTCCTCGACAACAAAGGCAAGGTGCTAGCGACGTGCCTGGTGTTCCGGATCGGCGAGACGTTCTTTCTCGAGACGCAGAAAGAGCAGGAGGAACAGCTCGCCGGTCTGCTCGAGCGCTACCACTTCACGGAGAAGCTCGCGATTGCGCGGGCTTCCGTGGGGCGGCCCCGGGAGGAGGTCGGCGCAGCCAGCGGCGTGCCCGAGAAGGACTGCAAGGCCGAGAGGCGCGGCATAGTGCTCGTGCGGTTTGCGCGGCGTGGCGTGGCCTACACGCGCATCTACGGCGGCACTGTATTCGTGGGAGGCGGCGATGCAGGGGAGGTCCAGAGGAAGCCGCTCACACGCGAGTTCGCCGAGTGCCTGCGCATGGGGGCTGGCCTCGTTCGCGTCGGTCTCGAGACCGAGCCGTCGACGCTGGCGCTCGAAGCCGATCTCGAGGACCACTGCTCGACGACGAAGGGCTGCTACACGGGCCAGGAGATCGTCGCGCGCATCAACACCTACGGGCACGTGAACCGCAGACTCTGCCTGTTGCACCTGCCCGAGGGACCCATGATCACCTCACCCGTGGCGCTGCACGATCCCGGCGACCAGACGCCCGTCGGCCGCGTGATGCATGCGGTGCCGGTTCCGGACTACGCGCGGCGCGTGGGGCTCGGTTACCTGCCGAAGGACTTCCAGGCGCTCGGCACGAAGCTGTCGCTGCCCGATGGTGTCGGTGTCACGGTGGTCGGCTTCGCGAAGTAAGCTCGACTCTCAGCGCGCGCTCACTGGCCTTCGCGCGTGAGATCGCGATATCTCGTCCTTCGGTTCAACCCTTGCCAGCGTAGGCGAGCACGACGTAGGCCGGGCTGCCTTCGGCGACGATCGACACGCCGGGCTCACCAGCCATTGCAATGCAGAACGCCGCGTCGCCGCGCACGGCCGACGCCTGCCCCGCATGCGCGACCGTGGCGCCCGCTTCCGTGCGCACGAACACGAGTACTTCATCGGCGCGTGGCCGACCCGGAATGTCCGCGACAGCCAGGCTCTGTCCCGCAGGCAGCACGACCTCGTCGACGCTCAGTGTCGCCGCCTTGTAATCGCTCGCGAACACGCGCTCGACCACGCACGCACCGACCTGCAGCTGGCTCATGCGGCGCGGCGGCAGCGACTCGGCAGCCGTCGGGAACGTCTCGGCCGGACGCCACTCGCCCGTGGTCGGATCGAACGCCTTGCCGCTGCCCGCGAGCTGCAGCAGCGGGCTCTGCCCGAACACGCCGCGGCCCTGCTCCGCGGCAGGCGCCGCGGGTTGCCGCGCCGCGACGAGCAGGATCTCGCCCTGACCACGCTGCGTGCGGAACTGCGTGTTCTTCGGCAGGAACACGGCCATCGGCCGGCCCTGGAACGACGTCTGCCGGGCGCCGCGCGCCGGCCAGGCCGTCGAGCCGCCCATCAGATCGAACGTGCCCGACAGCAGGATCACGGCCGTCTCGACGTCGCCCGTGGTGATCACGTCGGGGTCGTTCGGGCGCCAGAGTTGCAACTGCGTGAGCCAGCGCCCAGGACATGGTGCCGTGCGCAGCCGCTCTTGGCCCTCGAAGACGCAGCGCTTCATTTGGCGGTCTCCGCGGCCTTGTTGGCGATCTGGATGTCGGCATCCTCGAGCAGCTTCTGCCGGAGCTCCTGGGCGCGGTAGGCGCGCAGCTCTCCGACCAGGAAGTCGTCGGTCGGCATCGGCTCCACTTCGAGCACCTTGACGAGGTAGCAGCCTTCTTCGCCGCGGACCGGCGCCGAACAATCCCCCGAAGCGAGCGCGAACGCGGCAGCGAGCACGGGCTCGGGCAGCTTGTCAGAACGCCGGCGATGCCATCCGGCGTCACCGCCGTTCATCTTGCTTTCCAGATGCTGGCTCTCGATCTTCGCCACGGTCGCGAAGGCCTCCTTGGCGAGCCGTTGCCGCACCGCTTCGAGGTGCTCCGTCGCGGCGGCGAAGTCGAGCGGCACGAGCGCGTTCGCTTCGTCGAGCGCTCGCACGAAGATGAGTCCGAGCCGCCGCCGCGGCCCGACCAGCTCGAGCACCACAGCACGGTTCCGCTCGAGCTCCGCGAGCAGGTCCGCGGTCGGGAAGCGCCGCAACGCGAGCTTGTCGAGCAGCACCTGGGCGCGGAACACGCGCAGTTCCCGCAGCGATGCGATCGTGTGGCCCTCGGCCTTGATCATCTGCTCGAAAGGGATGCCGCGGTATCGCGGGTCGCGCGCGGCATCGACGCGGCGCCGCTTCACGGCCTCGTCGAGATCCGCGTCGGCCAACTGCACGCCATCCTTTCGAGCGAGCGCCTCGATGCTCTGCAGGTAGACGATGCGGCGCACGAAGTCGTCGCGTTCGTGGTCCTCGCTCGTGCGCAGCAACAAGCTGCCGAGGTCCGCGATCGGCAGGTCGTCGTCGTCGATGCGGGCCGCAGTGCCCTGCGGCAACTGGTCGGGGTCCGTGACCACCTTGTGCTTCTTGCGTTCTTCTTGCAGCCAGAGCTTCTGCATGTCGCCGCTCACCTGCTCGTCGGGACGCATGCGAAGTTCGGCCCGCACGAGCCGCTCCTGGGCAATCTGCACGGCGATGTCCTCGAACCACTGCGCCATGCTCGTGTTCCTCACGGCTGCGAAGTCCTCGGGCTTCTGGCCGGCCGCGCGCAGCTGCTTCTGCAGCTCCTCCCAGAACGCGCGCACCTCGGCCTCGGTCGGCATCAGGTTCTGCTTCTTCGCGGCTCGCCGCGCGAGCGTCGTGTCGACCATCATCTCGCACGCCTGCTGGCCGCGGCTGCGGCGGCGCAGGTGGAACGCCATCTCGATGGCGACGTCGTTGCGCGTCACGGTGGCGGGCTTGCCCTCGAGCTTGAAGGTGGCGAGAACGTCGGGTGGGTCCTGAGGCCGCGTGGCCAGCAACACGAACGGGACAAGAGCGAACGCGTACATCGGCCGCTGAAGATAACAGATCGGCGTGCGGCGTTCGCCGCGGGCCCGCAGATCCTCGATACGCAGGGCGGCTTTTCGAGCTCTCGGCAGCTGTTCAGCCGAAACGCCCCTCGATGTAGTCCGAGGTCTCCTGGCGCGCGGGGGCGATGAACATCGTCTCGGTCTTCGCATGCTCGACGACGCGGCCCATCAGCATGAACACGCACTCGTCGCTGGCGCGCCGCGCCTGCGCCATGTTGTGCGTGACGATCAGGATCGAGTAGTGCCCGCGCATGTCCCAGATCAGATCCTCGACCGCCGAAGTCGCCTCGGGGTCGAGTGCGGAGCAGGGCTCGTCCATGAGCAGCACGCTCGGTTTCGTCGGCAGCAGGCGCGCGATGCAGAGTTTCTGCTGCTCCTCGAGCGACAGGCCGGTGGCGCGGTGATGCAGGCGGTCCTTGACGCGGTCCCAGAGCAGGACTTCGCGCAAGGCCGACTCGACCATCGCGTCCGCGTCAGCGCGGCTCATGCGCTGCGCGCGGTGCAGGCCGTGGCCGAACAGGACGTTCTCGCGGATCGACAGCGGCAGCGGGTTGGGCCGCTGGAACACCATGCCGACGTGGCGGCGCACCTGGATGCGCGAAGCGGCTTCGTCGTAGATGTCGTGGCCATGCACCTTGATCGTGCCGGTCGTCGTCACGTAGCCGAGGCGTTCGTTGATGCGGTTGCAGCTGCGCAGCAGCGTGGACTTGCCGCAACCGGATGGACCGATCATCGCCGTGACGATGCCGGCCTTGATCTCGAGGTCGACCTCGTGGAGCGCCTGGAACTTGCCATACCAGAGGTTGAGGTCGCGCACTTCGATCGCGAGCTGTGATGGCGCGGCGTTCGGCGCAATGCCTGCACGCTGAGGTCCGAGGTCAGCCAAAACGCCCCTCCAGGTAGTCGACCGTGCGCTGGTCCTTGGCGGCGCCGCCGAACAGATCCTCGGTCTTGGCGATCTCGACGCACCTGCCGCCGAGGAAGAACGCGATGCGATCGGAGAGGCGCCGCGCCTGCTGTACGAGGTTGGTCACGAGTACGATCGTGAGCTCGGCGCGCAGTTCCTTCAGCACTTCTTCGATTCGCATCGTCGTGACGGGATCGACGGCGATCGAGAACTCGTCGAGCAGCAGCAACTCGGGATCCTGCGACAGCGCGCGTGCGATCGTGAGCCGCTGCTGTTGGCCGCCGCTCAGCAGGGAACCGAGGCTCTTGAGCCGGTCCTTGACCTCGTCCCAGAGCGCGGCCCGGCGCAGACAGCGTTCGACGATCTCGTCGAGCTCGCTCTTCGTGGCCCTGCCCGCGAGGCGCGGGGCCAGCGCGACGTTGTCGTAGATCGACAGCGGCAGGCCGACCGGGAGCGGGAACACGACGCCGATGTGGCGGCGCAGCGCGTACTGGTTGCGGATGTGGCGCACTTCGCGGCCCGCGAACATCACGGAACCGCCGACTCGCATGCCCGGCACGAATTGGTCCATGCGGTTCAGCGCGCGCAGGAACGACGTCTTGCCCGCGGTGGCCGGACCGATGATGCCGAAGATCTCGTGTGGCCGGACCTCGAGCTCGACACCCTGCAGTGCCACCTTGTCGCCGTAGCGGATCGAGAGGTCCCGCACCGACAAGAGCGCCGTAGCCGCGTCGGAAGCAGTCACCACCTCTTCCTCCCTCGCAACCGCATGCGGAAGAAGATCGCGAGCGCATTCATCGCGAGCACGACGAGGATCAGCGTCAGCGCGACCGCGAACGGCAGGTGCTTGTGCCCCTCACCGAGATTGACCTGGGTCGAGACGTTGTAGAGATGCAACGACAGCGCCATCGTCTGGTCGAAGACCCCCTGCGGCAGGAACGGCACGAAGAACGCCGCACCCGTGAACATGATCGGCGCGGTCTCGCCGACGGCGCGCGAGACCACGAGGATGATGCCCGTGAGGATCCCGCTGCCCGAGTTCGGCAGCACGATGCGCGCGATGGTCTGCCAGCGGGTTGCGCCGAGACTCCAGCAGGCCTCGCGGAAAGCACGCGGTACGGCCTGCAGCGACTCGCGCGTGGCGACGATGACGACCGGCAGCGTCATCACGGCGAGGGTGCAGCTGGCGGCCAGGATCGAGGTGCCAAACCGCAGGAAATAGACGAAAGCACCTACGCCGAAGAGGGCATGCACGATCGACGGCACGCCGGCAAGGTTGATGATCGCGAGGTTGATGGTCCGAGTGAGCATCGTGTCGGGCGCGTACTCGCTGAGGTAGATGGCCGCTGCGATGCCGAGCGGCACCGCGACGACGAGTGCACCTGCGGTCAGCCAGATCGTGCCGATCAGAGCCGGGAAGATGCCGCCCTCGGTCATCCCGTTGCGCGGCATGTCGAGGAAGAAGCCGAGCGTGAGTGCCGGGCCGCCCTCGTAGACGAGCGTGCCGAGGATCGCGATCACCGGGAGGACGAGCACGACGGTCATCAGCCCGAAGAGCAGCTTGACTCCCTGCTGGATGGCGTTGTTGCGTCCCTCGAGCGGGGTCGCGCCGAAGCCGGGTGCGGGTTCGGTCATCCGCGCTGCCTCGCGCCGCGCACGATGCGGTCGGCTATCAGATTGATCACGAAGGTGATCAGGAACAGCAGCATGCCGAGCGTGAACAGCACCTGGTAATGGTCGCTGCCGGCGCTCGTCTCGCCGAGTTCCGCTGCAATGGTGGCGGTCAGGGCGCGTACGGGATCACACAGGGTCTTCGGCAGGTTGATCGCGTGCCCGCTCGCCATCAGCACCGCGATGGTCTCGCCGACAGCGCGTCCGACACCGAGCAGGACCGCCGCGGACAAGCCCGGGCGCGCGTGCGGCAGCACGACCCGCCACACCACCTGCCAGCGCGTGGCGCCGAGTGCCTCGGCAGCCTCGCGGAAGGTCTCGGGCACGGCCTTCAGCGCGTCCTCCGCGATCGTCGTGATGATCGGCGCCGCCATGAGGCCGAGGATGATCCCGGCATTGAGCAGGTTCGTGCCGACGCCGGACGCCGGCTGCAGGTAGTGCTGGATCAGCGGACTCAGCAGGTGCAGCCCGATCACACCCCAGACCACCGAGGGAACCGCGGCGAGCAGTTCGATCAGGATCTTGAGCCACTCGCGCTGGCGGCCATGCGCGAACTCACCGATGTAGATGGCTGCGCCGAACGAGAGCGGCACGGCGATCGCCATCGCGACGGCCGTGACGGACAGCGTGCCGACGATCAGCGCCAAGGCCCCGTAGGTCGGCGGGTGGCCCGTGGGCCGCCAGTAGATCGAGGTGAAGAACTCTGCCCAGTCGAGACGTTGCAGCGTGAACTCGAGCCCCTGGGTCGTGATGAACACGAAGATCCCGACGACGAAGACGATCGCCGAGATGCCGCCGCCGAAGACCAACAGGCGTGCTGCGAGGTCGACCCACCAGCTGGAGTCGCGCCGGTCGAGTTCCGCGGAGATCAGTGGGGCTCGGTCCGTCACGGGTCAGCTCGCTTGCTCGCCGCGCAGGCGCTCCATGAGCTCCCGCAGGCGCGGCGTGAGCTGCCGGTAGACCGCTTCGGGACCACTGCTCGCATCGACGTCCAACAAGAGCACCGTCGTGTGGAACGGCACCTTGCCGATGCGCTCGCGGGCATCGGGGGCGAGCCCGATGATCAGGTGGTAGTCGTCGAGCTGATCCAGCAGCGTCGACAGCGGGGTCGGCCAGGCCTTGGCGAGGTCGATGCCGACCGTCTCCGCAAAGCGCTGGTAGGCGGGCTCGATGTCCTCCGCCGGCTCCCAGCCGGCACTGCGGTAGAGTCCGCTCTGCGGGAAGGCCTTTCGCGTGAAGTGCTCGGCCAGCTGGCTCGGGCCGCTGTTGGCAGCGTCGACGAACAGGATGTTGAAGACCTTTTCGCCCTTGGTCTTGCCCGTCGCGACGAACGTCGTCTCTTCGCAGATGTTCTTCGCCTGGTGGATGACGCGCTCCAGGCGGTTGAACGTCGCCATCAGCGAGAACAGGTCGTTGATGGGCCGGCTGCGGGTCTCGCCTTCCTTGCCGAGGTCCGCGAACACGCGGTCGAAGTATTGCGCGAACTGGGCCGCCGCCGTCAGCGTGGCCTGGGCCAGCTGCACGTCGCGCTGCTGGAAGCTGCGCAGCGAGTCGTTGAGCATGCGGCGCGCGTGCTCGGACATCGTCTCGATGTCGCGCGCGACCACGGCCGGGGGCACCGCGGACAACTGCGCTGCGGTGCGCGCGATCGTCGCCCCGTAGTCGCCGATGCGTTCGAGCGCGATGTTGAGCCGCAGAACGGCCGAAACGTAGCGCAGGTGGCCTGCACTCGGCAGGTGCCTGGCCACGAACGCGTGGCAGAGCCGGTCCAGCTCGCGCGTCTGGCGGTTGATCGTGTAGTCACCGATCACCGTGAGCGCAGCGAGACCCTTGTCGAGGTTCAGCACCGAACTCACGGCGTCGTCGATGGCCTTCGTGATCGCCGCGCCGACGATACCGACGAGCTCGTGGATCCAGCCCAAGTCCTTCTGGAGACGTTCTTCGTAGTGCGTCATCAGCAGCCTGCTGTCGGGTGGAGCATCACGCTATGGCTATCCGCATGGCGACACGCGATCCAGAGGAACCGCATGGGGGAACCGCGCTGGGGAACCGCCAGGGCAGATCGCGCCCGCGCCGCTTGCATGTGCGCAAAGCATCGACGCGGGTGGGATGACTCAGACCTTCCGCAGCGGCGGGTAGCCGAGCTCCATCAGCACGTGCTGGCCGGCATCGGAGAGGATCCAATCGAGGTATTCCTTCGTGGCGCCCTGAGGCTTGCCGTTCGTGTACATGAAGAGCTCGCGCGAGATCGGGTAGCTCTTGTCGAGCACCGTGTCGATCGTGGGGGCGACAGCGGGCTTGCCCTGCTTCGTGGTGACCGGCAGCTTCTTCACGTCGACGCCCTTGCCGTAGGCCAGACCGCTGTAGCCGATCGCCGAGACGGTCTTCAGGACCTGATCGACGACGTCCTTGCTGCCGTTCATGTCGAGCGTGCCGAGCCGGAAGTTCGCCTTCTTGCCGCCGAGCACCGCTTCCTTGAAGTACTCGAAGGTGCCGCTGTTCGACTGCCGCGACACCACGACGATCTCGTCGCGGCCGCTGGGGATCGTGACTCCGAGCTGGGACCACTTCGTCAGCGAGCCACCCTCGACGTAGATCTGCTTGATCTGGTCCATCGTGATGGAGGTCAGCGGGTTGTCCTTGTGTACGAAGATCGCGATGCCGTCGTAGCCGACGTGGTGCTCCACGGGGTCGTGCTGATGGGCCTTGGCCTCGACGATCTCGTCGGGCGTCAGGCGGCGGCTGCAGTTCGCGATGTCGGTCGTGCCGTTGATGATGCCCGCGACGCCCACGCTCGTGCCGCCACCGGTCACGGACACGCCGATCTCCGGCCGCAGCTCGTGGAACTTCTCCGCCCACTTCTGGGCCACTTCGAGCATCGTGTCGGAACCCCTGTTCTGGATCAGGGTTCGTGACCCGCCGCAGGCGCAGAGCATGCTGCCGGCGGCGAGGAACAGGGGGACGAGGCGGGCTACCTTCACGGTTTCTTGGTCCTTTCTTGGGGGGTTGGATCTTCCTTGAAACAATGGTGTTGCGTGCCCGTGAAGATTCACGTGACGCTGCGTGAAGAATCGATCAAGAAAGGTCCGCGGCGGCGCTCCGTGGTGCGGTCAGCGCCAGCGGCGGCAAGCCGTCCGGACCCGCGACCTCCCCCGGCGGCCGGTGCCGGAAGCGCCGGCTCTGCCAGAACCACTGCTCCGGTGCCAACGCGACGGCCCGGCTCAGGCCCGCGTTGACGCGCGTCGTGATGTCGATCAGGTCCCGCTCCCGATCGCCGGTCGAGGCGTTCTTGATCACTTCGAAGACGTGCAGCCGGTAGCGCATGCGGCCCGTGCGCAGCATCGCGACGACCGCGATCGGGGCACCCGTGAGCAGGTGCAGCACGGCGGGCGTCGCGACCGTGCGCGCCGGCGTGCCGAGGAACGGGGCCACGACGGAACTGTGCTTGCCGCCGCCGTCGCTCATGATGGCGACGACCTGTTTGTCGGCCAGCACCTTCTTGAGCGTCCACATCACGTTCCTGCGCGCGAAGACGCTCTGGCCCGAGCCCGTGCGCAGCCTCTCGATGAGGCGGTTCAGGGCGGGCATGGGGCTCGGCCGGAACACCGAGTTGATGGGCAGGCCGAGCAGCCCCGCCGCGTAGCCGCCGACATCCCAGACGCCGACATGGCCCGTGGCGAAGATGAGGCCATTGCCTTCGGTGTAGGCACCGGCGATGTTGTCCCACGCCGAGACGTCGCAGTGCCGCCGCAGGTTCGTCGCGTCGATGCGCCGCATGCGGCAGAAGTCGACCATGAGCCAGGCGATGTGCCGCGACCAGCGCCACAGGTGTCGCCTCGGACGGACCGGTCCGAGCGGGGCTCCCTCCCGGAAGGCGATCGCGACGTTGCGCCAGTAGCCCTTGCTGCGCCGACCGCGTGGGTCGCTGCAGCGCCACCAGAGATACCACGGCACGGCCATCACGTCGGCGAACGCATAGGCGAGCCAGGTCGGCAGCGCGCCGACGGCCCAGATGAACGCGGCGAACACGCCGACGGCGAGCCGCTGCCAGAGCGCCTCCCTGGTGCGTTCGCGGTGGTCCTGTTCGTCGTCGCTCATGCCGTGGCAGCCGCAGCGTCGGGGTGCTTTACGCGCACCATCGCGAGGCAACCGAGCCCGATCAACAGTTGAATGCCCTGCGCGAGCATCGCGGGCTTGCAGCCATACGCGTCGGCGACGAGACCGTAGACCGCGCTGCCGACGACGGAGAGCTTCACCGTGATGCCATACAGGCCGAAGAACTCGCCGATCCGGTCCGGCGGAGCCAGCAGCACGATCATCTTGCGGCCTGCGGTCCAGACCCCGGCCAGACCGAAGGCGCCGAGCACGCCGAGCGTCGCGAGATAGCCCAGCGGACTGACCCCGCCGAAGGCCGTTCCGCCGACGAGCGCGCCGAGCAGAGCCAGCGCGCTCGCGCGCATCACCGAGAGCGGGGCGCGGTCGGTCCACGGGCCGAGCAGGATCCCGAACGGCAGAGCGAGTCCGTTCAGCGCGACGCCCGTGATCATGAGCAGCGTCGTGAGCCCTTCCTCGCCGGCCAGTTCGAGGCCGAACAGACGCAGACCGCCCGCATGGGCCGCCGTCGCGAACACGTCCTTCGTGAAGTCGGCGAAGAACAGGATCGCGGTGTTCAGCACGTCGACGAGACAGAAATTGCCGAGCAGGAACCACAGCAACGCGGGGTATCGCGGCAGCGCCCGCAGCGTCGATGCGAGTTGGCGAACGGCTGCGCGCATCGCCTCCGCACGCGGGCCGGTCCGCGGCGCGCGCGGATCGCGCACGAGCAGCAGACACGGCAACGCGAAGACCAGGAACAGCCCGGCCGCCAGCAGGAAGCGCGATCTTTCGTCGGCAAGCGGCATCACGACGACGATCACGCCGATCGTACCGAGGTAGCCGAGGCCAACGCCGATGCCGCTGACGCGGCCTTCGCGGCCGGGTCTCGCCACGGCCGGCAGCAGCGCGTTGTAGAAGAGCAAGCCGAGGTTGTAGGTGATGTTCGCGACGAAGAAGCAGCCGAGCAGCGCGGCTGGGCCGAGGTCGAGACCGAATCCGGCGGTGCCCGCGATGCACAGCAGCGTTGCGATCGCGAGGTAGCCGCGCGTGCGGGCCGTCTGGTCGGCCAGCGCGCCGAGCACGGGCACGAGCAACCCCGCGAGCACCATCGAGCCGGTATTCACGAAGCCGATCAGGGTGCGTTCGCCGCCGAGCTGCTCCTTGGCGAACGGCGTGAAGATGAAGGTCAGCGTCGCGGAATAGACGGTGTTCGCGAGGTCGTAGAGGACCCAGGCTCCGATGTGCAACCCCGACCCGCGGGCAGGGGTCGGGTCGGACGGTTCAGCGTCGGCCACGCGCACAGTGTGCCGCGGTCCGGCGGCGTCGCGCATCGCCGCGACGGAAAAAGCTCGCGCGGCCGTCAGGGCACGGGCAGGATCGCGGGACATGAACGCGAACGACCTGATGACTCGGGGACCATGCTCGGTGCGCACGACCGATCGCCTCGATGCAGCGGCCCGGGTGTTGTGGGAACAGGACTGCGGGATCGTGCCCGTGGTCGATGCAACGAACGTGCTGGTGGGGGTCGTGACGGACCGCGACCTCTGTATGGCGAGCTACACGCAGGGGCGTCCCCTCGACGAGATCGCGGTCGCCGGTCCGATGGCGCGTCAGCTGCGGACCTGCCGGCCCGACGACTCCATGACGACCGTGCTCTCTCTGATGCAGCAGGCGCAAGTGCATCGCCTGCCCGTCGTCGACGCACGCGGCGTGCTGCTCGGCATCGTTGCGATCAACGACATCGTGCGCGCCGCGCACAACCGTCCGGCGGCCATCGATGCAGCGAGCGTCGTGAAGACGCTTGCCCTGATCGGCGCGCCGCGGCGCGCTGCGGTCCCGACGGCGAAGGCCCCGGCCCCGAGAGCCCCAGACCAGAAAGAACCAGCCCCGAGGGCTGCCCCGCACGTCCCATCGGCGGTGCCCCCGACGCCGACGCCGACGCAGGCCGCGAGGACGCTCCCGTCCGCGCTCCCCGCGAAATCGAGGGGCAAGCACAAAGGCAGGGAGCAGCAGACCTGATCGGAGCCGAGCGCCGCATGCAGGCACCTGGCTTTTCGTTGACGAGCAAGCTTGACGATGGAGGCAGCCTGCGGCTGCATTTGTCAGGTCGGGTGACCCTCGCCGACGGCGCAGCGTTGTGGCAGCAACTGCACACGACCGGGTCGCAGAACGGGGCGACCGAGATCGACGTCGGCGGCATCGAACGCCTCGATGGAGGTGCTGCCGCGCTGCTGACCGCGTTCGCCGCGAAGCGCTCGGCCGAGGGAGCCACGTTGCGTCTGGTCGGCGCGCGCGGGGAGACCGCGAAGCTGCTCGGTCTCTACGACTGCAGTCGGCTCGGCGATTGCGAGCATCCGATCCCGAAGCAACCCGGACTGCTCGTCGACATCGGCGAGTTCACCTACAGCGCGATCCGCACGACCAAGGCCATTCTCGCGTTCGGCGGCGACCTCGTCGTCGGCATGGTGCACGCGGTGCGGCAACCGCGCACGGTGCACCTGCGCGACCTCGGCAGCCTGATCGAACGCGCCGGTTCCGACGGCATCCCGATCGTGTTGCTGATCAACTTCCTGGTCGGCGCGATCCTGGGTCTGCAGGGTGCGATCCAACTGCATCGCTTCGGCGGTGACTACTTCCTGGCCAACCTCGTCGGTCTCTCGATCGTGCGCGAGCTCGGCCCGCTGATGACGGCGATCCTCGTCACGGGGCGGTCGGGCGCTGCCTATGCGGCGGAGCTGGGCACGATGACCGTCAACGAAGAGATCGACGCGCTGCGCACGCTGGGCCAGGATCCGCAGCGCTTCCTCGTGTTCCCACGCGTGCTCGCGCTGACCCTCGTGCTGCCGATCCTGACGATCCTCGGCGACCTGATCGGTACGATCGGCGGACTCGCGATCGCGGTCACCTACCTCGAGCAGCCGACGGTCGTCTACCTCCAGTCGCTGCAGCAGTCCGTGGGCATCGACGACGTCGCGACGGGCCTGCTCAAGAGCGTCGCGTTCGCCGTCGCGATCGGTCTCATCAGCTGCCAGCGCGGCCTCGCGACGCGCGGCGGCGCGGCGGGCGTCGGCAGGTCGACGACCTCGGCCGTGGTCGTCGTCATCTTCGTGATCGTCGCACTCGATGCCGTGTTCACGTGGGCCTTCTCGATGCTGGGGTGGTGAATGCCGAAGGTCCTCCAGGTGCGCGACCTCGCGATCGGCTACGACGACGAAGTGTTGCTCGACGAGATCGCGTTCGACGTGCAGCGCGGCGAGGTGTTCGCGATCCTCGGCGGATCGGGCAGCGGCAAGTCGACGCTGCTGCGCACGCTGATCGGTCTGCAAGAACCGTTGCAAGGGCGCGTGCACTTCACGGGCATCGGGCCGCCGGCGCGCGCGATGACGCCGCCCTCGTTCGGCGTGCTGTTCCAGTCGGCGGCGCTGTTCGGCTCGCTGACGCTGCTGCAGAACGTGCTGCTGCCGCTGCAGAAGTGGACCAGTCTGTCCGCGTCCGCGGCCGTGGCGGTCGCGATGGGACGCCTGCGTCTCGTGGGTCTCGAACGATTCGCGCATCACCTGCCCTCCGAGGTGTCCGGCGGCATGCGCAAGCGCGCCGGCATCGCGCGCGCGCTGGCCCTCGATCCACCGATCCTGTTCTTCGACGAGCCGTCGGCCGGCCTCGACCCGATCACGGCTGCCGAACTCGACGATTTGATCCTGACGCTTGCGGGGGGGCTCATGGTTACCATCGTGTTGGTGACTCACGAACTGCCGAGCATCTTCAAGGTCGCCGACCAGTGCATCATGTTGGACCTCACCGCCGGCGGCATCATCGCGCGCGGCGCGCCGCGCGACCTGGCCGAGCGATCGAACGATGCGCGTGTGCTCGCCTTCTTCCGGCGCACGCCGCTCGCGAGGTCGTCGTGACGGCGCCCGCCAACCGCTGGAAGCTCGGGCTGTTCGTCGTCGCGGGCAGTGCGGCGACGCTGGCCGCGCTCACGGTCGTCGGCATGAGCGAGCTGAAACGCTCCTACCACACCGCCTACGCCTACTTCGACGAAGCGCTGACGGGTCTCGAGGAGGGTTCCCCGGTCAAGTTCCGCGGTGTCCGGATCGGCGTGGTCGAACGGATCCGCGTCGCGAAGGACAAGAAGCACCTCGAAGTGCGCGCCTCGCTCTACGACACCTATCTCGAGGACCTGGGGCTCGACGTCAGCATGCTCGAAGAGGAATACCCGCTGCCCGAGAACCTGCGGGCGCAGGTCGTGATGTCCTGGGTGACGGGCACGGCGTTCATCCAGGTCGACTTCTTTCCGGACCCGTCGAGTGGTCCGCAGATGCTGCCCTTCCCGACCGAGCAACCCACCCTGCGCACGGTGCCGAGCGCCGCGAAGGGCCTCGAGGACGCGAGCCGCGAAGTGTTGCGCGAACTGCCGCTCGTCGCGCTCTCGGCCCGCGAACTGCTCGACCAGCTGCGCAGCGACCTGCAATCGGCGCGCGTTCCGGAGCTGGCCGGCGAGCTCCGAGCCGTGCTGTCCCACCTCGACGAGCAGCTGACGTCGCTGCGCGAGCACGGCACGGTGGCCGCGGCGACCACGGCGATCGCCTCCATCGGCGACGCGGCGACCTCCTTGCGCGACGAGCGCGGGGCCTTCACGTCCACGCTGCGCGAGATCCAGCAGCTCGTGGGTGCGCTGCGCGCGCAGGTCGACGCGTCGGATCTGGCGCAGACGATGGGCAGCGTCAGAAGCGCGGCCGGGTCCTTGTCGGGGGTGAGGTCGGACTTGAGCAGCGAGCTGCCGCAACTGCGTGCGACGCTGGCTGCCGTCGAGCGGCTCGCGGCAATGCTCGAACGCGACCCCGAAGCGTTGCTGCGCGGGCGGGGTCCGCTGCAGCGTCCACTGGAGGGAACGAAGTGAAATCGTCCGTGCCTCTTCGTTGGCGTCTTGCGGCGGTGCTGTTCGCGCTCGCCTTGCCGGCGTGTCTCTCGACGTCGTCGCCGCCGCCGCCGGTCCGTTACTTCGATCCGACGACGCGCAGGGACGGCGCGCCGCAGCGTCCCGCGGTCGCTTGCGACCTGCGCGTGACGGCGCCCGGCCATCTCGGCCGCGAGTTCGTCGTGCGCGTGGCAGAGCACGAGGTCGTCTTCGACGGCTTGAACAGCTGGATTGCCGACCCGCGCGAGCTCGTCCAGGTCGCCGTCGAACGTCTGCTCGGTCCGAGCGTGCGGTCTCCGGAGGCCAGGGCCCTGGCCATCGACGTCGAGGCGTTCGAACTGGACCTGCAGGCAGCGCCGCAGGCCCACGTGCGTCTTGCCGTTCATGCCCCGGCCGGTTCGCGCACGATCGACCTGGTCGTCCCGGCCGCGGACCGGCAGCCGGCTTCGTTTGCGGCGGCGATGGCTGTGGCCCTCGATCAGGCCGCGGCCAGGGTCTCCGAGCTGCACGGCGCGCCGGTCCCTCGGCCTGCCGCCGACCGCTGAGCCTGCGCCTCTCGGGCAAGCAGGAGAGAGAGCGTGCTTGCGCACGTTGCCACTCCGCGAGCAGGTTCACGAAGCGCCTGCCCGTTCGTCAAGCCACCACCGTGGTGTCAGAAACCTCTGGCGTTCGGCGGAACTGCCGGCGAAGTTCGTGTCGCACCGGGCCCGTGGAACTCGGGAGTCGCATGGCTGACTCCCGCCGCTCGGCTGACCGGTGACGAAAGGGGTAATGGTTCAGTCGAGGCAGTCTTTGTTTGCGCGCATCCTCGCAGCTTCGACCTTCACGACGATGGCTGCGGCGCAGATCTACACGACCGACGCCCGCGTCGCCTCGCCGGAGCTGCTGCAGCTCGAGGAGCGAGTCGACTACCTGGTGCGCGATCGCGGCGAGGATCTGCGGGCGGCGACGACGCTCGTGTGGTCGCCGGCGGACTGGCTGCAGACCGACTGGACGGTGCCGTTCCTGCACCGCCGCGCGCGCTTTCCGAGCGGCGGCGGGTTCGTGTCGAGCGAGGTCGACGGGCTCGGCGACGTCGTGCTGAACACCAAGTGGGCGCTGCTGCGCAATGACGAGCCGATGGAGACGGATCGCGTGTCGCTGCTCGCCGGTGTCTTGTTGCCGACCGGCGACTACGAAGACTCGGAACAGGGCGTGCCGCTGCCGCGCCGGCTGCAGCTCGGGCTCGGCTGTCCGGGTGCGGCGGTGGGCCTCGGCGCCACCTGGGTGCGTGATCGGCACCGGGCTGCGGTGGCGTTCCGAGGTTGGCACTTCGCCGAGCACGACGGCTTTGCGCCGGGGGAGGAGCTGTCGCTCGACCTGGCGTGGTGGTATCGCCTGTCGCCGGCTCGCTTCGGTCCTGGGATGGACGGGCCCGAATGGCGCATGACCGTCGAACTGCTGTCGCGTTGGGTCGCCGACGACGAGTTGGCTGGGCAATCGCAGCAAAACGGCGGCGGCGAGGTCGCTGCCGCGCTCGGACTCCAGTGCAGCGTGGTGCCGTCGGTGCGCGTCGAAGTCGGCGCGCGGGCGCCACTGGCGAGCGATCTGGACCATCCCGCGGGTGACGAGCGCTTCATGTTCCCGCTGTCCGTCCGCTGCTTCTTCTAGCCATGCCTGCACGAGTCTACGCGTTGTCGTTCCTGCTGCTGGCCGCTTGCAAGACACCGCTGCCGCCGGCTGCGGTCATCGGGCAGCACGGCCTCGAACGCCTGTGGATCGAGTCTCTTGGCATGGAGTGACTGCCTTGAGAGAAGGCCGTGGCCAACGGCCTGCGGCGCCTGGATGGCGTCGCCGATGTGCTGATCGACCTGCAGCAGAACATCTGCGAGGTGACGCCGGAGCCCGGCCGTGCGCCGGACCTCGCCGGCCTGCCCGCAGCGGTGCGCAGCGCCGGTTACCGTCCCGGACGCATGTGGCTTCGCGCGCGCGGCACCGTTGTCGGCTCGGGCAAGTTCCGCATCGCGGGGTTCGACCGCGATCTGCCCCTCCAGGGCGAGGCGCCGGCGGACGGCATGCTGACTGCGCTCGTCGAACTGCAGCCAGTCGTCTCGCTCACAGTTGCAGCGCCACCGATCCTCGACAACGCGCAGGCTCGCTGATCACCCGCCGAGAACCTTGCGCAACACTGCGGGGGCAGCAGCGCATACCGCGCGCACCGGCGGCAGCACCATGGTACGTCGCCAGACAGCGAGCGCCATCGCGACGTCGGCGGCGGAGTCTCTCGGTGGAGTCAGGCATTGCAAGACCGCCAGAGTCGCTTCGGGATGCCCCGCTTGCAGCAGTGCTTCCCAACGTTCGGGATGTTGGCGCAGGTCGACCGGCTCTTCGAGCAGCCGGACCAGTGGTGGTGGGGAGAGCTCGGCGCGCATCAACATGCTCGCGAGCGCCGGCAACGCGGATCTCTGCGGCGTCGTGCGGAACAGATCGCGCAGCATCGGGATCGAGCGCTGCGGCGCCGTGCGCGCCAGAGCAGTGACCGCCGCGGTGCGCAGCGAGAGTGGTTGCAGCGGGTCGGCACCGAGGCGTGCGCACAGGTCGCAGAGATCGCAGGACAGCGGCGCTGCGTAGCTGGCCAGCAGAGCCGCCTGGCGTTCGTGGTTCGTCTCGTTCGCGAGATGTCGTTGGAGGACCGAAAGCACGCCGGCCCCGCCGAGGCTCAGCATCGAGCGCAGACCCTGCCCACTCTCGGCCGCGTCGCTGCTGTGCAGCGCCTTTTCGGCGATCACCATCGCGGACGGCAGCTTCATCCTGGTCAGAGCCGCGAGTGCCGCGGCGCGCTCGGCAGGGGGGCCCTTCGCCGCGATGGTCTCGAGTTGGGGCGCGAGCGCGTCGTCGAATGGCGACGAGTTGACTGCGAGCCAGCGCAGCAGCGCAACGCGTTCGTCGTCACTGCCGCGCTCGAGCACACGCAGCAACGCCTTGGCGTCGAGCGTGCGATCGACCGCGAGCAGAAGCAGCAGCAGTTGCGAACGGATTTCGGGATCGCGGTTGGACTCGTCGTCGTAGAGGCGCCGCAGCACCGCCGCCTGGCTGCTCGCATCCTGCACCGACAAACCGAGCAGCAGGGCCATCGCGACGTCGCGTTGACGCTTCCAGCTCGTCTGGGTGAAGCTCGTCAGCACCCTGGTCGTGGCGGAGCCGCCGAGTTCGGGTGGGAGCATGCCGAGCGCGTAGGCCGCGACGACCCCCTCGTGCGATACGCGCGCCTGGTGATCCTCGAGGATGTGCTCGAGCACCACGACCGAAGCCGGTGCAGCGAGGCAAGCCATCGCGAGGATGGCGCGCAGCCGCGTCGGCTCTTCGCCGTCGGTGGTCAGGGAGCGGATCGCGGCCTGAAGCGACACGTCGGCGCTCGCGGCGACGACGAGGGCTGCCTCCCCGCGAACGATCGGATCCGCATTCTGCAACCTTTGCGCCGCCTGCGTCCGGACGAGGCGCGAGAGGGCGATGCCGTCGGCCTGCGCGTGCGCGGAACCGCACACCAGCCACAGGCAGAGGAGGGCGAGCAGGTGCGAGTCCGACCACCACCGAGGGCGGGCTCGCGCTGGCTGCGGGGCGCGGCCAGTCCCTGATGTTCGTTCAGCTTTGTCCACAACCTGAGTTCGGGTGCCGTAGTATGGCACGTTCGTGCGGCGGCGTGGTGGTCGGACCCGGCAATGTGCCGCGGTGCGCCGCGCCGCCCGGTGCTCATCCGGCAAAGGTCGTTCCCTCGCCATGCGGATTGCAGTCTTCGATGGGTGGTCAGGCGTTGCGGGCGACATGTGGGTCGGAGCCCTGCTCGACGCGGGAGTGCCCATGGCGCCGCTCGAGGCTGCGGTCGCCTCGCTCGGGTTGCCTGGCGTGTCGATCCGCGCCACGAAGGTCCTGCGCGGGGGCCTCTCGGGCACGCATTTCACGGTCGACTGCGGCAAGAGTACGGCCGGCAGTCGGTTCACGCCGCTGGGGGCCGCGAGCCCCCGCTTGTCGCGCAGCGGCGCGGCGGCGGCCCACTCGCACCGAGGTCTGCGCGAGATCGAGGCGATCGTGCAGCGCGCGAAGTTGCCGCCGGCAGTCGAGCAGCACTGCCTGCAGATCTACCGCGCGATCGGCGAGGTCGAAGCCAAAGCACACGGTTGCTCGATCGATGCCGTGCATTTCCACGAGGTCGGCGCCGAAGACACGATCGTCGACGTCGTGTGCGCGTGCCTCGGCACTCACCTGCTCGGAGTCGAGCGCATCCATGCGAACGGCATCGCGGTGGGCTCGGGCACCGTGCGCGCCGAGCACGGTATCCTGCCGGTGCCGGCACCCGCGACGATAGCGCTGCTGCGCGGCATTCCGGTGCGCCAGGGTGGGCTCGATGGCGAACGGACGACACCGACCGGCGCGGCGCTGTTGCGCACGCTCGTGCACGAGTTCGACAGCGCTGTGACGTTCACTGCCGAGGCGATCGGTTACGGTGCCGGCACGCGCGACGACGCCGGCTTGCCGAACCTGCTGCGGGTCACGGTCGGCACCGCGGCCGCTGCGGCTACAGAACTCGTCGAGTTGCAGTGCCAGCTCGACACCGCGACCGGCGAACAGATCGGATGGCTGCTCGACGAGTTGCTGCGCAAGGGCGCCGTCGACGCATTCGCCGTTCCGGTGACGATGAAGAAGGGACGGCCGGGTCTCTTGATCACCGTGTTGTGCGACGATGCGCGCGCTTTGCCGCTCGCGAACCTGCTGCTCGAAGAATCCTCGTCGCTCGGCGTGCGCCGCCACCGGGTCGCGCGCACCGTGCTCGAGCGGTGGCAGGAGACGCGCGACACGGCGTGCGGCCCCGTGATCTTCAAGGTGGCGCGGTTGCCGAGCGGGGCCCTGCTCGCGCGGCCCGAAGACGACGAGGTGCAGCGTCTCTGCAAAGCACTCGGCATCGGCCGAGCCGAGGTGTTGCGGCGTCTGCTCGGTCAGTAGTTCGTCGAGCTGTCAGGCCTTGCCCATGAACTCGCCGGTCTCGGTGCTGACCTTGACCTTCTCGCCCTTCTTGATGTGCGCGGGCACCTTGATCTCGAGGCCCGTGTTGCACTTCGCGGGCTTCTGCACGCTGCTCACGGTGTCGCCGCGCGCGGCGTCTTCGGTGGCCACGATCGTGAGCACGACCGTCGGCGGCAGCTGCACGGTCAGCGCTTCGCCCTCGCAGAACACCACGGTCACGGTGCTGTTCTCGGTGATGTATTGCATCGTGTCCCCGATCACTTCGGCGCTCAGCACGAACTGCTCGAAGTTATCGTTGTCCATGAACGTGTAACCGAGCGAGTCCTTGAACAGATACTGCGAGTCGCGCGAGTCCAGGAACACGAGGTCGAGCTGGTCGCTGGTCTTCATGCGCACTTCCTTCTGCCGCCCGTTCTTGAGGTTCTTGAGGTTCAGGTGGTGGATGGCGCGCAGGTTGCCCGGTGTCAGATGGTCGTACCTCATGACCTGGTACAGCTCGCCGTCCATCCGGATGACCATGCCCTTCTTGGCTTCAGTGACGCGGATCGCCATGGCTGTGCAAGTGCGGAGTTT
>Ga0075418_10001013_pt1 | contig 31037 bp, 30 predicted proteins | sample SoiMetdeltSBSDD2_FD_81776 | JGI IMG/M metagenome (GOLD analysis project Ga0075418, IMG submission 81776) | Bulk soil microbial communities from a Populus tree surrounding site in Tennessee, USA - Soil MetaG P. deltoides SBSDD2 | ecosystem: Environmental > Terrestrial > Soil > Tree plantation... | reverse complement strand
ATCGGATTTCCCATCTTTGCGATGCGCAGGATAGCCACTATCTCCTCCAGTTCGGGCACGTATTCGATGGCTGTCGAAAGGCTCAGGGCGTGACGACCACCTTACCAAAGACTTCGCGGTCCTGAATCAGCCGCACGCCCTCAGCCGCGTCCTTCAGCGGCAGCACCTTGTCGATCACGGGCTTCAGCTTCCCCTGCGCGATGAGCCCCATCAACGCCTGGAGGTTGTCGTCGTAGAAGCTGTTCGAGCCGATGATCTGCAGCTCGAAGCTCCAGATATAGCGCAGATCCTCCTTGGGATCGTAGCCGGCGGTCGCGCCGCAGACGAGTATCTTGCCCCCGCGCTTCACGCACCGTAGCGACGGCTGCCAGGTGTCGCCGCCGGTGAAGTTGATGACGACGTCGACGCCCCCTTCGTAGTTGCGGCGCTGGGGCTTGCCGAACTTCTCCATGGCCCAGGTCGAAAAATTCGTCTCTTTGTAGTCGATGACGTGGTCCGCGCCCAGCGCTTTCAGCCGCGCGAGCTTCTCCGCGCCGCCGGCGCACGCGACCACTTCCGCGCCGAGCATTTTCGCGAGGAGGACGCAGCCGGTGCCGACGCCGCCGCTCGCCCCGAGGATCACCACCTTGTCGCCCGATTTGACGGTCTGATGCGTAATCAGCATGCGGTGCGCGGTGCCGTAGGCGACGGGCAGCGAGGCGGCGTCCTCGAAGCTCACGCCGTCCGGCATGCGTATCAGCTGGTGCTGGGCGACGAGGCATTTCTCGGCGAGCCCGCCGTTCAGCATTTCGCCCATCAGGCCGTGGGTGCGATTGACCGGATTCACCAGTACGCGGTCGCCTTTCTTCCATGCCGGGTCGACGCCGTGCCCGGTCTCGAGTATCTCGCCCGCCATATCGAGTCCGATCACGACCGGCAGCGGCACCTTGATACCCGGCATGCCGCGCACGGTAAAGACGTCGTGGTAGTTGAGCGAGGACGCCCGGACCCGGATGACGACGTGACCTTCGGCGATCTTCGGGTCGGGAAAGTCGGCCACGTACTTGAGATGCTCGAGGCCGCCGTGCTGCTGCAGGACCATTGCTTTCATCGTTCGCTCCGCTGGAAACTACAGACTGGGGACCGGGGACTTGTGGCTGCTCTGCATGGTCCAGTCTCTAGTCTCTGGTCACGCATTGGTGTAAAGGCGGTTCACGTGCGTCGATATCCGGTCCTTCGCGACGCCGTAGACGTGGATCGAGATCGCGAGGACGCCGCTGTAGTTTCCGATGCGATGGATACCCGTCCCGGAGGGATCGAAGGTCGACTCGCCCACGGCGTGACGGGCGCTGCCGGTTTCCACGGGCAGCTGTCCATTCTCGCTTTCCCGGTAATAGGTCTCCGTGAGCATCCCCCGGTAGACCCCGACGGCGCACCAGCAGTGGTGGCCGTGAATCGGGCTCATCTGGCCGCGGTCCCACACGATAGCGAGAATCGAGAACCGGTCCGCCGGGTCTGCATAGATCAGGTGGCGAGCGTAGTTCTCGTGGCTCGCCCGGCGCCGCTCCGGCGGCAGCCAGCCCGGGCTGGCGGTCGCTTCGCGCAATGCCGCCCGTATCTCGCGTCCCATCGCGTCGGGCGCAAGCTCCACCGCCGCGGCGAGGCGTCCGGCGAGCCGGGTGATCTCCGGCGACGCGCTCATCCCGGGTTTTCGACGCCGAGGGCGAGGTTCATGACCGAGCTCGAGGTGAGTATCGCCGACAGCACCATGTTGCGCGCGGCCTCGATCTGCTCGCGGCAGATACGCTCGGCCGTGTCGCCGTCGCCACGCGAGAGCGCCTTCACCAGCGCGCGGTGCTCCTGCTGGACCTCCTGCGAGCGGTTCCGCAGCCCCAGCCCGAGGTGCAGGAGCCGCGTCATCTCGTCCAGCAGATGCTCGATCGCGCCCGCGAGGCGGGTGTTTCCCGTGGATTGCGCGATGGCGACGTGAAAGGCCTTGTTGGCATCGAGGAAGCGCGAGGTGCTCTTCTGGTCGCCGGTCTGGTAGCCGGCGCGGCAGACCTCGTCGATCGCCTGCAGCCGGGTGGAGTCCACCTTGCCGGCGGCCATGCGCGCGGCGGCGGGCTCGAGCATGAGCCTCAACTCGAAAACGTCGTGGATGTCCCGCACGGTGACCGGGGACACGAGGTAGCCGCGGCGGGGGATCGCTCGCACCAGCCCATCGTGAGCGAGGCGATTCAGCGCCATGCGCACGGGCGCCTTGCCGAGCTTGTACTGAGCGCAAAGCTGTGTTTCGGAAATCTCGGTGCCCGGGGAAAACCCGCAGGCGATGATGTCGTGGCGGATGCGCTCGTAGGCGCGGTCGGTGAGCAGCGGGATTGTCTTGCTCATGGCAGCAGCGCCCGCCGCGGCGATGAACGGACGCCACGCCCGGGCAGGTGAAATTCTATGAACGAGGCTCTGACATGTCAACGCGGGCGCGCGCCGAGGGGCGGAAGAGGGGCCCCGCTTGCGGGGATCTGACCCCCGGTGGCGCGCAGAGCGGCCGACACTGATGCACTTTTCTTCGCGATGACGCGCCGGAGGCCGCGCGTCGGGACTACTTGAGGAAAATAACGGCGGGAAACGTCGCCACGGCGAGCACGAGCACTACCCAATCCAGGTTGTTGCGCTGGAGCCAGCCGGTAAAATGCAGGACGAGGACAACGATTGCGATTACGTAGAATGCGTAAAAAGCCATATCGTGCTGACCCCCCGGTCACGCCGCCTCTTGCCCCAAGCATAAGCCAATAGGGATACGGGAACAACAACAAACCAGATGGTATTGGCTGCGGGCAGGCGGACCGAATAATAATACCATTTCAACTGTGTATGACATGATTACCTTTGGGTCGTTCCGCCGTCCGCAGCCGTGAATTACATCCTCGCGCTCGACCAGGGTACCACCAGCTCACGCGCCATCGTCTTTGACGTCGCCGGGACGATCAAGGCCGTTGCGCAAAAGGAATTCGGCCAGATCTTCCCGCAGCCGGGCTGGGTCGAGCACGATCCCAACGAGATCTGGGCAACCCAGCTCGCCGTGGCGGGGGAAGCCATGGCGCGAGCTTCCATCCACGCAGGGGATGTGGCCGCCATCGGCATCACCAACCAGCGCGAGACTACCTTGGTATGGGACCGCGCGACCGGGGAGCCGATCGCCAACGCGATCGTCTGGCAGGACAGGCGCACCGCGTCCGCATGCGACGCCTTGCGCGCGCGTGGCCTCGAGCCGCGCATCACGGAGAAAACCGGCCTGGTGCTGGATGCGTATTTCTCCGCGACCAAGCTCGCGTGGCTCCTCGACAACGTGCCCGGCGCGCGCGCGCGCGCCGCGGCGGGCGGGCTTGCGTTCGGGACCATAGACAGCTGGCTCGTCTGGAAGCTGTCCGGGGGCGCGGCGCACGTGACGGACGCGAGCAATGCCTCGCGCACGCTGCTCTACGACATCCACGAAAGGAAGTGGGACGAAGACCTGCTCGAGTTGTTCGGCGTTCCCGCCGCCCTGCTGCCGCAGGTCTGCGCGTCGAGCGGTATCGCGGCACGCACGGCGGACAACCTGTTTCCCGCCCGCATCCCGATCGCCGGCATCGCGGGCGACCAGCAGGCCGCGCTGTTCGGCCAGCGGTGCAGCCATCCCGGCATGGTCAAGAACACCTACGGCACCGGCTGCTTCATGCTGATGCACACGGGCGGCGAGCCCGTACCCTCGCGCAACAAGCTGGTGACCACCGTGGCGTGCAGCGCCGGCGGCGCGCGCGAATACGCGCTCGAGGGAAGCGTCTTCATCGGCGGCGCGGTCGTCCAGTGGCTGCGCGACGGGCTCGGCATCATCAAGTCGTCGGCCGAAATCGAGCGGCTTGCGGGAAGCGTCGCCGACAATGGCGGGGTGTACCTGGTGCCGGCTTTCGCGGGTCTCGGCAGCCCGCACTGGGACCCGTATGCGCGCGGCGCCATCCTGGGGCTCACCCGCGGCGCGAGCGCGGGTCACATCGCGCGCGCTGCGCTCGAGAGCATCGTCTATCAGACCGCGGACGTGCTGGAGGCGATGGAAAGCGATTCGGGCATCCGGTTGAAGGAGCTGCGGGTGGACGGCGGTGCGGCGCGCAACGATGCCCTGATGCAGTTTCAGGCGGATGTGCTCGGTGTTCGCGTAGTGCGCCCGCGCATACACGAGACCACCGCGCTGGGGGCCGCCTATCTGGCGGGATTGGGCGTGGGTTTCTGGACGAGCGCCGATCAACTCGACGCGCAATGGCAGGTCGAGCGGGTATTCGATCCGGGCATGAGCAGGACGGACGTGGAGGCGCTGCGCACCGGATGGCGCAACGCGGTCGCGCGCGCCAGGGACTGGGCGAGGCCGCCCGCGTAGTATTCCGGGTGCTCTACCTGTGGCGCACGCCGATGTGCGCGATCAGGCACATCACCATTGCCGATGCGCGGTGACGCACTGCAGAGCACGTCGCCGCAATCCGGTGGAAGAACACCGTCAGCAGTGCGATCAGGATGACGACCGCGTCGATCACAAATATCACATCGGCAAACGCCGGCGAGAACCCGCTGCCCAGAAGCATGGTGTGGACCTCTCTCCCGCAGGATCAGCAAGCGGCGTGCCAGGACGTGCTCGCGCGCAAGTGCCTGAATATGTTTTGGATGTCCTGGCGGTAAGGTTGTGCCAGGCACCGCCTGTGTGCGTGCGGCCGTGCGCTGCACCAGCACGAGGACCGGTACAATCATGGTTGAAGAGGAGCGATCGATGTCTGTCAGGAACGGATACGGCGGCAAGACGGTCTACGGCGCGCGCGTCGGCATACTCATGCTCGACACGAAATGGCCGCGCCCGCCGGGCGACACGGGGAACGCGCTGACGTGGCCGTTCCCGGTGCTCTACAAGGTCGTGCCGGGCGCCAGCGCGCGGGTGGTGATCCACGAGCAGGGCAGGGGGCTGGGGCCCGCGTTTCTCAAGGCCGCGGAGGAACTCGTCAAGGAGGGTGCGGACGGCATCACGACCACGGGCGGATTCCTCGCGATTTTTCAGCAGCAGCTCGCGGAGCACGTCCAGGTACCGGTGGCGAGCTCCTCGCTGATGCAGGTCCCGCTGGTGCAGCGGCTGCTGCCGCCGGGCAAGCGCGTCGGCGTCCTGTCGGTGCAGGGCGATCGCATCACGCCGGACCATTGGGACGCCGTGGGCGCGCCGCACGACACCCCGGTCATGGGCACCGAAGGCGGACGCGAATTCACCCGCGTCATGCTGGGCGACACCATGGACATGGATTACGAAGCGGCCGAGCAGGATATCCTCGAAGCGGGCGAGACGCTCTTGAAGCGCCATCCCGACGTGGGCGCAATCGTCACCGAGAACCACAACATGGCGCCGTACGCCGCGGCACTCAACCGGAGGCTGCGTATCCCGATCTACACCGTGTACACGTTCGTGACGTGGTTCCACGCGGGGCTGCAGCCGCGGGAGTTCGGTTATCCCGGATCGTCAGAGTCGCCCATGTGGCGCGAGCGCTAGGGGGATGGCTTGTCGGGGCGGTCAATTGACTGCCCGGTCCACGACTTTGCAAGTACCGCTTTCGGACTTCTCCGGCAGCACAAGAAATTCGTTGCAACTCTCGCCTCGCGTCTTCCTGCAACTGGCTGCATCGGCAGAGGCAAGCTTGACGAGGTAGTTCATTTCGGCGGCTCCGGTTACGCGATTGAGCCGGAAATCGGTCGAGTCCTGCGGAATGTCACGCGACTGCATCTCGCGAGACGCCCAAAGCTGCGTGGACGTATTGCGAGTTACTTTGAATTTCTGAGTCCCTTCAACCCAGAACAGGGTTGACTTCTCCGGGTCGAGAGCGAAGGAGTACTCGTTCCGCGTGTTCTCGGGACCCGTCAGCGAGCAAGCGAGATACGTCTCGCGGCTACTGGCGCTCAAGCTCGCGCCCGCGAGCGCCACGACAACAAGAACGCGCAATGGCCGGATCATACTTGCTCCGCAGACACCTACTCTTCATAGACTCTTCAAGCCTTGCTGGAGTTCGGGCGCGCCGCGCTCCAGCAGTGACCGAGGCTCGCTCAGGGTCGATTGGTGACGAACCCTATACGAATCATCCGCTTATGAATACCACCTAGGCTGAATAGTTAATGGAATGTGACAAATCTTCTTGCCAAGCCCCTGATTCCGGGACTAATCTTATGCCCCCGGGGGCGATGTGGCCAAGATTGCGGTATTCAATCAGAAGGGCGGCGTGGGGAAAACCACCACGACGCTGAATCTTGCTGCGCTTCTTGCCCGGCGCGGCCAAGACCCCCTTGTCATAGACCTCGACCCGCAGGCCCACCTCACGAACGTCTGTGGTGCGTCGGTCACCGCGCCGGAGCGCAGCCTCTACGGTTTCTACTGCAACTCAGCCTCCCTGGCTGGCTTGATCAAGTTCATTAACGCGGGCCTGAAGGTCATCCCCGCGCACCTCGACCTGTCGAAGGTGGACACGCAATTGGGAAAAGGGCCCAACGTCCTGAATCGGCTGAACGCCGGCATCGTGCGCGAGAACCTCAATACCGACCGGCCCATCCTCATGGACGTCTGCCCCATGCTGGGCGTGCTGTCGCTGAACAGCATATTCGCGGCTGACCGCGTGCTGGTTCCGGTCTCGGCCGACTTTCTCGCCACCAAGGGCGCCGGGGAGCTGGAACGCACGCTCCGGGCGCTGGAACACGTCCTGAAGAAGCGCATGGAGCGCCGCTACGTCATCACGCGCTTCGACGCCCGGCGCAAGATGTCCTGGGATATCGACCAGAAGCTGCGGGAATGCTACGGCGCCGAGGTGTGCCAGACGCGTATCGCGGAGAACGTGAGCCTCGCGGAAAGCCCGTCGCAGGGAATGGATGTATTCACTCATGCGCCCGCGAGCCGCGGCGCGCAGGACTACCAGGCGCTGCTCGACGAGCTCGAATCCACCGGCTTCATTCAATAGACCCTGAACCGTGACCAAATACGGCTTCAAGATACGCACGCGCGGCGGCATGATGGTGGAGAGCCTCCAGGTGCACGCGCGCGACCGCGAGGAGGCGGAGCGCAAGATCAACCAGATCTACCATCAATGCGCGATCGTCGAATGCCAGGAATTGACGCCGGCGTCCAAGCCCGGCGGGCTGGACTTCGAGGACGTGATCGCGCTCATCAACAAGCAGGAGAGCGCCTGACCCCGGCCGTGCGCGGACTATGGTTCGCGGTCTTTCAACGCTCGTCGTCCGCGCGTAACCCTGTCTTGTAGCGTTTGAACTGCTCCACGTAGGCATCGGCGAACGCATTGATGCCCCTGATCTCCTCGGGAGACAGCCGGCGGACGATTCTTCCGGGGGAGCCGACCACGAGCGAGCCATCCGGGATCTCCTTGCCCTCCGTTATGAGCGTATTGGCGCCGATGAGGCAGTTCTTGCCGATCTTCGCGCCGTTCAGGATCACGCTCTTGATGCCGATCAGGCTCCCGTCGCCGATCTCGCAGCCGTGCAGCATGGCCATGTGGCCGACGCTGACGCCTTTTCCCACCGTCACCGGCACGCCCGGATCCACGTGCACCACGCAGCCGTCCTGCAGCTGCGAGTTCTCGCCGATGGTGATGGTGTCGTCGTCGCCGCGCACCACGCAGTTGAACCAGATGCTGACGTTGGCTCCCAGTACCACGGAGCCGATCACGACCGCGCCGGGGGCGATGAAGTAATCGCCCTGGCACACGACCCTGCGGTCTTCGAACGCGTATTTCACTGCTTGCGCTTTCCGAGCAGCGGCTCGGTCACGCCTTCGACGCCCGCCAGGCCGAGCAGCGTGAGCACCACGTTCTGCGGCCCGAGCCAGTTGTTGCTCGGCGTGTACCACTCGCCCGACGAATGGCTGCCGCCGCCGACGCCCGCGCTGGACAGCGTCACCGCGGGGATGCCGAGGCTCATCGGCAGGTTGGAATCCGTGCTGGAAGCGGCGACGAAGGGATTCTTCACGCCGACCTGCTGCAACGCGAGGCGCGCGGCCTGCACCATGCGCGAATCGACCGGGGTAGTACCCGCGGGGCGGTCGCCGACCAGCTTCACCTCGAAAGTAATCGGGGTCTTGGCATTCCAGCGCCGGTTCTCTTCCTCGACGGCTTCCTTGATCGCAGCCATGATCTGCTGCTCGAAGGCGACAAGCGCCTCCTGACCGTTGGAGCGGATGTCGAGCGCCATGGTCGCGTCGCCGGCTATGGCGTTGACCGACGTGCCGCCCTTCACCGTGCCCACCGTGAAGGTCGTCTTCGGCTCCGCGGACGGCTTGAGATCGCCGATCTTCGCGATGGCGCGGCCCATTGCGTGGATCGCGCTCGGCAGTCCGAACGCCCCGAAGCTGTGTCCGCCCGGGCCCTTGAACTCCACGAAGTAGCGGTGGCTGCCGGTGGCATGGTTGACGATGCGGCCGAGGCCTACGCCATCGAGCGAGATGAAGCCGTCGATGTCCTTCATGTCGCGGAACAGGGCTTTCACGCCGCGCAGATCGCCCAGCTCCTCCTCGCCGACGGTGGCGACGAACACCACGTCGCCCACGGTGCGAATGCCGCTCCGGTTCAGGTACTCGATGGCCGTGAGCAGGTTCGTGAGCCCGAGCGCGTCGTCGTAGATGCCGGGACCGTAGAAGCGGCCGGCTTTCTCCCTCACTTTGACGTCGGTGCCCTCGGGGAACACGGTGTCGAGATGCGCGGAAACGACGAGCCTGGGCCCCTTGCCGCTGCCGCGGCGCACGCCGACGACATTGCCTTCCTTGTCGATGTAGGCGTCGGCGAGGCCCGCTTCGCGCACCTTCCCGAGATAGTACTCGGCACGCACCCGCTCCTTGAACGGCGGGGCGGGGATCTCGTTCAACCGCACCTGCTCTTCGAACATGCGCACGCCGCTGACCTTCAACGCCTCCAGTAATTTCACCACGGGCGGGTGCGCGGCGATCTGCTGGAACGCGCGCTCGACCTCCGGCGAAACCGGCGGCAGGTCCGCGGCGCAGGGCGCGCCGCCGGACAGGCACGAGGAGAGCGCCGCCGCTGCGATTGAAGCTGCCGGTCGCATGGCGCTACGCACACGGCCTACAACAGCGGCACGATCAGGAGCGCGACGATGTTGATGATCTTGATGAGCGGGTTCACCGCGGGACCGGCGGTGTCCTTGTAGGGATCGCCGACCGTGTCGCCGGTCACCGCCGCCTTGTGCGCATCGGAGCCCTTGCCGCCGTGGTTCCCGTCCTCTATGTACTTCTTCGCGTTGTCCCACGCGCCGCCGCCGGTGGTCATCGAGATGGCGACGAAGAGACCGGTCACGATCGTGCCCATGAGCACCCCGCCCAGCGCTCTTATGCCGGCGCCCGGCCCCATCAGCCAGTTCATCCCGAAGGCGACGACGATGGGCACGAGCACGGGCAGGAGCGACGGCACCAGCATTTCCTTGATCGCGGCCTGCGTCAGCATGTCCACGGCCCGCGAATAGTCGGGCTTCGCGGTGCCTTCCATGATGCCCTTGATCTCCCTGAACTGCCGCCGCACTTCGACGACCACGGAGCCCGCAGCGCGTCCCACCGCTTCCATTGCCATGGCGCCGAACAGGTAGGGCACCAGGCCGCCGATGAAGAGGCCGATGACGACCGCGGGGTCGGAAAGATCGAACACGATGGGCTTGCCAGCGGATTGCAGCGCGTGCGTGTAGTCCGCGAACAGCACGAGCGCGGCCAGTCCCGCCGAGCCGATCGCGTAGCCCTTGGTCACCGCCTTGGTGGTGTTGCCGACCGCGTCGAGCGGATCGGTGATGGCGCGTACCTCCTTTGGCAGGTCCGCCATCTCCGCGATGCCGCCGGCGTTGTCCGTGATCGGGCCGTAGGCATCGAGCGCGACGATGATGCCGGTCATGGAGAGCATCGCGGTAGCGGCGATCGCCAGGCCGTAGAGCCCGGCCATGTGATACGCGGCGTAGATGCTCGCGCACACCGCGATGACCGGCCACGCCGTCGCCCGCATCGAGACGCCCAGACCCGCGATGATGTTGGTCGCGTGGCCGGTCGTGGAGGCCGACGCGACGTGGCGCACCGGGGCGTACTCCGTCGCGGTGTAGTACTCGGTGATGACCACCATGAGGGCGGTGAGCACGAGGCCTACCATCGCGGCGCCCAGGAGCTTCAGCGGAGTCAGCTCGGGATACTGCGCGCTGATTCCGCCCATCATCCAGTAGGTCACGACGGCAAAACCGATTGCGGCGATGATGCCGGAGACGATTACGCCCTTGTAGAGCGCGTTCATGATCTTGGAGCCGGGGGTCGCTTTCACGAAGTAGCAGCCGATGATGGACGCGATGATCGACACTCCGCCCAGCGCGAGCGGGTAGGCGACCGCCAGCGGCGCGACCTCCGGCTTGGACAGGAGAAGAGCCCCGAGCAGCATGGTGGCTATGATCGTCACGGCGTAGGTCTCGAACAGGTCGGCCGCCATGCCCGCGCAGTCCCCGACGTTGTCGCCCACGTTATCCGCGATCACCGCGGGATTGCGTGGATCGTCCTCGGGTATGCCCGCTTCGACTTTGCCCACCAGGTCGGCGCCGACGTCGGCGCCCTTGGTGAAGATGCCGCCACCGAGACGCGCGAAAATCGAGATCAGCGAGCCGCCGAAGGCAAAGCCGATCAGGGGATGGGCGATCTCCGAGATCGAGGCGCCGTGGGGCGCCGCGCCGTGCAGCACCCAGAAGAAACCCGTGACGCCGAGGAGTCCCAGCCCCACCACCAGCATCCCGGTGATGGCGCCGCCGCGAAAGGCGACGGTGAGCGCCTCGTTCAAGCCCTTGCGCGCCGCCTCGGCCGTGCGGACGTTCGAGCGCACGGAAACGTTCATGCCGATGTAGCCGGTCAGCCCCGAGAGGATCGCGCCGATCGCAAAGCCGACCGCGGTCGACCACGACTGAAGCCCGAAGCCGATCAGGACGAAGAGTATGACGCCGACGACGCCGATGGTCTTGTACTGGCGGTTGAGGTAGGCGGACGCTCCCTGCTGAATAGCCGCGGCGATCTCGCGCATGCGCTCGTTGCCGGTGGGCTGCGAGAGTATCCAGTTGATCGAGATCGCGCCGTACGCGAGGGCGATGACGGCGCAAACGAACGCAAACAACAGGCCCTGAGACATGAAGATTCCCCTTTGGTTATTCTTTGTCCGGCATCCGTGGCCGGACGAATGCTTCTCGCCTGACGCCTAACGCCTGACGCCTAACGGTCGCATCTAGATCTTGAATTCGGTCTTGAGCTTCTTCGGCACGGCGGTATTCTTGAGCCTCACGTAGGCCGGCAATCCACCGCGGTACGGCGGGTTGTCTTCTCCCGCGATGAGCGGCGCGAGGTACTGGCGGCACTTGGCGGTGATGTGGAAGCCGTCCTCGCTGATGAAATCGCGCGGCATCTTCTTTTCGGCGTTGGCCACATCCTTCAGGTCGGCCACCCCGATAGCCCAGCGGTAGGGCTTGTTGGACTTGCGCACGATGACCGGCATCACGCCCGTTCTGCCCTTGACGGCGAGCTCCACGGCGGACTTGCCCACGGCGTAGGATTGCTCGACGTCCGTCTTCGACGCGATGTGGCGCGCCGCGCGCTGCAGGTAGTCGGCGACCGCCCAGTGGTATTTCTGCTTGAGCTTGCTCTGCACGAGTTGCGCGATGAGAGGAGCCACGCCGCCCAATTGCGCGTGCCCGAACGCGTCGCGCAGGCCGGTTTCAGAAAGAAACTTGCCGTCCGGCCATTGCAGGCCTTCGGACACGGCGACGGTGCAATGGCCGTGCTTGCGGACCGTTTCGTCCACCCTGGCAAGAAACCTGTCCTGGTCGAACGGGATCTCGGGGAAGAGGAGTATGTGCGGTCCTTCTCCGTCTTCCTCGGCGGCGAGCCCGCATGCCGCGGTGATCCAGCCGGCGTGCCGTCCCATCACTTCCAGGATGAACACGCGGGTCGAGGTCCGCGCCATCGAGGCCACGTCGTAACCCGCCTCGCGGATGCTCGTGGCGACGTATTTCGCCACGGAACCGAATCCGGGGCAGCAATCGGTGACGGCGAGATCGTTGTCCACGGTTTTCGGGACCCCGATGCAGGCGAGGGGATAGCCGAGCTTGCGGGCGTACTCCGAAACCTTGTACGAAGTGTCGGCGGAATCGTTCCCGCCGTTGTAGAAGAAGTAGCCGATGTCGTGGGCCTTGAAGACCTCGAGGAGCCGCTCGTACTGCGCGCCGTGCTCCTCCGGCCCCTTCAACTTGTAGCGGCAGGACCCGAAAGCGCCGCCCGGGGTATGGCGCAACGCCCGGATGGCCGCCACCGATTCCTTCGACGTGTCGATCAGATCTTCCGTGAGCGCACCGATGATGCCGTCGCGGCCCGCGTAGACCTTGCCGATCGTGCCGCGGTGCTTGCGCGCGGTTTCGATGACGCCGCAGGCGGTGGTGTTGATGGTGGCGGTGACCCCGCCTGACTGGGCGTAGAACGCGTTCTTTCGAGGCATGATCCGGATGCCGGTTTGAAACGGTCGCTATTCTACCCCAGATGAGGGCAGTGCCAGGGTCGAGAACAACTTGTCGCGAACCTGTTCCACGGGACCCGAAGCGCTGAGTTCGATGTAGCGGGGTCCGCCGTCTTTCGACCGCTCCTGGTAGTAGTCGACGAGCGGCTTGGTCTGCGCGTGGTAGGTCGCGATGCGGTGTCTTATCGTGGCCTCCGCATCATCGGGCCGCTGCACGAGATCCTCTCCCGTGACGTCATCCTTCCCCTGTACCCGGGGCGGGTTGTAGAGCACGTGATACGTGCGGCCGGAAGCCGGATGCACGCGCCGCCCGGAGAGGCGCTTCAACACCTCGTCGCCGCTCACCTCGAACTCGACGACGTAGTCGAAGTCAATGCCGGCCTCGTGCAGCGCTTCGGCCTGTGCAATGGTGCGGGGAAAGCCGTCGATGATGAAGCCGCCCGCGCAATCGGGCTCCTTCACGCGCTCCTTCACCAGCTCGATCACGACGCGGTCGGGAACCAGCGCGCCCTTGTTCATGTACTGCTTCGCTTCGTTGCCCAGGCGCGTTTCGGCCTTGACTGCCGCGCGCAGCATGTCCCCGGTCGAGATCTGGGGAATCCGGTACCGGTCGATGAGAAATTGGGCCTGCGTGCCCTTGCCAGCGCCCGGCATGCCCAGCAGCATTATTTTCATTCAGCGCTCCAGCGCGGACTGTACCATGAGCCATGGGCTACGAGCTACGGGCTTCGAGCGAAAGCCTTGCCACTTTGGCTCGTGGCTCGTAGCTCGCGACTGGCAGCCTATTTGAAAAACCTGCGCACGCGCCGGAGGTCCGCAGCGGTATCCACGCCCGGATACGGCGCACGGCGCGTTACCTCCACGGCGATCCGGTAGCCGTGCGCCAGCGCGCGCAACTGCTCCAGCGCCTCGAAGCGCTCGATGGCCGCCGGCGCAAGACGCGTGAAACGGCGCAGGAATCCTGCGCGATAGGCATAGATGCCGAGATGCCGATAGACGGGAAGGCCCCGGGGAATGGCGCGGATACCGCGCGCAAACGCCTCGCGCGCGTACGGTACGGGCGATCGGCTGAAGTAGAGCGCATAGCCCTTTCTGTCGAGCACGACCTTGACGGCGTTCGGGTTGGCGAGCTCGCGCGCGTCACGCATCGGGTGCGCGGCCGTCGCCATATGCGCTCCGCGGTGGCGCGCCAGGCTTGCGGCAACCTGGCGGATCAATACGGGATCGATCAACGGCTCGTCGCCCTGGACGTTGACGACGATATGCCCGGCGGCGTAGCGTCGGCGCGCGGCGACTTCAGCCAGCCGGTCCGTTCCGGACGCGTGGCTTGCGCTGGTCATGACGGCCTGGTACCCGTGCTTCGCCGCGGCGGCGGCGACGCCCGCGTGGTCGGTAGCGATCAGGATCTCGTCGGCGCCGCTCCGGCGCGCGCCCTCCGCCACCCGCACTATCATCGGTTTTCCAGCGAGATCGACGAGCGGCTTGCCGGGGAGGCGCGTGGAGGCGTAGCGGGCGGGAATGATTACCGAGAACTTAATCGTCATGCGTCATGGGTCATGGGTAAAGCGTGTCTCGCCCCGCCTGACGCATGACGCCTGACCCATGACGGGTTTTCAAACTTCCTCCTCGGGAGGAAGTTTGCGGGCCTCGTCTTCCAGCATCACCGGTATGCCGTCGCTGACCGGGTAGCCGAGACGGCAGGCCTTGCATACGAATTCGCCCGGCGTCTTGCGGTAGACGAGCGGTCCCTTGCAGATGGGGCATACCAGTATGTCGAGGAGCCTGCTATCCACGGGAAAAGTCCCCCAGCTTTCGCAGCACGAACTCGCCGAAACGATCATCGATTGCAGCATCGACCGGCAGCACCCAGTGCGTGTCCGCGGCGAACACCTGGCATTTTACCGCATCCTTTTCGGTCATTACGATCGCGTCGGCTTCGGCGTACTCGATATCCGCGGCGCGGTACGCGTGATGGTCGGGGAATGAATGCGCGACGAACTCGAGGCCCAGGTCTTGCAGATGCCGGAAGAATCGCCCGGGATCGCCGATACCCGCAACCGCGTGCAGCCGCCGGCCGCGCAGCAGATCCGGGCCGATCCGATGGCCGCGATTCACCAGGTTGTAGAGTTCGCGCCCTTCGAGCGTCATCCCGAATCGCGGGATTTCCGGGTGGCCCGCGGCGCCGGCTCCCATGGCACCGGGCGCCTCCGTGCCGCCATTGATCACGATGGCGTCTACCGTGGCGAGACGCGAAGGCGGCTCGCGCAGCGGCCCGGCCGGCAGCAGCCAGCCGTTGCCGAGCCCGCGCGCGCCGTCGAGCACGCAGATCTCGAGATCCCGCCCGAGCCCGTAGTGCTGCAGGCCGTCGTCGCTCACTAGCACGTTGCAGGTCGGCTCCGCCGCGAGCAGGGCGCGCGCGGTGGCCGCGCGGTCGACGCCCGTCCATACGGGGGAGCCGCTGCGGCGCGCGAGCAGGACCGGCTCGTCCCCGAACGCGTAAGGATCGGAATCCGGCGTCACGTGGCGGGGGGAGGCCTGTGTGCCGCCGTAGCCGCGGCTGACTATCCCCGGGCGGTATCCATGCTCGCGCAGGTGATGCGCAAGCCACAGCACGGCGGGGGTCTTGCCGGTGCCACCCGCGGTCACGTTACCGACGACGATCACCGGCACCGGCAACCGGTGCACCGCCGCGATCCCGGCCGCGTATGCGGTGCGCCGCAGCGCGACCGCGGTGCGAAACAGAAGACTCAATGGGGACAGCAGGGCGGAGACGGGGGTGAACCGGTCCCAGTGCGCGGCGAGCCACATCTCTCACTTCGGAGTGGCCTGCGTCGTAAAGGTGATCTTGCCGTAACCGGCCATCCGCGCGGCTTCCATCACCGTGATCACGGACTGGTGCGGCGCGCGGGCGTCGGCGCTGATGACGACAACCGGATCCTTCATGGCCGCGCCGAGCCGCCGCATCTCCTGCGAGAGGGGCGCCGACCCCGTGAGCAGCACGGCTTTCTTGTTTACCGAATAGTTTCCCTGGGAGTCGACTGCGACATCGATCTGGTCGATGCGATCGGGCTGGCGCTCGGCTTCGGCGGTCGGGAGATTGATCTGAAGCTCGGCATAGCGGGAGTACGTGGTAGTAACCATGAGAAAGATCAGGATCACCAGCAGCACGTCGATCAACGGGATGAAGTTGATCTCGGGCTCCTCGCGGTACGCCCGCGGACGCAGCCTCATGCCTGGCGCTCGCCGTGAATGATTTCCACCAGCTTGATCGCCTGCAGCTCGATATCCACCAGCATGGCGTCGACCTTCGACCGGAAATGCCGGTAGAAGATCATGGCGGGCACCGCGACCACGAGTCCGAAGGCCGTGTTGTAGAGGGCGATCGAGATGCCGTGAGCGAGGACCAGCGGGTTGCCGCCCTGCGGCGTTTGCGATCCGAAGATCTCGATCATCCCGATCACGGTGCCGAACAGGCCGAGGAGCGGAGAGATGGAGGCGATCGTGCCGAGGGTCGTCAGGAAGCGCTCCAGGTCTATCGAGACCGACTGGCCCGCTTCCTCGATGGCTTCCTTCACCACGGCCGGCGGGCTCTTGATGTTCTTGAGACCGGCCGCGAAGACCTGGCCCAGTGCCGGCCCGCCCGTCAACCGCGAGAGTAACTGCGGGGTCAGGCCGTTCTGGCGATATTCGTGCACGACCTGCGGGAGCAGGTTTTTCGGCATGACTATGGAGGTCCGTAGCGACCACAGGCGTTCGCCGATGATGGCCAGCGCGATGACTGAGGCGAGGATGATGGGCCAGATCGGCCATCCGGCGGCTTCGATGAGTGCGAACACGCGGGTGCCCTCTTAAAGTTTGCCGGTAATTTATCCGCGCTATGAGAATTCAGCAAGCGGAAATTGAGAACTTCGGTTAAATATGCTCTGTAAGGTGCGATGTTAAAAGCCTATTTTTGTCTGCGGAGTTATGCACCGACCGTGCGCTGGCGGGTGTTTCGGTTGAGGGAATACCGCTGGCTCGCACCCCGGATGCGACCAGAAATTGTCATGATATTCAATGCCGTGCGCGCACACGAGGCGCTGCCGCGCTCACGCTCCCGGGCGTTGGGTGGTGTGGGCAAGTTGTGGACAGCCTGGGGACGGTCGCGGCGCGCGGAGGAGCGTAGCCGTTGAATTCACGCTGATAATCGCCGAACAGCTAGAATCCCCCCGATGCTCGATGCCCCCCAGGAATCCCTGTTTCCAGCCCAGCCGCAGGTCATCTCGGTTGCGGAACTGAACCGGCTCGCGCGTAACGTGCTGGAGCGGGAGCTTCCGCTCATGTGGGTGGCGGGCGAGATTTCGAACTGCAAGCGCTATGAGTCCGGCCATTGCTACTTCACGCTGAAGGACGCCAACGCGCAGGTCGACTGCGTGATATTCCGCAACAAGGCGCAGTTGCTGGGCTGGCTGCCGCAGGACGGAATGCAGGTGGAGGTGCGCGCGTGTCCGACGCTGTACGAGGCGCGGGGCAAGTTCCAGCTGACCGTCGAAACGATGCGCCGATCCGGGCTGGGCGCACTCTACGAAGCTTTCGCGAAGCTCAAGGTCAAGCTGGAGCGTGAAGGCCTGTTCGACGCGGCGCGGCGGCGCCTGCTGCCGCGTTTTCCCCGTGCGATCGGCATCGTGACTTCGCCGCAGGCCGCCGCCCTGCGCGACGTGCTGACGACCCTCCGGCGCAGGATGCCGGGACTGCAAGCCGTCGTCTATCCGACGCCGGTGCAGGGTGGTGCGGCCGCGCGCAGCATCGCGGCCGCGATCGGGGCGGCGAGTGCCCGCGCAGAGTGCGACGTGTTGATACTGTGCCGGGGAGGCGGCAGCATCGAAGACCTGTGGGCCTTCAACGAGGAGATCGTGGCGCGCGCGATCGTCGCGAGCGCGATTCCGGTCGTGACCGGCATCGGCCACGAAACGGACTTCACCATCGCGGATTTTGCCGCCGATTTCCGGGCGCCGACGCCGACCGGGGCGGCCGAGCAGGTCAGTCCGGACCGGGGCGACCTTGCCCGCCTGCTGGCGCAGGCTGCGGCGCGGCTCGCGCGTTCCACCGTCCGCGGCCTGGAAGACCGGATGCAGCGCCTCGATTACCTGTCGCGCCGGCTGACGCATCCCGGCGAGCGCATCGAAAGACAGCTCGGCGAATTGGGTCATCTCGCGCGCCGGCTCGGCGCCTGCATGCGGCACGGTCTCGACGATCACGCATGGCGCGCGCGAGACCTGGGGCAACGCCTGGTGGCCGGCGCGCCCGACCTGGCTCAGCTCACCGTCGCGAACGCGGAGCTGGCCCGCCGCCTGAGGCACGCCGGCCGGCACCGCGTCGAGATTGCGGCAACGGCGGTCGCGAGCGCGGGAGCCCACCTCAAGCATTTGAGCCCGCAACACGTGCTCGATCGGGGCTACAGCATTACCGAGACGGCGGCGGGAGCGATAGTGCGTGACGGCTCCCGCCTCACCATCGGGGAAGTCTTGAAGATCAGGTTCGCGAGCGGGTCGGCCGCTGCCGAGGTGAAAAATAAGGCGGATGACGGCGAGCGGTGACTTGGGCTCCGAGCTGCACCGCACTGGTAATATTGGCGAAGAGACCCCGAGCCTAGTCAATGGAAGACCTGGATTTTTCCGCGGCGCCAAAGAAAGCGATCTATGACCCGGCGGTGGCCAGGGCGTTTTTCAAGATGGCCGGATCCGAGGAGACCGTTCCTCACGGCAAGTCGTTTTTCGTCGAGAACGAGAAGCCCGGCGGCCTGTTCGCGAAGAGCGCCAAGATGTATTTCCTGGTGGACGGCGAGGTGAGCCTGACCGCCGGGAACAAGGTCATAGGCACCGTCGGCGCCGGCCAGATCTTCGGGGAGATGGCCTCGATAGCGCAGTCGCCGCGCACGGCGACCGCGGTAGCGAAGACGGACTGCCGCGCTATTTCCCTCGACGAGAAGCAGTTTCAGAGAGCCATCCAGAAAATTCCCGAGTTCGCCCTCATGCTGATGAGCATCCTGATCGACCGCCTGCGCGACGTCGGCGCGCGCGTGACGGGAAGCGGGCTCACGGACGAAACGACTCTCAGCAAGCGCAGCGTCTTCGAGAAGAAGATCCTCGAGGATCTGCGGCTGGAATTCGAGGGCCGCGCACCCGTGCACGCGGCGAAGGGCAAGGTCTTCATGACGCAGGGCGAAGCCGCCGCCTTCATGTACGTGGTGCTGGACGGGCGCGTCGCGATCTCGTTCAAGGATCGCGTCGTCGAGCGGGTGGGGACGGGTGGCGTGGTGGGGGAGATGGCGCTCATCGATCAGTCGCCGCGAGTGGCGACCGCCACGGCGGAAACCGACTGCACGCTGCTTTCCATCAACCGCAAGGATTTTCTGTTGTTCATCAAGACCAAGCCCGACTTCAGCATGTCTCTGCTGAAGTCCCTGGCCGAGCGCCTGCGCCACATGAATACGCAACTCAAGTAGACAACAGGGGGGGACATGGAAAATCCGGGGGCGACGAGGGTTCCGTACAACGATATCTACGATCCGGCCGTCGCGCTGACGTTCTTCAAGTCTGCCGGGACGGAGGAAAAAGTCGCGCGGGGCAAGCGGTTCTTCGCCGAAAACGACAAGACGGGAGGATTGTTCTCCAAGGGCGCGAAAATGTACTACCTCGCCGACGGCGAGGTGGAGCTGACCGTCGGAAAGAAGAGCATAGGCGCGATCGGCAGGGGCCAGGTCTTCGGCGAGATGGCCTCGATCAGCCAGTCGCCGCGCAGCGCGACGGCCACCGCGAAAACGGACTGCAGCGTCATCTCCCTGGACGACAAGCAGTTTCAGAGAGCCATCGCCCAGGCGCCGGAGTTCGCCCTGATGCTGATGAGCATCGTCATTAACCGCATCCGGCAGATCGTCGCCGCGGTGTCGGATGCGAGCTTGACGCCGGACGACAAAAGCCCGGGCAATCGCAGCGTGTTCGACCGGAAGCTGCTTGCCGATCTGCGGCGGGAATTCGACGGCCATGCGCCGGTGTATGCGCCGATCAACAAGGTCATCATCAAGGAAGGCGATGCCGGCGTCTTCATGTACGTGGTGCTGGAAGGACGCGTGGCGATCCACATCAAGGACAACCTGGTCGAGAAGGTCGGGCCGGGCGGGGTGATCGGGGAGATGGCGCTGGTCGACCAGTCGCCGCGGATCGCGACCGCGATCGCGGAAGCGGATACCTCGATGCTCGCCATCAACCGCAGGGATTTTCTGACGTTCGTGACGACCAAGCCCGACTTCAGCGTGTCGCTGCTGAAATCGCTGGCGGACCGGCTCCGGTTCATGAACACCCAACTCAGGTGAAGCGAGGGAGACCATGAATCAGGCACCGCGGCTGAAGCCGCTCACCGAGAGCGAGATGAGCGAGGCGCAGTTGAAGGCAGTACGCGAGTTCGCGAGCGGCCTGCGCGGCCAATTCAATCCCTGGGGGCCGAACGCCGCGCTGCTGCGCAGTCCGGAGCTCATGGAGCGTGCGCAGAAAGTGGGCGAGTACCTGCGCTACAAGAGCTCTATCCCCGCGCGTTTGAACGAGTTCGCGATACTGATAACCGCGCGGCAGTGGACTGCGCAGACCGAATGGCACGCCCATCATCCGCTGGCGCTCAAAGCCGGGCTCGACCCGGCCGTCGCCGCCGACCTGGCGCAGGGCAGGCGCCCCGCCGGCATGAAGGAGGACGAGGCCATCGTCTACCAGTTCTGCAAGGAGATCCACGACAACAAGGAAGTCGGCGACGCCACCTACCAGGCGGTCGTGGAAAAATTCGGCGAGCGCGGCGTGATGGACCTGATCGGCCTCACGGGCTACTACACGATGCTGGCGATGGTCCTCAATGTCACGCGGCAGCCGCTTCCCGATGGCGCGAAGCCGCCGCTCGCGCCGTTGAAGCAAAGCTGAGCCGCCAAGACCGCCATGCCCGCGAAGGAAGGCGTTACGGCGGGACACGAAGGCCGGCACCAAACCTTCTTCCTCCTGGCCTCACTAGCGCTTGCCACCTCCGCGCATGCGAGCTACGGCCAGATGCGACTGGACGGGATTGAGCTCTTCCTGGCCTTCGCGCTGATCATTGTCTATGGCCTGATCGTGGACGTGGCATTGATTGCCAGGATCTTCCAGTACCGCGCGGCCCTTGTCGTCGGGCTTGTCCTCGCCCTTGCGATAACATCTTTGCTCCTGATCCAGGTTGCGCCTCCCAGCGTACGGGCAGGATTCTTCAAGGTGCACCCGGGTGGGTGGGAGCAAGTCGTGCTCGTAGCGACGAGCGCGGTATTCCTGCCCTTCATCCTCATCGCACCGTTCGTGCAGTACCTGGCCATGCGCGAAGGCAGGCGCTGGCCGGTTTGGATCACTGCGGGGATGGTCCTGCAGTTGGCGCTGCTGCCTGGTTTCCTCGTTCTAGCGAACATGGAAGAGCATTTTTGGAAGCAGGACTACGCTGCGGGGCAGGCCGTGCGCCGTGAGGTCAGGGCCGGCGGACTTGGCGGGATACTGGAACTCGCCGAACAACGGCATGAACGCATCTGGGGCACCGGATGGCTCTACCCCTGGCGGCAGAAAGCTCCGAGCAGCTTTTCTTACTCACGTTCCGCGTGGAAATCCGGTCTGGCAAAGAGCGTGGACGATTCTGCGCTCATCGCGGCGAATGAACCTCTGGGCGAGCCAGACCGCGCTGCGCTGCGCACGCTGATCGAGCGGGACTTCGCTGGATACGCCGTTCCGAATATCAGAGTCAAGCTGATCTGGGATGCGCTCGAACCCGGCGCCTTTTCCAAGCAGCTCGCCCCTCGCGGGTTGAACGAGCCGGGTGTGGTAAGCGAGGAGTTAATCCCGGTGTTGCTCGAACGGCTTGAGAAGTACAGCCCAGTGCGTCTGTGTCCCGCCGGTCGGATGTTGGACGCCGACCGAATCTTGCTGAATCAACTGGTCCTGGCCAAGGTGCGCGCCTATGACGAAGCGAAGAAGCGCGAGCTTGACGCTGAGCTAGAGGCGAAGAAGCTCGAGATTGAGATGTCGGAAGCCCCATTTCCATACCGTTTCATGTGGAAAGCAGCGCACGCGCTGGGAAATGAGTACGGAGGGCAACCTGTTGGGGTTCCGGATTGGAGCGGTTATCCGCAGCGGGTCGAGCGACTTTGCCGCGGGCCGGAATAGGAGGGGGAGGCTCCGCAACCTAACAACGCGCTCCACCCGACCTGCTACAGCGGGCTACGCCCACTTTCGCAGGCGGGTGAGCTCGAACGTTAAAGGGCCAATCGTGCGATCGTTCTTTGCGTGCATGTTTCTTTGCGATGCAATGCTTGGGCGGTAAGCTCCGCACCGATCTGTGTCCATTACTTCGCTTGGCGTTGTCTTCGCGTTCGTCTTTGGGTTTGAATCTATTATTATCCCTTCGCGGTCTTCGCGGTAAGGCTTTCCTGCGCCTCCCTTGGCGTTCCTCGCGATGTTGGCGGTGAGGCTTTTCTTGTCAGCCTCACGAAAAAGGCCGCCCGCAGGCGGCCGTTTTTCTGCAACGTAGTAGGTGCGCGCACTCGCTAGGGCTTGGTCCTGGCGTAGCCGATCGCGTCGTAGAACTGCCGGTACTCCTCCATGCGCACGGTGAGGTATTTCGCGAACTCCGCGCTGCCCATGAAGACATCCTCGAAGAGGTTGCGCGCCGCGATTTCCTTCCACGCGGGGGAGGCATGCGCCTTTGCGAGCGCGCCTTCCATCGTGGCGACCGCCTCCTTCGGCACGCCCGCCGTGAATGCAAAGCCGCGTATCGTCCCGGCGGTGATGGGGTAGCCCAGCTCCCTCAGGGTCGGCACGTCGGGCGCCTGCGGCAGCCGCTGGTTCGACGTGACCGCCAGCACGCGCAGCGTCTTCGATTCGACGAAGCCGAGGCCTTCGCTCAGGTTCTCGGTCGTGAATGTGGTATGTCCGCCGGCGGTCGAGGTGACCGCTTCGCCGCCGCCCTTGAAGTTCACGAACCGGAACTTCGCGCCCGGCACGGCCTTCTCCAGCAGGAATATCACCAGCCGCCCGGTCCCCTGAAACGAGGTGGTCGCGCAGACCAGCGTGTCGGGCGCGCTGCGCGCCGCCTCGACCAGGTCCTTCACCGACTTGTACGGAGAATTTGCCGGCACCATGATGGTCTGCGGGTCGATCGCCATCAGGGCCAGCGGCCGGTAGTTTTCGAGCCCGATCTTGACGTCGGGCCGGTACGCCATCGCGAGCATCGTCGCGGTCACCGACATCATGCTATAGGGGTCGCCGCGCCTGGTCTTGAAGTACGTGTAGCCCAGCACGCCCGCGCCGCCGACGCGATTCACGACCACCAGCGACTGCGGCAGGAGCTTCTCGCGGCGCACGATCTCGCTCACGGCGCGCGAAACGAGATCGCCGCCGCTGCCGGGGGAGGTGGTGACGATGATCTCGATGGGCCGCACGGGATAGGCCTGCCCCGCCGCGGGCAGGGGGCCCAGCACCGGCAGCATGCAGGCGATCCAGCAGACGGTCCTGCGTGAATGCTCCATGGGTCTTCCTCCGAACGAAGAGTGCGGCGGCGACCAAAGCTGGAATCACCGGCACCCGGGGGTGCGGGGCTTAGGGTTCGGGAGACGCGTCTCCCGAGGCCCTAGGGGGAAGGCCCCTCGGAACTTCAGGAAGGGGCCCGTTCCCCCTGCTTCACCCGATAGGCCCGTTTCCCCCTGCTCCTCAGGTCACAGCAGCCGCGTGTGACGAGAAGGACACCGTACCGGCACGGGCCGTGTCGTCGGTCTTGACGTTGACCAGCGCGACCATTCCTTCGTCCACTTTCTTCTGCGCGCGCACGAGCGCCGGTCCGATGTCCTCCGGCTTTTCGACGAACTCTCCGTAGCCGCCTAGCGCTTCCGCCATCTTGTCGTAGCGGGTGTAGCCGAGATCGCGGCCGACCTTTTCCTTCTTCGGGTCCGCGGTCCAGCCGCCGTTCAGGCTGATCACGACCAGCAGCGGCAGCTTGTGGCGTATCGCCGTGTCCAGCTCCATCGCGTTCAGCCCGAACGAGCCGTCGCCGTGCACGCAGATGACCTGCTTGTCCGGACACGCGGTCTTCGCGCCGACGGCAAACGGCATGCCCACGCCCATCATGCCGAACGGGCCCGAATTGAGTCGATGGCCCGGCGCGAACGTCGGCATTGACTGCCGGCCGAAGTTGAGGATCTCCTGCCCGTCCACGACGAGGATCGCGTCGCGCTTCATGAAGTTCTTCACTTCCTCGCACAGGCGCAGCGGATGGATCGGCGTCTTGTTCATCGACATGCCGCCGCCGGTCTCCTTCTTCTTCGCCGAATCGCCCTCGGCGAGCTTCTTGCGCCAGTCCATGAAGTTCTCGGGGTTCACCCGCTTCGGCAGGCCCTCGAGCAGCTGCTCCAGCACCGCTTTGCAGTCGCCTTGGATCGGGATGTCGATCTTGCGCGGCGCGGTTGCGAGCTCGTCGCCGTCGATGTCGATGCGCGCGATCTTCGCGTTGCCGCCGAAGCGCGGCGCCGACCCGTGACCGATGACATAGTTCATGCGCGTGCCGAGAATGATGATGAGATCGGCGTCCTTGAACGCAGTCGAGCGCATCGTCATGAACGATAGAGGATGATCGTCCGGCACCACCCCGCGACCCTGCGGTGTCGTGTAGAACGGGACGCCGGCCTTCTCCACGAACTGCTGCATCTCCTTCCACGCCTGCGAAAAGATGACGCCGCCGCCGCTCACCACGAGCGGCTGCTTTGCTTTCGCGAGCGCGTCGATGAGCTCGTTCACGCGGGCCGGTTCGCCGAGCGGGCGCGGACGGAGCAAGGGCCGGCCGGAGAGCCGCCAATCGACCTGGCTCTCGTCGACCTTCTCGTAGAGCACGTCGGCGGGGAAATCCAGGTAAACCGGTCCGGGCTTGCCGCCCATCGCCCTCTGGAAGGCGTTGTTCACCATCTCGGGGATGCGCTTCAGGTTCACGACGCGGTCGGCCCACTTCGTGATCGGCTTCATCATCGAGAGCTGATCGATCTCCTGGAACGTCTGCCGTCCGTAGAGGCCGATCGCGCTCGAGCCGCCGAGCGCAACGATCGGGGCGCAATCGATGAACGCGTTCGCGATGCCGGTCGTGAGATTGATCGCGCCGGGGCCGCTCGCGCCCATGCATACGCCGGGCTTCTGGAGAAGGCGCGCGTAAGCCTGTGCCGACAGCGCGGCAGCCTGCTCGTGCCGCACGTCGATCATGCGTATCTCCTCCGTACGGCACGTCGTCTGCACGAGCTGCATCGGCCCGCCCATGATGAAGAACAAATCCTTGGTGCCCTCCTTCTTCAGGCATTTCGCCAGGATTTCTGAGCCTGTCACTTCTGCCATTTCATCTCTCCTTGTGTTGAGCCCGTATCGAATGAAGGATACGGGCCCTGATGTAGGGGAGCATGAGGGGAGCTATCCCCTCATCTCGTTGGACTAGGCCGCCGCCTGGCCGACCTGGGCCTCGGCGTTGCCGTGAATGATTTTCTCCGCCTGCAGCGCGGCTACCTGGCTCTCGGTCATGCCGAGCCAGTCCTTCATCACTTCCGCGCTGTGCTGGCCGAGGAGCGGCGCCGGTTTTACCGCTATGGTCTGGCCGTCGAAGCGCACCGGCCAGCCGGCCATCTTGAAGTTCGGGCGGTGCGGGTGCTCCACGGGCTGGATGATTCCGCGCTCGACGAAGTTCGGATCGTTCAGCAGTTCCAGGGTGTCGCGCACAGCGCCTGACGGTACCGCCGCGCCGATCACGCGCATGCACTCGTACTTGTCGCGCTTGCTCGTGAACTCCGTGATGATCTTGTCCAGCTCGGCCTGGTTCTTGACGCGGGCCTCGGCCGTGGCGAAGCGCGCATCGCCGATGAGGTCCTTGCGGCCGATGGCCTCGAGGAGCCGCGGCCAGTGCTGCGGGTTGGCGCGGCTGGTGTAGACGTAGACGTAGTCGTTCGACCCGCCCGGCGCGCACGGGTAGATGTCGCAGGGCGGATTGTTCGCTTCGAGCGTGGCCGCGCCGGCGCGCCGCGCCGGCTTGCCGGTCTTGTAGGTGATGCCGAAGGAATTGCGGATGTAGTGCAGCATCGCATCCTGCATGGCCACCTGGAGGTGCACGCCCTTACCGGTCACGTTGCGCTTGTGGAGCGAACCGAGGATGCTGACCAGCATGAGCACGCCCGTGCCGGTATCGCCGATTGTCGGACCCGGCTTCGCGGGCGGCCCGTCGGGCTGTCCGGTGATGCTCATGGTGCCGCCGCAGGCCTGGGCGATCATGTCGAAGGCGAGATTGTTCTCGTAGGGTGTGCCCGCGCCGAAGCCTTTCACCTGCCCGTAGATGATTCCGGGATTCAGCTTGGAGAGGACGTCGTAGCCCAGGCCGAGCCGCTCGATGGCGCCGGGGGCGAAGTTTTCCATGAAGATGTCCGCCTTCTTCGCCAGCTCTTTCACGACCTCCAGTCCGCGCGGTGATTTCAGATTGAGGGCTACCGAGCGTTTGTTGGAGTTGTAGTTCAGAAAATAGGGATCGTCCTGATGCGGCTTCGTAGCGCCCGCCCGGCGCCCGGGGTCGCCGCCCTGGGGGTTCTCGATCTTCACTACGTCGGCGCCGAGCCACGCCAATACCTGCGTGCAGGATGTGCCTGCCTCGAATTGGGTGAAGTCCAGTACCCGGACGCCGGTGAGGCAGCCGGGCTCGAAAAGGTTTGCCATCGAGTCCTCCAACGTGGATGAGGTGCGGGAAAGGAAGTGCAGACTTATCGTAACGTACCGGTATAGCATGCGCCGTGCACGCTGCACATTCAAGTGCGGCGCAAATCCCGAACGATCGGGAAAAATCTTCAGCGAAAGGGGCCACTATGCGGACGAATACGCTCAAGCAGAAACTGCGGGAAGGCAAACCCGCTTTCGGCGTCATGATCACCTTTCCTTCTCCGCCCGTCGTGGAGATGCTGGGCTGCATCGGATTCGACTGGGTGCTGATCGACAACGAGCACGGCTCGATTACCATCGATACGGCGGAGGACATGATACGTGCCGCCGAGTTAACCGGCATCGCGCCCATCGTACGGCCGGTGACCAACAGGCCGGACGCGATCGCGCAGTTTCTCGACCGCGGCGCATGGGGCGTGCAGGTCCCGCACGTGAACACCCGGGCCGAAGCGGAGGCCGCCGTCGCGGCGTGCAAGTACCCGCGTGAGGGACAGCGGGGCATGTTCAGCGGCGGGAGGCCTGCCGAGTACGGCATCCGCGGATCGACCCAGGACTACGTGGCGAAGGCGAACGCCGAGACGCTGGTATGCCTGATGCTCGAAGAGGTCGAAGCAATCGAAAACATCGGGGAAATCGTCAAGGTGAAAGGCGTGGACGTGCTCTTCATCGGCTCCGGCGACCTCTCCGCCTCGATGGGTTATGCCGGACAGAACACTCATCCCGAGGTGCAGGCGCTGATGGAAAAAGGCGTGAAGCGCATCCGCGACGCGGGAATAGTGGCGGGCGTGAGCTGTCCGGATGCACTGATTCCCAAGTTCCTGGGGCTGGGCGTGCAGTACTTCCACAGCAGCGTCGGCAGGCTGCTGCATGGCGCCGGGGAAGCGTACCTCAAGACCGTGCGAAAAGCCGCAGGGTGAGGAGCAAGTTGTTTACGCTTCGTGTATCGCCGTAAGACTGGTCCTACAGAAGATCGCGTGGCTCACCGCTCCCCCTTCGACCGGCCGGGGGAGACAATCGAATCGCATCAATGTTCCGCTCCCGCGGATAAGCGATTCGAAAGGGGATCACATGAGCAAGCTGCCGATCGCAGGTATTCTGGTCCTGATGCTTCTTATCGTGAGCGGGTACGTCGCGAGCGAGCCCGCCGAAATGGCGGACGAGGCTCTTGCCGACAACGTGGTGCTATCCTTGGACCCGCATGTGAATTACTACCAGCAGCACCTGCTCACGCTGGAAACCACTCGCTCCGCGCTCTGAGGCCGCGGGTTCACGCCGCTCGTTGCTCGTCCGGCCGTCTCGCAGTTCCTATCCCACTTTGCGCGCGTCCGCGGCGTCGTCCAGCGGACGGCGCGCCTGCATGAGCGCAAGGTCTTTTTCGTTCGTCAGGTCCAGGCGCAGCGGCGTGATGGAAACGTAGCCGCGCTCCACGGCCCACAGGTCGGTGCCTTCCTCGGTTTCGGTGAGCGGCGCTACCGTGAACCAGAAATGCTGCCGCCCCATCGGATCCTTTCCCGCGACGATCTTGCCGTCGTAGAACTTGACCGCCTGCCGAGTCCACAGCATCCCCTTGGGGTTTTCGTGCGGAAAATTCACGTTGAGGAGGCGCGGGGATTCCTTGAGCAGCACCTTCAGGACCTCCCTCACCGAAGGCTTGAGCATCTCGAAATCCGGTTCGTCCTTCGGTACCGGTATGGAGAGCGCGATCCCGCGCAACCCCAGCAACGCGGCCTGCTTGGCGGCGGCGAGGGTCCCCGAGTGCCAGATGGCGTTGCCGAGATTGCTGCCGAGATTGATCCCGGAGAGCACGACGTCGACTTTCTCCCACTGCGATACGCCCAGCGCCACGCAATCCGCCGGCGTGCCGTTCACGCGATAGGCTTCGACGTTCTTGTTGGGCGTGCGCTTGTAGGACAGCGGGCGGGCCGCGGTGATCGAATGCCCGGCGGAAGACATCTCCACGTCGGGCGCAACGATGCGGGTTTCTCCGAATTCGGCGGCCACTTCGGCCAGCGCGGCGATTCCGGGGCTATAAACACCGTCGTCGTTCGCAACGAGTATGCGCATGGTCTGGTTCCTGGAAGTCCTGCAATTTTGGCCACAAACCGCGGTCATAGTTCCAGCTGTTGCCCGGGATCGACGGTAACTCCATGAAAGTCGCGTTGATTCACAACCCGAATGCGGGAGACGACAGCGGCGCCACGGCAGGGCAGCTCGAGGCTCTGATCCGCGAGGCGGGGCACAAGGTGCGTCTGCAGTCGATCAAGGAAAAGAACTGGCCCGATTCGGCAGGCAAGAGGGCCGACCTCGTAGCGGTCGCGGGAGGCGATGGCACCGTGGGCGAGGTCGCGCGCAAGCTGGTCGGCAAAGGTATTCCCATCGCGGTCCTGCCCATGGGAACCGCCAACAACATCTCGCGGACCCTCGGGATAGTTGACAAATCGGTTCTCGAGTTGATCCCCGGCTGGGCGCGTGCGAAGCGGCTCCACTTCGATGCCGGCATCGCCACTGGTCCGTGGGGCTCGTCCCATTTCATCGAGGGGATCGGGATGGGGCTGTTCGCGCGCGCGCTTCCCCGCATCAGGGGCAACAAGACGATGGCGAGCCTGGCCGACGGCGACGTGAAGCTCTCCTACGCGCTGCAGTTGATGCGGGAGCATCTGGAAAACAGCCGCCCCATGAAATTGAACGCGACGCTGGACGGAAAGGACATCTCGGGCAAGTACCTCCTGTTCGAGGCGATGAATACACGCTACATCGGCCCCAACCTGTTCCTCGCGCCGCACGTCGCGCCCGGTGCCGGGCTGCTCGACATCGTGTACGTCGCGGAAAGGGACAGGAAAAAGCTGGCGCGATTTCTGGCGAAGTGGCAGGAAGGCAAGTTCTGGCCGCCGGACCTGGGGGTAGGGCGGGGCAGGCGGCTCGAGCTCGAGTGGACCGGCTTTCCGCTCCACCTGGACGACAAGTTGTGGCCGGTCAAAGGCAGAAAGCGGCCCAGGCCGCCGGCCACGATCGGAATCGAGCTGGAACCGGCGGCGCTGGAATTCCTGGTGCCGGAGAAGCCCGACGATCCTCCGGAGAGGCATCGGACTTCAGACGGGAAGTCGCGCAAGCGTGCACGGCACTGACAGATCATCCCTCAAGTTGACCCGTCGGTCGCATCGGCCTAGGCTTCCGCCCAGATACCAGGGAGGGGCAGATGCCTGACGACGGATCGTGGAGTATCTCGGCAAGCGAAGCTGACCGCGTGCGGCAGCGGCCGGAGGCTTTCGGCACGCGCGGCATGGTGGCGTCGGCCCATCCGGTGGCGGCGTTCATCGGTCTCACCATTCTGCAGCGCGGCGGCAACGCGTTCGACGCGGCGATCGCAGTGGCTGCGGCTGAAGGCGTCCTGCTGCCGATGAAGTGCGGGCTGGGCGGCGATGCCTTCGTCGTCCTGCACGACGCGAAGAAGCGCGAGATGGTGGCTTTCAACGGCAGCGGTGTCGCGGGCAGGCACGCGACCGCCGACTACTATCGCAGCCGCGGCCACAAGAGCATGCCGTTGAAAGGCGTGCATTCGATCGGCGTGCCGGGCGCAGTGAGCGTCTACGAGGCGTTCTGGAAGCGTTATTGCACCATGCCCTGGGCCGAGCTTTGGGCGCCGGCGATACGGCTGGCCGAGGAAGGCCTTGCGATTACCGCTTACATCAGCGCGCGCTACGCGGACGAGGCGGAAACGCTGGCGCGCTACCCGCACTCAGCAGCGCAGTTCCTGCCGAAAGGCCGCGCGCCGGAGCCGGGCGAGCGCTGGGCAGCGCCCAATCTTGCGCGGACGCTGAAGGCCGTCGCAAAAGGCGGAGCCGACGCGTTCTACCGCGGCGAGATCGCGGAGAAGATGCTCGCGTTCCTCAAGCAGGAGGGCGCGCCGTTCGAGGCGGACGATTTCGCGCAGCAGCAGGCGGTCATCTACACCCCGATATCGAGCGACTATCGCGGCCTGACCGTGTACGAGACCGCGCCGCCGTCACAGGGTTTTCTCGTGCTGGAGCAACTCAACATCCTCGAGGGCTACGATCTCGGCGCGCTCGCGCCGTTCGGCGCAGAGCGCATGCACCTCACCATGGAAGCCAAGAAGCTCGCGTTCGAGGACCGTAACCGCGTCGCGGGCGACCCGGCGTTCGTAAAATGGCCGCTCGAGCAGTTCATCTCCAAAGGACACGCCGCGGTGCGCCGTAGCGAGATCGACTTGAAGCGCGCGCGTCTGCCGCAGGGCGCTCTGGTCGCCGAGCACGGCGGCGATACCAGCTACTTCGCGGTGGCCGACGGCGACGGCAACGCGGTGTCCTTCATCCACAGCCTGTCGAACGCGTTCGGCTCGGGCGTCGTTGGCGGCGAAACCGGCGTGACGTTCAACAACCGCGCCGGGCGCGGCTTCAGCATAGACCCGAACCATCCCAACGTGATCGCGCCGGGGAGGCGCACCATGCACACCTTGAACGCGTACCTGATTTGCCGCGACGGCAAGCCGTGGCTCGTGGGCGGCACCCCGGGCGGCGACCAGCAGACGCAGTGGAGCACGCAGGTGATCACCGGCATCGTCGATCACGGCATGTCGCTGCAGGAGGCGGTCGAAGCGCCGCGCTGGCACGGCTTCCCCGGAACGGATCCCGCGAGCCTCGACAAGCCCCAAGTGGTGAAGGTGGACGAGCGCGTGCCCGAGGCTGCGCGCAAGGCGCTTGCCGCT
>Ga0075418_10001012_pt1 | contig 31057 bp, 24 predicted proteins | sample SoiMetdeltSBSDD2_FD_81776 | JGI IMG/M metagenome (GOLD analysis project Ga0075418, IMG submission 81776) | Bulk soil microbial communities from a Populus tree surrounding site in Tennessee, USA - Soil MetaG P. deltoides SBSDD2 | ecosystem: Environmental > Terrestrial > Soil > Tree plantation... | reverse complement strand
GTTAATACTAATTCACCCATTTCCAACTTTGAAATTTCATCAAGGTCCTGGATAAGATTGCTAAGACGTTCTACATTCTTTTCTGTGTTTTCTAAAAACCGTTTGTTGATCTCAGGATTATGCATACCGCCACTTAGCAAGCTTTCCACATAACCTTGTATCGCAAATATTGGTGTTTTGAATTCATGAGAAAGATTTTGCAGAAACTCACGGCGAAACTGTTCATTTTGCTTCAGCAGCTCCATTTCCTGCTTGTTTTCTTCGGCCCATTGCTCTACATCCTCTCTTACTTCATCAATGCTTCTTTGCGGAAGTATGTATTTATAATACACCTCTTCTTTTTTTGTGGCTTTTGTCTGGTAAATGAATTTATAAATGAGTTTGATTTTACGATAAATAAATCGTTCAAGTACAAAAGAGATCAATAAATAACTTCCTCCAAGAATTATAACAAATGCACCAAGACCCCAAAGCCAGTTTTTTTCAACAACAAGCACCAGTAAGCTTAAGGGCAACGCTAATATCAGAGCAGTAAAAAATGAAAGTTGCCTGGGAGAAATGTTTTTGGGAGAAAGCATATTGCGAAGATACAAGACGGAAAATTTAAGGCACAAGGCACAAGATTCAAGGAACAAGGATTTAGAAGTAAATAACGTTTTAATTACAGAGGATATAAGCTTGAACCTTGTGCCTTGAACCTTGTGCCTTACAGCTCGAACTTATACCCAACACCTTTTACGGTTGTAATACAATCCACGCCAAGTTTCTGGCGGATCTTACGGATATGAACATCAATTGTGCGATCGCCAACGATCACTTCGGCGCCCCATACCTGGCTGAGGATCTCATTTCTCACAAATACTCTTCCTGGTTTTGATGCAAGCAGGTAAAGCAATTCAAATTCTTTTTTTGCAAGCATAATATCCTTGCCGTTATATTGAACGATGAATTTTTCAGGATCGATAATAAGCCCGTTTACGGCAATAACCTTTGCCTCATTTTTATTCAGGCGCCGGAACAATGAACTTACTTTGCTAAGAAAAACTTTTGGACTTATGGGCTTGCTGATATAATCATCTGCCCCGGTTTCCAATCCCCGGATCTGCGTCGCTTCGTCACTCAAGGCGGTAAGAAAGAGTATCAAGGTGCTTTTAAAAGCCGGCAACAGGCGCAGTATCTCGCAAACTTCCACCCCATTTTTTTTCGGCATCATTATATCCAGCACGATCAGGTCGGGGTTGAACATCTTGGCTTTTTCAATCGCTTCATCCCCATCTTTTGCTGTTACAACCTGGTAGCCCTCTTTCAATAGGTTATACTTGAGGATCTCAAGTATATCCGGCTCATCATCAGCAATCAAAACTTTCCTGCTCCTGATATCCATGGGTGTGGTTTAAAATTTCCGCAAACCTAACAGAATTTGCTCTCAGGCCTGCACCCCCTTGCTGTCCTAACACAGAGTTAATGAAAAATTAATAAAGCTTCCCGTATTCAGGATTAATGAATAATTTTAACACGTCTTCGGCCGCTATTAAGCCGGAAATGCTGTCTGTATCCGAACTCGTACCTTTTAAAAATGAATAGTTTATTTTTGTAACCATCCTTATGATCGCAATTCGACAATACGCATATTTTCTGTCCTTTATCCTTTTTGCAGCCGTCAATTCTTTTGCCCAATCTCCAAAAGATCCCACGCTGAAGCCGGATCGCACCCGTGAGTTATTTCATAGTTATGTCGACTCTGAACAGAAAAAAGCGCTTCAATCCGATAAAAAGGATGATAAGCTTTTTACGCCATACGCTAATGAAGAAGTAAATATTCAAATAACCAATGCGCTGCTTGGTAAGGTAAATGAACTGCAGAAAAGGATAGAGAAGGATTCTACAATAGGTGGCCAACCAAAAGTTCTCTACATCCGGGGGTTAGAAAAACTATTGCGCGACCTTAATAATAACTGGCAATATAATCGTTTTGTAGCCACCTATCTGCCCAACATTTTAGATGCGTACGAGCGGTGCATGGAGCTCGATCTGAAAAAATCTGCTATAGACCATTATATTGCGCAACTTCCTTATGATGTAGCCAGGCCCTTACTTGATTGCACTGCATTTGAAAAAAATCCCGGGTACAGAACATCAAAGAATGTTATAGTCAGAAAATATTGTGAGGCGCACCCGGATCGGATCTTTGCAACATTACTTACTACACTTCCCAGAATACCTGATCTCCCGTTTGCCGACAGCCTGATCATTGCTGCAGGTCATCTTTATCCACGGCAATTATATGATTATGCTGCGGCGAATAATGTTCTTGGCAATCGTATAAAAAAAGTAAAGGATCCGTTAATAGAAGCGGTTACTAAAATGACCACCAGCGGGGGAAGTGGCCAATTGTATTTCCCTTTTCTTGATAATATCGTAAAAGGAAAGATGTCGATCGCTGATATTGATAATGTAAGAAATGATGACACAAAATATTATAAGCTCCTGGTAAAAACTCATCTGGATTATAGAGAGCGATTATTAAATAAAGATACCGCTTTTGAATACGAGTCATTAAACGAGATGTTAGAGAAAAAAGCACAGCAGGTGTTTGTAAATGTAATAAATGGTTTGCATGATGAGGATGATGTTACTCGTTTTCGGATCATTCAACCTTTGAATGCACAGGAATTATACTACCTGGCTGTATTAAGTGATGGTATTATCTATACTTCAAGTTTTACGAAAGGCGTATTTCCGCTAATGATGAGCCGCGCGGGTAACCAAGGCGATTCTGTTTTAAAGTTGGTTATGTTTGACAAATACCGCAAGTTTATTAAAATGGCAGCCGGGTATAACAAGTTAAGCGCATTTCTTAGTTCATTTCCCAAAAACGGAAATGCAAGCGACCTGATGTATGCCTTTGTTGGCAATCTTGAAAGATCGGCGAGTCTTGAGGATGGTGTTGATGTCGCCGATTCTTATGCAAGTATCGTAGAAACAATGAAACCGCTTTCAGAAGAAATGTTGGGGAACGTAATGCTGAATCACAAAAGAAATATCACGCAGAATAATAAAAAAGGAATTGAGATCTATCGAATACTTGAAAAACTTTTTCTTTCGGCTGACTCTACAAAGAATATCGACCTTACCAAAGAGCTTGGAATTCCCCCGGTATACAATATCCCTTATGCAAATCTTGCAACTGATAGTAACCGTGTTGTCATCCAGGTATTTTTTTATGGAGAGAAATCAGATATGGGCATTTTCAATGAATTCGTGAATGGGTTTAGAAATTCTACCTGGAAGATGGCAAGCAATGATAAATGGGTAAGTTTCCATTCTTTAAAAGGCAAGCCGGTTTCTATTTATGCTAACAGGGCATTGCCACAGGAAACGGGTGAAGATGAAAAGGCACAAAAAGAACTAGGTAGTTATCTGGTAAGAAATAATATTAACCCTACCGTTACCATCCATCGTGGACATAGCTATACAGCCCCTTACACGATTGCCCAAATGGCACCGACATCAAAAATTGTATTCCTTGGTTCATGCGGTGGTTATCATCTTATTCATGATGTATTGGCAAAAGCTTCGGATGCTCATATTATCGCATCTAAACAAATAGGAAAAACAATCATTAACCGTCCATTCATTAAGATATTAACTGAAAAGGTGAGAAATGGAAATAATATAGATTGGCTATCATTCTGGAAAGATTTCAGGAAGGAAGCCAATGTTCCGGAGTTTGATGATTATATACCTCCTTATAAAAATCTCGGAGCAATATTTATAAAGGCGTATAAAATCGCCATGGGTGAAAACGAGCCTGACCTTGTTTCAGCATCTGAACAAGCACCGGCAACAAACCGTCAACGGATCCCAGTTAGACCGGGTAGTAACAGGTAGTTAATTCCTGATGACTGGTAAGTTCGTTTTTCTTCTTCTTGTTACATTTGTTGATTATAAAATGGCCAGCCTTATCAATAAAAAATTTTTTGACTTCGACCTTTTAAAAAGAGTAATCCGTTTTGCTGCTCCGTATAAAAGAAGATTCTATTGGTCAATATTTCTTGCGATCATTCTTGCCCTGTTTACCCCTGTTCGACCTATTCTTATCCAGTTAACGGTTGATAAATACATTGCAGGCGATCAACGTGCAACTTATTTCAATGGATTCTCCATAACAGAAATGCTGATATTAATTACTGTTATACAGATCGTTTTTCTTTTTGTAGAAACGGGGTTACGTTTTTATTTTTCATATATCACTGCATGGTTGGGACAAAATGTGGTAAAAGATCTGCGGGTAAGAGTATATAAAAAGATTCTTTCATTGAATTTATCACAGTTTGACAAAACGCCTATCGGGACGTTAACTACAAGAACCGTAGATGATATTGAAAGGATCAACGATGTATTTGCGGACGGATTTATTCCTATCATTGCAGATCTGCTTTCTATAGTTTGTGTATTGACCTACATGTTCGTCGAGGATTGGAGGCTGACATTAATTGCATTGATTCCTTTTCCAATTTTATTATTGGCAACTTATTATTTTAAAGAAAGTGTCAACAAATCATTTCATCGTGTTAGAAATGCAGTGGCCAATCTGAATGCATTTGTACAGGAACATATTACCGGCATGCAGGTAGTACAGGCATTTGCCGCTGAGGACAGGGAGTTTGAAAAATTTAAGAAAATAAATAGAGAACATCGAAATGCCAACATTCATGCTATCTGGGCCTATTCGATATTTTTTCCAATCGTAGAAATTGTATTGGCTACTTCCATTGGTTTAATAGTTTACTGGACCTCACGGGAAGCATTGAATCTTGGCCAAAGTCAGCAGGGAACATTAATGGCATTCATTCTTTGTTTGAATTTGATCTTTCGTCCTTTACGGGTGATTGCAGATAAATTCAATGTATTACAAATGGGAATGGTGGCAAGTGATAGGGTTTTTAAAGTCCTGGATAATGAAGATCACCTGCAACCTTCCTCTGCAAATGCATATAAACCGGATTTTATAAAAGGGAAACTAGGATTTGAGAATGTTGTGTTTGGTTATAATCCTGAAATCCCGGTTTTAAAAAATGTTTCATTTACTGTTAATCCCGGTGAGACCGTTGCCATAGTTGGACATACTGGAAGCGGAAAGACAACGATCATCAGTTTATTAAACCGTCTTTATCATATTCAACGGGGGCAAATAAAGATCGATGATGTCAATATTGAGCAATATGATATTGATGTGCTTCGCAAAAACGTTGGCGTGGTGTTGCAGGATGTTTTTCTGTTTTCAGGTTCTATTATTGATAATATCACACTTCGTAATCCTGATATACCAAAAGAAAGAGTCATTGAAGCAGCTAAGCTGATAGATATGCATGATTTTATTATGGAATTACCGGGTAATTATGATTTTAATGTAATGGAAAGAGGCGCAACTTTGTCGTTGGGGCAGCGACAACTACTTTCATTTATACGGGCACTCCTTTATAATCCTTCCATTCTTATTCTTGATGAAGCCACCTCTTCTGTAGATACAGAAAGTGAAATGATGATTCAGCATGCGATTGATAAATTAATTACCGGTCGTACCTCAATAGTGATTGCTCATCGTTTGTCTACCATTCGCAAAGCGGATAAAATAATTGTATTGGATAAAGGTGAAATAAAAGAGATCGGTACGCATGATGAATTGATCACAAGAGATGGTTATTATCAAAAATTATATCAACTGCAATTTGAAAAACATAAGTCAGTCGCATAAGTTGTAACTTGTTGCTGATGATCTACCGTTTATTGATCATATGTTTTTTATTTACGTCGTTCCAGTCAGCAGATAAAGCTCAGTTCTTACTTGTACTCGGTATTGCACAGGATGCCGGCTATCCTCAAATAGGATGCGATAAAGATTGTTGTAAAAAATATTGGGATAAAAAGATCGCAAAGCAAAAAGTTTCCTGTCTTGCATTATTTGATCCCGATACAGGTCAGAAATGGATATTTGATGCAACACCTGATCTGGCTGAACAATTACATGAAGCAGATAAACATCAAAAAGGAAGTTTATCAGGAATATTTCTTACACATGCACATATCGGCCATTACACAGGATTAATGTATTTGGGAAGAGAAGCATTCAATGCAAAAGAAATCCCTGTTTATGCAATGCCGCGTATGTACGATTATCTAAAATCAAATGGTCCCTGGAGCCAATTGGTAAGTATAAAAAACATAGAGCTCAAAAAATTGATGGCAGATAGTGTTATAAAACTGACGAATAAGATTTCAGTCACTCCTTTACTTGTTCCGCATCGTGATGAGTTTTCTGAAACGGTCGGCTATTCAATTAAAGCAAGCAACAAATCCATACTTTTTATTCCCGATATAGATAAATGGCAGAAATGGAACAGAAATATAAAAGTTTTGGTAAAGCAGCATGATTATCTTTTTCTTGATGGTACATTTTATACGGATGGCGAGCTTCCTGGTCGAAATATGAGTGAAGTACCGCATCCATTTGTACAGGAATCGATCGAGCTTTTTAAGAACTTGTCTTCAAACGAAAAACAAAAGATATGGTTCATCCATTTTAATCATACCAATCCATTAATTGATCAATCATCAAACGAGTATAAAGAGGTGAAAAGCAAAGGCTTTAATGTAGCTGTCGAAGGTGTAAAGATTTCACTTTAATTGTCTACAAAACTTCGCCTGTTTTTTTATGCAGGCATCTTCAATTTCAAGGTTTTTTACACCTGCCCCCTTATCTTTGCGCCAAATTTCGGGATGGGTATGATTTCAAGGCTTATGAAATCCTTTACTGTAGCGGTTTTCAGCGTCTTTGCACTTCTTATTTCAATATCTTCCTTTGCCAAAGAAGGTGATGATGAAAAAAAGGAAGGGTTCAATGCCCAAAAGGTCATTTTCGGTCACATTCTCGATGGTCACGAGTTTCATTTTTTTGATATCATACATAAGGATGGTTCTCACACACCGGTGGGGATACCACTCCCGGTTATTTTATATTCTCCTCAAAAAGGTTTTGATGTTTTTATGTCTTCAAAATTTCATCATGGAGAACATGACCATGAAGGGTATCGTTTATTGACCGAGGAATCTGTTGAAAAATTAGAGCGAGAAGGAATAGATGTAAAGAAAGAAGGATTATACGCAGGTAAAATTGTGCCGATCGGGGCTGATGGTAAAATTGATCACTCAGTAAGCGTTTATGATCTTTCTCTTACCCGTAATGTTGTGCAAATGATACTGGCCTTGGCAATTCTTGTTTGGATCATGATCTCAATTGCGAATCGTTATAAAAAAGGTCATGGTGTAAAGACTGCGCCAACGGGTATGCAGAACTTGATCGAACCAATCATTGCTTTTGTTCGTGATGAAGTAGCAAAGCCCAACCTTGGTAACAAGTGGGAGAAATATCTGCCTTACCTTCTTACAGTTTTCTTTTTTATACTTATCAATAACATTTTTGGTTTAATACCGGGCACAGCCAACGTAACCGGTAATATTGCTTTCACAGTTGTTCTGGGTCTTATTTCATTGGTGGTCATAGTCGCAAGTTCCAGGAAATATTATTGGGGTCATATATTCAATCCACCTGGAATGCCGATCGGAATTAAACTGATCCTGGTTCCTGTTGAAATACTGAGCTTTTTTATCAGGCCGATGGCATTGATCATACGTCTTTTCGCCAACATGGTGGCCGGGCATATAATTATTATATGTCTTATTTCACTCATTTTCATTTTTGCGAGCTTGAATCAATACGCAGGTTGGGGAACATCAATTTTCTCGATTGCATTTACCATATTTATTTATTTCATTGAAATATTAGTTGCATTCATCCAGGCTTTTATCTTCTCTATGCTTACAGCGGTCTTTATCGGCCAGGCATTCGAGGAACCGCATCATGATGAAGCCCATGCAGCGCATTAAACCCCCAAACCCCCTAAAGGGGGCTTAAGGAAAAGTTATTTGAATTAAGAGTTTGCTCGCAACTCCCTCTCCAGAATGGAGAGGGTTGGGGTGAGGTTTTTTAATCATAAATCAACAATCATGGATTTAATGATGGTATTGTTAAGTGAAATAGCAAACGCAAATGCCGGTGGTGCTATTGGTGCAGGTCTTGCAGCAATGGGAGCTGGTATTGGTGTTGGCCAGATCGGTAAAGGAGCTGTTGAAGCTATTGCCCGTCAGCCAGAAGCTTTGAACGATATCCGCAGCAACATGATCCTTACTGCCGCATTGGTAGAAGGAGCTGCTTTGTTTGCGATCATCGTCGGCTTCCTTGCTATGGTACTTTAAAAAGCAAAACTGCATCCAAAGCACAGGGCGGAGGATGCGGTTTTTTAACCCCCTGTCCCCCTAAAGGGGAGACTTAGGTTGATTAGTTCTTATTTATTTGAAAGCTCTTTTTTACTGTTGATTATTTTTTGTGTTACCAGCTTTTGTTCCTTGATTGAACTTATGTTGCGTCGCACTCTTGTACGTTCATAACATTATTCAGCAAATGGGAATTTCTCATTTGCATATTGTTTAATTGCAAATTGTTTCTATGCATCCTCTTTTAAAACCTGAGTTTGGTTTATTGATGTGGACACTTGTCGCATTCCTGGTCGTGTTTTTTATTTTGAAGAAATATGCGTGGCCGGCGATTACCAATGGTTTGAAGCAACGGGAACAAGGCATTGCTGATGCCTTGTCAACTGCCGAAAGAGTAAAGGCCGAAATGGCACAAATGAAAAGCGAACATGAAGCCCTGCTTGCACAAGCTCGTGAAGAAAGAGCACAGATTTTAAAAGAAGCAAGAGAAACAAAGGAAAAGATCATCAACGCATCAAAAGAGACAGCTAAAACAGAGGCAGCAAAAATTATCCAAGAAACACAGGCGGCTATTGAAACTCAAAAAATGGCTGCACTGATTGATGTAAAGAATCAGATTGGTAAAATGGTGGTTGAGATCTCAGAACAAATTTTAAAAAGAGAATTGAATAATAAAGCTGACCAGGAAGCTCATATAAAGGGATTGGTGAGTGAAGTAAAACTGAATTAAGAAAAGGCACAAGGTACAAGGCACAAGGTTTAGAAACTCCTCTTGTGCCTTGTACCTTAAACCTTGAACCTTTAGAAATATGTCTAACGTAAGATTAGCTACGAGATATGCAAAATCACTGATCGGGCTTGCTGCTGAAAGGGGCGAACTCGAAAAGGTGTTTGATGATATGGAATGGTTACAATCGCTTTGCAAAGGCAATCGTGATTTTATAGCTATGCTTCGCAGCCCGGTGATCAAATCTGATACAAAAGGAAAAATTGTAAAAGCAGTTGCTCAAAATAATATTGGCCTGTTAACGAATTCATTTATTCAATTATTGATCAATAAAGGCAGAGAAAGTGCATTGCCGGAGATCACAACAGCATTTATTCAACAGTATAAAGAGATCAAAAAGATCCATACTGTAAAGCTTACAACTGCATACCCGCTAAGTGATGATTTGAAAAATGCAATCGTGAATCATATCAAATCAACAACTGATATGCAGAATATAGAACTGGAAGCTGCTGTAAATGAAAATATAATTGGCGGATTTGTATTACAGACAGGCGATAAGCTGGTTGATGCCAGCATATCTTATGACCTTAAAGAGATAGCAAGACAGTTTGAGAACAATGATTTTATTTATAAAGTGAGATAACAACCCCCCTGTCCCCCTAAAGGGGCGACTTAGGTTGTAAAGTTCTTATGAAAATTGGATTCGTTTAAAAATAAAATATAAAATAACCCCATGTGAGGAGTTTCTATTACTCCCCTTTAGGGGTTGGGGGTATAATTATGGTACAGATCAAACCGGAAGAAATTAGTGCAATACTGCGTCAGCAGTTGAGCAACTTTAATGCCAGCGCCGACCTTGAAGAAGTAGGAACCGTGTTGCAAGTAGGTGACGGTATTGCCCGTGTATATGGATTGGGCAATGTTCGTTATGGAGAACTTGTAGAATTTGAAAATGGTGTTCGTGCAATTGCATTGAACCTTGAAGAAGATAATGTAGGTGTTGTATTGATGGGAGAGACTGGTGGAATTCAGGAAGGTTCTAAGGTTCGTCGTACAGGACAGATCGCTTCTATCAAAGTCGGCGAAGGAATGGTTGGCCGTGTTGTAAATACGTTGGGCGAACCAATTGATGGTCGTGGACCTATAACTGGTGAACGTTATGAAATGCCATTGGAGAGAAAAGCTCCTGGTGTAATTTTCCGTGAGCCGGTAAAAGAGCCTTTGCAAACAGGTATCAAAGCAATCGATGCGATGATCCCGATTGGTCGCGGGCAACGTGAATTGGTCATTGGCGATCGTCAGACTGGTAAGACTGCAATTTGTGTCGATACAATTATTAATCAAAAAGAATTTTACGCAGCCGGCAAACCTGTTTATTGTATTTATGTTGCGATCGGACAGAAAGCCTCAACTATTGCCGGTGTAATGCAGACATTGCAAGATGCAGGTGCGATGGATTATACCATCATTGTTGCAGCTTCTGCAAGTGATCCGGCCCCATTACAATTCTATGCTCCTTTTGCCGGAGCAGCGATTGGTGAATTCTTCCGTGATACAGGAAGGCCAGCTTTGATCATTTATGATGATCTTTCAAAGCAAGCTGTGGCTTATCGTGAAGTATCCTTATTGCTTCGTCGTCCTCCTGGCCGTGAAGCTTACCCTGGTGACGTATTCTATTTGCATAGCCGTTTATTGGAAAGAGCTGCGAAAATTATTACAGATGATAACGTGGCAAGGCAAATGAATGATGTTCCTGATACAATTAAGCATTTGGTGAAAGGTGGTGGTTCATTAACAGCGTTACCTATCATCGAAACACAAGCAGGTGATGTATCAGCATATATTCCTACAAATGTGATCTCAATCACTGATGGGCAGATATTCCTTGAAACAAACTTGTTTAACGCCGGTATTCGTCCTGCGATCAACGTTGGTATCTCGGTAAGCCGCGTGGGTGGGAATGCACAGATCAAATCAATGAAAAAAGTGGCCGGTACTTTGAAACTTGACCAGGCTCTTTATCGTGAGATGGAAGCTTTCTCAAAATTTGGTGGTGACCTAGATGCTGCTACTAAGAACGTACTAGATAAAGGTGCAAGAAATGTTGAGATCCTCAAACAACCTCAATACACTCCTTTTGCTGTAGAAAAACAAGTTGCGATCATTTATCTTGGTACAAACGGTTTGATCAAAGATGTACCGGTGAACAGGGTAAAAGAATTTGAAGATCATTATTTGATGGAAATGGAAAACAAATTCCCTGATGTTTTGGCTGAATTCAAGAAAGGTAATTTGCCCGAAGAAGGAATTAAGAAAGCAGTTGAATTGGCTAAGCAATTAATACCTCAGTATAAGAAGTAAGTAGATTAACATACTTATTTTAAAAAGTGACCTAATTGGTCACTTTTTATTTTTATTATATCGTTTCAATGATTTTATTTAACTTAATAGCATTGCAAGCTTTCTCCGTCACCTCATTTTGAATTCTTTTCCGGAAATCTCTGATTAGTTTTTGAAGCGCAGGTAAACACTTTTTTATAAATATAAAGTCTATGAAAAAGATATTATTTTTTTCAGGTTTATGCTTTTCATTAATAAGTAATGCACAGCTATGGAAAGAATTTTCTGATAGTGCTAAATTTTACCAGGATAAAAGGATCAATAGTAAGGCGGCCGATTTTTATGAAAAATCTATTGTTGAGTTGAAAAAGGATTCAATGGGAACAGCAAGTTATGCATCCCATTGTCATCGCCTGGCAATTCTTTATTTCGGTATGGGCAAGTATGATAAAACCGGACCATTGCTTGAAGAAGTAAGACAGTTGCGTATAAAGCTCCTTGGCAAGAGACATATCGATTATGCGCGGAGTACCGGTAACCTCGGACAATATTTTTCAACCATTGGTCAATATGAAAAAGCAGAACCATTATTGATTGAATGCCGGGATTCAACTGCAAAAATCCTGGGTAAAGAAAATGGGGAGTATGCGAATGTTACCAATAACCTGGGGCTTTTTTATAAGAACAGGGGAGAATTTGACAAAGCAGAACCATTGTATTTAGAAGCGATGGGAGTGCGGGAAAAAGTATTTGGTAAAGAACATGCAGATTATGCAAATAGTGTCAGCAATCTTGGTACGCTTTGCCAGGCAATGGGTTTATTAGAAAGAGCAGATACTCTTTATAGACAAGCATTGAAAATACGTGAAAAAACGATTGGGAAAGAAAATCCATCCTATGCTGCGAGCCTGAACAACATGGCAATTTTAAACCGGATGATGGGCAGGTTTGATGAAGCAGAAGCACTTTATAAGGAATCAATGGAAATAAGGGAAAGAACATTGGGTAAGGATCATCCTGACTATGCTGCCAGTCTGAATAATCTCGCAGTTCTTTATTGGGCTACGGGTCAATTCGAAAAAGTTGAACCACTTCATTTAGAATGCATCAGGATCAGGGAGAAAGTCCATGGCAAAAATAGTTTTGAATATACCCAGAGCATGAATAACCTGGCAACTTTTTATAAGGATATGGGCCAATATGAAAAGGCTGAAAAGATGTATCGTGAAAACGTAGAGATCGAGGCGAAAGTGCTTGGAAAGGAGCACCCTGAATATGCAATATGTGTCAACAATCTTGCGATCTTATACAAGTTGATGAACCAGTATGAAAAAGCAGAACCATTATATGTTGAAGCAAAACAAATAAGAGAAAAAGTGCTGGGTAAGGAACATCCTGATTATGCAAATTCCTGTGATAACCTGGGAATATTATATGCTGAATTGAAACAATTTGAAAAGGCAAAACTTCTTTTTGAAGAAGCTAAACAAGTGAATGAAAAAATATTTGGGAAAGATCACCCCGAGTATGCCGGCAGTTGTAGCAATCTTGCAGGCTATTACATGGACCAGGAGCAATTTGCTATGGCTGAACAACTTTTTCTAGAGGCGCAACGCATATATGCGAGCACACTTGGTAAGGCAAGTGTTGACTATATCATTAATTCTACAAACCTTGCGGTAGTATATTGGGCATTAAAGGATAACCGAAGAGCCAATGAATATTTTGCTGAAGCAATAAAGGCCAGGGACAACAATTTGAATTATATTTTCAGGTTTGCTTCAGAAAAAGAAAAAACAAACTACCTGAAAAACATGATCGATCTCGATCAAAAGGTTTCCTCATTTGCCTTAGTATCAAACTCGTCTAATAAGCAAGGATTTCTTTACAATCTTTCCATATCCAACAGGAATGCAATTCTGTCTTCTTCCCAACAATTGCGTCAATCAATTATTAATTCAGGTAACGATACATTGCTTGACAAGTACGATGAATGGATAAATACAAGAGAGCAACTTGCTTTTTGGCTAAGCAAACCAGTAGAGGTTAGGTTAAAAAGAGATAGTATTCTTGAAGCGAGATCGAATACACTTGAACAGGAGCTTACAAGATTATCTGCAGATTTTAAACGCGAGCAGCAAACGGCAACCTGGCAAACAATACAGCAATCATTAAAACCAGGGGAAGCTTCAATCGAGTTTATGGAGTTCCAGTACCATAATGGCAAAAAATGGGTTGATAGTATTTATTACACAGCTTTGATATTACGAAAAGATAAAACGGAACCAGAACTGGTTTATTTATTTGAAAAAAGAGTGCTCGATAGCATATTGGCCATCAAAACTTCAACCTATAATAGTCGTATTGATCAACTCTATACATCGTCCGCTCTTTACAACATGATTTGGAAACCTCTTGAAACCAAACTCCAAGGCCAAACAAAAATTTATTATGCCGCAGCAGGACAATTGTATTTATTGAATTTCGCAGCATTTTCAACCGGAGAGAATAAAACCTTGAATGATAGTTATAAACTTGTACAGTTGAATACAACATCTTCCATCATCAACAGTAAAGATGAAGTGATTAGTGGATCGGATAATCTTCTGCTATATGGGGGTATTACATATTCTGCTGATTCAGCATCGTTGATTGAGGCATCGAAAAAGTATAGTTCTGATGGAGAGTTTGCTTCCCGTTCAATTTCACTTGCAGAACCCGATGAGATCCCGATGCTTCCTAATAGTGAATTTGAAGTTGATGCAATTACCAATGCAGCAAAAAAGGCAGGGTATTCAGTTAAAACAATTAAAGGGCTTGAGGCAAATGAAGAATCTGTAAAGTCTGCTGCTCTCAACAAAAAAATTAATGTATTTCATTTTGCAACACATGGCTTCTTTAACCCCAATCCAATTCGTCTTTCGGGAAAACAATCGTTAAGTGGAGGTAAAGCATTTATGTTATCTGATGATCCATTGATGCGTTCTGGCTTAATGCTCGCAGGCGCAAATAATGTCTGGTCGGGTAAACCGGTCAAAGGAATACAGGATGGGATTTTAACGGGTTATGAAATTTCAAATTTGTCTTTGCCAAATACAAAACTCGTTGTTCTTTCTGCTTGTGAAACTGGTCTAGGGCAAATTGAAGGGAGCGAAGGAATAAATGGTTTGCAGCGAGCTTTTAAGATAGCGGGCGTAAAAAGCCTGGTGATGAGTCTATGGCGGGTTCCGGATAATACAACTTCAGAGTTCATGCAATTATTTTATCAAAAACTTTTTGAAAAAAAGAACATTCGGCAAGCCTTTGATGAAGCACAGGCGCTAATGAAAAATAAATATAAGTCTCAACCGCACAAATGGGCCGGACTAATTCTCATTCAATAATAGCTGTCAAATAACATCAAAAGGGACCACAAAAATAAATTTGGTTTATAATGTAAACTACTTTATGTTTGTGTTTCTAAAGCGAAAAAATTGATTTATGAGAACCTTTGGCCAGACCTTATCCCTTTTCTTGTTTATTGGAATTACAAACCTGTTACCCGCACAAACAACCATTACCGGTAAAGTAACAGACAAGAAGAATCCACTCATCGCGGTAAGCATTGCATTAAAGGGTACCTATGATGGAGCTACTTCTGATTCCAGTGGAAAGTATTCTTTCAAAACTTCAGAGAAGGGGGAATTCTTGCTCACAGCAACATCAGTCGGTTACAGACCATTTGAACAAAGAATTAATGTTAGCGGGCAAGGCACAATGACAATCGATATAGTGTTGAAGGAAGAAGTGACTGAACTATCTGCGGTAGTAATTAGTGCGGGAACTTTTGAAGCCAGTGACAGAAAAAGAGCTGCGGCCGTTTTGGATCCGATTGATATTGTAACTACAGCCAGTGCTAATGGAGATGTAACCGGGGCTTTAAAAACTTTGCCCGGTGCACAACAAGTAGGAGAAACGGAGGGATTGTTTGTTCGTGGTGGTACGGCAGCAGAAACAAAAATTTTTATTGACGGTACATTGGTAAATAATTTTTTCCAGGGAAGTGCGCCGAATATTGCAGGGTATGGAAGATTTTCTCCATTTCTTTTTAAAGGAACCGTTTTTAGTACTGGTGGTTATTCAGCGTTGTACGGTCAGGCCTTATCCTCTGCATTAATACTTGAATCAATTGACCTGCCTGAAAGATCATCTGCCAGTCTTGGTTTGTCTATTATTGGAGTCAATGGCGGTTATCAATCTTTATCAAAAAATAAAAAATTCTCATGGGGCGGTGCGTATGCGTATACCAATCTTGCTCCTGCATTCGCAATAATAAATCAGAGACAAGAATATTCTAAAGTACCTGTGATCCAGAACGGTGATATAAACTTTCGCATTAAAACTTCTGTAAACGGAATGATCAAGTATTATGCATATTTCGCACAGAACCGGTTTGATTTTACTGTGAAAAGCATTGATTCGATCGGGTACCTGGATCGTTTTGGATTAAAAAACTTCAACATGTATCATAATCTTTCATGGAAAGAAAGTATTGGAAAAAGATGGAAGATGAATGCAGGTATTTCTTATTCAAACAATGAGGATAATATCAAAGCAGGAATGAACGATCAAAATAAGAATGAAGTAGTATTGGCTGGTCTTGAATGGAAAAAATTTAATCTTGATCTTGATGCAAATTATTTCAATGCAAAGCTGGTGCTTGAAAGAAAGCTGAAAGGATTATCGGCAATTCGTTTTGGTGGTGAATACAACCATAGCGATGAAAAATCAGTTTATACAATTTACGATGGCCAGGAATTTCCCGACAGGCTAAAGGAAAATATCAAATCGGCTTTTGCCGAGACTGATATTTATGTCACAAATGCACTTGCTGCAAAACTTGGTACCAGGTTCGAGCAATCTTCTTTGCTTGACAAGACCAATATTGCCCCGAGATTTTCATTAGCCTATAAATTAAGTAAGCAGGCACAAGCCTCATTAGCCTATGGGATCTTTTATCAGAATCCCGAACGAAGATATTTGCCTTCGCCCAATGAACTTGTGTTTATGAAAGCCACACATTATATAGCTCAGTATATGAAAGTGACAAGTGTTAGAACTCTTCGTGCTGAAGTATTTTATAAAAAATATGATAACCTGGTGAAAACAGGTTTTGCAAGCGGAAGAGATGGTGTCGCTATCAATAATAATGGTTTTGGTGATGCAAAAGGATTTGAATTCTTCTGGAGAGATAAAAAGACAATTAAGAATGTGGATTACTGGATCTCTTACTCTTTTCTTGATACAAAAAGGGATTTCCTGAATTTCCCTTATGCGACAACTCCAAATTTTGCGGCAAAACATACAGCTTCGGTTGTGGTGAAAAAATTTGTACAGCCGTGGAAGATGCAATTCAACGGCGCTTATAATTATGCCAGCAGGCGGCCTTATTATGATATAAGATTCGATGGAAGCAAATATTACTTTGCTGATATGGGGAAAGTACAGGATTACCATAACATAAGCGTTGCATTTAATTATTTACCATCAATCGGTAAACCAAACTCCAAGAATTTCGTGGTATATGTTCTTTCGATCAGTAATGCATTTGGTATAAAGCAGGTATATGGATACCAGTATTCTTACAATGGATTAAGAAAGGAACAGATTGTTCCGCCCTCAAGAGTGTTTGTTTACATCGGGGCATTTTTCAGTTTTGGTATCGACAGGTCGGAACAAACAATGAATGACCGCTTATTTTAATCAATAAAAAAGTTTTATGAGTTACTATCATCAACCTCCGCCACCCGACAAAGATCCTCAACTATGGTACATTGCCCAGAAAAGAGTCTCCTTCAAGTATCACGCGGGAACTTATATAGTCATCAATACATTTTTTTGGATCCTCTGGTATTTTTCAGGACAACATTCATCTCACGAAGGATGGCCCTGGCCGGTTTGGCCAATGATAGGGTGGGGAATTGGTTTATTCTTTCACTGGATGGGTGCTTATGTTTTTCCGCGAGAAAATACTGTTGAAAGAGAATATGAGAAATTAAAACAAAAAGGAAAATAATTCTTTAATTTTTTTAAAACGATAAACAATGAAAAAGACAATTTTTATTTTATCCGCAATACTCATTGCAAATTTTTCTTTTGCGCAAATGCCGGAGAAATTTGTAAAAGCGATGGAAGCGAAAATGGCTGCCATCGACACTACAATAAGTGTTCAGGGTTTAACAGACCTTGCTAATTCTTTTGAACGTATTGCTGATGCTGAAAAAAACCAATGGCTTGCATATTATTATGCCGCCTATTGTAATGCAAGCGCAGGTCTTATGGCTGGTAGCGGTGGTGATATAATGGTAGCCAAAGCTGATAAGACCGATCCTTATGCAGATAAAGCAGAGGCCCAAATAAAGAAAGCAGAGAATTTGATGAAAAGTAATTCTGAAATATTTGTAGTAAAGAAAATGATAGCCACGCTCCGAATGATCGGTGATCCGATGAACCGCTATATGACCTATGGCCCGGAAGCACAAGCAGCGCTTGATGAAGCAAAAAAGCTGGATAATAATAATCCAAGAGTTTACTTGCTTGAAGCCCAGGATAAATATTTTACACCGGAGCAATTTGGAGGAAGTAAAGAAGAAGCAAAAGTGTTATTTGAAAAATCAAAACAACTTTTTGAAACCTTTAAGCCGGCATCAACAGTACATCCAAATTGGGGAAAGGGAACAGTCACTTACTTTTTATCTCAGTATAAATAATTGTTTTACATAAACAAATGCCCTGCATCCGCAGGGCATTTGGCTTTTCATTTTATAACTACTGATCATGGAAGACAACCAAAAATTTTCGGCCGAACAAAGTTTACGGGTCATTCAATCAATGATCGAAAAAGCAAAGCATGATGTTGCAAACAACTCATTCTATTTGCTGCTATGGGGATGGCTCATATTCAGTGCTGCCATTTTGCATTTTGTATTGATGAAATTTACAGACTTTGATTATCCTTATATTGCCTGGAACTTGATGTGGGTCGGTGGGATTGCAAGCATGATCAAGGGAATAAAGGAGTCGAGAAAAGCAACAGTGAAAACTTTTGTAGGAGAGGCTATGAAATATTTCGGAATTAGTCAAATGATCCTGTATGGTGGATTGATCTTTATTTTCGGAATGAATGATTTATGGCATATCTCACTTCCTTTTTACATATTAATGTATGCGGCAGCATGTTTTTTTATGGGGGCATTATTACAGTTTCCCCTCCTAAAATGGACAGGTCTTTTGTGTATACCAATTGTTGTTGTAGGTGTTTATATATCATTTGAATGGCAGTTACCGCTTTTGGCCTTGGCAATTTTTATCTCGTATATTATTCCAGGTCATGTATTGAGTGCAAGAGAAAAACTCCAAAACCAATAAGTTATGGAACAGGAAAAAAAATTATCGGAACAGGAAAGCCTACACCTGATCACGATGATGATCAATAAGGCGAAAGAATCTTACCATGATACAGGCATTGGCGCCATTATGTGGGGAGCTGTTATTGCTACATGTTCCTTGGTGAGATTATCAGAGATTCATTTTGGATATAAACTTCCTTTTGATATCTATTTGCTTACACTTGTTGCGATCATTCCGCAGATATTAATAAGTATACGAGAGAAAAAGGAAAGAAAGGTAAAATCATATGATGATCCATATCTGGATTATATATGGCTCGGGTTTGGTATTTCTATTTTTCTATTGATACTTATTTGCAATAATATTTTTAATGAATGGGGTGCATGGACCGATCAATACAAGCCAGTATCGGGTAATGGAAATTCTTATGGGTTTTATGAATTTGTTGGCCCGCTTTTTTTAATGCTGTACGGTATGCCCACCTTTATTACCGGCGCTGCATGCAGGTTTAAACCAATGTTATGGGGCGGAATTTTTTGTTGGATCTGTTGCATTGCTGCGATATATACAACTATCAAAATAGACCTGTTGCTTACAGCTGCATCAGCTGTATTTGCGTGGCTGGTGCCTGGCGTTATTATGGAAAAGGAGTATCGTTTGTATAAAAAGCAACAAGCCCATTTGGATGTTTAAAGACCTTGATCCCATACTACATTCCCAGTTACGGCTTGCTGTAATGTCACTTCTTATCAGTGTGAAGGAAGCCGAATTTACTTTCTTAAAGGAACAAACAAATGCTACAGCAGGAAATTTAAGCGTGCAGATTCAAAAACTAAAGGAGGCAAATTATATAGAAGTGATAAAGCAGTTCAAAGACAATTACCCACAAACCATTTGCAAGATTACAAAGACGGGGATCAACGCATTTGAAGAATATGTAAAGAATTTGCAATCCTATCTCACCAATCCAAAATAAAAAAGGCCCTCTAGACAAAGGGCCCGTCTCCTTTGATACTCTAAGTGTATGAAAAGTTATAGGGTTAAACTGATCATTAATCTTTGGGCTGAGTACCCGGGAGAACTATCCGCTAATAAAGATGGCTTACATTCTTACCTATTTATTGTTTTACAAATTTTGCTTTTTGAATATCAGTTCCATTATTTACTTCTAACACATACATGCTTGGTTTAAAAGTAGAATCCAGTGGAAAGCTGATCATATTGTTTCCTTCAAGACTATTGATTTTATTTGTCATCACAGCTCTGCCATTCATATCATAGACTTTTATATCAATAACTCGTGTCGCCAGGGCTGTATAGTTAAAAGTCAGCTGATCAGTTACCGGGTTACCAAGTATTTTAATTGTGTTATTTGTAGTAGTAAGTTTGTTTTGAAACACGAGCGTTCTTGAATAGTTAACATGTCCACTCTTATCGATCATTTTAAGACGGTACATTACTTTATCGTAGCTGCTTATCGTTTCATAAAACATATAATTCTCTAAATCGATCTTTTCGCTTGAAAATACAAGACCAATTGTTTTAAAGTCCTTGCCATCATAGCTTCTTTGCACTTCAAACTGATCAACTATCTTATTATTTGATACTCTCCATTGAAGAGAGATCTTGTTGCTTGTATTCACATTTCCCTGGAAGCTGATCAGTTGAACTGGTAATACTGACCAATAATTTCCGACTGGCATTGTTTTATCATAGCAATCTGTCGCTGCTCTTAATACAATAACAACCTGTACTTCCCATGATGTCAGAATAATATTTTGTGCACCTGCTGAAATGCTGGTAATTGTTCTTGAATCTAACAAAACATCATTAAGGTCTAACTGCCCAGAAATGCCATTGTCTATGTATACATCCACAACGACAGGAAATGCGCCCGCAGGCCCTGCACTGATATTATAAGTTAATAAAGCTTTAGTAGGATCTCCCGCATATTGAGATACAACTGCTGAAATTGACAACTGGTTTGCGGGGTTCAGATTTGGTGCCAGCCCATTTGTATAGCCAGGAGTATGCTGACCCGGCGCATCACTTTTCAGCCAATCACCACACAACCCATCAGCGCTGCGGAAGTAGCCGTTATTGGTACCGGCCGAGTTAGTTAAATATTCAATACTATTATCAGGGATTGAATTGAAATTAATTGTAAAATCAGGAGAGCCGCAAGACATGTCAACAGGCAGGTTCGGCATTGATTCTAAATATGATGGTATTGCGGTGGAGCTAAAACCAGCAATTAGCCCATTCACAAGAATTCCATTCTTAAAGAGAAAAATATGGAAGACACCTCCTGAACCTGTAATTTTTACAAAAAGGTCATTCAGATTTGCCGGCACAGCAACCTGGGTATAGGAGGAACCATTACTTTCCCATTTGGTTAATCCACTGCAAGCCCCAAGGGAATTCCAGGTTGAATTTGCTGTCAATCCAGTCTGCCCCTGTATATCAAAGGGCGTTTGAGATGCACAAACATAATAGCCATAAGCAGCTATTGTATCGTTTGGAAGATCAAGTATATAAAATCCCGATTTGCCGACTGGCTCTTCATAATAGGCAACCAATGTGTAATTGTCGAGACATTCAGGACTGTTATTCTGATTATAAAGCTCAAAGAATTCATGATCGCCGGCACCAGGTTGTGGGTAAACCTCATTCAATACGGCTTGTGATCTTGAAAGGATCGCAATGCATACAAATACGCACAGAGTAAAAATTTTTTTCATTTCGTAGGGTTGAAATTAAACGGATCGTTCTTTTTTGAACCAGCTGAAATATACCGTATTGAAACAGGGTGATCTTTTGCGAGTAGTATCAGTACGGATTATTCAGGAGCGGTTTTTACCAGGATATTTCGTTTTTCTTCTATACAAATCTACTATGCTACTATTGTATATGCAAGCTTATTAAAATGAAATTATACTATATCGCATATTTACTAAAGCCTAATCGTCTATTTGTGTTTTAAGTCATCTGCAAAATCACCCAATCGAAAAAATTGCAATCCAGGCATTGGACAAAGAGCTCGGTTTTAGAGGGATCGCGGGCGGCTTGCAATATTTTAGTTATTGTTTTATGAATTTTACGGTTTGGCTTAGGATGCCATTATTCATTTCTATTACATACATACCAGGAGCAAAGCTTGAATTTAATGGAATAGTTACTAGATTAATTCCTGTGGAACAGCCTATCTTTTGGCGGAATACAACTTTACCATACAGGTTGTAAATTTTCACATCTGCCTGTTGTATATTTTTCGAATTATAATTGAAAGAAAGCTGATCCTTTACAGGGTTTCCTATAATTTGGATAGTATGAGTTGAAGGTATTTTTGATTTGACAAATACCATCCTTGAATAAAATATAAACTGGGTTTTGCTCACGATCTTTAAACGATACATCATTATATCCCGGCTGGTTATAGTATCAGGATATATATAGGTTTCTGAATTAAATTTTTCGGTTGCTTTTAGAATTGCAACAGTTTTAAAATCTATTCCGTTGGTGCTTCTTTCCACAGTGAAACTATTTACACCATGGTTCTTTGCAGCTGTCCAAGTGAGACGATTAACTGGACTATCAGAAGTAACGCTAAAATTGGAAATAAAAGCCATATCTAATTGTGCTTTGAGTGATTGAGTAGCTATTAAAAAAGTAATCAATAGCAGCGTAAAATATTTTTTCATTTGGTAGGGTTGAATTAAAGTGATCGTTCCTTTTTTTGAACCAGCTGAAATACCGTAATGAAACTGGATGATCTTTAGAGAGTAGTATCAGTACGGATTATTCAGGAGCGGCTTTTACGAGGATATTTCGTTTTTCTTCCGTGCAAATCTACTATGCAGCCATCGCAGATGCAAGCTTATTGAAATGAAAATCTACTATATCCCATATTAACTGTAAATAAAAAGGGCCCTTTAGAAAAAGGGCCCGTCTCCGTTGATACTCTAAGTGTATGAAAAAATTTAAGGTTTTAACCGGTCGTTAGAATCTTTGGCTTAGTACCCGGAGACTTCATTTGACTAACGAGGATTGCTTTTTACCTTTCTTCCCCCGCTCCCTCAAGTTTCAGGAAGATGGCTTGTATATGAATTTTAGTTTGATTTTAATAATAGCGAAACTAACTGTCGCCTTTATGTAATTGGATTCGATCTTTCAGCGCATGGGATTTGATTTGCCCAGGAAATGAAAGAGTTTAGTGGCTTGTTATTTTATTGTTTTACAAATTTTGCAACCTGGCGATCTGCACCATTCGAAACTTCTACTACATATATTCCAGCATTGAAAGTTGAGTTCAATGATAAGCTCAGCATATTATTACCTTCAGCGCTGTTTACTTTCTGGCTCATCAATGTTTTTCCGGCTATATCGTAAACTCTTACACCAATAACCTGGTTAGTATTTGAAAAATAGCTGAAAGTAAGCTTATCTTTTACAGGGTTACTATAGATTTTGATACCGCTAGTGCCGGCTGATTTCGTCTGGAATATTAATATCCTGGAATAATCGATATCATGACTTTTATCAATCATTTTAAGACGGTACATTACTTTGTCAGAATTAGCGGGTGTTTCGTAAAACATATAATTTTCGGTGCCGAATTTTTCTGAAGCAAACACAACTCCTACAGTTATAAAATCTTTTCCGTTGAGACTTCTTTCTACTTCAAAATGCTTTACAGTTTCATTGTCCGCAACCATCCAGTTAAGTGTTACTTTGTTATTTTTGTTCATGTTGCCCTGAAAGCTGATCAGATGAACTGGCAGCGTAGATTTAGCGTATAAAGCCGGGAGAGCAATGACCTGGTCAAAACAGCCCGCTGGTGATTTAGCTACTATGATTACGCCATCGTCTGCAGTAGGTAAAATTACATTCTGAAAGCCAGCCGATGAGTTACCAATATTTTTTGAATCAATTAATACATCATTTGCGTCCAATTCACCTATGATCCCAAGATCCTGGTAGACCTGAATTACGACAGCAAATGCTTCCGCTGGACCTGCTGAAACATTATATGTAAGCAGCGATTTGTTAGGATCCGGTGCATATTCATTGATAGATGCTGAAATAGTTAGCGAACCAAGTTCATTAGCAGCCGAACCATTTGAGCCACCCGGTGTATAATCCGGGGCATTACTACTTTTTACCCATACACCACACTTTCCATCGTACTGGCGAAAGTAACCGTTATTAGTGCCAGCAGTACCATTTATAAGTTCAGCGCTGTTGTCAGCCATTGTACCAAAACTGATAGTAAAGTCGGGAGAACTACCAATCATATCAACAAACAGATTTGGCATTGCCTTAACAGAAAGAGGAATGCTGGATGAACTCGAACCTATAACAATACCATTAACTTGAATACCGTTTTCATAAACAAAAACACTGTAAGCACCGCTGCTACTACCGGTAGATTTTACAAACAGATCTGTTAAGGGGTTACTTACGGGAACTGATACATAAGAAGATCCACTTTTTTCCCATTTTGTAATTGCTCCACCTGCACCTAAAACATTCCAGTTTAGATCGGCAACTAGGTTTGATTGTCCCTGTATACTAAACGTAGTCTGCGACGACACCACAAAATAATCTTTAGCAGCTACGGTTACCGATGGAAGATCAAATATATAAAAACCAGATTTATTTCCTGGCTCTTCATAATAAATAACAATTGTATAATTATCCAGGTTTTCTGGTATAGGGCTAGTACTTGTATTGTACAGTTCAAAAAATTCCTGGAAAGTGCTGCCCGGTTCTGGATAAAACTCATTGAGAAGTACCTGGCTTTTTGCAAAGAATGATGCAATAAAGAGTACACAAAGAATAAAAAACTTTTTCATTTTCTTAGGGTTGAATATGACGGATTGTTGTTTCAGACTTTTGGAAGCTACCGTAATGTTACCGGGAAATTTTTTTTAGAGTGGGGTATCAGTACGGATTGCTTTTGGTATTTTTTCGCTGGATACTGTGATTATTCTACGACAGCACAAACGTAATATGCACATTCAATTCATGCAAGTTTTTCTATAGAAATTTTTTCATTGTATTTTCAAAACATTCATTTCCAATAAAGATTTTTTAAAACTAATTTTGAATTTAGTACTATTACCATATGTCATCTATCATCGAGGTTCGTGGAATAACGAAAGAGTTCAACGAAATAACCGCAGTCGACAATCTAACTTTTACGGTAAACGAAAAGGAAGTTTATGGTTTTCTTGGGCAAAATGGCGCAGGAAAATCTACCACTATACGAATGTTGTTAAGTTTAATTAGACCCACTAACGGTGAAATAAAAATCTTTGGCCTTAATCTTCTAACACATCGAAGAGAAATTTTACAAAGGGCAGGCGCCATAATCGAAAAACCTGATCTGTATAAATATCTAACAGCAATTGAAAATTTGAATCTTTTTGCAACAATGAGTGGTTTAAAATTAGATCGCAAACAATTGATGAATAAACTTGAAAAAGTGGGATTAGCAGAAAGGGCTGATAGTAAAATAAAAACCTATTCGCAGGGAATGAAACAGAGACTTGGCATCGCCGTAGCTCTTGTTCATGATCCTGATCTTATAATATTAGATGAACCAATGAATGGATTGGATCCCCAGGGCATAGCAGATATACGGCATCTTATTAATCATTTGAGTAAAGATCTTGGCAAGACGGTATTTATTTCTTCCCATTTACTTACTGAAATTGAGCAGGTAGCCGATTCACTGCTTATTATTCATAAAGGAAAAAAGATTGCAGAAGGTAGCTTACAGGAGTTATTGAATCCCGAGAAGTCCAGGATAGAAATTGAAACGAGGTCGGCAAAAGAACTGGAGGTAAAGTTGAGACAAACAGCATGGGGCATAAAGATCATTGAAGTAAATGGTGATAGACTGGTCATGCAATTGAAAAGAGAGGAAGTGCCTGTTTTGATCCAGCAATTAACTGAAATGAAAACTCATATTTATTCAGTTCATAAAAAAAATTCACTGGAAGATTATTTCTTGTCAATCACAGCTAACTAATATGATGCCACTGCTAAAAATAGAGCTCTTTAAAATTTTCAAACGTCCAAGAACCTATATTGCATTTTCCGTTATTGCATTAATTATTATTCTTATTCAAATTGCATTGAAGTTTGGAGGCGAAGAATATAAAGAACTCATGCTAAGCGGTACGGGGAATAGTTTTGAAGAGATACCAACAAAAATAATTTTGAACGGCTATCTTATTTGCTTTATAATTTTAAATGTATTGCTGATTCATGTTCCCATTCTCGTGGCGTTGATAGCCGGTGATGCCGTGGCGGGTGAAGCAAATATGGGAACATTAAGATTAATCGCTTCAAAACCTGTGAGCAGGATACAGCTGCTTTTTGTAAAATTTACTGCGTCTGTCGTTTACACGTTAATATTACTAATATGGGTGGCCGTACTTGCCTTATTTGGAAGCATGGCCCTTTTTGGAGTAGACTGGCTTACCGTTACAAGAGAGCTCCAGCTTAATGTAATGGAATCGGATGATGTATTGTGGCGTTATGCTTTGGCATTTTGTTTTGCAGCGATCGGTTTAATTTGCGTAGCGGCCCTTGCTTTTATGCTTTCAGTTTTTTCTGATAATTCAATTGGGCCGATCGTTATCACAGTTTGTGTGATCATAGTTTTTACGATACTTACCCAATTACAGATCCCGTTTTATGATGAAACCATCAAACCATATCTTTTTACTACCCATATGCTGGGCTGGAAGGGTTTTTTTTATGTAAAGGGAGTGGATGGTGTTACTGAGAAAGGGTCCATCGCAAACCTTTCTTCAATAATAAAAAGCGCCGCTGTACTCATAGGTTATACTGCCGGCTTTTTGGGAATTGCCTTTTGGTACTTTAAAAGAAAAAATATTTTAAGCTGAGATGAAAAAACTTTTTTTAATAATAATTTCCTGGTTATTCACTCCTCAAATTTTCGCTCAGACCCCGGAGGAATTGATAAATACCATAAAAGGAAAACTTGAAAAGGTAAATGATTATACAGCCAAAGGAAAACTAAAGACAAATGTTGTTTTTATTAAGGCTCCGATAGCATCCGTGAAAGTGTATTATAAAAAGCCGGATAAGATGAAAATTGTGAATGAAAAAGGTATTTCATTCATACCGAAAGGTTCGGTGAACATCAATCTTGCTAAATTTCTTTCCGCCGCCGGTAATTATGAAATTGTGGATGCCGGTAAGGAAGCCAGCACCGGTTTACGGATCTTAAAACTTTTGCCATCAGATGAGAACTCAGATATCGTTTTATCTACGCTTTATATCGATGAAAAAGCGGAGCTGATAAAAAAGGCAAAAAACACCACACGGGATAATGGCACTTATGAGCTTGAAATGAGCTATGGTAAATACGCATCATTTGGACTACCCGACAAAGTGATCTTTTCTTTCAATACAAAAGAGTATAAACTTCCTAAAGGAGTCACATTTGACTATGATGATGGAGGAGAAAAAAAGCAAAGTGAGAATATGAAGAATAAAAAGGGAAAAGTTGAAATTACTTATGCTGAGTATATAATCAATAAAGGACTGGATGATGCGATTTTTAGATAAATAACTAATTTGTATTTTTTCGAAGTAAATCCTCTCTCCTGAGTACGGATATTTTCGATTTTTATCATTTACTATTCAGTGATGTTTCAATTTCATGCAAAAGACCTTATTTCTCAAATAAAACATTGATTCAATCGTTTTTATATTGTTGATTTCATACTGGTCATCGCTTTAATAAAGCCCAGACAGAAATTATCTTTGTCTTGAATAAATCCAATTCATGAAGAACCCGACCCTATTAATAGTTGCATGCGTATTTCCTTTTATTGTATTTGCACAGACAGGTGCCGTAAAGGGTAAGTTGGTTGATAGTGCAAGTCAATTATTAACCAATGCAACCGTTTCTGTTGTGGTCAAGAATGATTCTTTCTTGGTCAGTTATACTTTATCCGATAGCAAAGGAAAATTTGAAATAAAGAATCTTGCTGTTGGCGATTATCATTTATTTGCTTCTTTTAGCGGCTTCGAAGTTTATCAAAAGATTTTTTCTGTTACAGCTGATCAACGCATTGTTGATCTTGGGACAATAGTAATGCAACCGGAGTACAAAACGCTCACAGGTGTGGTGGTTACAGATGCAAGCCCTGTAAAAATGAATGGCGATACAATTTCATTTAAAGCAAATGCATTTAATTCAAAGCCTGATGCAACAGTAGAAGATGTTTTAAAAAAGATTCCAGGCGTGCAGGTACAAAAGGATGGAAGTATTAAGGCAATGGGAGAACAGGTGCAGAAAGTTTATGTAGATGGAAAAGAGTTTTTTGGCAATGATCCTAAGTTGGCAACAAAAAACCTGACGGCTGATATGGTTGATCAGATACAGGTTTTTGACGATATGAGTGAACAGGCAAGATTTACAAAAATTGATGACGGCAGCAGGACAAAGTCGATCAATATCAAATTGAAAAAAGACAGGAGGAAAGGAGATTTTGGAAGAGCTATTGTGGGCATTGGAACAGATTCCCGTTATGAAGGTAATTTTTCGTATAATAATTTTCGCGGAGACAAGCGAATATCATTAGTAGGCTCAGCCAATAATACAAACAAACTTAGCTATAATTTTAATGAAGTTGCTTCGTCCCAGAATGGGTCATCACAATTTTCCAATGGAGGAGCAACGGGTTCGGGTATGATCAATGCTTCAGGTGCCACATCTGGCGGGATAAGCAGACCACTGACAACTGGTATAAATCTAAATGATACCTGGGGACCTAAGGTTGATTTCAGGGGCAGTTATTTTTATTCTGATAATTCAAATATCCTTGAACAAAATAAATTCAGGAGAAATAGTTTTCCCGGAGACTCTTCATCTGAAATCAGTTCTTACAGTAATATTCTTAATAGCAACAGATCGCACAGAATAAATGCACGTTGGGAATACATGATCGATTCTGCTAACTCAATATTGTACACTGCAAATTTTGGTAAACAACAATTTGAAGGGACAACGGCAGATACAAGTATAACGGTTTCCGATGGTGTGAACAGGTATATGGCAGTTAAGGCAAGCACTGATAAGTATGATGAAAGAGACGGAGCAAGTTATTCCGGCGAACTCCTTTACAGGCGAAGATTTAGAAAAGTTGGGAGAACTTTCACCATGGGCTGGAGACATGGTATAGGGGATAACGAATCAGAGAGTGTCAGTATATCACCTGTTACAACTTATGATGTAAATGGGGCAATAAGTTCTTTTATTGATCTTAATCAGCATGCATATCATCATAATAGATCCGGTAATAATACAATTAGCGCATCTTATACTGAACCGATCGGTCGTAATAAGCTTTTCGAAATAAACTATGCTTATTCAGCCAGCAACAACAGTTCAAATAAAAGAACATACGATTTTGACACCAGCTCACGCAAATATGATATATTAAATACATTGCAAACGAATTTTTTTGATTACAAAAATACTTCGGGCAGGACAGGATTTAATTTCCGGCATCAATTAAAAAAGCTGAATTATCAGCTGGGAATGGGTTTCCATGTCAGTAATATGGAAAATAGAAGTGTAGCTACTGGAAAAGACACCACGGTCCGCCAAAGGTTCACCAATCTTTTCCCAACTGCCAATATAAATTATGCAATTACCCGTTCGAAAAGCATAAAATTTTATTATCGCGGTAGAACAAATGCACCAAGTGTAACACAATTGCAAAATGTTCCCGATGTAAGCAATCCCCTGTTGATCAAAACCGGTAACCCATCATTGAAACAAGAGTTTGTAAACAATATCAATATCAACTATAATGCATTTGCCTTAGCTTCCCAACGATTTTTCGCTGCCAGTCTTAATGCTAACTATACCGGGAATAAAATTGTCAATAGTATAGATTCAATAAATGCAGTCACCATTATTTACAAACCTGAAAATTTGAGCGGGTCATTCAGCGGGTCCGGTATGGCCTCATTGAATTTCCCTGTTAAAAAAATGAAAGGGTTGAACGTGAACCTTACGAATATGATGTACCTGAGCCGTGATGCTAATCTTGTTTTTAAGAAAAAGAATTTTACTACTATTTTCCAGGTCAACCAATCGGCGGGTATAAATTATGCAAAGGATAAGTTTGATCTTGCTGTCAGCAGTGCCTTCATCTACAATGTCGTTGCTTATAATTTTGAAGGAAGCTCAAATACAAATTATTTTAACCACGCCTATTCGGCTGATTTTACTTACCGGTTCAAGAACCGTCTTTTCTTTTTAACTGATTTTGATTATTACATCAGTTCAGGTCGTACCGCCGGTTATAACCAGGATGTTTTTTTATGGAATATGTCCCTGGCAAAAAAATTCTTCAAAGTAAATGTAGCGGAGATAAAATTTACCGTTTACGATATTCTGAAACAAAACAATGGAATAAACAGGATCATTGGAGAAAATTATTTTGAGGATGTCCGGGCTAATGTAGTACCTAGTTTTTATATGTTAACCATCGGTTTTAATATCAATAAATTTGCCAGCACTCAGCAAAAGAATGAACCACCTAAACAATAATGATTTTTAAAATAGGCCGACAATATTGCCGGCCTATTTTGAGTTTTTTTTTAAAAAGAATTTATGCTCAATGAGCAATGATCACCTTATTTATATAAGTTTTCCGCGAATATTAATTAAAATATAACTCATCATGATACCTGCTGCTTAAGCGTCTGTGCGCTTAAGGCAATCTCAAAGGGAGCTGACGTTTTTGTAATGTGCCGTTGAAACCATTGCCAATATTAAGATTGGTCAGCATCATTCTTTATTGCCATCTTCACTTCATTTTGTTTGAAAGCTGAATAAAGAATAGGCCGGGTCTGTTGGGGCTTTCTTTTCGCCTTTTAAAATAGAAAGTGTGATAATACCTGCTGTAAGAATTGCGGCTGCACACGTTAATTTGAAGAAATGTTTCATTGTTTTCTTTTTTAGGGTGATTAATTTTTAGATGATAAGAAGTATGGTTTAATTGAGCTATATACGTTTTCATTTTTCGGATCGAAAGCAATGCTTTTGATTCCGATGGTCCTTCAAGGAGCGATTGACTAATTTTTTTTTGATACTAAACCGAGGAAGTTTACTTGGTAGGACTCACTCGGGTACCGGATTAACGATGCGGGTATAAAAATATATTCTACTTCGTAAATCTCATAACTTTCACAGGAAATTTTTCT
>Ga0075418_10001010_pt1 | contig 31095 bp, 21 predicted proteins | sample SoiMetdeltSBSDD2_FD_81776 | JGI IMG/M metagenome (GOLD analysis project Ga0075418, IMG submission 81776) | Bulk soil microbial communities from a Populus tree surrounding site in Tennessee, USA - Soil MetaG P. deltoides SBSDD2 | ecosystem: Environmental > Terrestrial > Soil > Tree plantation... | reverse complement strand
GGTTCGGCGCCGGGTGTCGCGACGACGACGGACGGCTCGCCGGGCACCGCGGCGACCATCGCCTCACCGCCGGAGGTGATCACAGGCGTGTCGGGAAACGCCTTGCCGAGCTCCTCGGCGGTGCGCCGGGCACCGACGATGACCGCGCGCACGGCGTCGGAGCCACAGCGCGTGCAACGCAACGCGGGCTCCTCACGGCCACACCATCGACACACTGCCCCTGCGGTGTCGCGGTCCGGCAGCGACAGCGGTCCGGTGCAGCGCCTGCAGCGCGCGATCGTGCGGCAGCGCGCACACGCCAGGGCAGGCACATAGCCGCGCCGGGGCACCTGAACCAGCACCGGAAGACCGGCCTGCAGGGCGGTCCGCGCGGCCCGCAGCGCCAGCGACGGCAGCCGGGCGGTACGGGCGGCGGGGTCGCGCTCCTGTTCGTGGCCGCTGTCGTCGAGCGCGACGACGCGAGGCGAGCGGTCGCGTACGACGGGACGGGCCGCGACGAGGTCATGCGCCCACCGGCTGCGGACGAGCGCCTGCGCCTCGGCGGTGCGGGCGTAGCCGCCGATCAGTGCGGCGCAGCGCAGTTGGTGGGCGCGCAGCATCGCCACCTCGCGGGCGTGCGGGTAGGGAGCGCGCGGTTCGGCGAGGGTGTCGTCGCCGTCGTCCCACACCGTGACCAGGCCGAGGTCGGCCACGGGCGCGAACACGGCGCTGCGGGTACCGATGACCATGCGTGCACCCCCGCGCAGCGCAGACAGCCAGCGGCGGTAGCGCTGTGCGGGTCCGAGTCCGGCGGACAGCGCGGCCACCCTGTCCGCTTCGACATAGCGAATTGCGCTGGCGTACAACGCATCAACGTCACGCTGGTCGGGCACGATGGCCAACACTCCGCGGCCGGAGTTCACGGTGACGGCGGCAGCCTCGGCCAGCCGGTCCGTCCAGTGCTCGCCGGGCAGGGCCTGCCAGACCGCCCGGGCGGCGCGGCCGTCCTCCAGGGCGGCAAGGAACTGCTCGCCGCGCCCATAGGCCGACCAGGCGGCGGTGTCGACGGGTTTGCCGGTCAGTGGCGCGAGCTCTGGGGCGGTTTGCTTCTCCACGTTCGCGTGCCGCGGCGGGACCGCGAGCCGCAACACATCGGCGCGGGTACCCGCGTAACGCGCCGCCACGGCGTCGACGAGGCGACGCACGTCGGGCGTCAGCACCGGCTCAGCCGACACGACACGTTCGAGCCAGCCGAGCTTGCCGACATGGTCTGTGTCCGAACGCCTTTCGAGGATGAACGCGTCGACCAGCCTGCCGTGGAAGCGCACCCGAACGCGTACGCCGGGCTGGGCATCGTCGGATTGCTCGGCCGACACCAGATAGTCGAATTCGCGATCCAGATGAGGCACCGTCAGCATGGGCACAACACGCGCGATGGGCTCGTGTTCGGCCTGCTGGCGGTTGGTGGTCACGCAGAAGGTCTAGCAGAGGACACAGACGCCCGGCCGAAGAAGAACCCGGCCGTGATGAGCAAGATCGACGCGGCGTACGCCCACCAGATCGGCACGGCCAACGCCTCGGAACCCAACACGAACTTGCCGATGCCGATCATCCCGTCGGACACCGCGAAGCACACCGCACCAAGCGCCGTCCACGGCGTCGGCAGCCGGGCCAGCAACGCGGCGCACACCATCGCACCGAGCACCGCGATGTAGAGCGTCACCGGCACGGCCATCTCCTCGGCGAGCAGTCGGGGCCAGAACCACACCAGTAGCACCACGCAGGCCAACACCATCACCGCGGCGGCCACCAGCCGCGGCCCCGACCGCGAAACCAGAGGGATCAACGCCGCCAAGAAGCACAGATGCGCGACCAGAAAGGCGCCCAATCCCAGCACGAACGACGGTTGCCACCACGGCATCGCGAGCAGAAAGTCGCCGGCAGCGGAGAACAGCAGGGCCGCGATCAGCCATCGGCGTTCCCGCGGGATCGGGTGTGTCAGCGCGGCGACAGCCAACAGCACCGCCGTCAACGCCTTGACCGACGGCTGCAGCGTGAACTGGCCGGTGAGTTCGGCGCCGGCCGGCAACCGCAGCGCCGTGACGATCAGAAAAACCCCGTAGCACGCGCCGACGATCGCCGCGGCCACCCAGAGCAGCCTTGTCCGCGCTTGTACGTACGGTGTCCCCATGTCCGTTGCTGAGGAGAAACCCGCCGTCGACGCCATCCTGCTGAAGGTACTGGAGGCGGTTCCGTTTCAGTTGACAACCGACGGAGGTGTCGAGGCCGCGCGGCAACGGTTCCGCGCCCTGCCGCGTCGGCAGTTTCATCCCGACGTGCGCACCGAAAACCGCAGCATCGACGGACCCGCGGGGCCGATCCCGATCCGGGTGTACTGGCCGCCGACGGACGGCGGGGCGACGCTGCCCGTGGTCGTCTTCCTGCATGGCGGCGGATGGTCGGTCGGCGACCTCGACACCCACGACGGCGACGCACGCCACCACGCGGTCGGTGCCGGCGCGGTGGTGGTGTCGGTGGACTACCGCCTCGCGCCCGAACACCCCTACCCCGCCGCGGTCGAAGACGCTTGGGCCACAACGCAATGGGTGGCCGCGCACGCCGATGAGCTGGGCGCTGATCCCGACCGACTTGCTGTCGCGGGAGACTCGGCGGGCGGCAATCTCGCGGCAGTGATGGCGCAGCTGGCGCGCGACGCCGGCGGACCGCCGATCCGGTTCCAGCTTCTGTGGTATCCGGCGACGACGTGGGACACGTCGCTGCCGTCGTTCACCGAGAACGCCGAAGCCCCGCTGCTCGACAACGCGTCGGTCAAGGGGTTTTCCCGTTGGTATGTGGGCGATTTGGACCTCGCGGACATGCCTGCGACGCTGGCACCGGCACGAGCGGGCGACCTGGCGGGCCTTGCCCCGGCGTATATCGCCGTCGCGGGCCACGACCCGCTGCGCGACGACGGCGCCCGCTACGCCGAACTGCTCGCCGCAGCGGGTGTGCCCGTCGAACTGCACAACGCCGAGACGCTGATCCATGGCTACCTCGGTTACGCCGGCGTAGTGCCCGCCGCGACCGATGCGATGGACCGGGGACTTTCCGCGCTGCGCGCAGCATTGCACGCGCCATGAGTGATTCCGTCGACATCGTCCACGCCTTCTGGGAGGAATGCTGGAACGCGCACGACCCCGCGGCGGTGGACCGGTTTGTGGTCGACTTGCATCTGGAGGTCCTCGAATCGTTCCAGAACGCCGACGTCTGGGCCGTCCGCGAGGACGGAAACTGCTCAGCAACCACGTGGAGCGTGCCGCGCTGGAGCAGCTGCAGCGGCTCACCCGGTCGACTTGAATCGGTCGCGGTAGGCCTTGGGCGAGATACCGAGCTGGTTGACGAACACCCGGCGCAGTGTCTCGGCGCTTCCGAAACCGGCGACCCGTGCCGAGTCCACGACCGAGCGGCCGGCATCGAGCGCCGAACGGGCGGCGTCGATTCGGATCATGTCGACATAGCGGGCCGGAGTGGTTCCGAGTTCGCTTTGAAACAACCGCGTCAGTTGCCGAGTGCTCAGAGATGCCTGCGCCGCAAGCGTTTTCACCGTGTGGTTGGCACTGGGATCGGCGGCGATGGCCTCGGTCAGGGCACGCAAGTGCAACCGCTGCGGCGGAGGCGTTTCGACCAGCGCGGAGAACTGCGACTGTCCGCCCGCCCGCTTCAGATACACGACCAGCGAGCGGGCGACATCGCGAACAAGGTCCGCGCCGTAATCGTCTTCGACGAGTGCCAACGCGAGGTCGATGCCCGCCGATACCCCGGCCGAGGTGTAGATGTCGCCGTCGCGCACGAAGATCGCATCGGGCTCGACGCTGATCTGCGGGTACGCGCGCGACAACAGCCCTGCTTGCCGCCAATGCGTGGTCGCGCGACGGCCGTCGAGGATTCCGGTCTTGGCGAAGATGAACGACCCGGTGCAGATCGACGCCATCCGGCGCGTCCGCGGCCGCAGGTCCTTGACAGCGGCGACCAGATCTGGCGCTATCGGGCGTCTGACCAGATGGTCACCGCCCGAAATCACCGCGGTGTCCACCGCTTTGACCGAACCGATGGACGTCGAGGCGGTCAGCCGCGCGCCGACCGACGTCACCACATCCTTGCCGTCGACCGACGCCATCAACAACCGGTACGACGCGCCGAACCGGTTCGCTTCGGCGAACACCTCAGCCGGACCGGCGACGTCGAGCAGCGTCATGCCGTCGAACACCACAAACACGATGACGCGATCGGCGGCCATGCACCCACCATATGTCGCTTTCTGTGGGAAAGATGGCACAACGGACACGGCCGCTCATGCGCCCGACGCGCCGACACTGAGGCCATGACTGCACAAACCATCGCGGGAATCGCGATTCCAGACACACAGCTCGTACGAGACACCACCGAGTACATCCGAGACGTCGAGGATGATCTGCTCTTCGATCACTCCCGACGTGTGTTCCTGTTCGGCGCATTGCAGGGGCAACGACGCGGCCTCGACCCCGACCTCGAATTGCTGTACGTCGGCGCGATGTTCCACGACATCGGCCTGACGGCGGACTTCCGCGATTCAATGCTTCGCTTTGAGGTCGACGGGGCCAACGCGGCGGAGAAGTTCTTGCGCGACCGGGGCCTAGACGACGCAGCGGTGCGCAGGGTCTGGCTGTCGATCGCGCTGCACACCACGCCTGGCGTTCCAGAGTTCCTCGACCCGGAAATCGCGCTTGTCAACGCTGGTGTCAAGACGGACGTCGTCGGCGTCGGCCGCGACGACCTGCCCGACGAGGTACGCGACGCCATCACCACGGCCCATCCCCGACCGGATTTCAAGCGTCGCATCCTGCAGGCGTTCGCCGACGGCAACCTGCACCGGCCGCACAGCACCTACGGGACCATCAACGCCGACGTGCTCGAGCATTTCGACCCGACGTTCGTCCGCGACGACTTCGTCGACATCATCCTCAACAGCGGCTGGCCTGAGTAGGCCGCCACGCGGGGGCTACCGTGTGGCCATGGCTGAATCCCCGACCGCGCGGCCCGGCATCGATCCGACCATGCAGGCACTGCTGGACGCATTCCCGCTGAAGTTCACCGCCGACGAGGGCGTCGAGGTGGCTCGTGAGCAGATGCGGCAGCTGAAGGCCCCGCCGGAAGCGTTGCCCGACATGCGGATCGAGGAACGCACCATCGACTACGGGGACATCACCGGCATCCCCGTGCGTATCTACTGGCCGCCGATCGCACAGCACGACAACCTGCCGGTCGTCGTTTTTTACCACGGCGGCGGCTGGGCGATCGGCGACCTGGACACGCATGACCCGGTGGCCCGCGCCCACGCCGTCGGCGCCGAAGCCATCGTCGTGTCGGTCGACTACCGACTGGCGCCCGAGCACCCGTACCCGCAAGGCATCGACGATTCGTGGGCGGCGCTGCAGTGGGTCGGTGAGCATGCCTCCGAGCTCGGCGGCGACCCCGCACGCATCGCGGTCGCAGGCGACTCGGCGGGCGGCAACATCTCGGCGGTGATGGCGCAGCTGGCCCGCGACAACGGCGGGCCCGCGCTGGTCTTCCAGCTGCTCTGGTATCCGTCGACGACCGGCGACATGACGCTGCCGTCGATGATCGAGAACGCCGACGGGCCGATCCTGGACCGCGACGTGGTCGCCGCGTTCCAGCAGTGGTATCTGCCGCCCGAGATCGACTGGACCGACGCGGCCAACCTGCCACCCACACTCGCGCCGGCCAACACTGCCGACCTGTCCGGCCTGCCGCCGGCCTACATCGGCACCGCCGAATACGACCCACTGCGCGACGACGGTGCCCGCTACGCAGAATTGCTCTCCGCCGCAGGGGTCCCCGTGGAGCTGCACAACGCGCCGACCCTGGTGCACGGCTACGTTAACTTCGCGCTGGTCGCTCCCGCCGCGGCCGAAGCCACCAACCGCGGCCTGGCGGCGCTGAAGGCCGCACTGCACCGCGGATGACCGAACGACAGGTGCTCGACGCGCGCACAGCCCAGCAATGGGAAGCGTGGCTGGAGCGCAATCACGAAGCGGCCGACGAGATCTGGCTGCGGCTGATGAACAAGAACGCGCCGGAGCCCGGTATGTCGTACGGCGAGGCGGTGGAGATCGCGCTGTGCTTCGGCTGGATCGACAGCCTCGCGAGGGGCCACGACGACATTTCGCGTATCCAGCGGTTCAGCCCACGGAAATCACGCAGCGCATGGTCGAAATCCAATGTCGAGCGGGTGCAACGGCTCATCGATGCCGGCCGCATGCGCGCGCCAGGACAGGCTCAGATCGACGCCGCGAAAGCCGACGGTCGCTGGCCGACGTCCTAGGCCCGCGGATAAGCGCTCGGCGGGACTCCGTGCCACCGTTTGAACGCGTGGCAGAACGTCGAGGTGTCCGTGTAGCCCAACCGCTTTGACACTTCCTCGACATTGAGTCCGACGTTGCAGAGCAGGTCGACCGCCAACGTCGAGCGTGCTTCGTTGAGCAGCGCGCGAAACGAGGTGCCCTCCTCCGCGAGCTGACGTCGCAGCGTTCGCGGGTGCACGTCGAGCTCGGCGGCCACCTCGGGCAGTGTCGGAAACCCGCCGGACTTGCGAAACAGCTTGGATCGCACGACAGCTGTGATGCCGCGACGTCGTTCGTTGCGCTGCATCAGCACATCGCACTGTGCCATGCACAGTTCGAGCGTGTGGGCATCAGCCTGAGGCAATGGCTCGTCAAACATGGCGCGCGGGAAATGCAGCCGGGTGTGTGCGCGCTCGAATGAGATGTTTTCGACCGGCACCAACGTCAGCAGCGGACTCAGCACGTCCTTGTCGAGCGATACCTCCGCGGTGACTTTGTCCGCGTAGCGCTCGACGACTTCGTATGCGAAGGCCCCTATCGTCGAAACGATCGCCGCAAGGTCACGCTCGATGAAGAATCGGCGCACATCTGCGGGCAAGTGGTCGACGTCGAGTTCGAGCACGCAGTCCTGCGCGCCGTCGAATAGCTTGAGGTCGATGTGCAGCATCGTGAGCGAGAAGTAACGCATATCGATGTCGAACATTTCTCGCAGCGTGGCGCAGGACATTGCGGCGAAGCCGAGCAGCCCGGCATGGGTGAGTTTGAATCGGCTGCCCACGTCGACGCCGACGCCGACATCGTCGGGCAGCCGGGCCAGCAGCCGGCGCACAGCGACGATTTCGTCCCACGCGGTGATGACCGCCTCGGGCTCGTCCAAGTCGTCAGCACAGATCCCTGTGCCGGTCAGCACGTCGGCCGTCGGCACTCCGCGCTCGTTGGCGACCTCGCACAACAGCCTGGTCGCATACATCGGGTGCCGCAGGTCGGGTGACCACGTCGTCGAAGCCATGCCGGTGTCCCAATCTCCCAACTCTGTGTCCGATACTCCCATTCCGGGTCCGGTCTGTCAGCCATACCGTTGATTCATGGCGGCTCCGGCGGCGCGGCTCAGCACATTGACGATGTCACGCGAGGCCATCACCATCGGATTCGATGCAGGCGGAGGCTTCCTCGGCCGTACGCGCGGCCATGATATCGCCCGATTCCGTTGCGCGGGAAGGCGTTTCGTCTCTATTACCCATCCAGATTACGTCGACCACGTGCTGCACCGGGCTCGGCTGAAGTACGTCAAGTCCAACGACTACGAGCCGATCCGCGCCACTGCGGGCATCAACCTGCTCACCGACGAAGGCGATTCGTGGGCCGCCCACCGAACCACACTGAATCCCACCTTCGCGCGGCGACACCTCAACGAGCTGGTCGATCTGATGATCGACCCGATCGACCGCGTTACCGCCGAGGTCGTGCCAGACGTCGAGTTCGACATGCACGCGACGATGGTCGAAGCCACCCTACGGGTGGTGGCGAACGCCCTGTTCAGTCAGGATTTCGGCCCCCTCGTGCACAGCATGAAGGACCTGACGAAACGCGGCCTTCGCCGCACCGAGCGACTCGGCAGACTCGGCCTGTGGGGCCTGCTGCCGCGGCCCATCTACCAGGCGCTCTCCTGGAGCACGTTCTCAGGCGTGCCGCTCCCGCCGCCCCTGCGGGAAGGCCAGAAGATCGCATTGGCGCTCGACGCAGCGGTGAACGGCGTGCTCGAGGAGCGGATCGCCCGCCCGACCGACTCCGCCGACCTGCTCAACGTGTTGTTCAAGGCCGACAACGGGACGTGGCCACGCCAGCGAGTCCGCGACGAGGCGTTGACATTCATGCTCGCCGGTCACGAGACCACCGCCAACGCGATGTCGTGGTTTTTCTACCTGATGGCGCAGCACCCCGACGCGCGAGACAAGATGCTCGCCGAGATCGACGGCGTGCTCGGCGGCCGCCGTCCAACCGCTGCAGACCTGACGCTGCTGCCATGGACCACGGCATGCCTGCAGGAATCGCAGCGCTATTACTCGGCGGTCTGGATCATCGCTCGTGAGGCGGTCGAGGACGACCTCATCGACGGCCATCACATTCGTCCGCACACGACCGTGCTGATTCCGATCCACCACATCCATCACGACGAGCGCTGGTGGCCCGATCCCGAGCTATTCGACCCGACAAGGTTTTTGGGTGATGCAGGCAAGAACCGGCCACGATCTGCATACCTGCCGTTCGGCGGCGGTCGCCGGATCTGCATCGGCCAGAGCTTCGCGCTGATGGAGATGGTGCTGATGGCCGCAATCATGAGCCAGCGCTTCACCTTTGACCTGGTGCCCGACTTTCAGGTAGAACTCGAAGCAACGCTGACGTTGCGGCCCAAGCACGGACTGCACGTCATCGCCCATCAGCGGGAGGGGCCCGCGGACGAGAGGAGCACTGATAGATGAAGACAGTGCCCGACTTCGACACCGTGATCGTCGGCGCCGGCTTCTCCGGCATCGGCACCGCCATCAAGCTCGACAAGTCGGGGCTCGGCAACTATCTGGTGATCGAGGCGGGTGACGGGCCCGGCGGCACCTGGTACTGGAACACGTATCCCGGTATCGCCGTTGATATTCCGTCGTTTTCCTACCAGTTCTCGTTCGAGAAGAGCCCGAATTGGACGCGCACCTACGCGCCAGGCAAGGAGCTGAAGGCCTACGCGGAACACTGCGTCGACAAGTACGGCCTGCGGCGCAAGATCCGGTTCAAGACCAAGGTGCTCGGCGCCGACTTCGACGACAAACAAAGCCTGTGGCACATCCGCACCGATCCCGGCGGCGTGGTCACCGCACGATTCCTCGTCAACGCCAGCGGTGTGCTCATCACACCGAAGCTGCCCGACATCGACGGCGTCGACTCGTTCGCCGGCCTGACCATGCACACCGCGCGGTGGGACCACAACCAGGACCTGACCGGCAAGCGCGTCGCGATCATCGGGACGGGCGCCTCAGCAGTCCAAGTGATCCCCGAGATCGCGCCAATTGTCGAGCAACTCACCGTCTTTCAGCGCACACCAATCTGGTGCTTCCCCAAGCCCGATGTTCCGCTGTCGCCGATGGCCCGGCGCATGATGCGGCTTCCGGGCGGCAGCACGGTGCAGCGGATTCTGAGTCAGGCGTACGTCGAGCTCACCTTCGCTCTGCCGGCGCAGTACTTCACCGTCAACCCGATGGCCAAGAAGATGTCGAAGGTCGGCGAGGCGTATCTGCGCAAGCAGGTCAACGATCCGCAGGTGCGGGACAAGCTCACGCCGCGCTACGCCGTCGGCTGCAAGCGGCCTGGGTTCCACAACACCTACCTGTCGACGTTCAACCGCGACAACGTGGAGTTGGTGACGGAGCCGATCGACAAGATCACCGGTTCCGGCGTTGCGACCGTCGACGGCGAGACGCGCGACGTTGATGTGCTGATCCTGGCCACCGGATTCAAGGTGATGGACACCGACGATATGCCGACCTATCCGCTCACCGGGCCCGGCGGCCGGTCGTGGAGCCAGCACTGGGACGAGAATCGTCTGCAGGCCTACGAGGGCGTGAGCGTGCCCGGCTTCCCGAACTTCTTCACAGTGTTCGGGCCGTACGGCTACGTCGGATCGTCGTACTTCGCGCTGATCGAGACGCAGACGCACCACATCGTGCGCTGCCTGAAGCGGGCCCGCCGCCGCAACGCCACCCGTGTCGAGGTGACCAAGGAGGCCAACGACCGCTACTTCGCCGAGATGATGCGCAAGCGGCACCGGCAGATCTTCTGGCAGGACAGCTGCCAGCTGGCCAACAGTTACTACTTCGACAAGAACGGCGACGTGCCACTACGGCCTGCCACCACCGCCGAGACGTACTGGCGCAGCCGCCGCTTCCCGCTCGACGACTACGTGTTCAGCGCTTAATCCGCGGTGACGTCGAAACGGACGGTGACCGACCGTTGGTAGCTGTTGACGTCATCGGTGGGATCTGTAGTCTCCCATCGCTTGCGCGCCAGCGACAGCGTCAGCCGATAGGGGCCGACCGGCAGTACGGATGCCGCGCCGCCGGTGATGGGTATCACGAGGGCGCGTCGGGCATCGCCGTTTTGCAACACGCGAACATCGACCGGCACATCCACCTCGACAGGCAGCATGTCCCAGCGCCCGATGAGCTCGATCAGGTCGGAAGTCAGCAGGAACAGCGCGCCGGGCCGGGCCGCCTGCAGCTCAGCGGCCAGGTCACTTCCCGGGGGGATGTGGCCCAGTGGACCGACGAGCGCGGCCACGAGAACGGCCGGCCTGCCGCGCAACCATGGCGGCCGGACGATCCCGCGGTACAGGTCCAGGGCGCCGTCTGCGGTCGTGACCACGACGGCGACCTCACCTGCGTTGGCGAGTGAGGAATGCAGCTGCAATCGCAGCGAGGCCCGGTCGACCTCGACATCGATGATCGCGTCGGCGATCGACGGCCGGCCACCGCGGACCGGCAGCGGGAGTTCCGGTTGCCGTGCAATGGTCGTGAACCGGTGGGCGAGCGTGCGCTCATCGAAGATCGGAGGCCTCGGGCGTGGAGGCCGCGGATGCCGCACCTGTCGGCCGATCAGCGCCACCGCGATGTCGGCGGTGAAGTCCATCGGTTCGGGTGACTCTATGAGCAGAGCGCGGGTCTGCGCCTCTTCGACGTAGCGGCTGAGTCCCAGAGCCGTGACGTCGTCTCTCGTCGCCAGTCCAAGTCCCGCGGTCCACCCGGCGAAAACACGCTCTCGATCTGCGGGTGCCGCGCCCGGATCCATCACCTTGGTCACGTCACCAGATGACGTCGCCCATAGTTGAGCAACTGTTGCCGTAGTCGTACCCGGCCCCAGTAAATCGGGGCCGAGGTCGTCGAGGCGTCCTGACCATGAGCCAATGTGCTCTTCGAAAGACGTGAACCTGCTTGCCGTGAAACGGAATTGATACATGTCCACGCCGTTCACCTGAAGTGATGCGAAGGAGGCAGGACCGTCGCTGCACAGGCACATGCGGCCTGCCCGATCCTCGCCGCGGTCAGCTTCGACGACAGTGTCGCCCACTGTGGCTCGCAGTCGATCGTCGAAAGCCGTGACTTGTAGCAGTATGGCGGCATCGGGGCCGTCCGGCAGGTCCGCGCCCGCAACCTCGTTCAGCGCCGTTGCCTGGCGTCGCCCGATAACCAAACGTCGCGTGTTTGCGCTCTCTTCAACGAGTGCGAACAGCCCGGCGCCGCCGCCGATGCCGACGCCGAAGCCCGCCGCCGCGGCGCCTGGCTCGATGCCGACCAGAACCGTGGCATGTTCCCAAGTGGCGTCGCCGAAGGTCGCGAACCCCCAGCCATCGCCGGCCCGGTCGAGGTGCCCGTCCATCACCGTCCAGACCGCGCTGCCCGAGCCGAGAGTTCCCGCCGTGAGAGCAGTCTCGTCGCCCGGTTCGAACGGGCGACGATCGACGAACGGTGCACTTTCTCTGCGCACCGAGGCCGTATACGTCATGCCCGGCTCCCACAGACCCGTGTCGGGGTCGGGCGGTTCGGCAATCAGCACAGTCCCCGTCACCTGCGAAGGATCGGGTACGCCGCATGTGACTGCGGGCCGCTGTGCCATCGCGGCGAACCGCACGGTGATCGGATCGGCCGAGCGCATCGAACTCCCCAGCGTGCGTGAGCCACTGACGACCGGTGTCCAGACATGGTCCCCGCTGCGCGGCGGCGTGCCAGCGCCAGGATGCGTGACGATCCAGTCGGGCGACGTCACGGTATAAGCGGTATCGGCGCGGTTCGCTTGGTCCGGGGAGACCAGCAGTTGCATGCGCATAAGTTCAGTGTGCTCGGCCACCGTGCCGGGCGGCCGGACCGAAATGGGGACCGCGACGTGAAAGCCTTCCGAAAATGCAAGCGTCACAGGCTCTTCCCGGTAAACCACGCCCGCATGCCCACCTGTGTAGGCCGCGCGCACGTAGGGGTCGATCTCCTCACCGATGCGATTGACCGCGTTGAGACCCGGCATGCCCTTGGTCTTGAAATACACGAACTCCTCGACATCGGCGGTCACTTCGGGCGCTGACGGATGCGCGACGATCACCCGGGTCGTCAGCGACACCTCGTACTCGTAGTTGGGCAGAAAGGCCAGCTTGCCTGAGCCGCCGCCCATCGGGCCACCACCACAGGCGGTTTCGGCGATGAGGATGTCGAGATAGTCGCGCAGGCCCACGTATGCGACCTCGTCGACCTCGATCACGGCGTCAGCGGGTGCCGATGCCGCAGCCCAAGGCGCCGTGGTGGCCAAGGCAGGATTCGCCCGGATCTCCAGGCGGGTCACCGGACCGCTCGCGGCGACTACCGCGGTCTGGAAGGTTCCTGCGGTGACCGCCAGCTCTTGTCGGCCAACCTCTTTGCCGGTCCGGTTGAACAGCACCACCGTCACCCGGGTGGCGCGTGGAGACGCAATCCGGACACTGCACAGTGCGGCATCTTCATCGAAATCGGCCCGCGCCACGACGCCCGGCTGCCCCAGCCGCGCGGCCGCGACGGTGGTCGGGTTGACGAGGCCCCCGAACACTGCTGGGCGAGTCCATGCCGGCCTCAGGAATCGCAGAGTGCTGTTGCTGTCGCTGAATCGGCTTGTGGCCGGGGCGTCAAGGGGCTCACCGAGCCCCGCATCGTGCCAGTGGACGCGGTGGAACAGGTCGGAGAGATCCTTGTCGTCGATGTGGTCGCAGCAGGGCCAGCTCGGATGATGCTGAGTCAGCTGGTCGTCGGCCTGGGGACTGAAGAATGTGAAGTCGTACGGTGCAACGGAGTTCAGCAGCAGTCGCTTCGGCGCGGGCTCGCCGTTGATGATGACGTCGAGATCCCATGACTTGTTGAGGACCTGAGGCGCGAACGTCCCACTGAGCTGTGGCCCGGCGGGATTGCTGAAGTCCACGCCTAGTTCGACCTTGCTCTCCAGCGGGCTCCAATCGCGTTGCAGGCCGAACCGCGGGCGCCGCCGAACTGCGAGGGCGACGAGGTCATAGGTGAGTATCAGGTCGCCTGCCTCTTGGGTGCCAAGAGCCCCGGCGACCCCCGTGCCGAGCCCGATCCTGTCGTTCACGGCCACCGCCCATGTGACGGCGATTGTCGCGTCGGTCGCCACGGGCCTTGCGGCGGCGTCGTTGTCGAAGTTCGTCAGCCGCTGCACTTCCGGCCGGGGCGCGGCGGACAGCTCGTTCACGCTGTGCACCGGCGCAACGCCTTCGCCGTTCCACGCCGGGTCGAATCTCTCGAGGTGTACGCCGAGCTGTGTGCCGGTGAGTTCCTTGGCGGAAGCACTGCGAATCGGCTGCACGGCACTGGACAGATCGGCGGGCCGCAGGTCGCCGTACACCGCGTCGAGACGCCAGGTGACATCCGGCAGGAACCACGGTGTCTCCAAACGGATCTCGGCGGTCAATTCGGCGCGGGCGGGATGACCGCCGACGATACGAAACGCCATGCGGGTACTAACGCCGATGCGCAGGAAGCCGAACAGCTCGAACCGGATGCCCGCGCCGATCTCGAGAACGAGAGCGTAATCGGTGGAACCCGTTGAGAAACTGGTCATCACTAGCGTGAACCCGGCGTTGTAGGACAACCGGACGACGCCCTTCTTGCCGATGCCGCCCTCGATGCGCGCGGTCAGCCCGAAGCCGTTGGGGCCGCCTTCGACGTGCTCGACACAGAACGCGATGACCAGCGATGCCTCCAGCCACAGGTCTACCTCGAATCGCAGACCCAGCCAGGTGGCCGAATCGGCAAGGCGGCCAATGGCGAACGTGCACGGGTCGTTGGAAATGAACAACGTCCCGGTCACCGCGCCGACGTCGTTCATCCACGCGGGCGCGTCCTTGACGAAGGTGCCGACGCGGACGTCTACGCCGATGAGGACGCTGACGCGGTCGTTGTGCGAGTCGACCTCGACCACCGCGTAACCGAACGGCCGCGTGCTGGCGAGCGCGAACACCTCCGCGACGACGAGCACGCCCTGCTCCGCGGGGCCGCGGACGATCAGTACGAACGCGGTGAGTTCGATCACCTTGCCGAGGCCGGCCAGCGACGCCGAGGCTCCGACGCCGAGGGCCCACGAATCCTGGCTGGCTTGCCAGGCGCTCAGCCGCCGGTCGGCCGTAACGGTCAGCGGGTTGGTGTCCTTGTACCACTTGAAGTAGCGCAGTTCCCGCGCTTCGCGGTCGACGTCGCGCAGTTTCGGCACCATGTTGCGCGCGAATAGTGCACGTGCGCCGGTGAAGTCCCACGCCGCGATGGGCCCTACCGCGCCCTTGTAGTACGCCTCGACCATGAAGTAGCGGAACGACTCGTCCGCGACCTTTCGGCTGCCGAAGACGCCGTCGACGCCGAAGTAGTACTTCTTCTCCGCATACTTCAGCCGAGCTGCGAGCGCGAACGCGAATTCTTCGACGTCCTCGAGTTCGCGGTAATAGCCGCCGCCTTCGAGGAGGAACGATTCGCTTCCGCTGGCGGCGCGTAAGAAGAAGCCGTCGACCTTGACCTTCGGAAGATCGGCGCTGCCCGCGACCCGGAAGCGCAGTCCCTTGACCGTCGCCGCGAGTTCGAATCCCTTGGGGGGATCGACCGCAAGGCCACCCGAGACCGTCAGGTAGGTGGCGCCGTCCTCGGCGCGCACGCCGAGTTCCGACAGGATCAGGCCGTACTTGTAGACGTAGAAGATCACCCCGTCGGGCAGCGCTAAACCTTCCAGGTGGACGCTGCCGAACCGCCAGCCGATGCCCTCGATCGGGAAGGCGACCTTTTCACCATTCAGTCCGCGCAGCCGGAACTTCGAGGTGTCGGAGCCGGTCGGCGGCATCGACACGTACAGGTCCGCGGTCAGCAGCGCGCTGTCCATGAATGACGTGTCATCGTCGCCGAAATACTGCGCGAGCGACAGCCCGAGCTTGAAGCCCATGATGTCGACGATCACCACTTCGGCGATCTCCCAGTGCAGCAACACGTTGACGAACCGCTCCCAGCGGGTGGTGCCCTCCGTCGGATGTCCGTCGTTGCCCCATTCGCGCCGATAGCCGATGAAGGGAGTCCATCTCTCCTCGAGGCCGAACCGAATCGCATGCTGCGCAGGCTCGCCGTCGTTGAGTTTCGGGGTCTGCTCGTCGCCGAACACCAGTGCCGCATCGAATGTCAGCCCAGGGTCGTCCCAAAAGCCCGTGGTCGGGAACTCGGGCTTGGTGGGCAGGAACCGGTCGTCGAGCTCCGCGAGAGGTGCCGAGCGGTAGAAGAAGGATGCGACGTTGATCGCCAGTTTGTGTTCATGCCGTAGCACGAGGTGCACGGGATCTTGCTCGAACTCGTAAACATCGCCGCGGTCGGTGACATCGATGACCTTGCGGCGGATTCCGGTGGTGGCGTGCACCGGTATCGGGATCACGTAGGGGCTGAAGAACGGCACCACGAGGTCCTCGAGGACCCATTCCGCGGTGGGCGTCTTCTCGTCGGCGTGGCTGTTGAGCCACTCCACCATCGGTCGCACAAGCATCGACTTCTCGTCGACGTCGAGGGTGCGCACCGCGAACTGACCGTCGTACGGGCCGGTGATCGGCGACGGTTTGGGGTCAACGGGGTGGCGCAGCCATTCGATGTGGTTCGGCGCGATCTCCGGCGACGGGATCAATCGGAAGTCGTGAGCCGCCCGACACGGAATGCCGGAGACACCGCACCGGCCAAAGGAAATCGGAACCGCAGGCTGGATGTCGAATTCGTAGGACGTGGTCATCGTGACGCGGACATGGACGAACACCGACGTCGGGCCGCCCCGCCGCAGGACGATCTTCAGGTCGTCGAGCCGACCCGGCTGAAACTCGCCGGACACCTGTTCCAGCGAGCCGTCGGGCGCACCGGGCTGGTCGGGGTGCGGTTCCACGAGTCCTGCGGGCAATCGGATCTCGACGGGCAGGGCCTCGAGAACGAGCGCGAATCCGGTGCCCCCAAGTGAGGCGAACATCTGCACGTGACCCTGGTTGGTGCCCATCGGCTGGATCCGGAACTCCACGTCCGGCATCGAGGCGATGACGAACGGCCAGCCATCGGGATCGGCGGCGAAGCCTGCGGACGGGTCGACGCTCAGTTCTGCCTGCGCTGCGACGGCATCGGACGACGCTCCGGTGCGCAGATTGGCCACTTGCACAGCGTTGTTCAGTCGCCCCAGCCAGGCGGCGGGGTCGCCGGGATCACCCGTTCCGCTGAACTCCCGGACGTGATCTGACGGCCACCGTTCTGCGGGATCGCCGAACAGGGTGAACAGGGTCGTTCGTTGCGGGGCCATCAGTCGAACTCCAGCGCGCTCGTCGGATCGACGATCCCGTCGTAGATGTCCTGCACACTGGTCGACAACACCGCTGTGCCTGCGATCGTCGTGAGAAGTGTGAGGAAAAGCCCGTCGCCACCGGTGACATCCTGCATCAGGTGCGTCGGATACGCCTCGATGTCGGCGTAGCGATTACCCGCCAGCGGCGAGCGGTCGAACAAGGCGGCGGCGGCGAGTGGGTCCGCCAGCAACGGGTCGGCAATCTCGCGTGGGATGTCGAGCATTTCCGCCCACAGGCGGCGGCGCAGTGCCGCAACAGGATTGGCCGGATCAGCCTTCAGCCGCTGCGGTACGCCGTACAGCGTCATCTCGCCGTCGTGGTAATGGCCGCGGCGGTTGATGTTTGCCGATCCGATGCCCACGAACACGTCGTCGACAAGGATCGATTTGGCGTGCACGTAGATGCTCGAGTGGGAGACGACTGTGGCGGCCGCGAATGCGTTGTGCGCACGTGCGCGTGCGCCCGCGGGTGTAACGCCACCTCGGATGAGCCTGGTTTCGGCGTCGCGAACGACCTCGAAAACCAGCATGTTGTCCGGATCCGGGTTGGGCGCGATCGACTCGTCGACCACGTACATGTACTCGCCGTCGACGGCGAGCCAGAAAGGCGGGACCGGAATGCGGGACGGGGGCCCGAGCGCGATCGTCTGAGCCCCGACATTGAGATCAGCCATCAGCACCAGGCGGCCAGACGACGTGCGCAAGGTGTTGTTGGGCACCGTGTAATGGCGGCGCGGGTAACCGATCTTGACGATTCCGGCGCCGCCGTCGGCCGCGCGCAGCGCCGTGATCAGACCGGAGCGAACCATCTCGCCGAAGGGTTGGTCTCCGATAGCGGGCAGCGTGACGATGAGTGCCTTGACGGACCGCGACGCGACCTTGTCGACTAGCAGTTGCCGGAACGCCGGCGCCGGGGTGAAGTACTGCTCCTCGATGTAGATGTACTCGCGCGCCGCATCGATCGCGCGCTCGAGCGTGTCGGCGATGGTGCGATCGCCGTTCGGAGCCCACGCCAGTTCCCGGCTGGAATCGGCGGGTCGAAAGTACGTCCGGGCCACCTGAACGGCGTCGCTGCCGGGCGTACCGAGTTCGCTTGCGCCGGGGGCGAAGAATGCAGGCTGGCTGTTGGCGGGCCCGTCGCGGCCCCAACGCTGCTCGAATGACAACTCCACGTCGCGCGCCGCCGGGCCCTCGACTCGAGCGTGGATGTCGTGATACGGCCCATAGGCGACATGCCGATGGTCATCGAGCCGGTTCGGGTTGATGTCGATTCCGCCGCAGTAGCCGTAGAGCGCGGGGCCGGCGCGGACCACACCGAACTTCTGGTGATAGAAGCCGAAATGTCGCTGCGCATCCACGATCTGGTTCAGATACGAGCCGGTCAGCGGCGGGCTCAACGGGTTGTCCTCGTACACCGCCGGATGCGGACCGTAGACGCTTTCGCAGTTCTGCACTGCACCGAGCACTTCGACCGCGTCTTTGTTCAGTTCGATCGGATCGCCGTTCTGGTCGATCAGCCATGAAATCAACAGCCCGTTGCCGAGGAACACCACCACCAGAATCCCGGCGCCGATGATGTCGGAGCGCATCAAGTTGAGGACACCCGCGGACAACGCGCCGTAAGCGATGACGGTGATAAAGAGGATGACGTTGGCTTCGCCCTGCGAACCCTGCTCGAACTGAAAGAATTTCGGCGACAGAATCCGACTGGAACCGCCGCGATTTCCCAGCAGCGTGACAGCCTCTTCCAGGGTGACCGGTTTCTCGGTGGCCGTCTGACTGTCGGACCGGCGCGCCAGATCTGCATCCGGAAAGGTCTGCCACCCGCCGACCAGATGCAACCCGCAAAAGGCAGGCAGGGTACGGGCCATCTCCGCGGCTTCCTGCACTTTTTCCAGCAGATCCGCGTAATACTCCGGCCCGTTGACGAACGGGTGCAGCCGGTTGTTCCGTGAGTAGTCCTGCAGCGGCGCAAAGTGCGCAGGCAATGTCGCGTTGGCGTATTGCGGCGCGAACCACGTTCTGAGGTCGGTGTACATAACGTGTCTGCCCGCGGGCGTCACCTCAATGGCCGTCGCGGCACCTTCGGCATCCTCCAGCACCGTGAGCTCGAAGTCGTTGTCGGAATCCGACACCGAGCCGACCCGTGCTGGACTGCCGCGCGAGAACACCGAAGAGAACGGCATCGCCGATGGGTTGGCCGCACGGATGCGCGCCACCGCGCGTTGCAGGTCGCCGCCGTCGGCGTCGGTCATCTCCACAGTCGCCGAGGCCGATCCGGCGCTGAGTCGAACCGTCCCTCCCGTCACCAATCCGCCGGTGTGATCCAGCAGCAACACCGGCGGGTCATCCGTCTGGTCGGCCACCGCGGCGGCGAAGTCCGACCAGTCGACGGGATCGTCGCCCGCCGATGTGATGGCATCAAAGATCAGCCGCGCCCACAGCGCAGCGTCTCGCGCGATGCGGTCCTGCCCGACCATCATCAGGCCCACCCCGGTGACCGATGCCAGCACGTCTCCGGCCGCAGCGGAGTCGCCATCCTCGAACACCGGCGCGGGCGCACCGGGCTCGAGCACCAAATAGATCGTCGGTATGCCGAACGGAATCAACTGTGCAACACCGCGAATCATGAACGGGTTGACCTGTATCTCGATGACCGTCGACGGGTGCGAATCGGCCGTGACGGCCTTGGTCAGGATTCCGGTTGCCGACACCCGCAGATCGGCGGGCGTCGTCCGTAGCGCACGCAGGACGGGCAGGCGCAGCCCGGCGTACCTCAGGCCGACGGGCACGGTGATCGGAGAGGCCGCGGTGAACGACCATCCACCACCGGATACGGGAGCGCGGAAGCTGACCATCACACCACCACCGCCTCGACTCCGGTCGCACGGCGGCCACGGTCGGCTCGGACCGTCGAGCGGTAGCGGACTTCGCCGTCGGGCGCAGGCACCCGGTAGGACGCAACACCGGCCGCAAGCCATGGGCTGACCTGGCGCCATGTGCCGCCGTTGTCGAGGCTGGCCTCGATCGCGAGCAACGCGGGCGCCGCAACGGTGGACCACTGCACAGCATCGACTCCGCCGCCGCGGGTCACGCTCACCGCAGGCGCGAGGAGGACCGCGGGCGGTGCGGTCACGCTCAGAGGACCGGTGCACCGTGACGGAATGCCATCGCGGGTCACGGTCACGGCCCACAGCGCTACCTGCTGATCGGCATCCGCTGGCAGCGGCGTGGTCAGCACCCGATCCGGTGGATCCTCTTCGCCGCCTCGAGCATTCAGCACAACCGAGGGTTCGAGCAGATTGCCCTGCGGCAATCGGAGGCGAAGCCCATCGTCAGGAAGGCGGTCGCGGGCGTTGGGCAGCCGCAGAAGCTGGGACACTCCGCGGGCATCGTCCTGGTCGCTGACGAACAGCAGCACCCATGAGACATCGACGGTGTCACGGATCCGCATCCTCGCCACGAGCTGGTCATCGAGGTACTCCGCTTCGAGCTGCGGCGGTGCGGGCGAGCGCAGCGACGCCGTTCTGACGACCTGCGGAGCGATCGCCCCTCCGGCCGAGATGTGGCCCGCGGCGTCGACCAGCCGGATCCGGTGCAGGTAGCGCGCCGCCTTGGCCGGCAGCGTGTCTGTGACCGGACCGAAGGGAAACGAGGTCAGGCTTGCGGGCGCCCACATCGTCTCGAGATCCGTGGCGAACCGCATTACGAAGTCCATCAGGAACCGGTTCTCCACCAGTGCCGGTGTACCCGTGCGGATTTGATCAATCATGTGTTGTTGGTCTGTGGGGTTGGCCAAGGCGTAGCTCGTCGATGACCCGTCGGGCAGGACGGCCCGTATCGTGTCGTCGGGATTGACTCCGATGCAGCCGAGCACCTCGTCGAGGTTCAGCCGATCAAGGGTGTACGTGCTGCCTGTGGGAACCGACGGCAGCAGCGAGGGCAGGTCGAGCTGGATCGTCACTGTTTCACCCGCGGGTTCATCGGTGACTTCCTCGGGGACTACGGGAAGCGGTGGCGGGACGGTGAATTCGGGACGCCCGAGATACCGGGCGGCCGCTTCGGCTGCGACGATGGCACTTTCGTTTCCATTGCGGCCGCCGTGGGCCACGGCTGCGGGCAGTACGTCGTCCACATAGGACTCCGCATCCGCGGCACTCACTCCCACCCAGACGCGGGCTCGCGGTTGGTCGGCATCGAGCGTCAGACGATCACGGAACACGAACTGGTAGGTGTCGGCGGCACCGATCGGAATCACCGCGGACCGCTCGGCCCACGCAGGTGGCCGCAACTCGCTGCCGTCGAGCCGGGGCCGGAACATGATGTCGGCAGCGGCGGGAACCCGCTGCGGCTCGTTCCCGTTCGGTGCGATTCGCAGGGTGAACGATTGGCCGTCAGGGTGGCCGGCGACCATGAACGGGAAGTCAGGCAGGCTCACATACCGGCCGCGTAACGCGTCGGCTGGTAGTGGCCGATCGAACTCGGCGGCCATCTCGTACTGGCCGGCGGTGTATGCGGCGGTACCAGTCACCCTGCCGTACACCAGGTCCGGCGCGAGTGGCTGCCAATACACGCGGAACTCCCGCGCATGTGGATCGGCCGCGCGTTCGGAGTCCGTCCATCCCCACTCGATGACGACCGCGTTGTCGCTCGATCCCAGCAAGGCGCGGTCGGCGGTGGAGAGATCGGCGTCGAGCGCCTGCAGCACACGGGCCCGCACTCCGGTGCCGACGTCGTTCGGCGACGGGGTGGGCGGACCGACGGGCTGCGGTGGTGGCTGGTGTTTCTCCAGGCGCACGATCGATCCCTCGGTGGGGTCGATGGATCGACGGCCCAGCGCGTCAACGGTGTAAATCCGGTACTGGTGCCTGCTGCCCGGCGGCGGAGACGGTGCACGCGCCCTGGCAAGCGGGTCCTCGTAGGTCATCCGTGTCCCGGTGGGTGATGTGGCGGGTCCGGACTCGGGAAACGCCGTCTCCAAGTCGATTCCTGGCCGAAGCGCCGGTGGGTCACCACCGGTGCCCCGCAGACCGAAGACCGCCACGGGACCGGCGGTCGGATCCAGCGGCCCAAATGCTCCGCCGGTGTCGACCTCACGCCGTTCGAGTTGGTAGCCGAAGGCTTCGGACGGCGGCGGAGTGGTCGCATTAGGGGGCCACGGCATCGACGGGACGCCGACTCCGGGTGGGTCCCATGCCAATTGGAATCCAAGCGCCGCCGGCGGCGAGGCGGGCCCTGGCAGCACCGGCTGCTGCAGATTGTCGGTGTCGAGTACGGCGGGCGCGGGCAGCGGAGGCGTGTCGGCGAACACCACGCCGTACACGACGGCGTGCCGCTCGACGATGTCCTCCGGCGAGGTGCCGGGCGCCGAGGTGACGTCGCGCACCGCGAAGAGCCGTCCCTGTCCCGCGAGCTCGACGGTGTCGACGGGGTCGGCGAACTCGAGAGTGACCCGCGGCTTCGACGGCACCGAGCCGGTGAAGCTGTGCGTGATCAGTCCCGGCAGGAAGCCGGTGGTCTGCGCGGTGTACTCGAAGGTTGACGAGGGATCGATGTCGAGCACGACGCGACTGACCGGCGCGCAGAACAAGATCGTCAGACACGGATCGCCGGTCAAGCGAATCCCTTTGCGGCCCATCGCAGTCAGGCTGTCGGCGGGCGGCTCCGGGAAGAGCTCGACCGTAGTGGGCTCCGGGGTGCTCAGACCGATGTCACCGAGCAGAAACGTCGTCGGCAGCATCGTGCCGCGGGGCACGGCTTGAAAGCCATGGACGACCTCTTCCACATCGCGTCTGCGGAAGCGGCCGGTGACCCGGTAGTCGTACACCTGTCCCGGTGTGAGGTTGGCCGCCTGGTCGAGCACCGCGAACGCGAGCATTCGCCGCCACGCCGGATGCACGAGTAAAGCCATGGCGTAGGGCCATGATCGGACGTCGATGAAGGGTTCGTCGTCCTCGTCACGGGTGACGGTGCTCTGCCACACCGGCAAACCGGTATCGGCCGCCGCGTTCATCAGGTCGGCGACATCACGAAAGGCCTCTGCCTCGAACGCTTCTCCCGGCAGCAGCCTGGATTTCGCCAATGCGTCTTCCTGCGCGGCGGAACTCACCGCGGTGTTGACCGATCGCAGCGGCAGCTGCAAGTTCTTGGCCACCGTGGTGGCGCCGGCCCATGAGGCGTCGTCGGCACCGGGGTCCGCGGCCACGTCAAGACACACTTCAAGCGACGTCGCCCGGTGGTCGCAGTGAATCTCGACCTGATCGACGTCACGATTGTCGAACCGCGCCGTCTGGATTCCCGATGGATCGTCGAGCTGGCGGGAGTCGACGGCCTTACCGTCGCGCAGCGCGATCGCGAGCGCAGACGGCACACCGGCGCGCACCTGAACGACCCGGTGCCGCGTGGTCAGCCGCAGCTCGTATGCCGCGCACCGCCGTTGCGGCACCGTGCCGATCGCGGCGCGAGCAGTGCGGCGGGGTTCTGGGCACGGCACCTCGCGGATCCGCAGTTCGCCGAACGGCAGTCGCAACCTAAGGTCTCGATGTAGGACCGCCAATTCCGACGGCGTGAGTTGACGGCATTGCACTCTCGGGCGCTCGGTGGCACGGCGGCGTCGCACGTCCCAGCCATCGATCGAATATCCCGCGCTGGACGGCGGAGTCCACATGACGTGGACGCCGTCACCGACGGTTGCATCGCGGGTGGGTATCGCGGCCGCCGATATCGCGGCGTTCATCGTCGGGCCGATTGAACGCGGCCCCGACGCCAGACGCACCGGTTGCGAAGCACCATGCCCCCTCCGATACAAACCCTACGGCGCGGGAGGGCGGCGGCGAGGAGTTACGCAGCAAGTCGCTTGTCGGAGTTCCCGCGTTCGCTCAGCACATCGATGTGATATGCGGGACCTTCAAGGGGCTCGGATCCATTGCCGGATAATACATTTCGGATCGGCCGTCTTGATCGATCGCCACGACGACTTATGCCGCGTCGAGATCGGTGTCCGCTGCGGGCACTGCGTCCAGAGCACGGGTGACGGTTTGCGGCGACGCTCGACGACTACACGTTCAGCGCTGAGCCGTGGCACGTGCGCGCCGCGAAATCAGGCTCCAGTACAGGAAAGGGTCGCGAAACGTACCGGAACCTGATTTCGGCGCGTCGGAACGTCAGACGGATGCTTTCAGCTCGTCGACCTTGTTGAGCTGCTCCCACGGCAGCTCGATGTCGGTGCGACCGAAATGGCCGTACGCCGCGGTCTGCGCGTAGATCGGGCGCAGCAGGTCCAGGTCGCGGACGATGGCGCCTGGTCGCAGATCGAAGACCGACGTGATGGCCTTCTCGATCCGGGCCGGGTCCACGGTCTCGGTTCCGAACGTCTCCACGAACAGCCCGACCGGGGCCGCCTTGCCGATGGCGTAGGCGACCTGCACCTCGATGCGCTCGGCCAGGCCAGCAGCGACCACATTCTTTGCCACCCAGCGCATCGCGTACGCCGCCGACCGGTCCACTTTGGACGGATCCTTGCCGGAGAACGCACCGCCGCCGTGGCGGGCCCATCCGCCATAGGTGTCGACGATGATTTTGCGGCCGGTCAGGCCGGCATCACCCATCGGGCCGCCGAGCACGAACTTCCCGGTCGGATTGACCAGCAGCCGGAAGTCGGATGTGTCCATCGTGTCGTGGTTGAGGTCCGCCAGCACGGTGTTGACGACCTTCTCGCGAATGTCTGGGGTCAGGGTGGCGTCGAGGTCGATGCCCGCCGCATGCTGCGTCGAGAGGACGACGGTGTCGAGGCGCACCGGCGTGGTGCCGTCGTACTGGACAGTGACCTGCGTCTTACCGTCGGGCCGCAGGTAGCCCAGCACGCCGTTCTTGCGCACCTCGGTCAGCCGACGCGACAGGCGGTGGGCCAGCGCGATCGGCAGCGGCATCAGCTCCGGGGTGTCCTTGATCGCATAGCCGAACATCAGGCCCTGGTCGCCGGCGCCCTGCAGGTCAAGCGGGTCACCCGCGCCCTCGACCCGCGTCTCATGGGCGGTGTCGACGCCCTGCGCGATGTCGGGCGATTGCGCGCCGATGCCGATGTTCACGCCGCAGGTCTCGCCGTCGAAGCCCTTCTCCGAAGAGTCGTAGCCGATCTCGAGGATGCGCGCGCGCACTGTGTTGGTGATATCGGCGAAGGCTTCCTTGGCCAAGGTGGTGACCTCGCCGACGACGTGCACCTGGCCGGTCGTGACCAGCGTCTCCACGGCAACGCGTGACTTGGGGTCGCCCGCGAGCAGCGCGTCGAGCACGGAGTCGCTGATGGCGTCACAGATCTTGTCGGGGTGGCCCTCAGTCACCGACTCACTGGTAAACAGCCGAGCATCGCTCACGGTTCGATCCCTTTCCGAAAACTTAGTCAATCGAATTATATATCTGCCTCGGTGCACCCAAGCGTGCGCCACCCGCTCGCGCAACCCTTAGATGCAGCGTGATGTCTGCGTTGGCGTTACCCGCCGCTGCTGTGCAGGAAGGCCACGATCGCGTCCACAATACGGCTGGCCATCAGAGTTTTGGAACCGTGCTCCAGTGCAGATTCGGTTCCGTCCGATGCAAGCAGCCAGCCGTCGTTGTTGTCGACCTCGAACGCCCGATTCTCACCGACGGCATTGACCACGAGCAAATCGCAGCCCTTGCGCCGCAATTTCGCACGGGCGTGGAATAGCACGTCGCCGTTCGCATCGCCGGTTTCCGCAGCGAACCCGACGATGGCCCGCATGTTGGGCAATTGGCCGTCCGTACGGGCCCGCACAGCACCGGCGAGCACGTCGTCGGTGCGGGTCAGCTCGATGGTCGGCGCGGCGGCATTGGGGTCGCTGGATTTCTTGATCTTGCTGTGCTGCGCCTGCGCGGGACGGAAGTCGGCCACCGCCGCGGCCATCACAAGGACATGCGCATCGGGCGCGTGTTTGGACACGGCGTCTTTGAGCTGCGCGGCGGAGCCGATGTGGACGACCTCGACACCGGCGGGGTCGATCAGGCCCGCGGTATTGCCGGCGATGAGCGTGACGTCGGCGCCGCGCTGGGCCATCACCCGGGCCATCGCGTAGCCCTGCTTGCCCGAGCTGCGGTTTCCGATGAAGCGCACCGGGTCGATTGTCTCGCGGGTGCCGCCCGCACTGACCAACACCTTGACGCCGGCCAGGTCATAGGGCAGCGCGTCGCCGCGGTCGAGCAGCAGCTGAGCGAGCGTGGTGATCTCTTCGGCCTCGGGCAGCCGGCCGGCGCCGCTGTCGGCGCCCGTCAGCCTGCCGGAGGCGGGTTCGAGGACGATTGCGCCACGGCGACGCAGCGTCGCGACATTGTCGACGGTCGCCGGGTGAAACCACATCTCGGTGTGCATCGCAGGCGCGAACAGTACGGGACATCGCGCGGTCAGCAGCGTCGCGGTCAACAGGTCGTCGGCGCGCCCGGCGACCGCGCGGGCCAGCAGATCAGCGGTGGCGGGGGCGACGACGACGAGGTCGGCTTCCTGGCCGATGCGGACGTGTGGCACCTCGTGGACGTCGTCCCAGACGCCGGTGTGCACGGGGTTTCCCGACAGGGCTTCGAACGTGGCCGCGCCGATGAAGCGCAGTGCGGACTCGGTGGGGACCACGCGAACCGAATGGCCGGCCTCGGTGAGCTGGCGGACGACGGTCGCGGCCTTATAGGCGGCGATGCCACCGGCGACGCCGACGATGATCCGCTTGCGGTCCGTACTCATGTCGTCTGCTCTTCGCCCCAGAGGCTCATCGCCGCGGCCGCCGCAGCTTACTCGCCCTCGGTGTGCTCGAGCAGGTCTTCGTGGATTTCGCGCAACGCGATCGACAGCGGCTTTTCCTGCAGCCCGGGCTCGACCAGCGGGCCGACGTACTCGAGGATGCCGTCGCCGAGCTGGTTGTAGTAGTCGTTGATCTGGCGCGCCCGCTTGGCGGCGTAGATGACCAGGGCGTACTTGCTCGACGCGCGGTCCAACAACTCGTCGATGGGCGGGTTGGTGATGCCCAATGGCGTGTCGTAGGCGCCGGCGGCGGACGTGTCGATGTCGTCCACAGCGGCCAGCTGCGCATCGGCGTGCGGGGTGCTCACGTAGAAAATCTCCTGGAGGTTTAGGTGGCTCTCGGGCTCGATCGCGCCGTACCCGGCGTATTGCCCACCAGCAAGGATACCAATTCGGTGCAGGCCGATTCCAATTCGCTGTTCACGACCACCTCGTCGAAGTCATCCTGAGCGGCCAATTCGGCCCGCGCGGTGTCGAGCCTGCGGGCCATCACATCCGGGGTCTCGGTGCCACGCGCAGACAGCCGGCTCTCCAGCGCCTCCCAACTCGGTGGGGCCAGGAAGACGGTGATGACCTCGGGCATTGCTTGTTTGACGGCGCGCGCGCCGGCTAGGTCGACCTCGATCAAGACGGGCTTGCCGGCGGCGGTCGCCGCGCGGACCGGCCCGGCCGGCGTTCCGGATCTATGCAGGCCACCGTGGATTTCCGCCCATTCCAGCAGGGCGCCGTCGTCGATCAGCTGCTGGAACCGCTCGGCGGTCACGAACGAGTAGTCGACGCCATCCACCTCACCGGGGCGGGGCGCCCTGGTGGTGACGGAAACGGAAAAGTGCAGGTCGGGAACGCGTTCACGCAAGCAGCGGACAACGGTCGATTTCCCGACGGCAGACGGGCCGGACAGCACCAAGACCGGTGCCTTGAGGCGCTCAGCCCTGCCCGGCCCTCCGCCTTCGCTCACTGACTCGCTACTGGTCGAACTTCTCCAGCAGCGCCTTCCGCTGACGGTCGCCCAGGCCGCGCAGGCGGCGGGTGGGGGCGATCTCGAGTTCGGTCATGATTTCCTGCGCCTTGACCTTGCCGACCTTGGGCAACGCCTCCAGAAGGGCAGAAACCTTCATCTTGCCCAAGACCTCGTTGGTCTCGGCATCCTTGAGCACCTGCTTGAGGTTGGTGCCGCCGCGCTTGAGCCGATCCTTGAGTTCGGCACGTGCTCGACGTGCGGCAGCAGCCTTCTCCAACGCTGCCGCGCGCTGTTCGTCGGTCAACTGGGGAAGGGCCACGGGTTCCTCCGTCTCGTCACCATCATCTGTTTTGTCTCGGCTGATCCGTAAATCAGCCAGCGACGACGACCGTACCCACGCATTCTGACGAAAGCTAACCCCACCCCCTGGTTATCGGGTCAAAAGCCCAGCGTGTAGCGCGCACGCGCAGGCCGCGCAAAGCTGCGTCGGATGGCGGCCCTTACGCGATTTTTCGCCCGATTTCGGTGGAAGTGCCTGCATATCAAGGGTTTTCGCGGTTAGTGGCAGCTGTCACCGCCGCGGTCGGGGTGTAACGTCGCCCGCCACCCAAGTTCGCACGAGGGTCCAAAAATAAAATTTTGCCTGGTCATGGTGTGTCGGGCGTGTCGCGGCCGGTCAGTTGACAGGTATTCCGCCCAGGAAAGGCCACGCCGTTTGCATTCAAACGACATTGGTGTGACTCATGCGTCTGATGGTGCCAGTGTTGCCGTTTGGTGATCCTTGGCAGCCTAGGCGCGGTCAACTACAGTGCGTAGTAGATCCATTCGCGGCACTGGGAGCGGTCCATGCGACAGGCTTTACAAGCGTTTCTCGCCCTGTTCGGTGTCATCGTGATCGCCATTTCGCTCGCGCATTTGGCGATCGGCCCGCGAGCGATCATCGGCGCCGTCGCGGTGAACCCGACTGTTTTTGTGCACTGGGATCGCGCTGCTGTGGTGCTCACGCGATGTGCATCGGAAACGCATCTACGTGAATCTGCTGGCGGCGGTCTTCTTCGTCGGCGGGATCGGCCGGTCCCCAGCTTCGCGTGGGCCCACCTTGGGGTCGTGCTCGACGGCACGCCAAATGGGTTCTATCTCGCGATGCTCGCCGTCGAGCTGGCGCTGCCGCCGCTGATGGTCGTCGTGGCCGGGCGAGTCGCTGAGCCTGTCAGCGTTTGATCTCGACCAACAGAACCCAGGCGTTGGCGGTCGCAGACACGAAACCCGTTGCAACAGCTGCAGTTACCCAATAGAGACCGCCGCCGCGCTGCAGCCACAGCGAAACAGCGGCGACGATCAACAGCAGCGCCGGGACTCCAAGTAACAGCGTCGACGTCAGAGCGCGCGCCGGGTGCTGGCCCTTCCGCTGTTGCCGCAGACCGACAATCACGCCCACCACCGTCGCCAGGCCGACGACGCCGACCTCGGCGGCCAGCACGCGATGGTCTTGGCCGGGCGTGGCGACGAAGATTGCGGTCAGCAATATCGCCACGGTGAGCCCGAGCGTGACCGCGGCGCGGGCTGGGACGCCCGGATACTTCAGCACCTCGGAGAGATTCAGCGAGAGCCCGACGAACAACAGGCCCGCCAGCGCGGCCGCTCCCCCGGCGACGGTGTTCGCGAAGTCGGCCCATTCCGCGATGTCGTAGGAGGTCATGCCAGATACTCCACCGCATCACGGAAGCGCTCCGCGGCGGCGCGTACGGCAGCCACGTCGGGGCCGGCACGCAGCACATCGCGGGACACCGCGGGCAAGAGCTGCCCAGGATGGGCCCCGCCGAAACCGCCGAGCGCGTCGGGCCGTCCGCCCTGCGCGCCGACGCCGGGTACCAGGACGGGACCGCCCAGCGCGCTGAGGTCGGGCGGGTCGGACAGCGTGGCGCCGACGACGACGCCGACCGAGCCGGGCTCGGGCGATGACTGGCGGTTGACGGCCGCCGCCGCGTCGACGATCGATTGTGCGACGGTGCCGCCGTCCGTCTTGGCTCGCTGCACGCTGGCGCCCTCGGGGTTCGACGTCGCGGCCAACACGAACACGCCGCGGCCATATGCCTTGGCGGTGTCGAGAAGGGGTTGAAGCGAACCGAATCCGAGATACGGCGAGGCCGTCACGGCGTCGGCGGCCAGCGGTGAATCACCCGCCCACGCGTCGGCGCAGGCCGCCATCGTCGAGCCGATGTCGCCGCGTTTCGCGTCGGCCAGCACCAGCACATCAGACGCCTGCAGCGCACCGATGGTGCATTCCAGCACCGCATAACCGGCCGCGCCGTACGCCTCGAAGAACGCGACTTGCGGCTTGACGACGGCGAATTCGGCGAACGCCGTAACGCAGATTTCGCAGAACCTGCTGAGCCCGTCGGCGTCGGCGGCCAGCCCCCACGCCCGCAACAGCTCGGGATGCGGATCGATGCCGGGACATAGCGGGCCACGCTGGGCGATCGCGTCGGCCAGCCGGCGACCGAATCCGGTCACGGTTATGAACCCAGCTCGCTGTGCAACTCTTGCAGCGACATCACGTCGATATCGCCGCGGATGCCGGCCTCAATGCCCTGCACCGCGGCGGACGCGCCCTGCACGGTCGTCACGCAGGGGATGTTCATCGACACTGCTGCCGAACGGATTTCGTAGCCGTCGATGCGAGGGCCGGAGTTGCCGTACGGGGTGTTGATCACCATATCGACCTCGCCCGCCTTGATGGCGTCGACGGCCGAGAGCGCGGGCCTGCCCTCGCTGGGCGGTTCGAAATGCTTACGCACCTCGTCACAGGGAATGCCGTTGCGGCGCAACATCTCCGCGGTGCCTGCGGTGGCCAGCACCCGGAAACCCAAATCGGCCAGCCGCTTTACCGGGAACACCAGCGAGCGCTTGTCGCGGTTGGCCACCGACACGAACACCGTGCCCTCGGCGGGCAATGAGCCATAGGCGGCGGTCTGGCTCTTGGCGAATGCACTGCCGAATTCGTGATTGATACCCATCACCTCGCCGGTCGACTTCATCTCCGGGCCGAGCAGCGAGTCGACCTGCGCACCGTCGGCCTTGCGGAACCGGTTGAACGGCAGCACGGCTTCCTTGACGGCGACGGGCGCATTGCGCGGTGCGACGGCACCGTCTCCGCTCTTGGCGAGGACACCCTCCTCGCGCAATTGGGAGATGGTGGCGCCCAGCATGATTCGCGCACACGCCTTCGCGAGTGGCACCGCGGTGGCCTTGGAGACGAAGGGCACGGTTCGGCTCGCACGTGGGTTGGCCTCCAGCACGTAGAGCACGTCGTCCTTGAGCGCGTACTGAACGTTGAGCAGGCCGACCACCCCGATACCGTGGGCGATCGCCTCGGTGGCGCGCCGCACCGACTCGATATCGCTGCGGCCCAACGTCACTGGGGGCAGCGCGCACGCCGAGTCCCCGGAGTGGATGCCAGCCTCCTCGATGTGCTCCATGATCCCGCCGATGTACACCTCGGCACCGTCGCAGAGCGCGTCGACGTCGATCTCAATGGCGTCCTC
>Ga0075418_10001009_pt1 | contig 31095 bp, 24 predicted proteins | sample SoiMetdeltSBSDD2_FD_81776 | JGI IMG/M metagenome (GOLD analysis project Ga0075418, IMG submission 81776) | Bulk soil microbial communities from a Populus tree surrounding site in Tennessee, USA - Soil MetaG P. deltoides SBSDD2 | ecosystem: Environmental > Terrestrial > Soil > Tree plantation... | reverse complement strand
TTCACCAGCTCGAACACGGATTCCAACGACGGGGTGGCGAACACCGTCGCCGCCTGGTAAGCACGGAGCAGGCGTTGCGGGTCACGCAAGTCCGGCAGGTGTTCGATCTGGTGGAAGCCGCGGGCTTCTTCCGCCGCCAGGGCCTGCCGGAAGGTCTCGCCGTACTGGGGGTCGCGGCTGATGGTGAGCAGCACGATGCGGGCCGGGCGCCGGAAGTGACGCAGCGCTTGCACGAGCACGAGGGGGCCCTTGTGCACCTGCAAGCCGCCGACGAAAAGGACCGTGCGCGGCTCCTTGAGCTCCGGCCGCGGCTGGAAGAAGCGCTCGTCCACGCCGTAGTGCACCGTGCCGATGCAGGCGTCGGGGACGCCGATGGCCTGCAGCGCCGGCACCGTGGAGGTGCAGCCGGTGAGGAAGAAGTCGGCGCCACGGCGCAGGATGGCGCGGCTCAAGCGGTGCTGGCGGTAGTGGAAACGGTAGGTGACGTCCAGGGTGTGGCACCAGAGCACCCGCGGCATGGGCACGCGGCGCAGCAGCCAGAGGAAGCCGAGCTCGATGTCGTTGTGCAGCTGCACGATGTCGTGGCCCCGCGCTTGCCGGGCGAAGCCGGGCTTGTAGAGATACTTGACGACGTAGTTGTGCGGGAAAACGCGGTTCTCGACCTTGGCGAGGAAGAGGTCCAGGCCCTGGCGCGTCCGCGGTACGAGGTTGAGCGCCGGCCAGCGCACCACGCGGAGGCCCTGCCACTCGCTTTCCTCGTGTTTCCAGAGCGCCCGTTGCCGGGCATCGGTGTTGAGGGTGAGGATGTCGACCTGATGGCCGCGGTCGCGGAGCGCCAAGGCGCTGTTCTTGAGCACCCGTTCGCCGCCGCCGGTCACGGGATCCCAGAAGGGGCTCACCATGAGGATCCTCACGGCGAGACTCCCCGGATGCGTTCGGGTGCAACGCTGTAGGTGTCGGTGTCCTGCGGGTCGTACTCCACGTCGGCCACGGCGAGCACGGCGAGCTCGGTGCCGGCATCGGCGACCAGACTGTGCGCGACCCCGGGGGGCACGCGCACCGACACCGGAGCGGCGGCGTCGAAGCGCACCTGCGCTCGCCGTTCGCTTTCGGTGTCATAGAGGTAGAGAGTGCCGCTCCCGGCCACCGGACAGAACCACTCCGTCGTGCGCCGGTGGAAGTGGTTGGCCCGCGTCTCGCCGGCGGCGCCGACGGAGAGGTACACCTCGCCGAAGGGCCGGCCGCCGAGGTGGCGGGATTGCAGGGCCTTGAGGAACCAGCCGCGGCTGTCGTCCAGCCGGCGCAAAGGCCGTACCTCGTACCAGACGTCGCTCACCTCAAGAGCTCCCGCTCATGCCCGCGCCTCCGAGGGGGCGGGCGCGATACCAGGCGATGGTGCGCCGCAGACCTTCCTCCAGTGCCACCTGCGGGCTCCAGCCGAGCAGCTGCCGCGCCCGGGTGTTGTCGCAGTAGAACTCCCAGGTCTCGCCGGGGCGGTAGGGCAGCTTGCCCAACTCGGCGCGCACGGGATTGCCCATCAAATCGAGAACGAGGGCGGCCACATCGCGGATGCGCCGTGGCTCGGCGCAGCCCAAGTTGAGCACCAAACCCTCGACGCCGTCCGCTTCGGCGCAGCGCAGCAATCCTGCCACGATGTCGTCCACATAGTTGAACTCCCGCGTCTGCTCGCCTCCGGTCATGGGGAAGTCGCGCCCAGCGAGGGCGCTCTGGATGAGCGCAGGGACGAGCAGAGCCGCCGTTTGGCCGGGGCCGTAGGTGAGGAAGGGGCGGACGACGACGGCGCGGAGACCGAAGGCGGAGCAGAGCATGCGGACGAAGGCCGTCGCTGCCGCCTTGGCGGCAGAATAGGGGGACACCGGCGCCGGGTCCTGGCTCTCCCGGAAAGGCGCCGGCCCGTTGCCGTATTCCTCGCAGGTGCCGACGTGCACCAGACGGCCGACGCCTTGCACGAGACAAGCCCGGGCCACGTGCACCGCCGCCATCTGCGTGCTCCGCACTTGGGCTTCCAGGTGCGCCAGGTCGCGGGCCACGTCCACCGCGCTCGCCAGGTGGAAGACGACCTCCGGGCGCAGCTCCGCCAGCAGCCTGCCGGCGGCATCGGCTTCGCCCAGGTCGGCGGGGTGGTAGGCGACGCCCGCCGGCAACGTTCCTTCCGGCAGCGCTTCGCGCCGGCGCCGCCCGACCACGGCGACCGTGTCGCCGCGGCGAACGAGACTCTGCACCAGGTGACGGCCGATGAAGCCGGCGCCGCCGGTGACCAGCACGCGCATGCCTTCCCCCAGGGTGATTCAGGTCCCGAAGCGGGCGCGCGGCGAGGCGAAGAAGTCCCGGTACCAGTCGATGGTCTCGAGGAAGCCGCGCTCCACGTCGTACACCGGTTCCCAGCCGAGCAGGCGCCGTGCCTTCGCCGCCGACAGGTACTGGTGCGGAATCTCGGCGCGGGCCTCGCCCAGGACCACGGGCTCGAGGTTGGTGCAGAGCATGAGCTCGCGCAGGCGGCGGACCACGTCGAGGACGGTCATCTGGATCTCGTTGCTGAAGTTGAAGGCCTGTCCCCACAGACTCCGGTCGTCCATGCGCTCGGCGAGGGCGAGATAGGCGTGCACCGCATCGAGCACGTAGAAGTAGTCCCGCACCCAGGTGCCGTCGCTGCGGATCACCGGGCGTTCGCCACGCAGCAGCGCCTTGATGGTGCCCGGAACCAGGCGGTTCCAATTCAAGTCCCCGCCGCCGTAGAGGTTGCCGCAGCGGGTGATGGTCACGGGCAGTTCGAAGGTGGCGTGGTAGGACTGGGCCAGCAGGTCGGCGCAGGACTTGGAGGCGTCGTAGGGATGCCGCCCCTGCAGGGCGAAGGTTTCGTCGTAGGGCAGCTGGGTGTGTTCACCGTAGGCCTTGTCGCTGGAAGCCACCACCACCCGGCGCACGCTGCGGGTGCGCCGCGCCGCCTCCAGCAACACCCAGGTGCCCTTGATGTTGCTCTCGAAGGTGGAAAGAGGGCTGCGGTTGGCGGTGCCGACGATGGTCTGCGCCGCCAGGTGGAAGACGCTGTCGATCTCGTACTCGTTGAGTGCCCTCTCCACCAGCTCCAGGTCCTCGACGGCGCCATGCACCGCCGTCACCGCGTTCCATTCCTCGCTGTTCAGGATGAGCGAGCGCGGCACGCGGTCACGCACCAGGCCGACGACATTGGCGCCGCGACGCACCAGCTCCCGAGTGAGCCACGAGCCCAGGATGCCGGTGCAGCCGGTGACGAAGACGTTGGTGTCCTGCCAGAAACCCGCCACCGTGCCGTTCACCAGACCTTCCAGGGCGTCTCGCCGCGCTTCCACATCTCGTTGTAATCGGTGAAGTCCCGGTACGTATCCATGCTCTTCCAGAAGCCATCGTGCCGGTACAGCGACAGCTGGCCCGCCGCGGCGAGCCGGTCCAGAGGCTCGCGCTCCAGCACGGCCTGCGGGTCCAGCCAGGAGAGGAACTCGCGCCGGAAGACGAAGAAGCCACCGCTCACGTAGCTGTCGAGCTGGGGCTTCTCGCGGAAGTGATCCACCCGGCGGCCGCTCTCGCTCTCGATGACGCCGAAGCGCGAATCCGGGCGCACTCCGGTCACCGTGCCGATGCGGCCCTCGCGCAGGTGGAAGTCGTAGAGGGCGCGGATGTCGATGTCCGCCAGTCCGTCGCCGTAGGTGGCGAAGAAGTGCTCGCCCTGGACATAGCGGGCGACGTGGTAGAGCCGTCCGCCCGTCATGGTCTCGAGCCCGGTGTCGGCGCAGGTGATCCGCCATGGTTCGTGGGCGTTGCCGGCGTGCACTTCCGTGCGTGCTTCGGGGCCGAGGTGCATGGTGAAGTCGTTGTCCATGACCCGGTAGTTCAGCACCCACTCCTTGATGACTTCCATCTTGTAGCCCAGGCAGAGGATGAAGCGCCGGCAGCCGAAGGCGCTGTAGATCTTCATGATGTGCCAGAGCATCGGATGGGGCCCGACCCGCACCATGGGCTTGGGCTTGAACTCGGTTTCGCCGGCCAGGCGCATGCCCATGCCGCCGCAGAGGATGACCACGGGGACGTCGGCCAGGGGGGTGCCCTGTGCGCTCGGGGAGCCGGACACGTTGCATGCCTCCGGAAGGGTCCGCTGGGGCTGGCGTTGCGGACGGGATCTGCTGGGCGCGATCGATTATAGCCCAAGGGCGGCGCCCGGCGACCTGGTGCCGCGCCGCTCAGCCGCTACCACCGGCGCGGCGCGATTTCCAGACCTCGACGATGTCTTGGCGCAGCGGTCGCGACAGCGCCACGCAGGTCGCCGCCGCCGCGGCGAGGAGCGCGAGGCGCAGCGCCACGCCGGCCCGGAGCCCGGCGAGGAGCACTCCCGCCAGAAAGACGAGGAGGCCCAGGTAGCCGCGTCCCGCCGGCCGCAGGCGGCGGCTGACGACGACGTCGGTGACCGCCCAGGCCAAAACGTTGAAGAGGAAGCTGGCCCAGGCGGCGCCCAGCAACCCCCAGTTGCGGATGAGAACGAATTGCAGCGCGATGCTGAGGGCGGTGTTCCAGAGATTGATCAGGAGCGGCGTGCGCGAATCACCGAGAGCCACGAGGGTGGTGCCGAGGATGCTGCCGAGGCTGGCGAAGGCGAGGGCGCCGACGAGGAGCGGCACCGCGGCAGCCGCTGCCTGATACGACGGCGGTGCGAGCAAGGCCAGGAGCTCGTGACGGAAGAAGCCGAGCAGCACGGTGAGGAGGGCGAAGCCGAAGCTCATGAGCCGGAGCGAGGCCGCGAGCAGACGGCGGGCCCGCTCGAGTTCGGCCTGGGCGAGAAAACGCGACATGTGCGGTAGGTACACCTGGGTGTACGAGCGCAACACCATGGAGAGCTGATCGGGAATGCGGCTGGCCACGGAGAAATGGCTCACCGCCACGGGGCCGGTGAGGCCGGCGATGAGCAAAGTGTTCAAGCGATTGGCGCCGTAAGCGAGGAGCGTGTTGAGGTAGAGCGGAAAACCGAAGCGCAGCTGCGCGGCAGCCGTGGGGGGGTGGAGGCGGACGCTCCCGCCCTGCCCGGTCGACCAGGCGGAGAGCGCCGCGGCGAGGAACAGCGACAGCACCTCGGCCAGGAAGAGACCCTCCACCTGCATTCCCGCCCCACGGACGAGCGCCACGATCAGCAGCAGTCGCACCAAGCTGGAGAGCAGGGCGTAGAGCGCGATGACCCGGAAACGCTGCAGCCCCTGCAGGAAACTGGTGTAGAGCTCGCCGAGGCTGTTCACGATCACGAAGGCGTACACGTAGGGGTAACGCGAGGCGATGGATTCGGCGGCGAAGAGACGCAGCACCCAGGGTTTGGCCGCGGCGAGGGCGAGGCAGAGAGCGAGGAGCGCCGCAGCGCGCAGGCAGAGCACCGTCTGCATCAGCCGGCGCGCGCTCGCTTCGTCCGGCGCCAGCGGCAGGTGCCGGGCGACGCCCAGGCCGATGCCGAGATCGGCAAGGTTGGCGAGCAGCGCCGCGACGGAGGTGAGGATCCAGTAGGCGCCGAGATCGGCCTCCGGAATGGCGCCGGTCACGAGACGCAGCGCCAGCAGACCGAGGACGATGCGGCCGAGGTTGCCCGCCCAGGTGAGAACGACGCTCTCGACGAAGTGGCTCTTGAAGCGTGCCGTCTGGGTCGGTGTGGGGGGCACGGGAATGAGCGACCACCGCCTCCGGGCGCCTGCGGGGGGGAGGCCCCGGCGCTCGCCGGAGTCTACCTTCTCGGGGTGGTGGGCAAGCACCGCGCGCCGACCGGCGAGCCACCCGGCCGACACCGAGGCCTGTGCTACCATGAGACCCGAGTGGCGCGGGGCGCCGCTCTCCGCCCTTCTTCAAACCCCCTCGGGAACCCATGTGCGGCATCGCCGGTCTCCTGCACCGTGACCCTGCGCGCCCGGCCGACGCCGAGCAGGTCCGGCGCATGTGCGGCACCCTGGTGCACCGGGGGCCGGACGGCGAGGGCTTCCACGTCCGCGGCCCGGTGGGTCTCGGCACGCGGCGGCTCGCCATCATCGACGTCGAGGGCGGCGACCAGCCGCTCTACAACGAAGACGGCAGCATCGCCGTGGTGCAGAACGGCGAGATCTACAACTACATGGAGCTGCGGCGCGAGCTGGAAGCCCTGGGGCACCGCTTCCGCACCCAGAGCGACACGGAAGTCTTGGTGCACGCCTACGAAGCCTGGGGGGACGACTTCGTCCAGCACCTGAACGGGATGTGGGCTTGCGCGCTGTGGGATGCGCTGCGTTCACGCCTGCTGCTTTCCCGTGACCGTCTCGGCATCAAGCCGCTCCACTACGCCTGGGACGGCGACACGCTTCTCTTCGGCTCGGAAATCAAGGCGCTCCTCGCCGGCGGCTGGGCGGCTGAGCCGCACTGGGAGGTGCTGGACGCCTACGTGGCCTTCGGCTTCGTGCCCGAGCCGCATTCGCTGTATCGGGGCGTGCACAAACTGCCTCCAGCCACCCATCTGATCGTGGAGAACGGCGCTCGACCGCGGCTCCAGACCTACTGGCAGCCGCCCGTCGTGGACGAGAGCGAGGCCCGGCGCGACGAGGAGCGCATCGTCGAGGAATTCAGCGCTCTGCTGGCAGACGCGGTGCGCTTGCAGCTCAGGAGCGATGTGCCCCTCGGTGCCTTCCTTTCCGGCGGACTCGACTCGGGGAGCATCGTCACCCTTGCCAGCGAGAGCACACGGTCGCTCAGGACCTTCACCATCGGCTTCGAAACCGACGGCTACGACGAACGCGCCCTCGCCCGCAGCGTGGCTGAGCGGGCGGGCTCGCAGCACCTGGAACGCGTCGTCACCTACGACGATCTGGAAGCGACGCTCTGCACCTTGGGGCAGGCCTTCGACGAGCCCTTCGGCGACAGCTCGGCCATCGCCGCTTACGCCTTGGCCGGCGTGGCGCGGGAGAAGGTGACCGTGGCGCTCTCCGGCGACGGGGGCGACGAGGTGCTTGCCGGCTACACCCGTTATCAGGGCGAGAAGTTCAGCGCCGCCTATGGGGTGCTCCCCGGGGTGCTGCGCCGGACGGTGTTGCCGGGTTGTGTGCAGGCGGCGCGGAGGCTGAGCCGCGGCGGGCTCCGCCACCGGCTCGAGCGCACGGCACGTGTCCTCGAGGCCGCGAACCTCGGCTTCGAGGAGCGGATCGCGCGCAAGCAGTCCTTCTCCTCGCCGGCTTCCCGCCGTCGGTTGCTGCGCGCCGGGGCCATCCGGCCTGCCCGCGAGTTCGTCGACGACACACTCCGTCATTGCCCGGTGCGAGACAACTTCCAGCGCCTCAACTGGTTCGACCTCAAGATGATGCTCCCCTCGGAGATGCTCACCAAGGTGGATCGAACGAGCATGGCCCATTCGCTCGAGGTGCGCGTGCCTTTCCTCGACCACCGGCTGGTCGAGCTCATGACCTCGGTGAGCGCCGCGGTGAAGATGCCGGGGTACAGGCGCAAACACGTGCTGCGCCAGGCCATGCAGGCGAAGCTGCCACCGGCGGTGCTTTCCGCCCCCAAGCGCGGCTTCGACGTGCCGGTGCGCGAGTGGTTCCGCGGCGAAGCGGGAGCGACGCTGTTGCGAGAGCGGCTGGGGAGCGGGGCGCTGGACGAGGTCGTGGATGTCCGGGCGCTGCGAGAGGTCGTCGACGAACATCGTCGCGGCCTGGCGGACCACGGCGTGCACTTGTGGATCCTCCTGCAACTCGCCGCCTGGAGCGAGAGCCTGGGGCGGGTGACACAAGGCGCATGAACCAGCAGCGGCGCGAAGCCGGTGACGTGACGACGGGGATGGGCAGCGTTTGGCAGAGCGGCGGCAGCCAGCGCCCGCTCCGCGTTCTCATGGGCGTGCCGGCCCCGGGGGCCACGGCCGGCGGAACGGCGCTGCTGCTGCCCATGCTGGTGGAAGATCTGCGCCAGAGCCGTGACCTGGAACTCTTCCACATGCCCTACGGGCGCTGGGAGGAAGGCGAGCCGTTGCCGCTCAAGATCTGGCACCAGATCGTGGATGTGGCGCGCTACCCGGGGCGGTTGCGCGCCGCCGATCCGGACCTGGTGCACTTGAACACCTGCCTCGACCGGAGAGCACTGCTGCGCGACACGACCTTCGTCGCTCTGAGCCGACTCCTGGGCCGGCGCGTCTTCCTGGAGTGGCACGGCTCGGAAACCGCTCTGCTCCACTCTGGCGCCCTGCCCTGGAGAGCTCTGGGGCGCCTGCTCCTGCGTTCGGTGCAGGCGCTGGGCACGCTTTCCACCCCGGAAGCCGACGAGGTGCAGCATCTGCGCCACGCGCCGCCCTGTTTCGTGGTGAAGAACCCCATCGATCCCGCCCGCTATGGCGAGCGCTTCGACCTGCATGGGCAACTCGGGATCGAGCGTCCGGCACCTCTCGTCCTCTTCATCAGTCGCCTCATTCCCGGCAAGGGGCTGGAGGAGGTGATCGGCGCTTTCCCTCGGCTCGTCGAGCGACATGGCGCCCACCTGCTCGTGGTGGGTGACGGTCCCGTCCGCGCTGCGGCGACCGCGCTGGCTCGGTCCCTGCATTTAGAGAGCAGTGTGCACTTCCACGGCGCCGTGCCCGAAGCGGAGACCCTTCGCTTCTACAATGGTGCGGACGTGCTGGCTTTTCCCTCCCGTCTCACCGAGGGCTTACCCATGGTTCTCCTCCAGGCTATCGCTGCGGGTTTGGGCCTCGTCACCACGCGCTTGCGGGCTGCGGTGGAATACCTGCGGGAGCCGGAACATTGTCTCTTCGTCGACCCGCAGGATTCTGCCGCGATCGGCGCTGCTTTGGATCGGCTGTTGAGCGATCGAGAAGAGCTCGCACGCATGCAAGCGGCAAATCGAGCCCTGGCTCGCCGCTTCGACCGCAAGACCGTGGCCGCCGAGTTCGGCCGCGTCTACCGGGAGATCGTCGACGGGGAGTCTGCGAGCGCTGGCGATCGAGCCTCCTCTTCGCCAGGCAAATTGCGGCGGCTCGTAACCGGGCCGGAGAGGGAGAACGACGCATGATCGTCCTCGGGGTACACGACGGGCACACCGCAGCGGCGGCGCTGTTGCACGACGGACGCATCGTCGCCGCCGTGCAAGAGGAGCGCTTCACCCGCATCAAGAACTGGGCGGGATTTCCGGCGCAGTCGGTGCGCTGGCTGCTGCAGAGCCAGGGGCTCGGTACCCAAGACGTGGACGCGGTGGTGCTGAACGGGCAGCAGATGCCCTATGCCAAGAGCCGCGAGGAAATCCTGGCCGAATACGAGCGCACCGGCACACCGGGGACGACGCTGCGGCGCTTCCTCAAGCGCACCGCGGTGAAGACCGTCTACGACGACCGGCGGCGGGCGCAGCGCCGGCGGTTGGCGGCGCGCTTCGGCTTCCCGGAAGAGCGCGTGCACTTCCTCGACCACCACACGGCGCACGCCGCCGGGGCCTACTACGGCTGGGGCCGTTTCGATGCCCCCGTCCTGGTGCTGACCAACGACGGAGCCGGCGACGGCCTCTGCGCCACGGTGAGCGTGGGGGAGAAGGGGCGCCTGCGCCGCCTGGCGGCGGTGCCGGAGTCGGAGTCCATCGGCAACATCTACGCCATGATCACCTTCCTCATGGGCATGGTGCCTTTGGAGCACGAATACAAGCTCATGGGCATGGCGCCGTATGCGCCGCAGAAGCAGAGCCAGCAGGTGGCCCAGCTCTTCCGCCGCTTGCTCGAGTTCAAGAGCGACAACCCGATGGTTTGGGAACGCCGCAACGGTTGCCCCGAGACCTATTACAGCTACGAGTTCTTCCGCGAGCTGCTGCAGCTCAAGCGCTTCGACACCGTCTGCGGCGGCCTGCAGCTGTTCACCGAAGAGATGCTCACCACTTGGGCACGGAACGCGGTCGCCGCCACCGGCATCCGCCGGCTGGCGCTCGCCGGCGGTGTCTTCATGAACGTGAAGGCCAACAAGGCCATCATGGAGCTCGACGAAGTGGAGGATCTGTATGTGCTGCCGTCGTGCGGCGACGAATCGAGCGCCCTCGCCACCGCCTGGCACTGGCAAGCGGAGCAGGACCTGAAGCAAGGGCGCCCGCCCCAACTGCAGCCTCTCGGAGACCTCTACCTGGGGCCCGAGGCGAGCCGCGCCGACGAGGAACGAGCCCTGCAGACTTTCCAAGCCGGCTCCTGGCTGGAGGTGGAAAGCGACGGCGACCTGGAAGCGCGGGCGGCAGAGCTCCTCGCCCAAGGTGCGGTGGTGGCGCGCTGCCGCGGGCGTATGGAGTTCGGCGCTCGCTCGCTGGGGAATCGGGCCATTTTGGCCGATCCCACTCGCCCGGAGGTGGTGCGCATCATCAACGACATGGTGAAGAGCCGGGATTTCTGGATGCCCTTCGCACCCTCGATGCTGGAGGAAAGCGCCGACGACTACATCGTCAACCCGAAGCGCCTGCCGGCGCCCTACATGATCCTCTCCTTCGACACGACCGAGCGGGTCGGCGAAATCGCTGCAGCCATCCATCCCTACGATCGCTCGGCGCGGCCACAGCTCGTGTCGGAGGCCTGGAACCCGGGCTACCATCATCTGCTCACCGAGTTCCGCCGGCGCACCGGACGTGGTGCCATCCTCAACACCTCCTTCAACCTGCACGGCTATCCCATCGCCAACTCCCCGGAGGACGCCCTCGACGTGCTGAAGAACTCCGGGTTGGAGCATCTGCTCCTAGGGCACTTCCTGGTGCACAAGAAGAAGGTTCGCGCGTGAACACGGCGCCGGCCCCGGCGCTGGTGGAAGCAGCGCTCCGGCGCTGGCTCGACGCGCACGGCATCGCTTCCTACGATCCCTACGACGCCCTCGACTGCGGCCGGCCCTGGTCGCTCGTGCGGCGGTCGCGCTTCCTGGCCCGGCTGTGGACGCAGCTCCTCAAGCGCAGTCCGCTCAATCTCCGCCCCCTCGTCGGCATTCGCCCGCATGCCTCCGCCAAGAGCCTGGCCGATCTCGCCGCGGCCGCCCTCCTGCGCCAGCGCCTCGGTGGCGATCCGGGGGCGGGCGCCGCGGCGCGGGACCTCCTCGGAGCGTTGCGTCGCGCCGTCGTGCCCGGCCATCGTGGTGCCTGCTGGGGAATGCCGACAGCGTACGTGTCGCGCTTCATCGCGGTGGAAGCACGGACGCCGAACCTGTTCTGGAGCGTGGTGGCGGCGCAGGCATTCCTGGAAGCGTTCGAGATGGAAGGGGACAGGAGCGATCTCGCCCTCGCCCGGTCGGTGGCGGACTTCCTTCGCGGCGATCTCGGCGCTGTCGACGAAGGTGATGGGGGAGTCTGGTTCCGTTACTTCGCTCACCACGAGGCGGCGGTGTACAACGTCACCGCACTCGCCGGGGCCTTCCTCCTGCGCTTGTCACGGCACACCGGTGAGAGCGATCTGGCCAGCCTCGGGCGGCGAGCGCTGCATTTCGTCCTGCAGCACCAGAACGGCGACGGCTCCTGGGACTACGCCCGCGGCCCGGAAGGTCGCTGGGTGGATGGCTTCCACACCGGCTATGTCCTCGAGGCCCTGCTCCAAGCTTCTCTCTTGGAAAGGAACCCGGACTGGGAAGCGGCGCTGCGGCGGGGCGTCCGCTTCTATCACGAGCAGCTGTTCACCGCCGACCACGTGCCGCGCTACCTGGCGGGACGACTGCATCCCATCGAGGTGCAGAACTGCGCGCAGGCCATCCAGACTCTGGCGCTGCTTTGCTGGTGGGACGCGAAGGAGCTGGAGCGAGCCCAGGCGGTGACGCGGGCGGTGACGCGGCTTCTCTTCCGCTGCACCCGCCAGGGACCCGAAGAAGCGGGATACTTCCTCTTGAGCCGCGGCCGCTTCGTCACCAATCCCCTGCCGGCGGTGCGCTGGGGACAAGCGCCCATGCTCCTGGCTCTCACCCATCTCCGCGCCGCGGCGGCAGGGCTGCGTCCCGCTTGGGAGAGTGCAGAGCGTCGTGCTTGAGGGAGCGAGCGTTCTCGAGTGGCGGCAGTCTCGCGCCTTGGTGCGATGGCGCCGAGCGCCAGCGTTCAGGGCGACGGCGCGGGTCGCGCCCCCGCCTTGGTGCCCACGACGCTGACCGGAAAGGCCAAACTGCGGGCGTCGGCGTACCCCAGGCGGCGGAACTCGGCGACCAGCTCGTCGGGGTGGCGGCGATGCTGGTACTGCGGCGTGAGGTTGTCGTGCAGCATGAAGACGACCTCGCGCAGCGAACGCCGGCGTGGGCCGCGGAAGGGTTCGTAGAGCTTGAAGGCCGCGTGCAAGGGGACGCCGAAGATCCAGCACAGGCTCTGCTGCACCGAGTGCGGCAGGAGGTACGGGCGTACCAAGACATCGCGCAGCAGCCGGTAGGGGCTGAAGCTGCGCGGATACAACCAGACGAAGAGCTGGCCGCCTGGGCGCAGCAGGCGATCCAAGCTGGCGAGGGCAGCCTCGGCATCGGGAACCGCCGGCACGACGCCATCGGCATAGATCAAGTCGAAGGACTCCGGGGCGAAGGGCGGCGCGTACAGATCGAACTGCGCCACCAGCGCGTTGGGCAATTCGCGACAGCGCGCGTGGGCGAGGCGCGCGGTGCCGCTGCGGTCGCCGCCGACCACGACGGCGCCTGGCGCCGCCTTGGCCAAGTTGCTGGTGAGACGACCGCTGCCGCAACCGATGTCCAGGATGCGCTGGCCCGCCAGACCGGAGGCGGCGGCGAAACCGAAGCGATCGAGGAAGCTCTGCAACTCCTCCGCGGCGGTCTCGCCGTAGATGGTGTCCTTCTCGAAGGCGCCACGAGAATGCAAGGTCCACTGGGCCTCGAAGGCCTGGGCGGTGCGATCCGCGGCCACGTCCGGCGCGAGAAAGAAGGGCATGCCGTCGGGGCAGGGATACTCTGCCGCACATGGCTTGCAGCTCAGGCGACCGGTCGCGCCGCCGTTGGCAGTGACGGATGCGAGCGGGGCGCCGCAGCGCGGGCAGCGCAGCAGGCTCAGCAGTTCCGGGTTCATGCACCCACTCCTCGGTTCGCGTTCGGGAACCGAAGTATAGCGGATCGACGCGGCGACGCAGGCGGCCTGCAGCCCTGTGTTACGCTCTGGAGCAGCGTCCGGCCGCTCGGCGACGCGAGAGGAATCCATGACGTCTCGGGAAACAGTGCCGGCCGTACGCCCCACCGAGGCTGCACCGCTCCGCGCCGTCTATTACAGCAGCGCCATCCAGCTGGAGCCGGTGCTGTCGCTCGTGCCGGAGATGAATCGGCGCACCGAGTTCCATCTGCTCCTGGAGCTGTCGCCGGAAGCATGGTCGAGCGCCCTCTTCGACGTACCGCCGCGCCACCTGCCGGGCGGCATCGTTCCCGGCGACGCTGTCCTGCGCGATTCCGTGCCGCCCTCCATCCGGGCGTACTGGCAGCGCGCCACCAGTTTCCATCTCATCGTCCACGACTGCCGGCGCAGCGTGCACCCGCGGACGTGGTGGAGGAGCCTGCAAGCGGCGCGCTTCATCCGCGCCCTGCGGCCCGACGTGCTGCATCTGGACAATCTGTCCCTGCGTCTGGCGCCTCTCCTCTGGTCGCTGCGTCACATCCCCATGGTGCTCACGCTGCACGACCCCGAGCCGCACTCGGGTGAGGACAACTGGCGCGTGTCTCTCGGGCGCCGGCTCACCTTCCCGCAGGTGGATCGCTTCTTCTTGCTGAATCGTTCGGGGGTGGCAGGAGTCAGCCAACGCTTCGGGATCGCGCCGGGAAGGCTCGACACGGGCCACCTCGGCGTCCATGGCCTGGTCAAGGAGTGGCTCGCCGAACCGCCCGCCGAGGAGCCGCGCACCGTGCTTTTCTTCGGCCGCATGTCGCGGTACAAAGGTCTCGACGTCTTCTACCGTGCTGCCACCCTGGTAGCGGCGAAGCTGGATGCGGTCCGCTTCGTCGTCGCCGGGCGCTCCTTCCCAGGCTACGCGCTCCCCCCGGAACCGGAGCTGCCTCGCGGCGGTAGCGTCGAGGTGCTGCACCGCTACATGCACAACCGGGAGACGGCAGAGCTCTTCGCCCGCGCCACGGTCGTCGCTTGTCCCTATCTCGACGCGACGCAGAGTGGCGTGGTGCTGACCGCCTTCGCCTTTGGCAAACCCGTCGTCGCCACCCGCGTCGGCGGCCTGCCCGAGTACGTGCAGGATGGTGTCAACGGACTGCTGGTGGAGCCCGGCGATGCCGAGGCGCTGGCGGCAGCGATTCTCCGGCTGCTGCAGGAGCCGGGTTTGCGCGAGCACCTGCGCGCGGGGATCGCGGCGCAAACCGAAACCACAATTTCCTGGGCCATGGCGGCGGAGAAGATCGCCGCTTCGTATCACCGCGCGGTCGGCCGCAGGTCCTGACCCTTCCGTCACTGCTTCACGAAGGCGTACTCGTTGCACCCGTGGCTGCCGCCGCAGGTCGTCATGCGTTCCAGTGTGAAGCCGCGGGCGCGGTAGAAGGCGAGGACGGCCTCGGGCTTGGCGACCTCGAATGGGTAGCCTCCCAGCCAGTCGCGCCAGTCGTGGAGCACGGACATGCCGCGGTTCCGCCGGTACTGGCGGTAGCGCCGGGTCGGATCTTGCAAGCGCAGGAGGTCGCCGGCGAGGCCGCGCAGGACGAAATACGAAGTGCAGGTCGCGAGCACGAGCAGCCGCGCGCCACGGCTCTTGTGGTAGAGGGCCTTGATCTTCCGCCACCGCACCGAAGTACTCCCCTGGTCGTTGTAGATGGCCAGGCAGAGCGAGCCCCCGGAACGCACGAGAGCGGCGACGTTGTCCAGAGCCTGCCACAAGGCACCGGTATGGTGCAGCACACCCCAGGAGTAGACCACGTCCCAGGTGCCGAGGCCGGCGAGGTAGCCGCGGTCGAGGGCGTTGCCTGCCTCCACGGTCCAGAACTCCGCTGCCCGGGCATAACGGCGCTTGAGCTCCTGAGTGCAAGCGACGCTCAGCGGGTCGAAGTCGAAGGAGTGGAGGCGCGTGCAGCCGAGTCGGAGCGCGGCGAGGGAGGAAAGTCCGCTGCCCGAGCCGATGTCGAGGAAAGAGGCGCCGGAAAGCGACTCCCGCCCGAGCAGAGAGGCCAGGGAACGGGTGGCGATGTCGATACGGTCCTCGTCGAGGGTGCCGAGGAAGCGCAGCCAGTTCTTGCCGAACTCGAAGCGAGTTTCGGGGGCGGGCGCGGTTGCGGCACTGGCGGCGTGCATCGATCTCCCCGACTCGCGCTCAGGAGCGTGTCTGCGGGCCGTGGCGTTCGTACCAGAGATGGAACATGAGCAGCGCCCAGAGCTGCACGCTCCAGTCCCAGCGCCCGGCCTCGTGCTCTTCGACCAGATGAGTCACGAAGCGGCGGTTGAAGAGGACATGGGCGCCGTTGCTGCTGTGCAGGAGGTGTTCGCGCACCAGATCGCGCAACTCGGCGCGGAACCACTGGCCGAGGGGGACACCGAAGCCGTGCTTCTGGCGGTGCACGATCTCGCGCGGCACGAAGCCTTCGGCGACACGCTTGAAGATGTACTTGGAGACGCCATGGCGGCGCTTGAGGTTCGAAGGGATGCTGGCGGCGAACTCGAGAACCTCCTGATCCAGCAGCGGGCAGCGCACCTCCAGAGAATTCGCCATGCTCATGCGGTCCACCTTGACCAGGATGTCGCCAGGTAGATAGGTGGCCGTGTCCACCGCGAGGACGCGGCTCAAGAAGTCGGGGTAGCGCTGCGCCGCGGCATGGGCGGCGAAGACTTCGTGCTCTTGCATGGAACCGATCTGCTCCAGCGTCGCCGCGGCGAAGAGCCGGCGGCGGCCGCCGGGGTCGAAGACGTTGCTGTAACGCCCCGGCAACGGCTGGTGGGCGCGGCCCACGGCGCGCGCCATACGCCGCCACCGTGCTTGCCCGGAGAGGCGGGCGCCGAGTCCGAGGCCGCCGCTCGCCAACGCCCGCAGCGGTGCCGGCACCCGGCGGTGGAAGCGCTCGTCCCGCTCCTGGACGCGATGGCTGTCGTAGCCGGCGAAGGCCTCGTCGCCGCCATCGCCGGAGAGAACCACGGTGACGTGCCGGCGCGCCATTTGCGATACGAGGTAGGTCGGCAGCGCCGAAGGATCCCCGAAGGGTTCGTCGAACTGTTGCACCAGCTTCGCCACCAGATCAGTGGCGTCGGGCTGCAGGATCTCTTCGTGGTGTTCGGTGCCGAAGGCCTGGGCGACCACACGGGCGTAGCGCAGTTCGTCGAAGGACTCGGCGTCGAAGCCGATGGAGAATGTCTTCACCGGCGCGTCCAGGAGTTGCTGCATCAGGCCCACCACGGTGGCGGAATCGACGCCACCGGAGAGGAAGGCGCCGAGGGGCACGTCGCTCACCAGCCGGGCGCGCACGGCGTCGCGCAGTTTCTCCCGCAGCTGCTCCATGTACCAGCCCTCGTCGGTCTCCGACCGGGGATGCTCGAAGTCGAGCTGCCAGTAGGGCCGGACCTCCAGAGCGCCGCCGCGTAGGGTGAGCCAGTGCCCCGGCGGCAGCTTGCGCACTTCCCGGAAGATCGACAGCGGCTCGGGCACGTAGTGGTGGCTGAAGTAGTGGTTCAGCGCCTGCCAGTCCAGGCTCACGTCCAGGTCCGGGTGCTGGCGCAGCGCTTTGATCTCGGAAGCGAAGAGGAGGGTGCGGCCGTCGAAGCTGTAGTAGAGCGGCTTCTTGCCGACCCGGTCGCGGCCGAGGAGCAAGAGATCGCGGCGACGATCCCACAGGGCGATGGCGAACATGCCGCGCAAGCGTGAGAAGAGATCGCTGCCGTGCTCTTCGTAGAGGTGAACGAGCACTTCCGTGTCGCTGCGGGTGGTGAAACGATGTCCCCGGGTTTCCAGGTCGGCGCGCAGCTCGCGGAAGTTGTAGATCTCGCCGTTCTGCACCACCCAGACCGAGTCGTCCTCGTTGGCGATCGGCATGTGGCCGCTTTGCAGATCGATGATGGAAAGACGGCGCGAGGCCAGGCCGACGCGCTCGTCGGTGTAATAGCCTTCGTCGTCGGGGCCGCGGTGCACCAGAGCGCGGTTCATGCGCCGGAGCACTTCCGGGTCGACCCGCCCGGGAGCATGGATCCCGCAGATCCCACACATGGAAGGGGTCTCCAGCCGATCGCCGCGTGGACGCCGTCCCAGGAGGCGCGGCCGGTGTTCGTCCATTGACGCCGGCCGGTCCAGATCTTCACCCTGCACGGCGGTCGCCGCAGGTTTTTCGGGGGCGGAGCAGGCTCCCGCTGATCCTATCGGAACGCAGCCGTGAGCCGGAAGGGGGGCAGAGTTTTGCCGGCCGGATCTCGAGAGGCGCAGGAGTCTCTGCAGGCGGCGAAGTCCCCGGCAACACGGCGACTACGCATCGGAATCTTCATCGCCCTCCTACCGCCCGAGGGGATCGGCGGGGCCGAATTCCAAGCGGAAAGGCTGGCGCGGGAGCTGGCTGCCCGCGGCCACGAGGTCCACGTCTTCACCCGCGGCGGCAAGCGACGAGCCAGGAAAGAGGAGCGGGGCGGCACTCGGGCCGGTGCGGAAGCGGCGGGCCCGCAGGTGCACCGCCGGCCCGTGGTTCCCGTGCCGGGCTTGCGTCTCCTCTTCGAGGTTCTGGCTGCCGGCTGGCAAGGCGGCCGAGCGCCACTGGACGTGTTGCTCTGCTTCATGACGGTCAATAGCGGCCTGCTGGGCTACGTGGCCCACCGCTTGAACGGCGCCCCTTTCGTCATCTGGCAGCGGGTGGAATCGGAGACGCGCCTGCACCCGAAGAACTGGGAGACACGATTGTCCGCTTGGTTGCACCGACGGGCGACGGAGAACTGGGTGCAAACGCAGCGCATGGCCTCGAGCTTCGCGCGTGCCTACGAACGCGCCGGGAAGCAGGACGCCTGGCGCTGCATCGCCTCCCATCTCCGCGTGCTGGGAAATGGTGTCGATCAGCCGCCGCCACTTGCGAGGGAGGAACCACCGCCGCGGCGCTTCCTCTTCGTCGGCCGGCTGGTGCAGGACAAGAACCCCTTCGCTCTCATCGAAGCAGCGCGGTCGCTGCAGGGCGCCGAGGTGTGGATGGCAGGTGGCGGGCCGCTGGCGGCAGCGCTCCAACGCGCCGCAGCCGGCACACCCGTCCGCCTCCTCGGCGTGCAACCCCGGGAACGGATCCTCTCGCTGCTGCAGGAGTGCCGCGCCCTCGTTCTCTGCTCTCATAACGAGGGTCTCCCCAACGTCGTCCTGGAAGCCCTGGCCGCCGGCCGGCCCGTGATCGCCACGCCGGTGGGCGCCGTGCCCGAGGTCGTCGAGGACGGCGTGAACGGGCGCCTCGTCCCGGAGGGGGATGTAGGGGCTCTCCGTCGGGGCATGGAAGAGTTGCTCGACGATGCGACCTGGTCCCGGATGGCAAGCCAAACCCGGCCCTCGGTGGCCCGCTTCGGCTGGCCCCAGCTGGTGGATCGGGTCGAAGCCGCCTTGCTGGAGGTGGCGGCGCGCCGGCGTTGAGACGGGTCTTCGACAGGCGGGTCGGGGCTGGAGAAGACCAGAGGGGCGGTAAAGAGATCCCCGCGGAGGCCGGCCACGTGCTCCCCGTCCTCGCCGCTCCGGAAGCACGCCTAGGCCGAACCAATCCGCGGGGAACTTGTGGCACGCGAATCGACTGGCAGTCTAGGTGAACGAGAACGGGGTCTCTCGGGTTGCAGGGGGAAGCAACTTTTTTTGGAGCGGACCGGGAGCGCTGTCCTGAAAAAGTCTGGAGGGGTCCCAAGCACCGATCGGCCCGGGCTTTGCAGACAGGCGCCAGGATCAGCCCTCCTTACGCCTAGAATGATGCCCGCCGCTCCGCGGCTTGTGGCGCAGGGTGCGGCGGCAGGGGTGGCTTCGCCAGGGGAAGGCTCGGGGGCGATCGAACCGCCAGGGGAGTGCGCTTGGACCTGCTGGGCGTCGTGGTGATCCTGGGTCTCGTGGAGGGGCTGACCGAGTTCCTCCCGGTGTCCTCCACCGGACACCTCATCCTCGTGGGGCATTGGCTCGGCTTCCAGGGCGAGAACGCCAACACCTTCGACATCGTCATCCAGCTCGGTGCGATCCTGGCAGTGGTCTGGGAGTACCGTCGCCAGCTCCTCGGCCACGCTCTCACCATGCGGCACGAGCCGCTGTCGCGGCGTTACTACGGCAACATCCTCCTCGCTTTCCTGCCCGCGGCAGTGCTGGGGTTCCTGCTGCACGACACCTTGAAGGAGCATCTGTTCACGCCGCGGAACGTGGCGCTGGCGCTCATCGCCGGGGCGCTGTGCATCTACGCCGTCGAAGCCATGAAGCTCCGACCGCGCACGCAAGCGGTGGAACAACTCAGCGTTCGGCAAGCGCTCGCCGTGGGTCTGGCCCAGTGCGTGGCTCTCTTCCCCGGCTTCAGCCGCGCCGCGGCCACCATCCTCGGCGGCTTGCTCTGCGGCCTCGACCGCCCGACGGCGGCGCGCTTCTCCTTCCTCCTCGCCATCCCGACGATCCTCGGCGCTGCGGTGCTCGATCTGGCCCGAAGCGCCAAGACACTGGGGCGCGACGACGTTCTCTGGATCGCCGTCGGCCTCGTGGTCTCCTTCCTCGCCGCCTGGCTGGCGGTGCGCTGGTTCCTGCGCTTCGTGAGCCAGCACTCGCTGCGCCCGTTCGCCACCTACCGCCTGCTCTTGGGTGGCGTCGTCCTCTTCTTCCTGCGCCGGGCCTGAGCCGAGGCCTTGGCAGGCCCCGGAGCCTGTGGTAGCGTCGCGCCCGCTCTGCCGCGGGAGGACCAACGCATGCACGGGACAGTCCGCGCCGCCACGCTCGCCGACCGCATCGGCTCGGCCAGTGCGACTCGTGATCTCTTCTTGATCCTCGGCGCCAGCTTCGGTGTGGGTTTGCTGGCGCAGCTGGAGATCCGTCTGCCCTGGACGCCGGTGCCTATCACCCTGCAGCCCTTCGGGGTCTTCCTGGCGGGCGCCGCCTTGGGGTGCCGCCGCGGCGCGCTCGCCATGCTGGCCTATCTCGCTGAGGGCGCTGCCGGCCTGCCCTTCTTCGCCGGCGGCAGCGCTGGTTTCGCCCATCTCCTCGGTCCGACCGGCGGTTATCTCATCGGCTTCGTGCCAGCTGCCTTCGTCGTCGGCTTCTGCGCCGAGCACGGTTGGGATCGAACGCCGCTCCGCGCCTTCGTGGCGATGCTGCTCGGATCGGTGGTGCTGTTCGCTTGCGGCTTGACCCAGCTCGCCGCCTTCGTGCCCCGGGGCGAGTTGCTGCGCGCCGGCCTTTATCCCTTCATCCTCGGCGATGTGGTGAAGATGCTGGCGGCGGCGGGCCTCTTGCCGCTGCTCTGGAAGCTCCTGGATCGAACCGGCCAGCCGCGCCCTTAGCATTCGACCACTGCCTTGCCGCTCCGCTCCGCGGGCTCTATCCTTCGAAGAGCCTGCGCTCCCCGCCGCCTCGACCCCCGAGAAGAGGGCAGTCACGCATGCGCTCTGGCCCGCACGTGGCGAGCGCCCGAGGCCGCCGGCGCCTGGCGTGGCTCGTTTTCCTGCTGGCGTGGCTCGGCGCGGCGACCCTGGCGCGGGCTCAAGCCTTCACGCCGCAACCGGTACACGGCCGCGTGGTACTGCGTTTGCGACCGCCGGCGTCAGGTACCTTCTCCGAGGCGGCGAAGAGCCCGGATCTCGAGCTCCTGCACACGCGTTTCGCCGTCAGCCGTTGCGCGCCGCTCTTCGACGGCCCGGGTCGGGGGCCTGCGAAGTCGGAAGTTCGGCTCGCCTCCTTCTACGTCGTCGACTTCCCACCCGAGCAGGACCTGGAGATGGTGCGGGGCGCCTATGCGGCGCTCCCGGAAGTCGAGAGCGCCGAGCTCGACTGGATGCACCCGCTCCTGCTCGAAACCGATGACTTCGCCGGGCAATGGCATCTGGAGAGCACTTCGGGGAGGGACGCGCACGTCACTGGAGGTTGGAACCACTCGATCGGCGATACCAGTGTGGTCCTCGCCATCGCCGATTCCGGTGTGGACTGGATGCATCCCGATCTGGGCGGCAGCGGCCCCGGCGGGACCGGGGGCAACATCTGGACGAACTGGGTGGAGTTCCATGGCACCGGCGGTGTGGACGACGACGGCAACGGTAAGGTGGACGACGTGCGGGGCTGGGACTTCGTGTCCAACCTGAACAGCCCCTGGCCGGCCTGGCCCGGAGAGGACTCTTCCCAGCCCGATGCCGACCCACGGGACTTCAACGGTCACGGCACGCATGTGGCGGGGATCGCCGGAGCGCGGACGAACAACGGCGACGGTGTCGCCGGTGTGGGTTTCCGTTGCCGCATCCTGCCGCTGCGCATTGGCGGCTCGGTGCACGACCCCGCCGACCCCGACGGACTGGAACAAGGCGTGGTGTTCATGACCTATGCCGCTCAGGCCATTCGTTATGCCACGCTGGAGGGAGCCACGGCGATCAACTGCAGCTGGGGCTCGTCCTTCGATTCCTTTCTCGCCGCCGCCGTGGACGACGCGGTCGCAGCGGGTGTCATCGTCGTCGTCGCCGCCGGCAACGACAACCATGACCTTCCCAGCTACCTGGGGTCACGCGGGGATTGCCTCGACGTGGCGGCCACGACGCCGGGGGATGTCAAAGCTACGTTCTCCAACTTCGGCTCCTGGGTGGACATTGCCGCTCCCGGCGTGGACATCTTGAGCACCTACTACGATCACAACGCCGACCAGCACGGCTATCGTCTGCTGCAGGGCACTTCGATGGCGGCGCCCGTCGTCACCGGTCTCGTGGGCCTGGTGAAGGCCCGCTACCCCTTCCTCCGGGGAGCCTTGCTGCGCCAGCAGATCCTGGCGGGCGCCGATGACCTGGACGCAAGTGATCCGGAGCATGCGGGCATGCTGGGGCGCGGACGGGTGAACGCGCTCCGCACCTTCGATGATCGCTTCCTCACCATCCCCGGCGATTACCCGAGCATCGCCAAGGCGCTGGCAGCGAGCGGCGCGGGCGACACGCTCGCGGTGCGCGGCGGCGTCCCCCTTGGCCCACCGCTCTTGGTGCAGAAATCCGGTCGCACGCTGCTGGGGGGATGGGATGCGAACTTCACGAGCCGCGATCCCGGCAACCCGAGCCTGGTCGAGGTGAACGGCACCGGTCCGTGCCTGGAGTTCGGCGCCGGTGTCGACAGCACGACGGTGGTGGACTCCTTCCGTTTCTCCGGTGGCGCTGCCCGCTTCCTCTCCGACCCGAGCGGGCGCTTCGGCGGCGGCGTTCTCTGTATCGATGCCTCCCCGGTGCTCCGTCACTGCACCTTCAGCGGCAATCGGTCCGGCGACGCCGCCGAGGCCGGCGGCGGCGGCGGCGGTTTCTTCGCGCGCTCGCAAGCTCGCCTCGTCGACTGCCACTTCCTCGGCAACAGCGCCAGCCGCGGTGCGGGTCTGTACCTGCTCGACGCGATGCTGCACCTCGAGCAGTGCCGGGCGGAGAAGAATCAAGCCCCGGCAGCAGCGGGATCCCGCGGCGGCGGCGTCTACCTCGACGGCGGCACGCTGGTCGCCGACGGCCTGCAGCTCGCCGACAATGGGCTGGTGGAAGAAGGCGGCGGGATCTGCGCGCGAGCGGCGCGACTGCTGCTGCGCAATGCCCGCTGCAGCACGAACCTGGCGGTGAATGGCGGCGGCATCGCGCTCCGCGAGGGGAGCACGCTGGAGCTCGTGGCCTCGGTGTTGTGGAACAACCGGGCCAACCAGCTGGGCGGTGGTCTCTACGGGCTCGATTCCCAGGGCGAGCTGAGCAACGTCACCTTGCACGCCAACCATGGGCTCGGGGGCGCGCTCTTCGTGCAGCGGGGATCCGGCCCCTGGGGCCTGTCCAACAGCATCTGCAGCGGCCACGGGAGCACGGCGCTCTTCTTCTTCGCCACGACGGCGAGCCTCGATTACAACCTCTACTGGGCCAATCCGTCGGGTGACTTGCAAGGGGCGACGTATGGTGCCCACGATCTCGTGGCCGATCCGCTCTTCGTCGACGCGACCGCTGGTGACGTGGCGCTCGGGCTGCACTCGCCGGCTCTCGACAGCGGCGAGCCGGGGGCGGGCCTGGCGGATCCCGACGGTTCGCGCAACGATCGCGGTGCCTTCGGCGGGCCGCTGACCTCGCGCCGGACACTGCCGGCGCCCCAGCTTCTCGCCGCCCGCCACATCGGCGGCGTCACCACCGTCGCGTGGACGCCGAACACCGAAGCCGACGTGGCTTCCTATGCCGTGTATCGCGGCCCCGACTCCGACTTCGTCCCCGCGGCGCTCACCTACGTGGGAAGCGCTGCGGCGTCACAGACGAGCTTCGCCGATCCGAACGGGAGCGAGGGCGACTGGTATCGGCTGGCCGCGGTGGACGGCCGCGGCGCCTCCTCCGGTTTCCGCGCCGCGCTCCGCTCCGAGACCCAGGACTTGCTGCTCCCCGTCGGGCCCAGCCTGAGCACGCGGGAGCACCTGCCCTCGACCCCGGCAGCGCCGCCCACCCCCGTTTTCACCTTGCATCCGGGGAACCCGAACCCTTCCAATCCCTCGACGCGCCTCGCTTTCGAGCTGCCCGTGGGGGCTCGGGCCCGCCTGGAAATCCTCGACGTGCGGGGGCGACTCGTCCGTCTCCTCGTCGATGGACCGCTGCCGGCGGGACCGGGGGCAGTGGACTGGGACGGCCGCGACCGGCTGGGGCGCGAGGCGCCGAGCGGCGTCTACGTCGTGCGGTTCGCCGCGGCGACCTGGTGCACGACGCGCAAGCTCACCCTGGTTCGATAGGAAGTTCCGTGGCCTACGACGTCGTGGTGTTCGGCGCCCATCCGGACGATGCCGAGATGGCAATGGGCGGCACCATCGCCAAGTTGACGCGGGCGGGGAAGTCCCTCCTCCTCGTCAGCCTGACCCGGGGCGAGGCAGGGAGTCACGGGACGCAGGAGGAACGCGAGCGGGAAGCGGCCGATGCTGCCGCGGTCCTGGGTTGCGAGCACCGGCTACTCGACTTCCCGGACTCCCGGCTCGAGTCGAACCTGGAGGGAAGGGAACGGCTGCTGCGGCTGTTGCGGGAGCTGCGCCCGGCGCTGGTGTTCGCCCCGCACTACACCAACCGAGGTGGCCATCACGACGGCGCGGCGCACGTGGATCACCTGGTGACGGGGAACCTGGTCCGCGAGGCGGTGAAGCTGGCGCGCGTGCGCGGCGTGGAGCGTGCGCTGCCGGCCCACGACGTGCAGCGGCTGTATTACTACATGGTGCCGCGGGACATGGTCCCGTCGCTCCTCGTGGACGTGACCGCCGAGTTCGACACCCTGGTCCGCGCCATCCAGGCCTACCGCACCCAGATGGCCATCGACCGCCGGGGCACCCCGATCCTCGAGATCCTGGCGGCCTACCGGCGCTACCTGGGCATCGCCGCCGGTTGCACCTACGCCGAGTCTTTCCTGTGCGAAGAGCCCCTGCGCGCCGATGCGGAGCTGCTCTTTCGCCTCTGAAGCGAGCGGCCTCGCGTCCTCGGCCCCCGCGCGCCCGCCCTGCCGGCGCCGCCACCAGGCAAGCTGGTATACTCTCCCCGCCAAGCACCAGGTAGCCGAGGAGAACCGCGGACTGCACTCCCCATGTCGGTGAAAAGAATCCTAGGCAAGCTCTGGGCGGGCTGGAAGCGCTTCGCCCACGTCGTCGGGGTCGTCAACCGGCACGTGTTCCTGACCGTGTTCTACTTCGTCTTCGTGCACTTGGTGAACCTGGGCTTGCGGCTCTTCCGGGTCGATCTCCTCGACCGGCGGCTGGCCGCGGCGGCGACCTACTGGCGTGACAAGGACACCCGCAGCGGCGAGTACCGACACCAGTTCTGATCGAGCACCATGAACATCTTGGGAATCTCCGCCTTCTATCACGATTCCGCCGCCTGCCTCCTGCAGGACGGCCGCCTGGTGGCCGCGGCCTCGGAAGAGCGCTTCACGCGCAAGAAGCACGACCACGACTTCCCGCTCAACGCGGCGCGCTACTGCCTGCGCGAGGGTGGCATTACCGCCGCCGATCTCGATTACGTCGGCTTCTACGACAAGCCGCTGCTCAAGTTCGAACGCATCCTCTACACCTACCTCGCCACCTTCCCTCGTTCGTTCCCTTCCTTCATGAAGGCGATCCCGCTCTGGTTGCGGGAGAAGCTGTGGACGCCGGGGACGATCCGGAAGGAGCTCGACTACCGCGGTCCCGTCCTCTTCGCCGAGCACCACGAGTCGCACGCGGCCAGCGCCTTCCTGCTCTCGCCGTTCACGGAAGCGGCGCTGCTCACCGTGGATGGGGTGGGCGAGTGGGCCACGGCGACGCTCGGGGTGGGGCGGGACCGGCGGGTGGAGATCCGCAAGGAGATCCGCTTCCCCCATTCCTTGGGTCTCTTGTACAGCGCCTTCACCTACTACCTAGGTTTCAAGGTGAACAGCGCCGAGTACAAGGTGATGGGTCTCGCCCCCTACGGCCAGCCGAAGTACAGGCGGGAGATGGAGAAGCTCATCGACATCAAGGAGGATGGCAGCTTCAAACTCAACATGGACTACTTCGCCTACGACTACGGGCTGACCATGACCAACGGCAAGTTCTCCGAGCTCTTCGGGGGCGAGCCGCGGGCGCCGGAATCGAAGCTCACCCAGCGCGAGATGGACATCGCCGCCAGCATCCAGGAGATCACCGAGATCGTCATGCTGCGCATGTCGAACTGGCTGCACAAGGAGACCGGGCTGGACAAGCTGTGCATGGCCGGCGGTGTGGCGCTCAACTGCGTGGCCAACGGCCGCATCCTGCGGGAAACGCCCTTCCGGGACATCTTCGTGCAGCCGGCGGCGGGGGACGCCGGCGGCTCCCTCGGGGTGGCGGCGCTCATCTGGCACTCCATCCTGGGGAACGAGCGCGGCCCCGGCATGCAGCACGCCTATCTGGGTCCTTCGTACAGCAGCGAAGAGATCCGCAGCTATCTCGACGGCAACGGCATCCGCTACCAGGAGCTGGAGCGCGAGGCGCTGCTCGACCGCACCGCCCAGCTCATCGAGGAGCAGAACGTGGTCGGTTGGTTCCAGGGGCGGATGGAGTTCGGGCCGCGGGCGCTGGGAGGCCGCAGCATTCTGGCGGACGCCCGCAACCCGGCCAACAAGGACGTGGTCAATCTGAAGATCAAGTTCCGCGAGAGCTTCCGCCCCTTCGCCCCGACCGTGCTCGAGGACAAGGTGTCGGAGTGGTTCGAGCTGGAGCAGCCGAGCCCCTACATGCTGCTCGTGGCTCAGGTGCGCGAGGACCGGCGCACCATCCCTTCGGTGACCCACGTGGACGGGAGCGCCCGCATCCAGACGGTGAACCGCGAGCAGAATCCGCTCTTCTACGACCTCATCCGTCGCTTCGAGACGCGCACGGGCTGTCCGGTGATCATCAACACCTCATTCAATGTTCGCGGCGAGCCCATCGTTTGCACGCCCCACGACGCCTACCTCTGCTTCATGCGCACCGACATGGACCATCTGGTGCTGGATCGTTTCGTCCTGGACAAGCGGGAGATGCAGCCGCTGGCCGAGGACGTGGACTGGCGCAATCTCTTCGAGCTGGATTGAGTGCCCGAGCTCGGCGGGAGGCCCCCGCCGGCGTGGCGCGTGGCCGCGGGTGCTCCGGCATGGTAGGCTGGAAAGGTCTCGTTTCCGAGGGGGAGGCTCATGGGATTCAAGGACAACCTGCGCGAGAAGCTCAGCATCTTCCGTGAGCTCTGGCTCTTCATGCGCGTGCGCAAGAAGTTCTGGCTGGGACCGATCATGCTGGTGCTGCTGCTGCTCGGGATGCTCATCGTCTTCACCGAGGGCTCGGCGCTGGCGCCCTTCATCTACACGCTCTTCTAGCGCGCTGCACCGCGGCCTCGGCTCGGGCGGGGCGGGCCGGGAGGCCGGATGCAGGTCGTCGTCTGCGCCGAGGTGCAGTGGCGCTACGTGCGGACGCGGAAGCAGCAGCTGCTGCGCCTTTTCCCCCCGAGCTGGCGCTTGCTCTTCCTGCAGCCCTACGTGCGCGGGCGCCGCAACGATTGGTGGCCGCGCCGCGACGGGGTGCTCACCTACGTCACCGTGCCGGTGCTGAAGAACGTGCCGCAGCCGGGGCTCCGGCGCCTGCTGGCCGTGAGCGTGGTGCGCGCCGCCGTCGATGCCGTTCTCCTCCTCTGGGTGGGGTGCCTGCGTCTCTGCCTCGGTTTCGCCGGCGACGCTGTGCTTTACGTTTCCAACATCTATTACGGCGGCATCCTGCGCTTCCTGCCCCGGCGGGCCGCGGTGTACGACTGCAACGACAACCACCTGGCCTTCCCGGGCACGCCGGCCTGGGCACGCCGCTACTTCGAACGGGTGGTGCGGGAGGTGGATGCGGTGGTGGTGAGCCAGACGCTGTTGCGGGAGGAGATCGAGCCGCTGCGGCCGCAGGCGCTGCTCGAGATCGGCAACGGCGTGGACTTCGAGCTCTTCGACGCCGCCTGGCGGAAACCGGCGCCGCCGGCGCGGCTCGCCGCCTTGCCGGCACCGCGCCTCGGCTACGCCGGCGCTCTGGCGGAGTGGATCGATTTCGCTCTCTTCGCCCGCTTGGCGGCGGCGTTTCCCCAGGCGAGCCTCGTCCTGGTCGGGCCGGTGGTCGGCGCAGCGGCGCCGCTCGAACAGCTCCTCGCCGCGCATCGCAACGTCCACTGGCTCGGCTCGGTGCCGCACACCGAGCTGCCGCAGTACGTGGCGGGCATGGATGTCTGCCTCATCCCCTTCCGCTCCACGCCGCTGACCCGCGGCGTCGCGCCGAACAAGCTCTACGAGTACTTCGCTCTCGGCAAGCCCGTGGTGAGCACGGACTTTTCGCCCTGGGTGCGGGGTTTCGAACCGTTGCTCCAGGTCGCGGCGACACCGGAGGCGGTGCTGGCGGCAGTGCGCGCGTCCCTGGCGACGCTCGGGGACGTGGCGGCGCGGCGGAGCCTGGCGCGGGAGCACAGCTGGGAGCGCTCGGCGGCGGCGATGGTGCAGCTCTTGGAACGTCTCGCAGGGACCGCGAAGCAACCGCTATAATCGCCGGCGTTCCGCCTCCGTTGCCGCCGAACCCTTTCCACTTGGGGAGGAAGCGCGTGGACCGTACCGCCCGCGACCTGGTGCAACTGCTCCGTTCTCCCGACGGGAACCTGCGTCTCGCGGCGCTGCGCGTGGTCACGGCGCTGGAGCTGCGGCACAAATCGGTCTTGGAAGCCATCGCCGCCAGCCTCGAGTCGGAGACCGAGGCGGTGCGGATCCAGGCACTGCAAGGTCTCGCCCAGCTCGGTCCGGCGACCGCGGTGGATCTGGTGGCACCGATGCTCCTGGAATCGGGAGCGGTCCGGCAAGTCGCCGCCCGCGTCCTGGCTCTGGGCGGCGCGGCCGCGGTGCCGGCGCTGCGGCGCCAGTATGCCAAGGCCGATCACCACGGCAAGCGCGCCATCGCTTCCACCCTCGCAGAGATCGGCGGGACGACGGTCTTCGACTTCCTGCTGCGCCGCATGGCGGAAGAAGAGCTGGAGCTGGCGAAACATCTCACCCAGTGCCTACGTGGCCTCCTCGGCCGGCTGCCCGCGCCGGCTCGCCTCGCGGCGCTGCGGGGAGTGCACAAGTTCCTGCGCGAGCCGCGGACGAAGAAGAGCCCGCATGCCCTCGTCGGTTGCTTGATCCTCCTGGGCGGCGTCAGCGAGCCCAAAGCGGTGGAGGCAGCGCGGCGTGTTCTCTTCGAGGCGCTGGCGGCGGCGCAGCCCGAGGCGGTGCGGCGCAACGCGGCGATCTCCCTCGCCCACCTGCCCGTCCAGCCCAAGGAGTCCAAGACCCTGCTGGTGAAGCTGTTGCCCTTCCTCGGCGAGAAGGAGTGGAGCCCGGCGCCGCAGCACCTGCTGCCCTTGCTGCAGAAGCTCGAGCTGGAGCCGGGGGTCAGGCTGGCACTGCTCCCGTTGCTGCGCCAAAGCCCGCACGAGGCAGTGCGACTCCACGTGCTCGAGCGCCTGCGCGGCGTCGACAAGCCGGAGGCGGTGCGGGCCGTCGTGCCCTTCCTGAGCGCCGAGCACCCGCGCCTGCGCGAAGCCGCCGAGGCCACGCTCAAGACCATGCCGGGGGCGATCGGCATGCTCTTCGCGCTCCTCGTCGGTTCGCCGGCGGGCGAGACGGCGCAGCGCGTGCAGTGGGTGCTGCGTGCGTACCCCGATGGGGCACGGAAGAAGTACGCCGCGGTCGCCGCCGAAAAAGCCTTGGAGCTGTTCGAGAAGGGCAAGCCGGGGGCAGAGGTGTTCCTCGACTTCGCGAGCAGCGCCGAGCCGGCGGCGCTGCAGAAGCGGGTGACGGCGCGCATCGAGAGCGTCAAACGGGGCAGCTCGCGCGAGCGCTGGCAGCGCCTGGCGAGCCTGTACGAGCTCCTCGACGCCCGCAACCTCCTCGCCGGCGCGCAGCGCTACGACTATGGTCTGGCGCTGCTGCGCGCCAGCCGCAAGGACGTGCAGCAGAAGGAGCGGCACGCCGATCCGTCGCTGCAGGTTCTGACGCGCCTGGCGCGTCACGATGGTGCCGCACTCGTCCGCGCCCTGGCGGCGGAGAAGGGGCTCGGGGCCGAGGACTACTACTACCTCGGCTTCCATTGGAGCGAGGGTCCGGAAGAGCTGCGTGGCCACGGGGCGGCGTTGCTCGAACATCTGGCGAGCCGCTACCCGCGGCACAAGCTGCGCCGCGCCGCGCAGCACAAGCTCGACCTCCTCGGTCGGGGCGGCGGCGCGGCATGACCATGGCGCTGCGCCCGCTGCCGCCGGGCCTCCGGCCGGACGAGGTGGAGAAGCTCCGCTGGGAAGCCTTCGGTCACCGGCAAAAGAGCAGCATTCTTTCGCCCGACGATTTGGTGCGCTTCACCGCGGCGCGAGGCTTCGTGCTGCGTCTCCCCGAAGCGGGACTGCACTACCCGAGCATCTTGGAAGCCGCCGTCGGCCGGCCGCTCCTCGAGCATGGTTTCGACGAACGCGGCCGCAAGGCGGATGGGTGGGTGCGGGAGAGCGTCGCGTCCGGCCGCCTTCTGCATGCGGCAGTGCTGGCGCAGCGGGCGACGTTGGTGGACCGTGGGTTCGTCGCCGATTTCTTCGCTCTCTCGGGCCACCAGGGCGACCTGGAGGATCACGTGCGGGCGCAACGGCGCGGCCAGTTGAGCGCCGAGGCGGCGGCGCTCTGCGCCTGGCTCGTCCGCGAAGGGCGTCCCCTGGCGCAGTCCGAGCTGGCGTCGCTGCTGCAGATGCGTGGCGCTCTCGGGGCGCGGCGGCTGCGCCAGCGCCTCGACGAAGCCGTGCAGCGTCTGCTCGTGGTCCCGGTGGCATGGCGCGCCCAAGATGAGAGCGGGAAGGGGATGGAACCCGTCTGCGACCTGTTCCCCCGGGCCTTCGCCGACTGCGTGGAGAAAGGACGCGCGACCTCTCCCGAAGCGGCACGGCAGCGTCTCGCTTGCCGCTACCTGCGCAACGTCCTCGTCGAGGCGAGCCACGAGATGTCCCGCGTCCTCGGCTGGGCCGACGCCGACACGCTGGTGGCGCTCCGCGCCCTGGAGGTCTCGGGCGAGGTGGGCGCGCACCCTTCCTCCCGACGACAGCGCTGGATCTTCCAGGCCACGGCGACGGATCTGCTCGCCGAGGCGTGAAGGCGGCCACCATGACTCCAGTCCGCCTGGCAGGAGCGACCTACTTCCTGCTGCTCATTTCCGTGTGTCCTCTCGGGGCCGAAGCGGTCGGAGTTGGAGATCTCCGGCCTCGAGATCGAGTGCTCGTGACCAGGCGTGGATCTTCGCAGAAGGTCGAAGGCCACGTCGTTCGTGTGACCCTGGATACGCTCTACATCGTCCCCACCGAATCGAGCCACGATAGCGAGTGGCCGACCCAGGACATTCGAGAGCTGCAGAAGTGGAGTGGCCGAGGCTCTTCCTGGGCCGAAGGGCTGCTCTATGGTGCGATCGGTGCCGGAGTGACCGGGGTCGTCTGGGGACTGGCCACGGGCGAGACCGAAGACACGGCGGGCAACTCAGAGTTCGATTGCGAGTCTCG
>Ga0075418_10001006_pt1 | contig 31143 bp, 27 predicted proteins | sample SoiMetdeltSBSDD2_FD_81776 | JGI IMG/M metagenome (GOLD analysis project Ga0075418, IMG submission 81776) | Bulk soil microbial communities from a Populus tree surrounding site in Tennessee, USA - Soil MetaG P. deltoides SBSDD2 | ecosystem: Environmental > Terrestrial > Soil > Tree plantation... | reverse complement strand
GGCTGCCAGTGGCCGTCATAAGAGCCAGGCCTGACGCCGCCGACGCGACGAACGGCGCCGCGATCCCGGCACCGCCCGGCGCGCCTCCGTTCGACGACCAGCCGACGAACCGGCTGCCGGCCGTCACCGCCGACCGGACCGGGTCAGGCGCGTGGCTGGACAGCATGCGGCCGGCCCACTCGCTGCGCGCCCGACTGATCCTGGCGTTCGCCGCGATCATCTTCCTGACGCTGCTGCTCGTCGGCATCGGCTTCGTCTTCATCATCCGGCAGTACCAGGACCAGCGCGAGCTCTTGCGGATCGGGACGCTGATCGGACCGATCATGGCGCAGGCGCGCCAGCTCGACCAGCAGGGGCGGACGCTCGAAGAGGCCCGTGACTTCCTGGATCGCCAGGCGGATGAGCTTGACGTGCGCCTGGTGCTTGTGCGCGGTCCAGGCAATATCGTCTACGACAGCGGCGACGCGCTCGTGACGCACCGCATCGACGTCCAGGCCGCCGAGCCGCTCGGGCCGCTCCAGCGCTGGCGCCTGGTGGTCGCGCCCGGGGTCGAAGACCCGCGCCTGCGCTTCATCTACCTCCAACCCGGTGGGGGGCAGGCCGGTGGCGACCGCCCGCCGCCCCGGCCGGGCAACGTCACCCTGGCGGTCGTGCATGAGTCGCCGACGCTCGCCAGCGTCATCCGCGAGATGGCGCCGCGTCTGACGCTGGCGGCGCTGGTGTCGCTCTCGGCCTCGATCGTCGTCGCCTGGCTGCTGGCGGCCTCGATCGCGCGACCATTGGCCCGGATGACGCACGCCGCCGAGGACATGGCGCTTGGCCGCTACGACCACGAGATCGAGGCGAAGGGCGACGACGAGGTCGGGCGGCTCTCCGCGGCCTTCAACATGATGATGCGCGAGGTCGCCCGGTCCCATCGGACCCTGCGGGACTTCGTGGCGAACGTCTCACACGACCTGCGCACGCCGCTGACCTCGATCCAGGGGTTCTCCCAGGCGATGGTCGACGGCGCGCTCCGCACGCCGGAGGACTACGCCGAGGCCGGGCGAGTGATCAACGAAGAGGCCGAGCGGATGCGCCGCCTCGTCGAGGACCTCCTGGAGCTGAGCAAGATCGAGTCTGGGCAGGTCCGGCTCGACCTGGAGCCGTGCGAGCTGGAGATCCTGGCCCACCAGGCCGCTGAGCGCGCCGAGCGTCGGGCCGAGGAGCGCGGCGTCGACCTGGCGCTCACCATCGACGAGGCGCCGCTCGTCCGCGCAGACGGTCGGTGGGTCGAGCGGGCGGTGGACAACCTGCTCGACAACGCGCTGAAGCACACCCCGGCCGGCGGCACGATGACGATCGCCACCGGAACGATGACGGTCCCGCCCGGTGCCCGCGTGATGTCGCCGGTCGGACGCCGGACCGGAGGTTTCGGATACATTGCCGTGCACAACACCGGCTCGTTCATCCCGCCCGGCGATCAGCCCCGGGTGTTCGAGCGCTTCTATCAGCTTGACAAGGCGCGCTCCACCTCTGGTGGCGGCAGCGGGCTTGGGCTGGCCATCGCGCAGGAGATCATTCAGGCGCACGGCGGCTGGATTCACGTCCAGAGCTCGCGTGCCGGTGGGACCGAGTTCGCCATCCTGCTCCCGCTGCTTGACCGACTATCGGGACGTGGAGTAGGATCGCTCCGATCTGAGCGCGAAAATGAGTCGTAATTGGAGATATCGCGCGGACGAATGACCGGAGCGTGACGCCCCGCCACTCGTTTCATCTACGTGGAGCCCCGCGGCCCACGGCGCCCGGCCTCCGGGCCGGATACACCGCGAGTCCTGGAGTAGCTCATTCGCACCTTCACCAGCTTCCGTGCGTGGGACCTCCTCGCCCTGCTTCTCGGGCTGGTCGTCGCACTCGCTCAACCTGGCGCGCTCCCTGGCGCTTTCGCAGCCGACAAGGACACGGGCACCGTCAGCGGGTTCGTCGTCGTGGAGGCGGGCGGCGGCAACCCGAAGCCGGTCGCGAACGCCGAGGTCCGTCTGACGTTTGGCTCCAAGACCGACGTCCGGAAGACCGGGTCTGACGGGAAGTACGCGTTCGTCGATCTGCTGCCCGGCAAGTACACCGTCAAGGTGATCGCGCCGGACGACATGAAGACGAAAGGCGACGGCGCGACGACGGTGACGATCGCCGGTGGGGACGCCGAGCGCGCCGACTTCGTGTTGATCTCGACCGCGAAGCCCACGCCGACCCGCACGCCCACGCCGAAGGCCGCCCCGTCCGCGACGCCCTCGCCGAAGCCGGTCGTCAGCCAGAGCAACGCCGCGCCCGGCGCCTCGGCGCTGATGCCGGCCCTGGTGGTCCCGTACGCCTCGCCGTCACCCATCACGGCACAGGCGCGGCCGACCGCGCCGAGTGGCGGTCCGGCCTCCCTCGCGTCGTCGATCGGCGTCTCGCTGTCGCCGGTGCCGTCCACCGCCGGGACGCCCGGGCCGCTCTTTGCGTCCGGGTCTCCAACGCCGCCGGTCGGCACGCCCGGCACCAGAACCGCGTCTCCTGGCGACGACGTCCTGGCAAGCGGCCCGCCGCGCCGCCTGATCACCAGCTTCGCGGCGCTGCGCGAGACGGGCAGCGGCGGGGCGGCGGCGCAGCTCAAGAGCTGGGCAACGGAGACGTCGCTGGTGCTCGGCGTGCCGTTCCGGACCCAGATCGACGGGACCTCATTCTCGCTCGTCAACTGCGGGCCGGCCTCGCTGGCGATGGTCCTGATCGCGTTCGGCCTGGACGTCGATCCGCCGTCCGTGCGCGACTACCTGAACTTCCTGGTCGGCAACTACGACACCGAGACCGGCACCAGCCTGTACGTGCTGGCACGGATCGCCCGTGAGGCGGGGCTGAGCACGTTCGGGACGTCGTCCGGGCTCCAGGGCTGGACCATCGACGCCGTCCGCGAGCAGGTCCGGGCCGGCCACCCCGTCATCACGCTGACGAAGTATCGGTTCCTGCCCGGCCACTTCGGCTCGGTGACCGATTTCGACCATTACATCGTCATCACCGGGCTGGCCGGCGAGGATTTCGTCTACAACGACGCCGCTTACTCCACCGAGTACGGCTACAACCTGCTGATCAGCCCGGCCCAGCTCCAGCGCGCCTGGGCGGCCAGCTCGGTGCCACGCCACGCCGTGGCGATCGGCTTCGGCGACAGCCTCAGGCCGCTCCCGATCGTGCCGCGCCGCTTGACCGCCGAGAGTCTGGTCGCCGGCGAGATCGCGGAGGAGGACGTTCAGGCCGTCGTCGAGCCGCCGGTGCGGGTGAACCGTGGCCCGGCTGCCGAGCGACTGCGCGAGCAGACGCTCGATCTTCTGGGCGCCAGGACGGTCCTGGTGAACGGCGAGCCGCTCGGTCCAACGGCGCTGGTCGCGCCGCGCACCCGGATCGACCCTGCTGACGACGTGGTGCTCGAGCAGCCGGTCGGATCGGCGCTGACGACCTCGTACGAGCGCCCGCTCGACGGCGTCAACGCGGTCGATTCGCCGCCGAACGCCGAGGCGGTCGCGGACGCACGCGATCCGCTGCTGGGCGCCGGCGCGAGCCCGGCCGATGCCCGCCTGGTGCCGACCGATCCCGCCCAGGATCCCGGCCTCCTGACGCGCATTCCGCCCGTTGGGCTGGCGCTGATCAGCGTCGGGTTGCTGCTGATGCTGGGCGGCGGCTTCGCGGGATGGCGTCGCGGGCAGCTCCTGGCGGCGACGATTCCCTCTCTGGTCGCGGTCGCCCGGCCCTCCCTGGATTCCCTGATCCGCCGCCTGCCCCGACGCCGCTGACGGTTCCCCTCTCCGCGCCGGAGAGGGGGCTGGGGGGTGAGGTTCTAGATCGGGTCACGGGCCGTGCGGTTCGCGCCGGGCGGGGGCGGCATCCCTGACCGATCGACTTCCATCGCCATCTCGATGCTGCGCATGACGATCGCGCGTAGGAGCGGATGGGTCCGCAACGACCCGGTGTCGCCGATCGCGAACGCCGCCGCCACCGCCTGGCGGGCGGAACGCTCCCGATCGCTCTGCCAGAAGATGTAGGCCGTCTCTTCGAGTCTACGGCGGAACGCACGCCGCATGACCGGGGTGAACAGCGTGTCGATGGCCGTGCCGACGATCCGCTCCTGGCGGGCCTCGCGCGGCTCGCTGGTCAGCAGCAGCCTGCTCTCTTCGGTCTGGCGATACTCCCGCGCGTACTGCTGGACCTCGCCGTAGCTGAAGGCCCAGCTCGAAAGCTCCGGCTCGCTCTCCAGCAGACGCGCCGACTCGTCGAGCAGGTGCGGCATCAAGAACGACTGACCCCGGCTGATGTGCCGATGGATCAGCGCTTCGGTCGGTGGCGGCGGCAGCTCGCCGAGCAGACCTCGCCGAATGACGAAGTCACGCGGGACCGGGAACTGGCTCTCGGCGTTCAGCGCCAGCGCCTCGGACAGGAGCGCCAAACCGTACTCGACCGGCGCCGCGATCGAACGAAGCTCGGTCCGCTCGTTCCAGTCATCGAGGCGGCGCTCGAAGCGGCGACGCGTCGTCTCCTCGGTCAGGACGTCTTTCACGCCGACGACGTCGTTGATGGCCAGGTTGAACATCATCATGCCACCGTGCGGACGCTCGAGCAGGAGCCAGAGCAGCCGGGAGCCGACGCCGTCCGTCGGCGAGACGAACGCCTGGATCGGTCGTAGCGCTTCTGTCGGCGCCACGGGTGTCGCGATCGGCTCGGCGACCGGCACCGTCACCTCGATACCAACGCTGCGGAGCCGGTGCAGTGCGCGCCGCGCCGCCTTGCGCTGCTCGCGGTCGGGCGCGGCGGTGGCGACGGCGGTGAGTACCCGCCCGGCCGCCTCCTCGCGGCTCCCTCCGAGAACTTCGATCAGGGCAAGCGGACCGCCAGGCGTCTCGGTCGCGATCTCGCCGAACCGCGCCGCGGCGTCCGCCTCCGGCGGAATCGCCAGCAGCTCCGGCAAGCGAGCCTGGGCCTCCGGGGTGACGGTGACGGCTGAAGAGTGCCCGCCGGCACGCTGGCCGGGGCTCCTGGCGGCGGTCGGGCGCCCTCGGTCCCTGACTGGTCTGGGCATCGCGTCAATCCTCGTCCTACGACCTACTCAGACAGGATGAACAGGATTACCCGGGTGAGCAAGAAAAATCCTGTCAATCCTGTCAATCCTGTCTGGAAACCTAGATGCTGTCGCGGGCGAGCGCCGCGACGCCCAACACCTCGGACCGCCCTTCGAGGGCGGCAGGCAGCAGGCGCACCCGCTCAGATGGCAGACGGAACGCACGCTGCTTCGCCAGGGCGAACGCCGGCTCCAGGAGCTGCCGCCCGATCCTGGTGACGCCCCCGCCGACGACGATCGCCTCGGGGTTGAAGATGTTGATGTAGTTGGCGAGCCCGACGCCAAGCGCGTGGGCCGCGTTGGCCAGGATCTCCTGGGCAAGCGGGTCGCCAGCATCGGCCGCCCTGTCGACCTGCGCCGCCGTCAGCTCGCCGGCCCCATCGGCCAATCGCGCCAGCAAAGGCGAACGCTCCGCTTCAAGGGCATCGTGCGCCATCCGTGCGATAGCGGTCCCCGAAGCCAGCACCTCCAGGCAGCCGATCATCCCACAATTGTGGGGCGGCCCGTGCAGGTCGATCGTCATGTGGCCCAGCTCGCCGGCGGCGCCGTCCGCGCCTCGGTACAGCTGCCCGTTCAGGATCAGCCCGGCCCCGATGCCGGTGCTGACCGTCAGGTAGATCAGGTGCCGCAAGCCGACACCGGAACCGTACCGCCACTCGCCGTACGCGGCGGCGTTGGCGTCGTTCTCCAGGAAGACCGGGCGGTTCAACTGCTCGCGCAGGAGTTTGCTGAGCGGGACCGCGTCCCAGCCGGGCAGGTTCGGCGGCTGGTGGAGGACACCCGCGTCGAAGTCGACCGTCCCGGGCGCCGTCACGCCGACTGCCAGGATCGCCTCCAGTGAGATGCCGCTCACCGCCACGGCCGACCGCGCAGACTCCACCAGGCGGTCGACCACGACGTGCTGCCCGCGATCGGCGTCGGTCGGGCGAACGTCCTCGCCGAGGATCGTGCCGTCGATCGAGGACACGACCGACCGGATCTTGGTCCCGCCGAGGTCGACGCCGACGACCGGGGCATCGTGTGATGCCCGGCTCCCAGGCATGATCTCGCTCATGCCACGACCCCCTCCGCCCTGAGGATCTCGATGCCGTCCTCGCCGGCGACGATCGCCTGCTTCGCCAGCCCGACGAACAGGCCGTGCTCGACCACGCCGAGCAGGCCCTTGAGCGCCCCGGCGAGCTTCGCGGGGTCTGCTATCGGCCCGAAGCGGCAGTCGAGGATATGCAGTCCGTCGTCGGTGACCAGCGGGCTGCCGTCGACGTGGCGGAGCGACGGCTGGCCGCCGAGCGCTCGGATCCGGTCGGCGGTCTGGCGCCAGCCGAACGGTACCACCACGACCGGCACGGCCCAGCGCTCGCCGAGCCTGGAGACCAGCTTCGAGCGGTCCGCGATGATGCAGAGGCGATCGGCAGCGGCGGCGACGAGCTTCTCGCGGAGGAGCGCCCCGCCGCCGCCCTTGATCAGGTCCAGGCCTCTAGGCTGGATCTCGTCGGCGCCGTCGACGGTCAGGTCGATCCCCGGCACGTCGTGCAGCTCGGCCACCCGGAGCCCACGGGCATGGGCCATGCTCGCGACGCGCTCCGAGGTCGGCACCGCCGTGATCCGCAGGCCGCCGGCCACCCGCTCGGCAAGCGCCTCCAGGAACAGCTCGGACGTCGTGCCGCTGCCGAGACCGACGATCATGCCATCCTCGACCAGCGTGACGGCCTCGCGGGCGGCGGCCCGCTTCAGTGACTCGGCCTCGTCGGTCATCGCCGACCCTCCGCGAACAGCCCGACGACGACGTTCAGCGAGTCCACGAAGATCCGATCGGTGGCGAACCCGCCGAGCTCCTCCTGGAGCAGCTCGACCTCGTCCTGGTTCGGCAGGTGGGAGCGCCCCTCGACGTTCGCGCCGTCGTGCTTGACCGTCCGGGCCTCATCGCCGGCCCCGGTGCGCTCCACGAGGTAGCGCGCGTGCCGGTCGCCCTCCGTCGCCTCGATCGTCACCGAGCGCAGGCCGGGCGTCGGCCTGACATCTGGGGCCGGCGGGCGGTCGTTGCGGACGATCCTGACGTCGACCGGCCGGACGCCGTCCACCAGCCAGAAGCGCCAGGTGCCCGGTATCTCTTCGAGCGCAGCGTGTGGCTCCCAGCCGAGGCGACTGGCGAACCAGCCGACGAACAGCAGCGCCTGGACGCTCTCGTAGGCGTCGGCCGAGCGGCTGTACTCGACGACGACCCGTTCGATCGAATGGAGCATCTCCTGGTCGGCCGGGGCGTCGAACAGCTCGGCGGTGAGGACGCGCCACGGGTTGAGCCTGGCCCAGCTCAGGTCGCCAAAGGCGATCGACTCGTGCGTGATCTCGATCGCGCCGGCCAGCGCCGCCAGCGAGCCTCGCGGCTCACGGAAGCGGGCCATGTCGAGCAGGACACGGTCGCTGACCTCGGCGACGAGGTTATAGAGGTCGCCGTCGAACGCCACGGTGCCCGGCCACCAGGTCTGCACCGGGAGGCCCGGCAGCACGACCGTCGAGGCGGCGCTCATCGCCTGGTGAACCGCCCGTGACGGTGTCACGATCCGAATCTCTTCCCAGTAACGGGCGGCCTCCTCATTGCCGGGGCGACGGTAGTGGCTGTTGAGGAGGGCGGTCGGCTCGGGGGCGGCGTCGTCGAACACGACCAGGATCGCGCGGCACGGGTGGACCAGCGTCACCCGATCGATTACCTGCACCAGGTCGTCGGCAGACTGGCCGGGCAGCACCGGCACGATCAACGTCAGGCTCGCCGCGCGCACCAGCGCCCCTCCGACCTCGCCGGCCTCCGCCTGGCGCCAGAGCTCGTGCAGGCCGGCCTCGATCGCCCGGCCATGGGCGGCGGTTTGCAGGCTGGCCAGGCTGACGCCGCTCGACTCCGCGCTCACGCTCATCGCCGAACTCCCCCGCTGACACCACGGCGGACGCGCCACGCGGGCGCCCGGTCACGATTGGTCGATACTCCGGACGATACCCGATCCGGCGACCGGCTCGAAACGTCCGGTGAATTCTGGCATCCTGAGACCCTCACCCCCCAACCCCCTCTCCCTACCGTGGGAGAGGGGGGAGCCAACCCGCGCGTCCGTGGTGCTCCCCTCTCCCTTGCGAGGGAGAGGGGCTGGGGGTGAGGGCCGAATCGGAGCCACATGTGGAGGCAGCGTGAAGATCGCGAAGATCGAGTCGTTCATCTGTGATGCTGGCTGGCGGCCGTGGGTGTTCGTCAAGGTCGAGACCGACGATGGTCTGGTAGGCTGGGGCGAGTGCAGCGACGGCCGGATGCCGCGCTCGGTGGCGGCGGCGGTGGACGACTTCGCCCCGTCGCTGATCGGGCAGGACCCGCGCCAGGTCGAGAAGCTGTACTGGACGATGTACAGGATCGCCCGGCAGCACCTCGGCGGCTCGGCGAGCCGCGCGATGGCCGGCATCGAGCTGGCGTGCTGGGACATCAAGGCACGGGCACTCGGCGTCTCGGTCTGCGAGCTGAAGGGCGGCCCGATGCGGGACAGGATCCGCCTCTACTGGTCGCACTGCGGCACGACGCGGGCACGGAGCGCAAAGGCGCTCGGGCTCCCTGAGCTCCGCTCCTACGACGACATTACGGCGCTGGGCAAGGAGGTCGTAGCGAAGGGGTTCACGGCGCTCAAGACGAACATCGTGATCCCGGGCGATCCGGCCGACGTCTACACGCCCGGGTTCACGATCGACGGCGCCGGCACGGACGGGGTCGTCACGGCCCAGACCCTCAATCAGGTCGAGAAGCTGATCGGGACGTTCCGGGAGGCGGTCGGGCCGGATGTCGGCATCGCGCTGGACCTGAACTACAACTTCCGGACGGACGGGGCGCAGCGAATCGCGAAGCTTCTCGAGCAGTTCACCATGCAGTGGGTCGAGTTCGACAACTGGGACCCGGTCGCGCTCCGGCAGCTGAAGGACTCGACGACGACGCCGATCGCCTCCTGCGAGAGCCTGGTGACGACGAAGCAGTACCGCCCGTTCCTCGAACTCCACGCGATGGACGTCTGCATCATCGACCTGCCGTGGAACGGCTGGATCCAGGGCAAGCGCGTCGCGGACATGGCCGAGGCGTACGAGATCAACATCGCCCCGCACAACTACTACAGCCACCTGGCGGACACGATCTCGGCGCAGTTCTGCGGGACGCTGCCGAACGTGCGGATCATGGAGATCGACATCGACGACGTGGCCTGGAAGGCGGAGCTGATGACGGTGCCGCCGACGATCAAGGACGGCTACATCGAGGTCCCGTCCGGCCCCGGCTGGGGCACGGCGATAAACGAAGAGGTGCTGCGGGCGCACCCCTGGCCGGCGGCGAAGTAGCCTGACGAGGAGTCAGGAGGGGTGCGTGCTGTGCATGTAACCCCCCTGGCCAAAACCGCCAAAACGCCAAAACCCCCGTGGTGGGACAGTCGAGATCGTCTACACCAGCCGGACCGGACCTGGATACTGGGCGAGCTGCGCGTCGGCGGTGAGGAGGATGATGCCCTCGCTGATCGCCTGGGCTAGCAGCAGGCGGTCGAACGGGTCCTTGTGGAGCAGAGGCAGGGCGTCGATGTTGACCGCCTGCCGGCTCGTGACGGGGAGTTCGGTATAGCCGTTGTCAAGCAGTCCCCGAAGCAACAGCCGAGGATCGACCTGGAAGCTCTCTCGCCTCAGGACGCTCTTGATGGCGACTTCCCAGATGCTGAGCGCGCTGAACAGCAGTTCGTTACGCGGATCGTTCACCAGGGCTCGTGCTGCTTCGGAAAGACGCTCCGGGAACATCGCAGCCCAGATGAGAAGATGGGTGTCCAGCAGCAGCTTCACGGCTCGCCCTCGAACAAGGCCACGATCTCGTCCTCACACATGCGGTCGAAATCGTCGGGAACAACCCAGTTGTCGATGCCAACCAGGAAGCCTAACCGTCGCGGGGCCTCGGGGGCATCCAGGGGGACGACCTTTACGAGCGGCTTGCCGGCCCTGGCGATCACGAACGGCTCACCCTTCGCGGCTTGATCGACCAGCTTCGAGAGGTGAGTCTTGGCTTCATGGATGTTGACGGTGCGCATGGCTTTCCTCGTCGGACTAAGTCTTATAACCTAAGTCTACTCCTTCATTATGCTCGCTGTCAGGCGAGCGGCGCAGCAGCGCCGGCTGGCTGGCGGGCCGTGGAGCGGCCGGTCAGTCGGCGAGCGGGACCTGGTGCTCCAGCAGGATCTCGCGGCGCTCACGTGCCGAGGCCATGATCGCGAGCGAAACCTCGAGCGTGGCTTTCGCCCAGCGGCCGTCGTGGAGTGGGCGCACCCCGAGCGCCACCGCATCGTACAGCTCCTGGACCAGCAGGTCGCGGCCGTCGATGTCCGGCGGCAATGGCAGCTCGCGCCGACCGCGCTCGTCGTACACGAGCAGGCCGTCCGGCGACTGCCGGATGTCCCCGCGCTCGCAGCTGACGAGGGTCAGCCCGAAGTGCGCCTGGTGCCGAGTTGGCGGTGCAGTCCCGGCCGAAGATTCGCCACGATCCGGCCGAGCCTCCAGGGCGGGCATCGATGCTAACGAGGCGCCCGCGAACCCGCGCGCACGCTTCAGCGCCATTTCGTCGGCGGCCGGGCCGGCCTCGCGCACCGCCCGACGGGACTGCCCCGACCTGACTGACTGGACCAGCTCCCCCGCTTCGTCGATGCCGGTCAGCTCGGTCGTCTGAAAGCCGTCGTACCCGCTGTAGACGGCGGTCGCCGCCGCGCCGTCCGCGAATTCGAGGTGGGCGGCGTAGCTGCCGATGCCCGGCCGGCCGCGGTCCCAGGCCCCGGTCGTCGCCCGCACGCTCCGCACGAGACCGCCGCCCATCAGGCGGATGATGTCGAGCTGGTGCGCTCCCTGACGGTACACGACGCCGCCGCCGACCGATTCGTTCAGCTCGTCCGGGCGACGCGGACGATACAGCCAGTCTGTGAAGCACCAGGAGCTGATCATCCGCATCCGCCCGAGCTCGCCGCCCCGGACGAGTGCGCGCATGGCGAGGACCGGCGGCTCGAAGCTCTGGGAGTGGCCGACCACCAGCTGGACGCCGTGACGCTCGACGGCGGCGATCAGCCGATCGGCCTCGGCGAGCGAGACGGCGAGCGGCTTCTCGACGATCAGATGCTTGCCGTGATGGGCGGCGAGGATCGCCTGCTCGGCATGGAGCGTAGTCGGCGTGGCGATGTAGACGGCGTCGACGGTCGGGTTGGCGCACAGCTCCTCGATCTGCCCGTATGCGCCGGGGATGCCGAAGCGCGCGCGGAACCGCTCCAGGGCGATCGGATCGGTGTCGGCGGCGGCCACGATCGACAGGCGCGGATGGCGCAGGATCGCCGGGACCGTGCTCACGGCGGCGAAGCCGAGGCCGACGATGCCGAACCGCAGGAATGGGCCGCCCGCCACTCAGCTCACGCCGATCGGGCTCTTGGTCACGAAGCTTCTGCCGCCGCTGAAGCTGTCCTGAATGAAGCCGCCGCCCGAGAAGTGGGCCTTCTGTTCGCGGCGGATCTCGATCATCGGGGTGTTCCTGGCCGGGTCGCGGATCACCGCCAGCGGATCCTCGCCTCGTTCGACCTTCTGCATCTCCGCTTCGAGCACGCTCCGATACAGGATGATCCCCTTGTCCGACGTGCCAAGGCGCTCGGTCGTCCGATCCGAGATGGCGCCCTGGGTGACCCAGACCATCATGTCCTGGTTGAACACGGTGTCGACGATCAGGCGACCATCCTCGTACGTGTAGGGGCACTCGTAGATCGGGATCTCCTGCTGGGGCGGCTCGCCCGGCTGGCGGAGCTTCGTGAAATACCAGTAGTGGAGCGTGTTCGTGTCGTCGATCGGCACGCGGATCTGGAACTGAGGCTCGCCGCTCGCTCCGACGGCCAGGATGTTCGGGAACAGGACCGGGTGGCCGATCCGCCAGTCGTCGGCGTCCTCCGTCTGCCCTTCGAGCAGCCGGCGCTTCACGATCCCCCACTCGAAGATGTCGAACGCGATCTTCAGGTGGTGTCGCTCCTCGGCCAGCGGCGGCAACCCCTTCCGCTTCTGGACGTAGTTCATGTAGCGGGTGTGCAGGTGCTCAAGGTGGGTCGGGTCGAACGAGTTCTCCATGATCTGGAGCCAGTTGACCGGCAGCCGTGTGATGCCGATCTCCCGCGTCAGGTCATCGCGGACGAACAGGTCGAAGCGCGGCAGGAGAGGGACCGGCGCCGGCCCGAGGTAGGCCCAGATCAGTCCGCCCATCTCGTGCACCGGATAGGCCGGGATCTGGATCCGGTCCTTGAAGCTGCTGCTCTCCGGCTCGGCCGGCATCTCGATGCACCGACCGATCTTGCTGAACTTCCAGCCATGGTACGGACAGCGCAGGCCACCCTCCTCCGGGATGCCGTACGCGAGCGACGCGCCGCGGTGCGGACAGCGTTGCGCCACCAGCCCGAGCTCGCCCTGCTCGGTCCGGTAGAGCGCCAGATGCTCGCCGAGGAGCGTCACGGGCAACACTGGATCGGAGTCGAGCTCGATCACCGTCGCCACCGGGTGCCAGTAGCGGCGGAGGAGCGCGCCCATTGGCGTCCCCGGACCGACCCTGGTCAGACGCTCATTCGCCTCGTTACTCAGCATCGGTCCCTCCGTTCGTTCGCGCGTGCCGAGCACGCGGCCGGCGGCGTTCAATTTTCTGCCTCAGGAGTGTGCGCTCGCCCGAGCGCGGGCTGCGACGGATCGAGGCGGCGCCACAGCTTCGATGCCGGCTCGGCGGTCCAGGGGCGCTGTGCGAGCTGACGGAGCCGGTGCAGGCTGACCGGATGGACCGCTCTCCAGCGTCGCTGGGCCGGCCCCAGGTCCACGCGCCGCGAACGCAGCTTTGCGCCCTCCAGCCTGACGCGACCATCTCGCTCGCCGTAGACCCACTCCGCAAGCGCCGGATCGGACGGCGACCGCTCCCAGACCCAGCCGTCGTCGGCGTACGGCACGAAGCGCTCATAGAGGTGCGAAACCACGGTCGCCCGGTCGTCGAGTGTGTTCATCTGCCAGGGGAGGTCGAGGTCGGCGAGGTCGACGAAGATCGTCCGCTCCTCGATGGCTGGCAAGCCCACGGGCAGCCCTTCAGTCCGGCCCGTGAACATCGCGCCAGGCCGGTTCTCGTCGATCGCGCAGCGGTGAGGCTGCACTTCGACGGCGGCTCCGCACTGGCTGCAGCTCATCGCGACCTCCGCTGAAGGTCGAAGCACCTCTCGACACTGGACCATGGTAGCATCCCCCGGAACCGCTGGCCGAGCCGCCGCCCGGACTGGCCCGCGCCGACCGCGTGCAGCGGTCAGGTCATCTGGAGGCCGATGCCGAACGTCGAGGCATAGCCCTGGCCAGACGGTGTGATGGGAAGGGTCAGCTGGGCGCCGCCGCTCGCGTAGATGCCGTCCGTGCTGTTACGGGTATCTCTCGCCGACTTCTGCGAGTACGGCGCCGTCGCGTGGACCTGATCGGTCAACGCGTCGTCGAAGTAGAACTGCGACGTCAGCGAGTAGCCCGAAGCCGACGATGGATCGGTCCGGACCTTGAAATGGATGTGGACCGTCCGGCCCGTGTACCAGCCAGGGTAGACCGTCTGGAACGAAACCCGGCCGTTGGCGTCCGTCATCTGGCCGCCGCGCAGGAAGCGCAGGGTGTTGGCCGGCTCCTGGCGCTCACCGCCGGGCGGTCCGCCGCCGGGGCCACTAGGCTTCGGGCCACCACCGGGCGGTGGACCGGGCGGCTTCGGTTTCGCCGACGGCGTCCCCGAGGCTGAGCCCGGTGGCTCGCCCTGGCTCTGGATCTGGGCTGCCGTAAATCCCGAGTACTCGCCGAGGGCGTCACACTGCCAGATCTCGACCAGGGCGTTGACGATCGGCTGGCACGACGGTAGCCGCTGGACCGTCAGATTGAGCTGGAGTGGACGCCCCTCCTTACCTTCGGTGATGTCGGCGCGCAGCAGGTTGGCGTCGATGTAGTACGGCCCCTCGGTCTGCTCCGGGGTCAGGATGCAGCCGAAACTGGCAGCCGGCGAGGCCACCGCGGCGGGCGACGCCATCGGACTCGCGGCCGGGCTCGCCATCGGCGAGGCGGCTGCCGCCGGCGAGGCGGCGGGGCTGGCAGCGGGCGACGCTGCCGTCTGCACGGCCGGCGAGGGCGACGCGACGGCAGACGCCGCTGTTGGCGAGGCGGCGGGCGTGGCCATCGTGCCGACTGGGGCGACGGTGGGCGCCGCCGTCGATCCGCCGCCACAGGCGGTGAGCAGGAGGAGCGGCGCAACGCGGGTCACCCATCCCTGCAACGCCACGCGCCGCGAGATCCGGGTCGGCTGAAGCTGGTGTCCGCCGTCAATCGTCGCCATGTCAGTCCTCACATCGGCAGTGGACCGACCATCGGCACGAACGGGGCCAGAGATGGACGAAGGCGTGTGGGCTACAGGCGGGCCCAGGCGCGGCCTTCGCGGGCCAGCAGGTCGCGAGCGGCTCTCGGGCCCCAGGTGCCGGCCTCGTAGTTGGCGAACTCTGGCGGCGGCAGGTGCTGCCAGCCCTCCAGGATCGAGGTCACGATCGTCCAGGCGGCCTCGGTCTCGTCGCGGCGGGTGAACAGCGTCGAGTCGCCCTGCATCGCGTCCAGGATCAGGCGCTCGTAGGCGTCCGCCGTTTGCCGCCCGAATGACGTGCCGAAGCGGAAGTCCATCAGCACCGAGCGGATGTGCATGCCCGGACCGGGCACCTTTGAGCCGAACCGCAGCGCGATCCCCTCGTCCGGCTGGATGCGCAGCGTCAAGACGTTCGGACGCTGGCGGCCGGCGTCGCCCATGCCGAAGAGGAGCTGGGGCGTCGGCTTGAAACGGATCGAGATCTCGGAGGAGCGCTTCGGCAGGCGCTTGCCGTGCCGGAGGTAGAACGGCACCCCGGCCCAGCGCCAGTTGTCCACCAGCAGCTTGAGCGCCACGTACGTCTCGGTGTGCGAGTCCGACGAGACGCGCTCCTCCTCGCGATAGCCCGGCACCGGGATGCCGTCGATGGCACCGCGACCGTACTGGCCTCTGACGGTGCGCCGGGCGACCTCGGCCGTGTTCAGCGGGTGGATCGCCCTGAGCACCTTCACCTTCTCGTCGCGTACGGCGTCCGCGTCCAGAGCGACGGGCGGCTCCATCGCTACCAGCGAGAGCACCTGGAGCATGTGGTTCGCCACCATGTCGCGCAGCGCGCCCGACTCCTCGTAGTATGGTCCGCGCCCCTCCACGCCGATCGACTCGGCGACGGTGATCTGGACGTTGTCGATGTGCTGCCGATTCCACATCGACTCCCAGATGCTGTTGGCGAACCTGAACGCCATGATGTTCTGGACGGTCTCTTTCCCGAGGTAGTGGTCGATGCGGTAGACCTGCTCCTCCTGGAAGACCCGTGCGACTTCGGCGTTCAGGTCGCGTGCGGTGGCGAGGTCGGTGCCGAACGGCTTTTCGACCACGATCCGGGTCCAGCCGCCCGGCGCGCCGTTCTGGCCGCTCGGCGACACCAGCCCGGCGTCGCCGAGGTGCTGGACGATCGTCGAGTACGCGTTCGGGGCCGTCGCCAGGTAGTAGAGGCGGTTGCCACGCGTGCCGCGCGTCGCGTCCAGCTCATCCAGCACGCGCTTGAGCTCCTCGTACCCCGATCGCTCCTCGAACGATGCCTGGACGTACCGAATCGCGTCGGCGAAGCGCTGGGCGACGGATGGCCTGAACGTCTCGCCGGCCGCGGCCTTCGCGGCGTCGAGCACCCGGTCGCGGAAGCCGTCATCGCCCCACGGCCGGCGCGCGAACCCGATCAGCGACGAGCCGGCCGGCAGGCGGCGCTCCAGCGCCAGGTTGTAGAGGGCCGGGATCAGCTTGCGATGCGTCAGGTCGCCAGTCGCGCCGAAGATGACTACGGTGCACGGCTCGGCGATCAGCTCCGTGCGAAGCCCCTCACGGAGCGGGTTCGTCGTCGCGACCATCGTGACCACCGGCAGCCCTCCTGACAAGACGCTTCCCCATCAGTGTAGCAGCCGGATTTGGCGCACAATATCCTGGGGGCACGGATGACGACGCAGGACACCATCGAAGGTGGACATCTGGCGGAGGCCCGCACCGGCACCGCCGCCTGGAAGCACTGGGGGCCGTACCTCAGCGACCGCCAGTGGGGGACCGTCCGCGAGGACTACAGCCCGCACGGCACGGCCTGGGACTACTTCCCGCACGATCACGCTCGCAGCCGGGCGTACCGCTGGGGCGAGGACGGCATCGGCGGCATCTCGGACGATCAGCAGCGGCTCTGCTTCGCGCTGGCGCTCTGGAACGGTCGCGACCCGATCCTCTAAAGAGCGCTTCTTCGGACTGACCGGCAACGAGGGGAACCACGGCGAGGACGTCAAAGAGTACTACTACTACCTGGACGCCACGCCGACCGCCTCGTACCTGAAGATGCTCTACAAATACCCGCAGAGCGCGTTCCCGTACCACGACCTGGTGGAGACGAACCGTCGGCGGGGACGCGAGGCGCCAGAGTACGAGCTGATCGATACAGGCATCTTCGACGAGGATCGCTACTTCGACGACGTCGTCGAGTACGCCAAGGCCGGTCCGGACGACCTCCTGGTCAGGATCAGCGCCACGAACCACGGCCCCGAGGTCGCCGATCTCCACCTCCTGCCGCACCTCTGGTTCCGCAACACCTGGTCGTGGGCAAGCCACGACGACCCGAGCCCGCGACCGGTCCTGCGACGAGGCGGCGACGACGGCAGCGTGGCCGTCGTCGCTGAGCACTCCGAACTTGGCCGGTACGTACTGTCCTGCGACGGATCGCCGACGCTGCTGTTCACCGAGAACGAGACGAACAACGAGCGCCTGTTCGAGGCGGCGAACCGGACGCCGTACGTCAAGGACGGGATCCACGAGAGAGTCGTCAATGGGTACTCGGCAGCGGTCAACCCGGCCGAGATCGGCACGAAGGCAGCGGCCTGGTATCGCCTGACCGTTCAGCCCGGCGCGACCGAGGAGATCCGGCTGCGCCTCGCGATGGCCGAGCCTGGGACCGGCACGACGCAGTCCCGGCCAGAGGTCAAGCACCTGCCGAAGCACGCCCGCGCCGTGGCCGGCAGCCAGATAGACGGCAAGACCGGGAGAGACGACGACGGCAACGACCGATCTGCGATGCTGGCGATAATGGCAGCTCCCCCTCTCCATCGCAATGCCGTGGGGACGTCGGCGCAGCCGATGTTCGCGCCGCGCAGCGGAGGGGGCCCCATGGTAGGCATGATGGAGGGGGCCGGGGGTGGGGGTCTTCCTTCGACGCCATCTTCGCCGCGCGCCGGGCCGAGGCCGACGCGTTCTACGCCTCGCTCCAGCCGCCGGTCCTGACCGACGACGAGCGGCTGGTGCAGCGGCAGGCGCTAGCCGGGCTCGTCTGGTCCAAGCAGCTCTTCTACTTCGACGTCAACCTGTGGCTCGACGGCGACCCTGGCCAGCCGCCCCCGCCGGAGTCTCGCAAGCACGGCCGGAATCGGGAGTGGGGGCACGTCAACGCGATCGACGTCATGTCGATGCCGGACGCCTGGGAGTACCCGTGGTTCGCGGCCTGGGACCTGGCGTTCCACTGCCTGCCGTTCGCCCTGATCGACCCGGATTTCGCCAAGCACCAGCTCCTGCTGCTCGGGTGCGAGTGGTACCAGCACCCGAACGGCCAGGTGCCGGCCTACGAGTGGGCGTTCGGGGACGTCAACCCGCCGGTGGTGGCCTGGGCGGCCTGGCGCGTCTACAAGATCGACCAGCGGCGCAGCGGGATCGCCGATCGTGAGTTCCTGGAGCGGGTGTTCCACAAGCAACTGATGAACTTCACCTGGTGGGTGAACCGCAAGGACAGCGAGGGGAACAACGTCTTCGAGGGCGGTTTCCTCGGCCTGGACAACATCGGCGTGTTCGACCGCAGCGCCCCGCTCCCGACCGGCGGCCACATCAAGCAGAGCGACGGCACGTCCTGGATGGGCATGTTCTGCCTGAACATGATGACGATCGCCCTGGAGTTGGCGACCGAGAACCGGGTCTACGAGGACATCGCGACCAAGTTCTTCGAGTACTTCCTGTACATCGCCCAGGCGATGAATGAGATCGGCCCGTCGGGGATCTCCCTCTGGAACGAGGAAGACGAGTTCTTCTACGACGTGCTGCACGCCAGCGGCGGGCGCTCGATGCCGATGAAGATCCGCTCGATGGTCGGGCTGATCCCGCTGTTCGGCGGCAACTCGAACTGGCGAGGGCCGATCTGGTTCCCGGTCAACTACCTGATCGTCGAATCGCTCCAGCAGTACCACCACTACTACGGCGACGACTTCAAGGTGGAGTGCCCCACCGGCTCCGGCAGGTTTCTGACCTTGAACGAGATCGCCACCGAGCTCTCCGAGCGGCTGACCAGCATCTTCCTCCTGGACGAGCACGGTCGGCGCCCGGTCCTGGGCGACGTCGAGCAGTTCCAGCGTGACCCGCGCTGGCGCGACCAGATCCCGTTCTACGAGTACTTCCACGGCGACAACGGGCGTGGCGTCGGCGCGAGCCACCAGACGGGCTGGACGGCGCTGGTCGCCAAGCTGCTCGACACGACCGGCCGCTGGCGCGGCTCGGAACACGGGATGGTCAGCGACCTGTCAGGGTCTCGGCGAGCCCTCCGACACTCCCGACCACCTTGAATCGATCGCAGATCCACCGATATCAAAACGTTGACCCACCATTGACAAGTCGTTCCCTGCTATGATCGTTCCCTGCTGCCCGGCGTCGCCGGGCGCTCCAACACGGCGATAGTCTAGACCCTGGTGGATCCTCCCTCGCGTTTCGCCGTGAATTGCTGGCACCTGAGGATGTGTGTCGCGCTCTGGCACCCCGGCGCTATCGTCCCACCCTGCCTGGCTCTGGTACTGGCTTGCCGACTACGGCCCAGTTGCAGCCGTGGTCCTGGTGTTGTGGGTCAAGCTGATCTACGTCGGGTTGTTGCTGCCCAGCGTCTCCTGGGCCGGCGGCGAACGCCTTCACCTGTTCGCGGCGGTCTGGGCATATCCCGACATGTTCACGGCGACGCTCGCCTGCCTGCTCCTGCCGGTGCCACTGCTGATCGCGGTGCCGCGCCTGACGCGGGCGTGCGCGGCCTGGGTGCTCGATCTCGCCGTAACCGTGCTGGTGGTCGGCGATCTCATTCACGTCCGCTTCTACGCGGACGTCACCTCCGTGTCGGGGCTCGCCCAGACCTCGATGCTCCACTGGGTTATGGACAGCATCCTGACCCTGCTCGAGCCGTCCGACATTCGCTTCTTCGCCGATCTGCCGATCGGCCTGGCGGCGCTCGTGTTCTACGCGCGGTGGTGCCGGCGCGTCCCAGCCGTGAGCGTGACGAGTCGACTGCGCATCGGGCTGGCGCCGCTCGCGCTGGCGCTGCTCCTGGCCGTGCCGACGACGCGCCTGGCGTCCACCGAGGCGCAGGGCATCTTCGGCTACTCGACGATCCGACTGGAGGTCGCCTCGGCGATCGGGCTACTGCCGTACCACGTCACCGATGCGTTCCTGGGCCTGATCTGGGGACCGCGCCCGGTCAGCGCTGCTGACCTGGCACGCGTCAAGACGTTCCTGGAGCGACGCGTCGCGACGACGCCATCGCCATCGGAGCTGTTCGGACTGGCGAAGGGGAAGAATCTGATCGTCATCAGCGCCGAATCGACCCAGCAGTTCGTGATCGGCCTCGAGGTCAACGGGCAGCCAATCGCGCCGCGCCTGACCGCCCTGGCCCACGAGAGCCTCTACCTCGCCAACAACTACGAGCCGACCCACCTCGGCTCGACGGCGGACGCCGAGTTCGCGGTGATGCAATCGCTCTACCCGCTCCCGGTCGGCGTGGTCGCCTCACGCTACGCGCGCAACCACTACCGCGGACTGCCGGCCCTGCTGGCTGAGCGCGGATACAACACGTTCTCAGCCGTCGGCGCGATGCCGCACTTCTGGAACATGAATCAACTGCACCCGCGCTACGGCTTTCAGCACTCGTACTACGAGGACAGCTTCCAGATCGACGAGCGGATCATCGCCTGGATCTCGGATCGTGAGTTCTGGGGCCAGATGCAGCCGATCTTGCAGCGGGAGCGTGAGCCGTACATGGCGTTCATGCTCTCCTCATCCAGCCACCATCCGTACACGATCCCCGAGCAGTACAAGACTCTCCAGCTTGGCGAGTTGGAAGGCACGATGGTGGGCGACTATCTCCACTCCGTGCACTATGCTGACCAGCAGCTTGGCGTGTTCGTGGACGGGCTGCGCGAGAGCGGCATCCTGGATCGTTCGCTCCTGGTCATCTACGGCGACCACCAGGGGTTCCTGGGCGGCCAGGCCGAGCTGCCGGCGTTGCTCGGCTTCAGCGAGTGGAACGAGTACCACCACTTCCGTGTGATCAAGCGCACGCCGGTCCTGATCCGGCTGCCCGGCGGCGTGGCAGCCGGCGAGTTCACTGGTACCAGCAGCCACCTGGACGTCGCCCCGACGGTGCTGAGCCTGCTCGGCGTCGACGACCCCTCGACCGTGATGCTCGGGCGCGACCTGACCCGACCCGGTCAGCCGCTGGCTGTCTTCCGTGACGCCAGCTTCGCCGATGGGTCGCACTACTTCGTCAATCGATTCGGGCGGGTGGGAGCGTCGCGCTGTTACGAGGCGGCTACGGCCGAGCGCGTCGACTGTGAGCCGTTCGAGGCGCTCCAGCGCGAGGCACGCGAGCGCCTGGAGCTCTCGGATTTGATCGTGCAGGGCGACCTGATCCCGCTCCTGGTAGACGCCCCGACGACGGCCAGCCGCTAGCGAGTCAGCAGCTCAGCACAGGCCTGTTGCGGTTCTCGCCACAGCGCTTGACCGTCGCAGCATACGAGTCGATACTGGCGACATTCAGGAAGGGGAGAGGGCACTTCGTGAACCGTCGGGACTTCCAGGTCTTGACCCGCACCAGACTGGCTGAAGCAAGAGCCCTGCTCGACGCCGGCCTGTTTGATGGGGCGTACTACCTGGGTGGCTACGCCGTTGAGTGTGCTCTCAAAGCGTGCATAGCCCGCCGGACCAGAGTGCATGACTTTCCGCCGAAGCCACATCAGGTTCGTGGCATGTACACGCACGACCTCCACGAACTGGTGAAGGCAGCTGACCTCGTGGAGAGCCTCGCTGGTAGAATTCGGGCGTGCCAGGTCTTCGACCGAAACTGGACCAGATCTAAGGAGTGGTCTGAAGAGAGCCGCTATCAGCGATGGTCGGCTCATGATGCATCACGTCTCCTGGAAGCGATCACAGATCGACAGCATGGAGTCCTCAGATGGGTCCGAGAACATTGGTAGAACGCAACATTGATGAGGGTGAGCGACTGCTAAGCGCCCTCGACGAAGCTGGTGTTCCGATCGACGCAGCGTTCTGGCTGCTTTCCTCAGAGTGGAGCGATTGGCGCCTCGTGTTGGCCACGCCACTCTACGATGAGCGTGGTTCCGATGAGGCGTACCGTCAGATCCTGGGCACACTCAGGGCGACTGACGGCACTGACACCCTGTACGGCTGCATCTCGATCGCCAGGCCGGAAGATCGACGAGTGCGTGCGGTGCGATCGGCGCTTCGGAATGAGCTTCCCTGGCCCGGATTCCGGCTGGATGGCGCGTACGCCGAAGACGTCGAGATCATCGACTCCTACATGTACAGGCTCAGCCCCCGAGTCGTTGACGATGCTTGTGATACGACGCCAAGGAGCCATCTGATCCGCAATGGCACCACGGCAACGTCAAAGGAGCGCACGCCGTCTGGCACTTGATCGTGCCTCATCGCTCAGATGGCCGAGCGCAGGTATGACAGGGGGTCAGCCCGAGATCTTCGGGATGACCTCCTCGGCTAGCCGGGCGACGATGCCGCTCGGGACCGGCGGGCGCAGGTTCAGGATCACGTGATTCGCGCCGGCGTCCACCAGCGACTGGACCGTGTCGACCGTCCGCTGAAGATCGTCGGGGAAGACCTGGATCTGGATCGAGAGCGCGATCTCCGAGAAGTCGCGGCCGATCGCCTCGCAATGTTGCCGCAAGACGTTCTGCTTGTGCTTGAACTGGGCCGGGTCTGACCCGCCGTAGTTCCAGACCGCCGCGTGCTGCGCCACCACCCGGAGCGTCAGTTGCTCGCCGCTGCCGCCGATCACGAACGGCGGGTACGGCTTCTGGATCGGCTTCGGCTCGCAGCGCGCGTCCTTCAGCTGGTAGTAGCGGCCGTCGTACGTCGTCAACTGTTGGGTGAACAGGCTCGTGATGATCTCGCACGCCTCGCCCAGGCGCCTGATCCGCTCGCCAGGCGCATACAGCGGGATGCCCATGCTCTCGTGCTCGTAGACGTTCCAGCCGGCGCCGATCCCCAGGTCGAGCCGGCCGTTGCTGATGACGTCGACGGTCGCGGCGATCTTCGCGAGCACGGCCGGGTGCCGGTAGGTGTTGCCCGTCACCATCAGCCCGATGCGCAGCCGCTTCGTCTCGGCGGCGAGGGCGGCCAGGACGGTCCAGCCTTCCAGACACGAGCCGTCCAGGTTGCCGTTGATCGGCGCGAAGTGGTCGAACAGCCAGGCGTGCTCCAGGCTCTCGATCGCGTCAGCGTCGCGCCAGACCGAGAGGATCTCCTCGTAGGTCACATCCTGGGGGGCGGTCTTGATACCGAACGTCAAGCGTGTCAAGCGCTACCTCTCCCGCGACACCAGTCGCTCACAGCTTGCCCTGGATCGTAGCCACGATCAGCAGCACGACCACCAGGATCATCCCGAGCGCGACCGGAATCCAGACCTTCGGATTTTCGTCCTGCCCCAGATCACAGTAGTCCTCTGGGGGGCGCCAGCGACTCGGGAGCGGTGGTGGGACCGACATGGCAGGCTTCGCCTCCGCGACGTACCTTCGATCGTCAGCACCGATGCTACCATGTAGGTGAGACCGCGCGGTGCCGATCGCACCGGCGCCTGGACCCGGAGCGGAACGACTCGATGGCTGTCTACAAAAGCAGCGTGGACGTCCATGACGCGGCGAACCGATCGATCGGGACCGGGATGGCGTACGTCCACCTGCGCCTGGCCGCAGACGCCAGGCAAGCGGCGACCGGCACCGTCTCGCTGCGCCGCTGGGAGCCGGCCGACGAGGCCCCAGCCTCGCTCCAGCTCGCCGACGGGCGCCAGCTCCGTATCGAGGTCAGCCGCGAGAAGCTCAGCGACTGCTCGCGCAATCACATCCTGCGATTTCAGGCGCAGTGGCCGCCCACCGAACCGCCCGGCGACCAGCCCGTCTCTGCACCCCTCAGCTAATGTCCCCGCGACTCTGCACGGAGCTCTGATGCCAACTCAGCCATCCAGGACACTCGAGACTGTCCCGAATCCGCACCCCGACCGCGAGTACGAGGTCGAGATGACTTGCCCGGAGTTCACCTGCGTCTGCCCGATGACCGGGCAGCCGGACTTCGCCACCTACACGATCACCTACGCGCCGGGGCCGCGCCTGGTGGAGCTCAAGTCGCTCAAGTTGTACCTCTGGTCGTACCGCGACGAGGGCGCCTTCCACGAGGACGTCACGAACCGGATCCTGAACGATCTGGTGGAGGCGTGCGCGCCGCGCCGGATGACGGTGGTCGGCGAGTTCCTCCCGAGGGGCGGCATCACCACCGTCGTCCGCGCCAGCTACACCGCCCCGTGACAGACAGCTATCGCATCTTCTCAGCCTGGGGGCGGCGGCGCGATCGGGACCGCCCGGACTCCGCGACTGCTAGCAGACCCGTGTCCTGCTCGTGGTCGACGGGCGGTCGCTGGTAGTTCGGGCGAAGATCGTCGCCCGCGTCGTCGACGTCCTCGCGGTCGCGCTCGGCAGTCGGCTCCAGGCCCAGCCCTTCGTCGGTGACCTCCACATCGCGCATCGAGAACGGCGTCGTTCGGGACTGCGACTCGCGAATTGAGGCGGCCGTGAGTGCCCGATCCTCCTCTTCATCGGACCTGGCGTCCAGGCGAGGGTCTGTAGGGGCCGGGGCGAGCGCCGGCCGCTCCGACGTGGCCGAGCTCTCGACTGCCATTGCTTCGACGTCGCCGCCCGACACGATCGCGTCGTCCGGCACCACAATCAGCCGCGCGCCGATTCGCAACGCGGCGTCCGCGCGGACGTAGTCAGGGTTTTCGGACCGCCAGCCGAGACCGAACACCGATTCGAGCCAGTTGCCCGGTCCCGGCCGCTCGAGCGGGTAGCCGATGATCCGCCCGTCGCGCTCCGAGATCAGCGCGTCCTCGACCGAGCCGAGCAGCCGTCCGCCGAAGCTGACCATCCGTCGGCCGGTCAGCTCGGAGAGGCGCGGCAGCGCGTCCAGGTGGGCCGTGTGGTAGTCTGGCGTGCCGACGCTTCGCATCGTCAGCGCGTCCGGGCCGATCGCGTGGAACGCGTCGATCGGGATGATGATCCGCTTCTTCCTGCTGAACAGCGATCGTTCACAGGAGACGACGTAGCCGGCGACGCCCGGCCCGTACGGGTCGACAATGATCTCGTCGACCTCGCCGACGCGCTCGGCCGTGTCCAGGTCAATGACCGCCCGGCCGTACAGTCCGCTCGCTCGAATCATGGCGATCTCGCCTCCCCTCGCGAGTCGGGCTCGGCAAGTCCCGTACCAGCGGTGAGGGCGAACGCACCCCGCACCCCAACCCTCTCCCAGAGGGAGAGGGAGCCAAGCCGCGGTCTGGAAGCTTTTCTCCCCCTGTCCGCGCCGGAGATGATGTCGGGGCGCGGCCCCGCAGATATCGTCCTTCGGACGACATCGAAGCCGATATTCGCGCCGCGCAGCGGGCTGGGGGTGAGGTCATCTGCCGTTGCTATACTTCGAGCCAAGTTAGCTATGGAGGCGGCAATGGCGATCAGCCGTGAGCAGGTCGAGCACGTGGCCCATCTGGCGAGGCTGGGGCTTTCCGACGACGAGATCAACCGCCTCCAGCAGCAGCTCTCCCAGATCCTCGGCCACATGCAGATGATCGACCGGCTCGATACCTCGGCGATCCCGCCGACCGCCCAGGTGATCCCGCTCAGCTCGGTCATGCGCGAGGACGAACCGCGTCCGTCACGTTCGGTCGAGGAGATCCTCCAGAACGCACCGCGTCGCGAGGGACCGTTCTTCAAAGTCCCGCCGGTGCTGGAGTAGCCCATCATCATGGCTCTGACCGACCTGACCGCGCTCCAGGCGCTGGCCGAGCTACGCAGCGGCGCCATCTCGTCCGAGGAGCTGACCCAGGCCTACCTCGACCGCATCGACCAGCTCGACAAGGGGCTGGTCCAGGCGTACGTCACCGTCACGCCGGAGCTGGCGCTCGATCAGGCCCGCGCGGCCGACGCCCGCCGCCGGGCCGGCGAAGACGCGCCGCTGCTCGGCCTGCCGATGGCACTCAAAGACCTGGTGCTCACACGCGGCATTCGGACCACCTGTAGCTCGAAGATGCTCGAGGAGTTCGTGCCGATCGAGGACGCCACGATCACGAAGAAGCTGTTCGCGGCCGGTGCCGTGTTGCTCGGCAAGACGAACATGGACGAGTTCGCGATGGGCTCCTCCACCGAGAACTCGGCGTTCTTCCCGACCCGCAACCCCTGGGGCGACCTCAGCCGGGTGCCCGGCGGCTCCAGCGGAGGATCGGCGGCAGCGGTCGCGGCGAAGCTCGCGCCGTTCTCGATCGGATCGGACACAGGAGGATCGATCCGCCAGCCGGCCTCGCTCTGTGGCGTCGTCGGTTTCAAGCCGACCTACGGCCGGGTCAGCCGGTACGGCCTGATCGCGTTCGCCTCGTCACTGGACCAGCTCGGGCCGCTGACCGCCGACGTCGCCGACTGCGCCCTGATCACCGAGGTGATCGCGGGGCACGACCCGCTCGACTCGACCTCGCTGGACGCGCCGGTGCCGAACTACCTGGACGCGCTGAACGGCGACCCTTCGGCAGGCTCAGGTCAGGCTCTGCGTGGCGTGAAGCTCGGCGTGCCGAAGGAGTACTTCGTCGCCGGCATGGAGCCGGGCGTCGAGGCGTCGATCCAGGCCGCCATCGAGACGCTGCGCGGGCTCGGCGCCGAGATCGGCGAAGTCTCGCTGCCGCACTCGGACTACGGCCTCGCGGCGTACTACATCATCGCGCCGGCCGAGTGTAGCGCCAACCTGGCCCGCTACGACGGCGTCAAGTACGGCTACTCGGCTCCGGACGCCGAGTCGATGTGGGACGGCTACTACAAGACTCGTGGGCGCGGCTTCGGCGACGAGGTGAAGCGCCGGATCATGCTTGGGACGTACGCCCTGAGCTCGGGCTACTACGACGCCTTCTACGTCAAGGCCCAGAAGATCCGAACGCTGATCAAGCAGGACTTCGACCAGGCGTTCGAGCGGTTCGACGCGATCATCGCGCCGACCTCGCCGACGGTCGCCTTCGAGATCGGCGCCAAGACGGACGACCCGCTGGCGATGTACCTGAACGACGTCTGCACGATCCCCGTCAACCTGGCCGGCCTCCCCGGGCTCAGCCTGCCGTGCGGGCTCTCGGAAGGGCTGCCGGTCGGGTTGCAGGTGATCGGGAAGGCGCTCGGCGAGGCGACGGTCCTGCGGGTGGCGCACGCGTTCGAGCAGGCGCGCGGGGGCCCGCTCGCGCGCCCCGAACTGGCCGCCTCAGCATGACCTGGCAGCGGGTTGGCGCCCTTGAGGGGGGGACGGTCGGCGGCCTGGCGGTCGTCGAGGACGCCGAGGGGGCGTCGGTCGTGGCCGTCACGCCGGCCGGCGGCTTCCGCTCGGCGAACGGTCGGAGCTGGAGCCGACTCAGCCCCGAGCCCGGCCCGGCCCTCGCCGATGCCGTTGCCGCCTCGCCGGCCTATCGGCGCGATCGTACCCTCTTCGTGGCCGGGCGGACCGGCCTCTTCCGTACTTCTGATAGCGGCGTCACCTGGCGTCACGCGCTGGCCGGCGAGGTTCTCGCGGTCGCCGTCTCGCCGGCTTTCGAGGAGGACGGCACGCTGTTCATCGGGACCGGCCAGGACGGCGTGATCCGCTCGGATGACGGCGGCGTCACCTGGGGCGGCGCCAACTCCGGCCTGCTCGACCTCACGGCGCTGGCCGTCGCGCTCTCGCCGCGCTTCACGGAGGATCGGACGGCGTTCGTCGGCACGGCGAGCGGCCTCTACCGCTCCCGAAACGGCGGTCGATCCTGGCGCGAGGTGAACCTCGGGCTTGACGAGCCGGCCGTCCAGGTGCTGGTGGTCTCGCCGCGCTTCGCCGACGATCGGCTGGTGTTCGCCGGCACCGAGGCGCACGGCCTGCTCCGCTCGACCGATGGCGGGGCTCGGTTCGTCGTGGTCCCGGAGCTCGACGAGCGCGGGATCTCGGCGCTGACGATCGCCTCGGACGGCCGGACCGTCATCGTGGCGGCCGGGAGCGAGGTGCTCCGCTCAGACGATGGCGGCCTGACCTGGCAAGCACTACCGGAGGCGCCCGGACTGGTCCTCGGGCTGGCGCTGCTGCCGACCCCGGCCGGCCCGGTGCTGATCGCCGGCCTCCACCGCCTCGGGATCGCGCGGCTCGACCCCGAAGGTCGGTGGATCGCGTCCAACGACGGCCTCCGGGCCAGCCTACTGACCTGGCTGACGCCGTCGCCGCGCTTCGGCGAGGACCGGACGCTCTACGGGTTGAGCCTGGACGAAGGGCTGCTCATCTCGAGAGACGGCGGCCAGCGCTGGGACCGAAGCTGGCCCGAGGATGCCGATCCGGCCATCGCGGCGCTCGCGGCGGCAGCATCCGGCAACGCCGCGCCGGTCCTGCTGGCATCGACCCTGGAACAGCTCTACCGGAGTGCCGACGGCGGCCAGTCCTGGGATGCCCTCGGGCCGGAGACGGCGCCATCGCTCCGAGTCATCGCGCCGCTGCCCGCCGGCGGGCCGTTCGCCGGCTTCGTCGGCGTCGGAAGCGTCCAGGTAGAGGGGCGCGAGACGGCCGGCATCGTCCTCTCGGAGGATGGAGGACAGAGCTGGCGACCGGTCGGGCGGATCAGCGCCGGCGAGCCGGGCTGGTCGCTCCAGGTCGGTGCGCTGGCGGTCTCGCCGGCGTTCTGGCAGGACCGAACAATGGTAGCTAGAGGCGTGGAGTCGCGGGCGGACGGTCAGATGACGACCCGACTCTGGCGCTCGACAGACGGCGGCCGGACCTGGGCCGTCTGGCTGGAGGAGCCGTGCGACGCCGAGCCGATCCTGCCGTCTACGCTGCTGATGCCGCCGGCCTCTCCGAGCGGCAGCGCGATCGTCGCGGCGATCGGCGCCAGCGTGGCGACGCCCGTGGCCGGCTCCTGGCAGCGCCAGGGCGGGCAGCGCCGGCCAGTCTGGCGCTGGGCCGGGCTGGGCGAGCAGGTCGCGACGGTGACGGCGCTGGCAGTGCCGCCCGGCGGGGCCTCTGGCTCGGCGGCAGGCCGGACCGTCTACGCCGGCACGAACGCCGGACCGTACGTCTCTCGGGACGGCGGCCGGACGTTCCACACCTGGTCCGAGGGGTACGACGGCAGCGGCATCGTCGCAATGGCCGTCTCGCCGAATTTCGCCGAAGACCGACTGGTGCTGGCGGTCGGCGTCGGCGGCACGATCTGGCAGATCCAGGACGTCTCCTGACGCCTCGCTGAGGGGGAGCAGCACCGCCATCGACCCCGGCGACGCGGTGCTAGCTGCTGGCGCTGGAGTACTTGCGGAGTGAGCAGTGCCAGAACCGGTGGGAGGCCCAGAGCAGCACCGCCGCCAGCCCGATCTGGTACGGCAGCATGCCCGGCTCCAGCACCCCGAGCAGGGCCTTCGACGGCAGCGTCGCGATGGCGGCGATCGGCAGGACGTACGTCATGATCGGGCGGACCAGGCCACGATAGACGTCGCTCGGCATCCGCGCCAGACCCATGAACGGCTCGACGACCGCCGCGATGTTATTGATCCGGCCGGTCCACAACACCAGCGTCACCGCCATGAACCAGATTGCGTAGAGCGACATGAGCGCGCAGCCGACCAGCAGCACGTACCCGCCGATCTCGGCCGGGCCCGGCGTCAGCCCGAGCCGGCCGGTCCCGATCACGAGATAGACCACGCCGACGACCGCCGTCGGCAGATCCCCGAAGTCGACGTAACGAATCGAGACCAGGAACTGGCTGGAGATCGGGCGGGTCAGCACGAAGTCGAGCTCGCCCCGGTTGACCAGCTCCGAAAGGCGCTGCATGTTGCGGTGGAACAGCGCCGCGCTCAGCCCCTCGACGATCAGGAACGAGCCGGTCAGCACGAACATCCGGTCCAGGTCCCAGCCTGCCACCTGGCGCACGTTGGTGAAGATCAGGCCGGCCAGCACCATCGAGAAGATCGCCCAGAGCAGGGTCGAGCCGGCGCTCAGCGCGAAGCTGGTCCGGAACTCCAGCTCGCGGGCCAGGCAGTTCCGGAGGCAGGCGAGGTACACCCGCGCATACCGCCTGATCGCTCCCGTCCGGCCGTCGGACTCATGGCGACCCGGTAGGGGAGCAAGGCTTGCGCCCGTCGGGGGGTGGGCCCTCTCTCTCATCGTCCGACCGCCTCGTACTGGCGCAACCCGGCCCGCCAGAGGACGTGCGCCAGCGCCCACAACACCACGATCCACCCCACCTGCAGCCCGATCCCATACCAGGCGTTCTCCCAGTCACTCTTCCCGAGCAGGATCGCCAGGGGGACACTGTAGATCGCCTGGATTGGCAGCAGCCACGCGACGGCTTGCAGCCAGTCGGGCAACAGGGCGACGGGCACCAGCATGCCCCCCAGAATCGTCGCCACCACTTCGTAGAGCGTCGCCACGCCGACGATGTCATTCGTCCAGAAGCTCGTGCAGCCGAGGCAGAGCTTCAGCAGGAAACAGACGACCGCCCCCAGCAGCACACTCATGACCAGCGGCAGCAGCCGGTCCAACGAGATGCTGAGCGCACCCATCTCGGGCCCGAACCAGAAGAGGCAGCCCAGGACAACGGGGACCGAAAGGGCGTTGCGGAACATCTTCCAGCCAAGCGAGTCCACGAACCAGAAACCCCAGATGTTGAACGGCCGCACCAGATGGTTCGAGATGTCGCCGCGCCGGATCTCCAGGTCCATGCCGTGCTCGATATGCACAGTGATGAGCGTTCGGAGGATCATGACGCCGACGGTGTAGGCGAGCATCTCGGCCAGCGAGAAGCCGGCTACGGTCGTCTGATCCTGGTACGCTGCCAGCCAGACGGCCGCCATCATCAGCGGCGGGACCGTCTCGTAGAGGAACCAGATCGCCGATTCCACCCGGTACTGCGTCGCGTCCTGGAGCGAGATCCGGAACAGCGTCAGATACAGCCGCATCGCCGCCTACCCAACCGGCCGTGGGTTGAAACCCACGTCTAGGGTTGTACCGTCGCTACGCGACTCAGTGTGGGTCAAACTTGAGTCCCGTAGGGACGGCACTATGGTAGACGTGGACTTCAGTCCACGGTCGCGGGTCACCTTGGCGTGCGTGCTGCCCTGGCATCCTTCACCCACCGACCGACTCGTACTGGCGCAGCCCGGCCCGCCAGAGCACCATTGCCAGTGCCGAGAGCACGACGATCCAGCCGAGCTGTAGCGCGATGCCCCACCAGGGATCGGCGCCCTCGCTCTTGCCCAGCATGATCGCGAGGGGGATGCTGTAGATCGCCTGGATCGGGAGCAGTCTCGCTATCACCTGGAGCCACTCCGGCAGCAGCGCGATCGGGATCAGGATGCCGCCCAGCACGCTCGCGATGACCTCGTACAGCGTCGTGATGCCCATGATGTCGTTCGTCCAGAAGCCGATGAACCCGAGGCAGAGCTTGAGGTAGAAGCAGACGACGTACGCCAGGGCGATGCTGATCGCCAGGACCGGGATGCGCTCCAACGGGACGGTGATGCCGCGCAGCTCCGGGCCGAGCCAGTAGAGGAAG
>Ga0075418_10001004_pt1 | contig 31174 bp, 27 predicted proteins | sample SoiMetdeltSBSDD2_FD_81776 | JGI IMG/M metagenome (GOLD analysis project Ga0075418, IMG submission 81776) | Bulk soil microbial communities from a Populus tree surrounding site in Tennessee, USA - Soil MetaG P. deltoides SBSDD2 | ecosystem: Environmental > Terrestrial > Soil > Tree plantation... | reverse complement strand
TTGAATATTTTGATATTATGCATTTGCAGCCCTGTTTCTGTCGCGCTGCCCGGCGTAACCGGATTGCAGGGAGAATCATCGCTTCCGCCATCTTTTTCCTTACAATGGCATGGATCTATCATACAACCAAAAAAGTTATGCAGCTTATCGATCTCGTCATCCAATTTTTTTAATGTACTATCGATGATCACCTCGTACTCTGAGAAAAACTCGTACCCCGACCCCGGTTCCAGTTTTGTCTCGTCCTGATCTTCCAGGTCCAGATCACCTATATCTATATGACCGTAACCGAATCGCCGCACAGCCACTTCTTTTAACATATACTTTTTATTCACTGCATGATACAGTTCTTCGTCGCTATGCAAAGCAGCATGCTGATCCTTATCAAATATGGAAATATCCTGTTCATCTTTAGGCTCGGTTGGTATGCAATGGGTTTTGAAGATGCAGCCGCATTTCATTATTTCCCACATATCGGATTGTTCGATCAAAAGGACCCGCACCACAAGTTTTGCCTCGTCTTCGAGATACAAAACCACCACCTTATCCTCAAGGAAAGGTTTGTCGACAGATGCGGCATTTTGCGGAACGATAGAAGTAGCATTTTCTTCGCGATGAGGTATCAGTTCCCACAGCTCGCATTTTTTTGTTTCTTTTTCTTTCTTACAGTTGATCAGGTCATGGAAATATTTTTTAGGATCATCGTATTTTCTATAATATTTAAATGTCCTGTCCGAAAGACAGATCACATGGCCATTAGAAGTAACCCCTACTCCTTTGGTGATGCTGATATAACATTGCGTGTCGCGGAACACTTCTAAACCGCAAGCAATTCCTACCCCAAGCAGTTTAACACGGGTTGCCTGGATGGGGGATAAATTGATGATATTGTCACAGACGGCCATAAGAATAGTTTAGTTGTTTTACAGATTAATATGCTACTATTCGAGACACGGATTATCGACTTCACGTACATTATATGTACAGTCTTTCATAAAATCGACGAGGTTATTTACATGTTCGGTCAATTCGCGATCGTTTGGTTCAGCAAGTGCGTTTTCATATAACCATTGTAGGTAATAGGATTCGAAATTGTACATCTCCTGAGGCGCCAGCCAGCAGAACTTTACCACTATATGCGCGGGACATTCTCTTCTTACCAATTGCTCAAAGCTATTTTGCCCGTTAGCATTGTTTTTAAATTGAGGCAGCCAGTTGGGTGCCACTACTGTGATCCAAAATGAATAAGGGTCTTTGGCAACAGTCGGTATAACAGTGGTGCCAGCCGATGTACTGCTGTCTATTTCACTGGGATCACCTTTCTCAGGAACTACTTCAAGCATTTTTTGTCCCGGTGGGACCATGATGGAAAAGTTGCCCTCATCATCTGTGCTGGTCCAGATCTTACTTCCTTTTACAAATATTTTTGCTTTGGGCGCCACACGTCCTGACACTTCTCTTTCCAAAACAATGGGCTCGGATAAGGTATAGTCGTCATCTTTCGGTCGCAATAAAATATGCTCTACAATATGAAATCCTTCTATTCCGCAACAATCAGGAAAAGCCAGCGTTAAGATCTTCTTCTTTAATTCTATCGCTTCTTCATGAATAATGACATCACTTTGTAAAGCATAATTATCTTCTTTGTCTTTTACATAAACGCGGTAATTACCTTGCTGGTCGGGCTCGATCACGACGATTCCGTTAGACAGATCAGTACCGGGATAATCCTTGTGCCTTAATATCTGTTCCCGCAGATCCTTTGCATCTTTTATAGCATTCTGCCGTTGCCTGTAATCCTTGGTGCCTTCCAATAAAGTACCTTCTTTCTTATTCTTCAATTTCAAACGATACTTCTGCACCTTGCCTTCCACTACTGTTCGCTCGGGAACTATCTCAAAATCCGGAGGACAGGTCAATGTCTTTCTTGTATAATCTTTGTACCCAAGATACCTGCTTACTCTTTTTTTCAAACCGGCTACATTAATAGTATCCCACACGTCGGGTTTACCGCAATCCTGTTCCTTATAATTAAATCCTTTTCCTCTTTCACTGCTTAATACGGGAATTTCCTGCAGAAAAGCCGCTTTGATTCTTAACACCCTATCGTCAATAGAAATTCCTTCCGGTGATACCCGGCAGCTGCATTGGTCCTCATGAAGTTTGACAATGTAATCCGTGAACGATTCGCCAAAACGTGCCAACAAGTGATCAAGAAACAGATTCTTACGTTGCTTACGCTTTGTTTCCGATTCAATCAAATTTTGAAGGGTGCTGACAAATCTGTTCTTCTCGTCTTGTTTAAGAACGTCCCAGGATGATTCATCGGCCGGTGAAACAGCTAACTTGTTTCTTATGTTCCTGTAATATTTTCTTGTTTTTACAGAACAATAGCCGATGTAAAATTCTGACACAAACTGCTTTTCATCGCTGTATGAATCGTTGCTCAGGTTATCGATCTCATTCCTGATATCCGGCGGCAGATGCTCATAATCATTATTCTTTACAATCACAAACCGGCCTTGTTCATTTTTTTGCAACTGTGAAATGATCTTCGGTTCATAGGATCTGATTTCTTTGTCGCAAAGAATGAGTGAGAGTTGATAAATAAAATCCTTTTCACTCTGGAACATGGTGTCTACCTTAAAATTACTTAAGGCAGCTTTGGTATCGGCGGGGATCACTGTTGAGTCTTCCCAGCCTTTAAGCGTATTGTCGGTTACGGTAAGCTTGTTAGCAGCTTTAACGATATCACTTACACCAGGTATATCATACAAAGCATGATAAAAATAGGTGTGGTTTTCCGGTTGGCTGATCGATAAGAGGTCTTTTACCCGTGATAGCAATTGCAGGTAATTCGCCATCAGCTCATCAAACAATAACAGGTATCCTCTTAGTTGTTTCACCTGTGCTTTCCGCAATTCGGTATCCTCACTGGTAATTTGCCCATCGGCGATCTTATAGGTAGCGGGAAATTCCTCCATGACAGTGAAATACTTTTCAAGCTCACGGTCTGTACCGATCGACAATGCTGGCCGGTCCTGTGATTTTTTTACGGGCTTATTCAGCTTCTGCAATAAAGCAATCCGCTCGGCCACCTTTTCTTTATCCGCATATACGCAGTCAAACTCTTTTTGAAAAGCAGCCCTCGAGTTTTTAATATTTAATTTTGGTTTCTTATAGCCATCTATTGGAAGACACCACGGATCGCCTGCTCCCTCATCGCATAAGCTTATCCTTAATTTTTTTATAGCCGCTACACCACATACATTCATCACTACCTGCCAGAGATCGGATTTATAGATTTCTTTCCGAAGCTGTGCCTTATTCAATTCATCCTCGTCGATAAAACCATTGGACAATATTGGCCCATCAAAGATCTCGTCGCATGACCTTTTCTTGTCTTCGTACATTTCCTTGAAATTATAAAACTGTATCGTGGGTGTAAGGAATTCCTGGATGGAATAATAAATATTACCGGCTACTTCGTTTACATCAGCATCGGGACAAAGATCAACCTGCAGGTCAATGCAAAATTCCATTTCTTCAATAACTTTTACCGAAACATAATCCTCACAAAGATTCCGGTGTTTCCATAATCTTTGCCACGCGCAGTTTAAAATATCATCCACTTTGTCGCCATCCGTATGGTCAACATCGTCGTCAAGATCGATGTACACATCATACAATCCATTTAGCGTAACTTCTTTCGTTTCACTGTCGCCGTTGTCCGTATAATTAAGCACCCATTTTTTCTTAGGGTCAGCCGGGTTATCCAGGTTTGAATACAATTCTATTTCCTGGCGCTCTGTTCTGACGAACCAGGCATTTTTAATTCCAGCCAGGTCAATGAGTATTTTCCTGAAATCATTTGGGGTAACCGGATTGCAGGTTAAAACTTCCAATGCAGTAAAAAACTGTTTTTTGTCCGGATGGTTTGCCGGCGATGCCAGGATATCTTCAATTGGGAAATTGGTACGATAACCGAGATCGGTGATAGCATAACAAAGTACCTCGAGAATAGTAATACCCGGGTCATGCAAATTGAAATCGGTCCAAAGCTTTGTTCCCATTTTTTCAAAGTATTTCATTCCCGCTTCCCGTAAGGCGGCAAAGTCCATGCTTTTATATGGAAATGGAGCTTTTGATATAGTCGGGCTTTCTGTCATAATCTTTGGTTTTACGTGTTACTTCTTCAATTGCCGGGTTAAAAAAGATCTAAGCTGTTGTTGTTATATCACATGTCGGACATGGGTTGTTTTCTTCATAAGGAATAAACTTAATGTCATGCTCAATATCACCGTACTTATAAGATGTAAGAATTGAGCGTGATGTGGTGGGATTGATCCTGTCTGTGCCATTGGCCGGAATCGGGACAAGGCTATCATTGAAATGCTCCGCTTTGAATCCGAGCACTACATCTACATATTTCCGTTCTTCTATAAAATTCAGAATAGCCGATTTATGATATACAGATCCAAAGTTGATCTCTGAATTGACATTATTGGCCCATGGTGCAAGAAAGTTTCTCAAATCTGTATTCAATACATACTTATAGTAAGCAGGATCATACCCTTCATAAAATCGTACACAACAGGAAATTTTTATAGGCTCGTACAAAGGGTTTACCACCTGCAGGTAATCCGGTTCATTTGGCGATGCAACAAACAAGTTGGTTTTTAATTTCAGGAACGCTTTTATCTCATCAAGCATTCCAATCGGTACTCTTGGTTCGATTATGTTGGCGGCATTCCTGTTTCGCAGATCGGGAATAACAGATATTGTTACAAAACCAGGAGCAATTTCATTATTCTGTAAAATATTGGTATGATTAAGGCATTTGACTTTATAAAGGCTGGGGAACCTGTTTAATACAAGTCTTTCATAATCCCAGATGCAGATGGCGCGGTTCTTATGCCGCAGACGCTCACTGATCCTGCGATAGAACTGATAATTATTTTCGGGCAACTGGCCGTCAAACGAATTATATGGTTGCGATACGGTTTTGATGGCCGCCCTGCTATCAATAAACTTCGATATCGTTTTAGCTGGTAACGGCGCCGCAAGATGCGTAAGCGTGTTATTATTATTCCGAAACGCTGCCATGCCGGCTTGTGCAATAATTGCAACCAGGTCAGGCAAGGCTGCAATTCGTTGCGTGGTATAGATGAAATTGGGATCTGAGGGAAAAGGTTCTTCGTGCGCACATGCTCTTATCCATAGCAATGAAGGATCCAGTATGGTAGTTTTTTTACTGCTGATCTCTTTAGGTAAAATGAATTCAATAATACCTGATCGCAGTAAACTTTTTTTCGAACTGGTGTCTGTTCTTGTATGATCCTGTATTTCGAATGGCTTGAAGGGTTTCCATTCATTATCTACAAGATAGTTCCACTCAATATCGGGCGGAGAATACCTGTTTTCACCGGAACCATCCAATACCTGGAAAAGAATATTGACTTTTTGCTCAGGCTTTGCATCTTTTAACCCGATATACATATTGCCTTGTGCAAACCAAAGATCATTGCCCGTATTTATTAATGCAAGTTCCTGCGGAGTCGGTTCACTTGCTTTTTCAAATTGAGGTAATAGATCCACTTTGGGCAAAGTATCTATTTCAGCTCTGTCATATCCAAACGGAGTAATATGATAAAACTGTTCGATTGTTGCATTATACTGGTTGATGCCAAAAAGAATTCTTTCAGATGATAAATAAAAAAGAGATGTGTTTTTTAGCTTGGGTGTATACGGTTCTTTTGGCAGTTTAGTTGGATCCACCTTACTTCCTTCTCCTGAAAAAGCTGATGTATAAACTATCGGATATTCTTTGTGTAAAAAATCCGGAGACTGAAGTGTGAGACGCATGAACCCTCTTTGCGACCCTGTATTGTAATCAGCAAAGTCAGGAATGTATGGGTCCCTTCCAAACGATGCTAATGAAAAATCCCTGGAAGGTCGATTCGATGTACTCGCAAGGATAGCCACATTACCGGCTGCAATAACAGGTGGCGGGCCATCGACTGTGCCACCACTTTGCCCGTCCGTTGTGTCATGATCAATTCCCAATGTGATAACGGTATTGTTGTTGAAAAAGTTTCGGGCGAACAGCAATTGATCACTGCTTCCCACAACCCGGTGATACATGCCACCATTCAATAATTCGGCATCTACAGTAAATTGATCGTCGCTTTCTATCTTAGTGATATAATTAGCATAAACATCTTTAAGAGGAGTTGTCTTATTGGCCCATTGCAATTCCACACCAACCAAATCGAGTTTCTTCTGAAAGGCTTCTTTGGAACCTACATAAAAATAAGAACCAACATAGGGAGTGTTGGAGAATGCGGCGATTTCTTTTGAATTGTCAAGGATAGCCACATCGTTTTGCACAACAAGGTCCTTTAATCCGTACGCCGCAACTTTTATATCAACTCCTGTTACTTTCAGATCTCTCATAGTGGTGAATCGGGAGACCTTTTTATTCGCATCGGTTACATTTCTTAACACGGTCTTTATTATCGGCCATTGTGAAGAAATACCGGGATTCTTCTCGTCTGTTTGCAAAGGAGTAAATGGAGCAGCAGTTGAATTTGTAAGTATAAAAAAATCAAGTTCTTTTCTGGCTGACAGATCTGTTCTTTCTATATAAACATGTTTTGTTGCCAGGATATCACTAACCAAACCCATTAATTCATCATCTATTTTTATTCCGTTGTTTCTCTTTTGGTCTATTGCGGCATCTACTTCCTTTTGCAACTGATCACCTGCTTCTGAGAACTTTTGCTTTTCGAAATATTCTGCCAGGGTCCTCGGCGTAAGATTATCTTTTATTTTGCTATCCTTGGAGTCAAGCTCATCATATAAATTTTTTATGATATCAAACCCCTCGTTGATCAGTGCATGAATCCGGTCTTCAAACTTTTCATAGATTTCCTTGAGATGGGGATATTTACCGCTATTTATCAGCAGGCGGTTAACCGCGTCATAAAAGTTTTCAAGTTCGATCCATTCTTTCTCGGAACTATACAAAAGCCGAAAAGAATTTTCCTTTATGATCACCACATCACTTAATTTATAACTGATCAGTGCAGCACGAAATCCTTCTTTCAAAAAGAACATAGGTGATGCAAGCGCAAAACCTGTTTCCAGCGACGGGGTATCAATCTCATTTACGACCGGCCCGTTCTCGCCTCCTAACGGGCGCCAAAATGGCGATTCTTCTTTGGCAAAAGCTTCGCCTAATCCATCTTTTGTATTTGCTATGGGGGCTGCATGCAGCAATCCAGTGCTACCATTTATATATATTGATTTGATCGATTCAACTTTCGCCCTGTTCACTACTATTTCTTCCAGCATTGCATATACCATCAGCCTGCCGTCTTCTTTTCCTGCATTCAGCAATACACCTTCTTCCACCAAATGGGTGTTAAAATTTTTGGCCAGTTCAAAAATGATATGAACTCTATCAGGCGTTTCTGCCTGCTTGTGCAAACACAAAACGTTTTCTAAATAATAGCGTAAATGTGAGCCCGTAAGTGAATTGAGATGATCAATTGCATTTTGAAAAAGATAGAAAAATGTAAGAAAAAGAGTAACATGCGGCTGGTGTGAATCATTTTTCTCAATACATTCTTCAAAATAGATCTTTGCCCTTCTTTTGATCTTTAGCAACGCAACAAAAAATAAATAAAACAACTTCTTCAACGAGTCAAGGTCAAATGAATCGTCGGGATGTATACAATCATAACCTTCCTGGTCCAATTGCCACGCCTTTGTGCAAGTGCCGGAATTTGCATTATGAATGAAAGCTGAATAATCATTACCCGGTTCTATACTTCCCTTATCATAGCTGATCAGTTTAATGAGTGCATCTTGCTGCGCATTATCAATAATAGCCAGGTGCAGATCGCTTTTTATGATGGCAATGATCTCTGCTTTCAGCAGGTTGCCATTTTTTAATTTTTTGCAAGCATTATGGATCCGGATCGCGACACTGTAAATAAGATTGATGATATCATCAAAATAACGTGGCAGTTGTTCAAGCGGGACCTCAGGATCGGGGTCACAATCTGATTTTGCAGGGCCTGGCTCAATTTTATCGCGCAAGCCATTGAATTCCGCTTCAATGCTATCGGTATCGATTGAGGCCAGTAACGCAAATAATATACATGGATCACTGTCATAAAAACATGACCAGTCCCCTTCTATTGTATTGTGGGAATTGTAGTAGTTGATAAGCCGGGAGTATTCCAATGCGAAAGCGATGATCTCTTCAATCTTTCTGTCGTCGATCTTGGTATTCTCAGGAAGCAACGCTTTTGCCAGGCGCTGCTGCTGACTGGTACCGTCACGTTGCAAAGGGTTTTTTATACTGGCACACATGATAAAGTTTATTTTGAATGTTGTTCTGATTCTTTCAGGTAATAGGGATAAACGAGGTTATACCGCGAATTGGTAGAGCGGATCACATATTCACCTTCAATCATCAGCAGGCCTTCCGTTACTCGATCGGTTTTTATTTCAAGTTTTTTAAGGTCAACACGCGGCTCATGGTAAAGTATCGCTTTTTCGATCAGGTCTTTTACCAATGTAAGAAGTGTTGTATTGATCGGCTCAAACAACAATATATCCAGGTTGCATCCATATTCCGGCTGCATTCTTCTTTCACCATGTCGCGTAGATAAAAGTATTTTCAGGCTTTGATCAATGTCTTCTTCATCCGAAACCATTTTAACCAGGCATGGATCTTTTGTAAATTCAGGTGGAAATGACCAACCTGTTCCCAGAAAAGATTTTCTTTCATCCATAAAAAAACAATTTTATTATCCGCCAATCATCACTGTAAAACTTCCCACTGTTATTACCCCGCCGTGTATTGTGGTATCGCCTTGTCTCGCCGCTGGCTGCCCGCCAATCATTACAGTACCAGATCCTTTAATGATACTGTCTGGTGGACCAGCACAGGTTACCAGATCGCCCAACCTGGCTGCGGGTTGTCCTTCTATTAAAACGTTTGGGCAGCCCGGAGGCATTACGGGCCCTCCCGTATGTGGCGAACTATTCGGGTTTAACATTGGGCATGTATGCATATCTCCAACTCTGGCTGCTCCCGGCATAAAAATCTTTTTAGTTTATCATTACTGTGCCGCCTTTTACTTCAGTTTGCCCGCTGCTTTGCAAGGAAGCCTTTGCATTTCCTTTGGCAGCAAATTCACTATCGGCTTCGGCGGAAATCTTTAATCCTTTTATCGTTACATTTTGCGCAGCTTTTAATACCAGGTCTTTTACGCTTTCAGCAGTTATGCCATCGGTATTCATCGTTATTTTATTGCCTGACTGATCCTGCAGCAAAATACTTTTGTCATCATCGTTAATGACTATTTTGTTGGCGGCTGGTGTTTCAAGCGTAATGATCTTTTTATCATCATCAAAAGTGAACTTGAGTTTGCTGCGGGTTACAAAACCTTTAATGTGATTATCATCTTTCTCGGGGAAGACATCAGTCGGCACTGGTTTGGCACTACTGTTAAACATCCCCAACACCACGGCATCTCTTGGGTCATCGTTTATAAAACCAACTATCACTTCATCATTAACTTCCGGTCTGAAGTAAGAGCAACGTTCGTTGCCAGCGTCTACACATGCTACTCTTGCCCAAATACCATCGGCCGTTGCATCGATAACCGGGATACGCACCTGGATACGATGTTCACCATCCGGATCATTTTCCAATTGAGTTACTATTCCGACCTGCAAACCCGAAATAGCAGGAATTAAACCTGCTGCCGGCAATGCCGATACATCATCTTCCTGCGAAAACCATTTTTCAGAAAGCCCAACCTGGATATCGGTATACCAGTTACCTCCTCCTATACTATGCCGTACGGTTGAAACAAATGCTTTCCCGTTAAATCGTTCTCCCACTCCCTTCAGCTCCACCAATGAGGTTGGTTTTACATTTGCAAATCCGAGAAATTTTATTCTTCCTTTTATTTTGGAAAGCTTGCTTTTAAGCCATAACGATGATGCCCATCCGCGCAATTCCTGGTCATTTATTCTTCCGGAATGGCGAAGTTTATAAGTATCCAATCCTAATACCGAGGACAAATCAGAGCTGCTCAGGTTTCCTTCTTCCGTAACTCCCGGATCTGTTGCTTCCTGCTCCGATAATTGCTGGTTGGCATAACTCCATGAGGCAGCATTTACTCCCGCATACTGATGAGTTGCATCCATCGTCGCTTCGAGTTCAATAATGGTACCACCATACTGCAACGTAACGATGGGTTGTTGGGTAAAATCTGGTTTCTTTGCTCTTAAGATGCCGTCATCAGTTACTACCAGTTTGCCGCATATCTCTGCACGACTGACGATAAAATCCCAATCAGTAGCATGATATTGAACTACCTCCTTATGTGTAGCATCAGTTGTCTCGGTCTTGATATCATTGCGTATGGAATGTGCCCTCAATATCTCTTCGATCACTTCAGCATCTTTGATACCATTATCTGAGATAAAATATTTGTTCTTTTTACCAGCAGTTAATTTAATAGCGACATCCCTGCATTCTATTTCCAGTAGTGAATGTCTTTCACGCAGAATTTTTATCCCGTGTTTAATGATGATCCCTTTAAAAATGGTGCTTTCGTTGGAATGATAACCGGCTTTTATTTCAATTGAGTTTCCGGGTTTAAATGTTTGCTGGTTGCTTACTTCGAAATCTTCTTTTGACACGTCACCATCCTGCATAACAATCTTTGCCCAGCTTATCTTATTTACTTCCTTATTGACCGAAATGGAAACTACTCCAATCTCTTTTCCAACCTTCTGGCCGTTTGTCAATATGGTAAAGGTGACGAGGTCAGTTCTTTCCTGGTTGGGTAAAAGTCGGGTGTTAGCCATTGCATGTTCTTTTCATTATTAGTTATTCTGTTCAGCGGTTGTTTCAAACGGGGGAAAAACAATTTTGTCACCCGGTGTTAATTTTCTGAATTGATTAAGGTTGTTCACCCTCGCCAGCTCCATATAGTATTTTGAGTCTTTATAAATTGCATAACTCATTAAGTCAAGTGGATCGGTCTTTACCTCTCTTACGTGAGTAACATCCGGTGAACTGCGAAAATTTTGCAATTCTTCGAGCGTTGGGGGAACATACTCTTCAAATGAGGCGTTCAGCGTAGCTCTCAATGGAATACCGGCCGGATTGAACAAAGTATAATTGGTCGTTAGCGATTTCAATACACAGCGTATAGCAAATGTTCCCCAATTAATGATCAAATATGTAGGCCGGTGTGTGTCGCCAAGATATCCAACAGTAAGCATAAACTGGTTTATTTCCGCGTCGACCACTCTTACCTGTCCGGATGCGCCAGTTCCGTCTATCATCAATTCGAAACTGAAAGAACGGGGAGGTATTCTATTAAAACGTTGTTCACTACCCGTGGCGCCGTGTCTTGAATCACGGGGATACTCAATTTGCTTTGTAACGGAAAATTTTTCCGGGTTGAACATCGCGATATACTCGCTGATAGGGACCGCGATAGATGATTCCGTACTCTCTTTTAAGCCGATTATCTTTAACTTTTCGAGCATCAATAAATTTTTTAATAGTTAGCGTTCTTCGCGGTGACGCAAAATTTCCAGTACCTGTTCTACACACTGCTCTATCAGGATCGTTTTTTGCAATTCACTATCATTCTGTGTACCGGTAGCGGCAGACTGAACGGCAGCAGGCTGTTCATTTACTGTAGCATGAACGACAAGTTCCAATATCTCTACGGGCATATTTTTATGATTAAGTGATTACGTCGAAATACTGATATGATAGTTCCATTGTTTCCACTACGATCTTACTTTCCTGCGCGTTAAAATCAGATACCGACCATTTCTTTGGCCACGCATTTACAAAATTGTATGTGAGCAGCGGTTCATTCTTTTCATTCAATAATATTACCACAACGGTAATCGGTCGAATGATCAGGTTTTCGATTGCGTCTTTACACCATTGTATTACTGCAGAGTTTAAAATCAAACCCCGCTTCAAAACAAGGTCAGTGTATTTTGCGCGGCCCGGCAGCGTTTGAGAATAACGGTTTTGACCTCCTTCTTTTACTTCCTCAGTTTGCAATTCGACAGTAAACCCGTTCACTTCCTGGAAAGCAGAGTCAGTGTTAGCACCTCCCAGCTGAAAGTCAACGCGAAAGAAAAAGCTTACAGGTGGATATCGTCCTGCCATAAATTATTCTCCATTTTGCATTACTAAACCCTCGTGTGCTAGTTCGATAGTTTCGATAGCCACACCGTTGTCGTCGCTTTTAAGATCAGTTGATTGAACTTTGGACGGCCATGCATTCTTAATTTTCCAGACTACTACCGGCTCATGATTTTCATTCAGCAGGCTGATGGTAACATCACGTCTTTCTATTGTATTTAATGCTACCGTTTGCCACCATTTGTAAAAATCATTGTCACCCTGGAAGATGCCCCGCTTGAGGGTGATGTTTCCAAACTTTTGCATACCGGGCATTTTTATTTTATGGTATTCCGGGCTCTCGCTGCTGCGATACTCTACCACATCCGTTTCTACAGATAAGCCGCTGACCTCAGAAAAGCCGATTTTTGCTCCGCCCCATTCTACGCGGAAATGAAATTTTGGTAATGGATAATTTGCCATAATATTTGTTTGAATTATTTAAAATAGTTATTGTAGTTAGTGGTATTTACTTATTATGATTCCTGCATTTTGTGAGAGAACTTCAGCACGATGAATTCTGCCGGTCGTACTGCGGCCATGCCGATCTCAATGATCATTCTGCCTTCAAGAATATCTAATGCAGTCATCGTTTGGTTCAATCCCACTTTAACATAAAACGCATGTTCGGGTTTCGTACCTGCCAAAGCGCCATCTCTCCAGAGTACAGTCAGGAAGTTTTCGATCATAGCTCTTACTCTTACCCAAGTGTTGGCATCGTTTGGTTCAAATACAAATTGATAGGTAGCTTTTTTAACGGACTCTTCTACCATAATAAATAAGCGGCGAACCGGAACATAGCGCCACTCGTTGCTTCCGCCATCCAAAGTTCTTGCTCCCCAGACCAATGTTCCTTTTCCAACGAAAGAACGGATTGCGTTGATGGATTTCCCCGTATCACTCACATTCAGATCTTCCTGGTCCTTATCATTTAGTTTGAAAGAAGGTTTTATTACTGCATTTAATGATACATTAGCGGGAGCCTTCCATACGCCACGATCTCTGTCAACTGATGCATAAACGCCGGCAATAGCGGGGCTTGCAGGAAGTATCATTCCAGCACTTTTGATCTCCGTTTTGATCCTTTCATACAACACTACGTTACCGGCCTTTACATCACCCTTCAGTTTTTTTCCCTCGAATGCGCCGGGAGCATCACTACTGGTGCCATCGTTTTTTACTGTCGTTACCGTGTGGATTATCTTCACCTTGTCCTCATCATAGACAAAATCAAATATTGTTTCTAGCTCAGGAAAATAAGCCGCGCCATATTTCAAAAAGTTTGTTCCAATTCCTTCCCGGAAGGTTTTTTTGATTTTTTCCAGGTCGTTTGCTTCGTCATCTTTAACGTGAACATCGATGATGGCGAAGCGATCCTGTAATTCATTGCATTGTTGAATAGAGGTTTTTTGCAGCGTATAATAATCTGCTGAATTCAGACCTTTTCCGTCAGGGAATACTATCAATGTAGGCTCATCTTCGGACCTTAAAGTCTGCAGACCGACCAGGAATCCGCCTTCGTCAGGCTTTGTTATATCACCCAGGGCCGGTTTTTCGTTCGGCTTCGTGTAATCACCAACAGAAATAATATAGCAGGGTCCGCCGCCATTTGCAAAATACAGTTGCAGCGAAAAATACATGAGAAACGGAGCTCTTTTTGTTTCATCTACTTCTACTGTTATATTACTGCTTAACAGGTCTGTAGCGCCATCCATTTTCTTATCACGAACGGTGACTTTAATCGCATCCTGTTCGCCTTCGCTGGATGGACCGCCAAAATAATTAGTGTACTCAAGCATGGAGCTGATACGCTTAGGAACATTGAATAAACTCTTTCCTAAGCTATCAATCGCTGTTTCTGTATACCCGATAAATGCAGGAATGCCCGTGCCTACCGCGGATACAGAAGGTGGGAATGTTGGTATTTCAAGTATATAAACTCCGGGAGTTTTTAATTCTGCAATAGATGCCATAATTGAAAATTTTTATTGTTTTAAAAATTGTTTTGTATTTACGTGGTTTCTTTTTTGGGTTTTACATACATGTTACTTACAAAAAATCCGGTATTAGCTTCCTTTTCTACAACTATATTCTCCACTTCCGGATTTTTCAAATTTTGAAATGATATATCACCGGATCCAAAATTTACGGTCATAGATAATAGCCTGGGAGTTTCAGCAAGTGAGATCGGCTTTTCCGACTGTACCGTTAACCCGGAAGCCGGAATAAAATTTAAAGCAGCCGACTCCAGAAAATGGGGTATGGGAGGATCACTTTCTTCTTTTACGCTAATATTCACACCGCCTTGCGAAATGTATTTCCAAATAACAGAACGGCTCTTAAACCAAATGGTATAAACCGGTTCGGGGATCTTTATCATGTTACCGGGACCCAATAATTTGAATTGTGCGGGCACCTTAGGGAAATGAAAGATTTCAATGATCCCAAAAATGTTTTTTTTAACAGCTTCGGGATCCAGGTATATCCAGGTTTCTGCTTCGGTATTTACAACAATCCTGTATTTACCGGGCGTATACTTTGATAAGTTAATGACAATGGATTGCTGGTTTTGCGGATAATTCTGCACAACCGTTGCGAGTAATTTATCGTAAGGCAATTCATTATCGGTCTTATTAAGTCCGAATATTTTTATTGTAATACTGTTGGCCGGTGTTTGTAAAGTATAGTGAAAACTGCCGGCGGTTAGTTTCACTTCATCGCTCCCGCTGGCGTATGATCCATCGGCCGTCACTTTATGCCAATAGCTGGCGTTGTTAAGATCTTTTGATTCGGATGTATCATCACTGATACGTATCGCTTCAAAAAGTTCGTCATCAGCCCCTGTAACAAGATTACCGGGAGAATACTTCCGCTCTGGCGAGAATGACAAAAAAGGATTGGACAAAGCAAGATTACCGATAGTATTATTCTTTGAAATGTTACTGAAGTAACATTTGCCCGATGGCGGTAAAGCAATCGAAGTGAAATTGAGAAAATGTGGATTCTTTAATACCAGGTAGTAGCGTAAAACAAAATCGTTAGGAAAATTTAAAAAGGGTGTTATCTTAAAATTGGGGGGCGGCTCTTCATTAATGGTCTTATTGGCGTTGACCACTGTAAAAAATTTGTTATTATGATTCTTGTAAAGGATTTGCATTTTTTTCATCAGCGACGCACACTCGTCCGTGGGAACTATATCGAAATCGGTACAGCGCTTTTCATGCTTCGTGTAGTAATCATGAATTAATTGTATTGTGAACAATGGTTGAAACTGAATCATAAGAATTAGTTTTCAGTTACATTAACATTTCTGATCAATTCGCCGATACCTTTTTGGAGATCTTCATCGATCATCACCATTCGCATCTTGTATAAAACAGAAGGGAGATATTTGCCTCCCAATACAGCCCACAGGTGATTCAATTGCTCAAAACCCATTGTATTCAGCTCCATCAGCAGTTTTTCAATTCCCGGATCAAGAGCCGGAGAATTAGCGGGAGTAAAAACGTTCCGATGCTGAAAAAAGCGAATGACATAAGAAATATACTTCAGGGCTTCTTCATAATGGTTGGCCATTTCCAAATCACTCTCACCATGGTTGTAGGAAAAGAGACAATAGACATTCAGATAAACGGGTGAATTTTTGTACACTACTTTATTGTCGTCTGTCTTGTAAAAGTTATCCGGGTTCCTGGACAGCCGGTCTTCTTCAATATTAACCAGGGAGAGGATGATCTTATTCGTGCTTCCGGAACCAGCGCCCCCCTCCTGGAGTTTAGAAATATTATCCAGCACGATTCTGTTCGTGTCCGCGGGCCGCTTTGATCTGAGATAGCTGTTTATCTCATCCACCAAAAATTTTAATGCTTTGTCAATCATGTTTGAACAACCAGTGTGTTTTAAACCATAATTAATATTTCCAGGCGCTCTGCAGTATTAGTTTTTTCAGCCTGAGCCAATCATTCAGATGTTTTTTCATTCGTTTATTTTCCGTCCGTGCTTTCTTTAATTGATCCTTCAGATTCAGTAATTCCTGCAATAATTTCTTATTCTGAATTTTCAATCTTCTTAACACTTCCCCGGCACTCTCTCCATTCTTAAGAAATCTTTTATTATTATCAGCAGCGCTCGTTAAAAATTGAATTGGATTCGATTGGTCGCTTTTCATTTTCGCACGGTTTACTTCTTAGAGATTTTTTTGAACCGTATTAAATATTATTTGTTTTAGATATTTTCAAATGTAGGCGCAAAAGCAGGGGTTGCCAATCCTGATTTCTAATGATAATCTGATGATTCAACTTGAATATTATCTCCCCATTAATGGTGTCCTCATTTTTGAGGATATATTTTTTTAGTTCAGCATTTTTACTTAGGTTTAATATCCGCAAGTGTTACCACCACACGATTTGCGTGTTGGTCCCATCCCTCCGAACCATTTTACTAAGGCACTGATTCAGGTAAGCAGTAATGATTTCATAAAGGAGTTTTTATGCTTCCAATCAGAAATAGTTTATTTGAGCATCTTTACGTCTCGCTGAAAAAAAAGGGTGCTAACAACTTTAATCGCCGCAACGGCGTCAAAACCCAAACATTAATTGATGAGATAATTAACGCAGGTAACAATCATCACGAAGTAAATAAACCCGAAACCTCTTCCGTTCAAAAGTTGGAAAGAAGGATCGAAGCGTTGGAATTACAAAACGATCAGCTTATTTATTTCCTTGATTTTTTATTTGACCGGCTACCTGAATTATTAGAGAATAGCATCCTCGAAAAGGGAAATCTTATTGAAAACCCTAAACCAGTAAATGAAAGAAATCTCTCGAACGGTAGTCACATACCTGATCTATCCTCTGCGAAAAATAATTTTCCGAATCCAACACGGCGTGAAGCGGAGGTATTGGAACTGTTAATTAAGGGCCTTTGTGCAAAAGAAATCGCGAATAAGCTATTTATTAGTGAAACAACAGTCATAACACATAAGAAAAATCTAAAGGAAAAATTTTGTGCGAAAAATACGGTGGAGCTTATTTCCAAAGCTTGCACATCATTGCAAAGAAATGGCAAGTCACAATTATAAATACTACAACATATGTATTTACTAGATATGGATCCTCAGCTGCCATCAAACTGATGTACTTTCCAAAATATCATCAGCCCCCTCATGCCCTGTTAAACGAAAGTTAGCGGCACATTAATATGTGCGCATTGGTCACTCTGCAAACAATCAGGAAATCAAATTTGGATAGGCTATTCTTAGCTGGGCTGCAAATGCTTACTATTGATTAATTCCCCGATCATTTTATTTTTCTATAAAATCTTCACGCATAGGACTGAAAATATCAATCAACACTCCGGCTTCAAGGCATACCGCCCCATGCATCACATTGAGCGGAATATAAAATGCATCACCGGCGGTCAGTACCTTTTTCTCACCATTTATCTCCACTTCAAAAATTCCGCTTTCGACAAGTGTGATCTGCGAATGATAATGCTGATGCAATACTCCTACTCCACCTTTTTCAAACTCCACTTTAACCACCATTAGCTTATCATCATAAGCCATGATCTTTCTTTTCATCCCGTTACCGATTTCCTCCCAGGGAATATCCCTGTTCTCGATAAATATGTTCACTTCATCCATTGCTCCCATATGTTTTATTACTCTCCCGTTGTAATATTAAGCCGATTTTCAACCTGCCCTGAATAAGAGCGGTTATAAAAAATTAAAAAAATCATTCAATGCATTAAATGAATCAAGAGCAGCGGGGTTAATTCGTTAGCCGTTGTCTAAAGTTTCTGTACCGTCAACGTTTCCGGCAACGCTACCGGCATTTCCGTAATCATCTTTAATTTAGCTTTACTCAATTCTAAAAAAAATGGACAAACCAGCAACGATCAAGGACATTGCCAGGCAATTAAACATTTCTATTTCTACGGTATCCCGGGCTATGCGAAATGCTCCTGATGTAAGTGCTGACACCAAACGAGCCGTAATGGCTTTATCAGAAGAATTAAATTATCGCCCCAATTTATTGGCATTAAGTTTTAAAAGAAAACAAACACACAATATCGGCGTGATCGTACCCAACCTGGACTATGTATTATCAACGATGGTAAAAGGAATAGACGAAATTGCTCTCGAAGCAGGTTATACTGTAATGGTTTGTCAAAGCAATGAGTCATTCGGAAGAGAGATTGTCAATACAAGGAGGTTGCTTGATAGCCTGGTAGATGGGTTCATTATTTCTGTTTCCAGTGAAACAAAAGTGTTTGATCATTTCAAAAAGATACAGGATAAAAAAATGCCGATGGTGATCTTTGATCGTGTTACGCCGTTTTTAAAAGCACCGGGAGTAAGGATCGATAATGAAGATGGGGGTTTCCAGGCAACAGAACATTTACTGCAGCAGGGATATAGACGCATTGCCATCTTAGCAGGGCCAAAAAATTTGGATATCAGCAATCAGCGGCTCAATGGTTACCTGAAAGCTTTAAAGAAATATAAAATATCGCCTGATGAAAACCTGATCATCTATTGCGATTTTGATCAGCATTATGCTTACATCGCTACAAAAGAATTGTTGGCAACAAAAAAAAGACCTGATGCCATATTCACCATCAGTGATCGTATGGCCATCGGTGCCATGCTTGCCATAAAAGAGAAAGAATTAAAGATGCCGGATGATATCGGCCTTGTCGGTTTTAACAACGAACCCGTGACGAGCCTGGTAACACCCGGCATTTCGAGTGTCGACCAACCATCATTTGAAGTGGGAAAGATGGCGGCGAAACTATTTATTGAAAGGGTTCATCAGGATAAGGATATGAGTGATGTGGACGTGGTGCTAAAAACTAAATTGATAGTTCGTGAATCTTCTCACCGTCTTTCTATAAAAAATGGCCGTGCTAAATAAGCTACTATGATACGATTGCCGGTGCTGCTATGTTTGTTCCATCTTAGTGCGATCAGCAATGCCACAACCATTGTTGTAAAAAATATCCACGAATTAAATACCGCAAATAAAAAAGCTCAACCCGGAGATGTGATTGTATTACAAAATGGTGAGTGGAATAATGTAATCATCAGGCTGGATTGTTACGGTACAAAAGAAAAACCAATACTATTCAAATCACAAACGGCTGGAAAAGTGCTGATCACCGGTAATTCAAACCTGAAAATAGGCGGGAATTTCATAGTAGTCGACGGTCTTTACTTTACAAATGGATATGCTGGAGATGAAGCCGTGATCACTTATAGGATTGACAACAAACAACTCGCCAATAATTGTCGCATTACCAATACAGTGATCGATAATTTCAATAATCCAAAACGAATGGATGAGAATTATTGGGTCGCCTTTTATGGAAAGAATAATCAACTTGATCATTGCAGTTTTATCGACAAAAAAAATATGGGTGTATTACTCGCAGTAATGCTCGACGATGAAAGAAGCCGTGATAATTTTCATTTGATCAATCACAATTATTTTGGCAGAAGACTGCCGCTTGGCTCAAATGGCGGAGAAATAATTCGTGTGGGGCTGTCGCAGCATTGCCAGTTCAATTCAAATACGTCTATTAAAAATAATTTTTTTGAGAATTGCGATGGGGAAACAGAGGTGATCTCGATAAAATCCTGTGCAAACAAAGTGGAAGAAAATGTTTTTAAGGAGTGCCAGGGCTCTGTTGTGTTACGTCATGGCGATAATAATCTTGTCGCATCCAATTATTTTTTGGGCAATGGCAAACCGGGCAGTGGCGGTGTTCGCGTCATTAACAAGGGCCAAAGAGTGGTCAGCAATATTTTTTATAAATGCCGCGGAGTTGATTTTCGTTCTCCCCTTGCCATTATGAATGGCATTCCCAACTCACCCGCTCATCGTTATGTGCAGGTCACGAATGCACAGGTAACGGATAATAGTTTTTATGAATGTTCCCCTGTAACCTTTGGCGAAGGCAGTGATGCTGAACGAACATTACCTCCGGAGGATGTTATTCTTGCAAATAATACATTTTATAATACCAGGGACAGTATTATTTATATAGTTTATGATGATACAAAGGGAATTAAGTTCAGCAATAATAAAGTAAGCGCCAATATACCGCAATCATTAGCCGATGGATTTACAAAAACAACTTTGCAAAAACAAAGAATTCTTTCTGAGACGGTAATAAATGCAATAAAATTTCCCTCAATTGACAATATAGCGCTGGTCGAAAAGCAAACATTCAATAATGCTGGTGCAAAGTGGTTTTTAAAACACCCGGTTGCCAATAATAAAAAACTCCCTGTTACGAATTGTACGAATACCGAAGAGATTTATAAGTTGTTAGCGACCAAAGAACCGGTTGCAATTCGATTAACCGGTAAAGAATATGTGTTAAGCAAACCCTTTGTTATTGGAAAAGATGTTCAATTTACCGGTGATAAAAAAAATCCGGTAAGATTTGTTACCGGTAGCATATTGAGTGTTTTTGTTATTTCCAAAAAAGGGAATCTTATTTTAAGTGATCTAAATATTGATGGGAAAAATGTAAAAGCTTCAAATTTTATTTCCAGCGACAGCAATGGATACAGCGATCATTATAATCTTAGTATTGTCAATTGTTCAATCAACAACCTGGACCAGGAGAATGGATGCCGGAATATTTTTTATGCTTTTAAATACATGATAGCTGATAGCATTGTTATGCGTAATAATTCATTTACCAATAATAATTGCGACTTCTTTATCATGAACGAAGAAAAGGAAGATAAAGGCTATTATAATGCCGAAAAGATCTCAATTGGGCATAACAATTTTATTTCACAAACAGGCAACTTACTGGATATTTACCGTGGAGGGATTGATGAAAGTACTTTAGGGCCCATGCTTTTTTTTAGTCATAATAAGCTGAGTAATTGTAACACCAAGGGTAACGATCCGTTGATTAAATTGACCGGGGTACAACTCACCTCCATCTTTTCAAATAATTTCTCTGCCTGTAATTCTTCTGCTGCACTTATCGTTTATCGGGATACCGTAAGAGCCAGGCATAATCTTGAAAAAAATAAGTTCTCCGGATCAGGCAGGATTGAAAAAAATCAATTTGTAGTAGAAAGAGATAATGTGATCAAATAGCCAGTTAACTCAGGGTTGTTGATATTCAAAAATACTCATTCAGCTCCGCACCAGATTCGTACCCGCCTTTGGCAAAACGTGGCGCAAAGTGTTTCGAAAAGTGGTCGCAAAAAACAATTCCCTGCAACTGTGAAAATTGCAGGGAATCAAATTGAAATGAATCTATTTCTTGTAGCCCGTACGAGATTCGAACTCGTATCACCACCGTGAAAGGGTGGTGTCCTAGCCCTTAGACGAACGGGCCTCCTTCGTCAAAACTTCGGAGGCTAACAGCCTCTTAGTTTCACTTTGTCCAACGAAGCTTTTGCGTAGTTGGAGGGCGGCAAAGATAGGCTCCAACCACCTGATAGCAAAAAACTTTTTGAATAAAAAAAACCCCGACTTACTCAGTCGGGGTACTGCTCAAAAACCGTCCTTCATGGATATAAGTTATTGCTTCACCAGGTCTGACTTTTTGAAGATGCTGGCTACTGCTTTCTGAATTTCTTTGTTTGTCAGATTCTTACTGTTCACTTCTCCTGTGGTCCAGCCTTGCCATACTGTTTTATCAGTCTTTGCATCGATCATGGAAATGGTAACGGTACCTTCTTTAATGATCTTTTCATACGACTCATAACCCAGGAACTGCGAAGGATAGTAAATAGTTGCATAACGTCTTGTGTAAGGATTGTAGATAAGCCTGCTGTAAGGCTGGCTATACACCGGGTCCCTTTCCGCCTTGCTTGATCTTTCTACCAGCACATCGTAATCAAGGATTACATCGGGTTTGTTCTTGGATTCTCTCCAACCGATCTTTTCAAATTCCTTTGTTACAGCGGCCCTGATCTTTGATTCAGCCAGGTCACTCTGGTTTTCCAGCTTGCCTTCATCACCATGCAACCACGTAAATGTTTTATACTTACTGAAGTTTACGGTTTCATCTTTTTCAATGTGAGCAGAACTTGCACAGCCGGCAAGAATTCCAATGCTAAGCACTGCCACTATTGCTGTTTTCAAATTGATCCTTTTCATAGTCTTGAGGTTTTAAATTTCTCAAGCTATAAACGCAATTTTGCCTCCCCCGTTTACTAACGAGTTGTGAAAAAACCTAAAATGAAATGAAAAAAACTTTAACAGGTATTAGATGTGATCACGTCAACCCGATTTCATAATGGCGCTCTGGTATCTCCACATCATCAAAACCCTTTCGTACTAAGCGACTTTTGAAGTCCTGCTGCACTTCATATTCTCCATGAACAAGAAATAATTTCTTTACCTTCTTTGGATCCTGGCAGGCAAGCCATTGACCCAAATCGTCATAATCACCATGTGCGCTCATGCTCCTGATGGATGCCACTTCGGCATTCACCTCGTGCCGTACGCCAAAAATTCCTACCTCTTTGGCGCCAGCCAGTAATCGTCCGCCAAGCGAAGTTGGCTCACAATAACCAGTAAGAAGAATGGTGTTGCGACTGTTTTCTATGTTATTGCTAATATGATGTTTTACTCGTCCTGCTTCTGCCATGCCACTTGCAGAAATTATAACACAAGGATCATTTTTAAAATTGAGCAGCTTTGATTGCTCAACCGTCCTGATAAATTTCAAACCCTTAAAATTAAACGGATCGGCATCGGTTTGCAGCACCTGCTGAATTCTTCTATTGAAATATCCTGAATATTTTTTTACGATCTCGGTTGCTTTAATACTAAGAGGACTGTCGACAAAATATTCAAGATCGGGCAACCGGTTTTCCAGTTCAAGTTGGTTTAACGAATACAGAATTTCCTGTGTCCTTCCCACGCTGAACGCCGGCATGATCAATTTTCCTTTTTTAACAAGACAAGCTTTCTCCACCCATTGCAATACCTGGTCTGCTGTTGTTACATGTTCTTCGTGTAAGCTGTTACCATAAGTTGACTCTATTAGAATATACTCCGCTTGTGGAAAGTTTTGCGGTGATTTCAATATCATATCACGATAACGTCCGACATCTGCGCTGAAAGAAAGTGTTCTTATCATTCCATCTTCGGTTATACGAAGATGCACACAGGTGCTGCCGATAATATGACCTGCATCTGTGAACATCGCTTGTACATCTTCTATCACATCAAACCACTGGTTGTATTCAACTGTTGCAAAATGTTGTTGCGCATTCTTTGCATCTACAATAGTATATAACGGCATTAAAGCAGGCTGACCTTCCGCGGCTCTTCTTTTATTTTCATACTTAATATCATCTTCCTGGATCTCTGCCGAGTCTTCCAGCAACACAGAAGTAAGTTCTTTCGTAGCCGGCGTGCAAAAGATCGTTCCTTTAAAACCTTCTTTTGTCAATTTTGGAATAAGGCCACAATGATCAATATGTGCATGAGAAAGGATCATCGCATCCACGGTTGTTGGCTCAAAACCAAAATAACGGTTTAGTGCGTTGGTTTCCTTTCCCATTCCCTGGAACATACCACAATCAAGCAATACTTTTTTGCCATTTTTTAGCGTAATTAGATGCTTACTTCCCGTTACTGTTCTTGCTGCGCCGTGAAATGCTATTTTCATAAAATAAAATTAAAAGCAGTCGAATATGTTAAATAAGATCCGAGCTTCAATTTAAAGACTATTTTAGTAGAAACCTTGTTTATGAAAAAACTAACGCTTTTGTTATTCCTTTCACTGTTATTGAACTCCCTTGAAGGAACTGCTCAAAAAAGATCATTACAGATCGGTGGCAAACTTATTAATGAGTTCACCTTTTATGATGGATTCGCACCAGGTATTGGCGCACAAATCGTTTACCGGATGGGAAAACATGGCGGAATTGAGAGCGGCTTAAATTACCAGAACAGGTACTTCGGTTTCTATATTACAGTCAATTATTCAGGAACCACCAATACATACTTCACAGAAATTGCCGAACATCATTTACAAATTCCATTGCTGTATCGATATGATTCAAAGAAGATCAATTTTTCTGTGGGCCCAACAATTAATTATTTTGTTGGCTGGAATGTAAGGCGTAAAGATCCAGGCGTTACCGTAAATAGTTATGACAGGAATACTGTTAGTCTTATCGGTTCTGCAAGTGTTTCCAGATCGTTTTACCTCTCACCAACTATAATCCTGGAACCTGAAGTCAGATTTAATTATATCGCTACAGATGATGATGGCGGGGTTGCGATAAATATTGCCCTAAGAAAAAAACTATTTTAAGTTTTTTGCTTTGAAAGACCAGGTGATGTAAAACTCTGCAATCAATTCGCCTGCATTATTTTTCCCGATCGACCTCGCTCTTATTGTTCGCGGTTCATTTGTCGCTACAGCTTCTTCGATCACTTTCTTTACTTGCAACCCATCCTCACAAACAAAAGTGGTCTTGTCTACAGCCTTTTTAAAATATTCTCCTTCTGTTTTTACAACAAGCATACTCACGGGCGGATCTCTTTTATATAAATGCGCTAATGCCAATGCACCGGTGCTCATTTCTGCCGCCATGCTAAGACAGGCAAAGTAGGTGCTGCGAAATGGATTCTGAGAAAACCATTTGAAAGGAACCGTCACTTCACATTTACGCTCATCAATACTTTTTACTCTTACCCCCGAAAAATAGGCGCTTGGTAATTTGGAAAGCAGGAACATCCTGAATTTTAAAGGATGGACCATTAGTTTGCTAAACGATTCAAAGTTTGAGCCCATTATTGTTCTTTGTATTGAGAAGGATCAAATACTTTCGGGCTCCACTCGCTAAAAAACGTTTTTACTTTTTCCCTGTCATAGGACGTTTTCCCATCTTCAAGATACCATGAGTTCTGTGTATGTATAAGGTTACCCTCCCCATCCAATACCAGGAAAACAGGAAAACCAAACCGTTGGGGAAATTTGTATTTGGTTAAAAGCTTTACGTTGTAATTCTCCTTACTATAATTCAAATGATAAACGACATAGTTGGCATTTACCAGCGAATCAAGCTGTTTATCATTTGCAATGTATTCATGAAATCTTGCACACCAGATACACCAGTTACCGCCAATCTGAACAAAAACATGCTTGCCTGTTTTCTTTGCTTCGGCAATTGCGTGGGCAAGTTCGGCTTCAGCTTTTTCTTCAGGTTTGTATAAGCTGAATTTTTTCATATCCTGCGAAAACGCAGAGAAAGAAAAAACCAGGAGGAATAGAATAAATAGATATCTCATAGTATGTAAAGATACCAACTATAATGCATCCACCTGCCCGCGCAACAGGTCTTCCATTTCATCACGTTTACGAATAAGAAGCGCTTTACCATCTTTTACCAGCGCTTCAGCAGGTTTGAATCTTGAGTTATAATGTGATGACATCTCGAAACAATAGGCGCCTGCATTTCTGAAAACAAGGAGATCACTTTCATGTACTTCAGGCAATTGACGATCTTCTGCGAATGTGTCCGTCTCGCAAATGTTACCTACTACATGATAATTTCTTTTTGCGCCGTTGGGATTCGAAATATTTTCGATTTCATGATAAGCGCCATAGAACATAGGCCGTATCAGGTGGTTGAGGCCGCTATTTACCCCGGCAAAAATTTTATTCCCTGAGTTCTTGATCACATTCACCGTTGTAATGAAATATCCCGCTTCGCTTACAAGATACTTTCCGGGCTCAAACCAGACCTGTAAATGGCGATTGTATTTTTTTTCATACGAGTCAAACTCTTCCTTCACTTTTTGTCCGAGTAAAGGAATGTCAGTTCCTTCTTCGCCGGGCATGTACGGAACTTTAAAACCACCACCCAGGTCAAGAACTTCAAGCCCCGGGAAATATTGAGCGATCTCAAAAAGCACTTCAATACCTTTTGCAAAAACTTCAACATCTTTTATCTCACTGCCGGTATGAATATGCAGCGTTCTTATATGCAGGTTCGTTTCATTTACAACATCAAGTACTTCTTTTATGTTTTCAAGAGGCACACCGAACTTACTATCGGCATGGCCGGTTGAGATCTTCAGATTTCCACCCGCCATAATATTGGGACGCAACCGGATACCGACAGGGTATGAATGCCCATATTTCTTCCCGAATTTTTGCAGGTTTGAAATGCTGTCTATATTAATATGCACCCCGATATTTCTGGCTTCCTCTATTTCTTCAAAAGCGATGTTATTGGATGTATAAAGAATATTTTGCGGCTCGAATCCGGCCTTCAAAGCCAACTTAACTTCATTTACCGAGCTGCAATCAATATTACAGCCAATCGACAGTATGAATTTGAGAATATTGATATTCGTCAGCGCTTTTGCTGCATAAAAAAATTTTGTATCTGTGCCATCAAATGCAGTAAGCAATTTATCATACTGTTCCTTTATTCTTTCAGCATGATAAACATAAACAGGGGTCCCAAATTGTCTTGCTATGCTTGTTAATTGATCCGGCGAAAGTTGTTGCGACATAGTTTGCGAAGATAAGAAGTGGGGGTTAATGATTGAATTGCCAAATGGCTAAATTGTTATTTGAAAGCACGCCAATAACGATTTATCAATTGAACCATTAAGCAACCTGGATTAGTTCTCCTCCCCTTCTTTTTGCTGATCTTTATTTTCAATCAACTCGCCTTCTTCAGTTACAGAAAGATTAGTTATTTCTTCAGTTGATGGGGACTCGTTATTTGTTTCAGTTGTTTCAGTACTTGCAGATTCAGAAACAAAGTCTGACCCGCTAACAATTGTAGGTTCGATGAGCTGCTCGGCCAGTACTTCTTTGATCTTTGGAAGATCTTCCGGCGAATTGATACCGAAATAGTCCATAAAAGTTTTTGAAGTAGAGTACACCAATGGATGACCTGGCATCGTTTCATTACGGCCGCTGATAACGATCAGTTCCTTCTCCAGCAATTTCTGAATGGCATAATCAGCGCTGACGCCTCTTATCGCTTCTATCTGCCCTTTTGTTACCGGCTGCTTATAGGCAACGATTGAAAGTGTTTCCATTGCCGCTGCAGAAAGCTTTTTCAAAAACTTATCGCCATTCAGTTGTGCAATGGTTTTATGATATTCTTTTTTCGTGAGGAATTGCCAGCCACCACCGCTTTGTATGACTTCAAAAGGATAAAACTCAGATTTGTACTTTTCAACGATGCCTTCCAGCGATGTTTCTACCTGGTCAAGTGAAACTTTTTCGCCCATGAAGGAAAATGCATTATTGAGAAGGTCGGTGACCTCCAGTGTCGTCAACGGCTTATCACTTGCAAATATCAAGGCTTCGATGTGCGGTATCAGGGTGGTAATATCAGTCATAAAAGTCAAATGGGTCAACTAAGTCAAATTTCGGCAGCAAAATAGCGATTAAAAATCATACCTATCGAGTCAGATTATTCACAATTAACTTGCTTCATCGTTGCTTGTACCAATTGAATTTATATATCCAAACATTAACCGGAAATACAGATTTAGTTTTTGATTAAGCAAAAGATATTCTTCTTCTGATATCAGTTTCCTCGATTTGGCTTTTTCGGTTGCCGTCAATATTTCTTTGGCTGATCCACGGCTGTAATAGCAGAAATTCTTGTTCTCCCTATAATGAAAACGCCCATAACCTTCGCTTATATTAAAGGCAATTGAATCAGCAGCATCAACAAATTGTGCACCGAGTGTTTTCTTTTCGAAATACTCCCACTTCGTCACAATTTGCCAAACAAGTTCACCAATTTCCATTGAAACCTTGTAAACTTCCAACTCTTCCAATTTAAGTCCTTTCGCCATTTGACTAATTTGACTTATATGACTTTTTTGACAGAGGGGGTGTCCTATCCCTGCAACGCCGCCGCCCCACTCACAATCTCGGTTAACTCGGTTGTGATCGCGGCTTGTCTTGCACGGTTATAAGAAATTTTCAGTGAGCGCAACATTTCCTGAGCATTATCACTGGCTTTGTCCATGGCAGTCATACGGGCACCATGCTCTGATGCGTTAGAATCGAGGACCGCTTTATACAATTGTGTGTTGAGGATCTTTGGCATCAGCTCGGCGATCAATTCTTCTTTTGAAGGGTCGAAAATAAAATCTGCTTTGGTAGCCCCGGCTTTACCCTCCACTTTTGGAATTGGCAAAAATCTTTCCACTTCAAAACGCTGTGTCGCTGCATTCTTGAATTGGCTGTAAATAACTTCAACAACATCAAACTGACCTTCTGCAAATCCTTTTTGGGCAGCCTGTGCAGCCTGTTGCACACTTTCAAAATTCAGATGAAGAAAAATGTCCTTATAAGTTTCAGAAACATTGAAACGATTCTTCAGAAAATGTTCATAGCCTTTTTTGCCAATGCTCCAGATGCTAACATTTCCTTTTTTAAATTGGTCAGGATATCTTTCGTTGATAGTTGCTTTAGCTAGCTTGATCAGGTTTGCATTAAAAGCACCACAAAGACCACGATCACTGGTGATAACGATCAATAAAACTTTTTCAACGGTTCTCTCTGCAGCCAGCGCTATACCTGCACCACCACCAGCATTACTCACAATATTGCTCAGCATTTCCTGCATTTTCTTGGCATACGGACGCATTTGAATAATTGCATCCTGCGCACGACGCAGTTTTGCTGCACTCACCATTTTCATTGCCTTTGTGATCTGCTGTGTGCTTTGTACTGATTTTATCCTGTTGCGAACTTCTTTTAATTGACCTGCCATGACCCAATTTTAGATTTACGATTGCAGAATTCGGATTTTTATGAACCCGCCATCTGTTCCCGATCACCGCCCCTTCCGCCTCTGGCGGACTCTTGTGCTACATTAATCCTATTCAACTATTTTTTGAGGCTTCACGAGTCTCCGTCGTGCGGAGATTTAGGGGTTTGTTTTCCGCGCGCAAAAGTACGGGCTTAAGGGTAAAAAACCAGAGGAATTTTAGAAAGTGAAAAACTATTAATTCTCTACATCTCTCAACTCAAATTCCCTCTTCAATCCATAACTGATATACAACCGACCTCCTTCCTTGGTCGTGTTTTTCAAAGGCTTTTCTACTTCTTTATAAAACTGCAGGTTGATCGGACCATTGGTTAATGCAGAAAGACGGTGGGCCGCTATTACAAGACGCCCGTTCCTTACTGTGTCAAGATCATTAATATCGCTGCTCCTAAAAGATGTGTCCGTTAGGGCCACTCCCACGTAGGCGACTGAATCAAGGCCTTTAAAATTAAATACCAGGTCACCACGATACATCACAGCAGGCACATCCGGATCGAGTGTAAAAGGGACAAACTCAAATTCTTCTTTGTATTCTTTGTTATCAGGACTTGTAAAAGTGATAACGTGTTTGCCTGGAAAAGATGCCAATGGCTTTTGTGCTTCATAAAAAAAGCCAGTAACTTTTGCACTATCAGCTTTCAGTTGTTCTCCGTCAAGCAATACCTTGCTTGGTTCATGTAACATAAGTGCGGTCCCGTTCTTACCCCCTGCACGATATTGAAGATTCACTGTAACATCTTCCCTGCTCTCTTCTGCCCAAATACGATAATCAAAAAATACAGCATCGGGGTTTACATTTTTGCTGTTAGCTGTTTCATTGGTACGGCACGATGCAAGGATTAAGATTGAGGTTAAGGTAAAGGATGAAATGATGAAATGTGTACGGCGCATAACTCGATATACAGTTTAATTATTTGCTGTGGCCTTAAAGTTCCTTATGAAATGATGAACCGCGAAGATAAGTTTTGATGAATAGAATTGTTGTGTTGAAAGGAGTCCTTCGACAAGCTCGGGATAAACTTGCAAGGAACGGTGAATCAGGGCACAACCAAATGGTCACAAATTTGTTTTATGCGCTGACAATAAGTACTGCGCCTCGTTGAAACTCAGGAAGGTAAAGCAGAAACTAAGCCTTATCTTTGCCTCCCTCCGAAGATAATTTCTCCGGAGCTGTCAATTTGGCCAACAATTTTTTGTAGCATCTTATTTGACAGCAATCTAAACCCAATACCGTACTTAGAAACAGAACCTAATCAAAGAATATTATGAGTTTTTTTTCCAAACTATTTGGCGGCAGTAAATCGGAAAAGGATGTAAAGAAGATCCAACCTATCGTTCAACAGGTCAATCAACATTTTTCTTCCTATCAGTCATTAACAAATGATCAGCTCCGTAATAAAACACAAGAGTTTCGCCAGCAAATAAAAGAATATCTTACCGATATTGATAATGAGATAGCAGCCACGAATAAAAGAGCCGAAGAGCTTGCTTTTAACGACCTGCTTGGTAAAGATGCCATTTACCAGGAAGTGGATAAACTGAAAAAAGATCGTGATAAAAAGATCGAAGAGGTACTTGAGCATATATTACCGGAAGCATTTGCCGTGGTAAAAGAAACCGCAAAAAGATTCAAAGAAAATACGGAGCTCGTTGCCACGGCAACGCAAATGGATCGTGACCTGAGCGTAAAGAAAGATTATGTGACGATCGATGGGGATAAATCCACTTTTAGAAATTCCTGGACCGCGGCAGGTGGACAGGTAACATGGAACATGGTGCATTATGATGTGCAGCTGATCGGTGGTTATGTATTACACAAGGGAAAGATTTCTGAGATGGCAACCGGAGAGGGTAAAACACTTGTTTCTACTTTGCCTGCATACCTCAATGCGCTTGCCGGCGAGGGTGTTCATATTGTAACAGTGAATGATTACCTGGCGCGTCGTGACCAGGAATGGAACGGAACAATTTTCGAATGGCTTGGTATCACCGTTGATTGTATCGATAAACACCAGCCAAACAGCGATGAGAGGAGAAAAGCTTATCTCGCCGACATCACTTATGGAACCAATAATGAATTTGGTTTTGACTATCTCCGTGATAACATGGTGCAT
>Ga0075418_10001003_pt1 | contig 31178 bp, 27 predicted proteins | sample SoiMetdeltSBSDD2_FD_81776 | JGI IMG/M metagenome (GOLD analysis project Ga0075418, IMG submission 81776) | Bulk soil microbial communities from a Populus tree surrounding site in Tennessee, USA - Soil MetaG P. deltoides SBSDD2 | ecosystem: Environmental > Terrestrial > Soil > Tree plantation... | reverse complement strand
GCGATGCCGGAGCGCCCGTCAGCGGTGTGTTTTCTGTGCCACTTTCCTTCGAGTTGCCCCGACCGGGCGTTACCCGGCGCACTACCCTGCGGAGTTCGGACTTTCCTCCTCCGCCTTCGCGCCTTCGGCGCTTCGGCGCGACAGGCTCCCCGGAGAGGCTCGCCGTGAATTACGAGAGAGCCCTGACTACGGAGCCTGTCTCGCCGAAGCCCGAAGGGCGAAGGCGGAGACGATCGTCTAGCCCACTGTGGCGGCGTTAGCCGTCTGTTTCCTGCGTAATCCCGTACTGCTCCAGTTTCTTATACAGGTTGCTGCGCGGCGTCCCTATGACTTCGGCGGTCTTCGAGATGTTCCAGCCGTTTTCGCGGAGCTTGCCGACCAGGAAGGCCCGTTCGGCCGACTCCTTGAACTCGCGCAGCGTGCCGGGATTCTTTTCATTATCGGGGCCCGCCGCCCGGGCTTCAAGCCGGACCACGTCACGGAGGTCGTCGACGTCGACGGTGTCGCCGGGCGTCATGATCAGGAGCCGTTCGACGGTGTTCTTCAACTCGCGGACGTTGCCTTTCCAGCGGGCCTTCTGCATGAACTCGAGAGCGCCGGGCGTGAAACGGTGCGGCCGGCGGTTGTGCTCCCGGCTGAACAGCTCCGCGAAGTGCCGGATCAGGAGCGGCACGTCCTCCCGCCGCTCGCGCAACGGCGGCACGGTGATCGGAATGACGCTCAGGCGGAAGTAGAGGTCCTCACGGAAGCTGCCCTTCTCGATCTCCGCCTCCAGGTCCTTGTTCGTCGCCGCGATCACCCGGACATCGACCTTGATTGTTCTCGCCGACCCGAGCCGCTCGACCTCGCCCTCCTGCAGCACGCGCAGCACTTTGGCCTGGGTCTTGGGACTCATGTCGCCGACTTCGTCGAGGAAGATCGTGCCCTTGTCGGCCTGCTCGAACTTGCCGATCTGCTTCTCGGTCGCACCCGTGAAGGATCCCTTCTCGTGGCCGAACAGCTCGGATTCGATCAGCTCCTCCGGAATCGCCGCACAGTTCACCTGCACGAACCGCTCGCGGCTGCGGAGACTGTTGCGATGGATGGAGCGGGCCACCAGCTCCTTGCCCGCTCCGCTCTCTCCGAGCAGCAGCACGGTCGCGTTGGTTGGCGCGGCACGTTTGATGGCGTCCCAGACGTGGCGCAGCGCCGGGCTCTCGCCCACCATCTGGTGACGCACTTCGACGGCGCGCTTGAGGCTGCGGTTCTCGTCGGCCAGGCGGGTCTGATCGAGTGCGTTGCGAATCGTGAGCAGCACGCGCTCGCTCGCCAGCGGCTTCTCGATGAAGTCGAACGCGCCGGCTTTCGTCGCCTCGACCGCCGTGCTGACGGTGCCATGGCCGGAGATGATCACGACCGGCAGCGTTTCGGAAACCGTCCGGATCCGCTGGAGCGCCTCGAGCCCGTCCATCCCCGGCATCTTCACGTCGAGGAAGACGAGGTCGGGCGACTCCTTCTCGACCAGAGCGATCCCTTCGGGTCCGCTCGACGCCTCCGTCACGTCATAGCCCTCGTACTCGAGGATCATCCGCACCGACCGCCGGATCTCCGCCTCGTCGTCGACGACCAGAATGCGCGCCTTCATCGGCGCGCGTCCTCACACGTGTCGCGCTGCACCATGCACTCCAAGACTGTCGCGGGAAACGCCCGTGCCTATTCGACCGTCACGGCGACCAGCGAACGCTGCGTCAGCGTGGGATCGTAGACGTAGAAAACGAGGATGTCGCCAGGACGCGCCGCCGTGACGATCCGCTGATAGTCCGCAACCGTCGCAATCGGCCTCTTGTTGATCTCCATGATCACGAGGCCGCGCCGCAGCAGCGCCTGGAATCCCGCACCCGTCGGATCCACCCGCGAGATTACGACGCCGTTGATCGTCCCGGGGATCTCGAGGCGACCCACGAGGCTGCGATCGAGCTCGCGAACGACCAACCCGAGCGGCGTTTCGTTTGGCTCGGGCTGACGCTGTCTGGGGCGCGGTCCCAGGTCCTCGAGCCCATCCGGAGTGCGATCCCGCAGCGGCCGTTCCACGAGCTTCACCTGCACCGTTTGCGCGCGTCCGTCACGCACGACTTCGAGCCGCGCGATGCTTCCCGGCTGCCGTGAGGAAATGTCCCGGATCACTTCCTCGTTGTTCATCACCTGGCGGCCTTCAACCTCGATGATGATGTCGTACGGGTGCAGACCCGCGCGCTCGGCGGGCGAACCGGGTGTGACATCCTGGATCATCGCGCCCTTGCCCACCGTGAGGTTCAGGGCCCGCTGCAGCGTCGGCGTCACATCGGTCAGCCCCACGCCGATGAACCCGCGCGAGACGCGCCCGCGTTCCTTGAGCTGTGGAAGGATCGCCACGGCCTGGTTGATCGGCACTGCGAACCCGATGTTGCTCGCACGCGAGCTGATCGCCGAGTTGATGCCGACGACTTCGCCTGCCGAGTTGATGAGCGGCCCGCCGCTGTTCCCGAAGTTGATCGCCGCGTCGGTCTGAATGTAATCGTCGAGGCTCTTGTCGAACAGCTTCCGGCCGATGAAGCTCACCACACCGACAGTGACCGAATGAACGTATCCGAGCGGATTGCCGATCGCGCAGACCCACTCGCCAACGCGCAGGCTGTCGGAATTCCCCAGGGCGGCTTCGGGCAACCGGCCATCCGCCGGCACTTTCAGCAGCGCGACATCGATCGCGGGATCCGACCCCACGACCTGGCCGCGGAACGCGCGACCGTCCGCCATGGTCACCGTGATGCGCTCGGCGCCGGCAATCACATGATGATTGGTGAGGATGTAGCCTTCACGATCAATCAGGAACCCGCTGCCGGATCCCTGCCGCGGGCCATCCAGCTCGCGGCCGGGATCGAGGTCCTCGCCACGGCGGCGCTCCCGTGACGTTTTCGACGTCGCGTCGATGTTGACCACTGCCGGGTTGATCCGCTCCGCGACATCCGCGAAGTTGACGAGCCCGGCGGCCGCGCGCGCGCTGGCTGGCCTCGCCTCGGGAGCCGCCGCCGGCCGGCGAGCAGCCGAGGAGACGACCGGCCCTGGCGTCACACCGCCGGCGATGATCAAGCCGATCAGGAACGTGATCGTGGACGACAGGACGACGGTGAGGAGCGTGAAGCGGCGCATCTTAGTGGTCCACTAGCTCCTTAGTATAAGCGCCTTGAATTCCTCTTCCGTCAGCTCCGCCACGCCAAGGGCCCGGGCTTTGTCCAGCTTGCTCCCGGCCTCTTCTCCCGCTACGACATAGCTGGTTTTCTTGCTCACCGACCCCGACACTTTGCCGCCGAGGCGCTCGATTTCCGCCGTCGCCTCGTCGCGGGTCATCGACGCCAGGGTCCCGGTCAGCACGAACGTCTTGCCGGTCAGCGGGCCCGTGGCGACAACGCTGGGCTCGGGCTGCTGGCTGCTCATGTTGACGCCGGCCGCCGCGAGCTTGTCGATCAGCGCGCGGTTGTGCGGTTCTTCGGCGAAGGCCCGGACCGACGCGGCGACAACGGGGCCAATCTCCGGAACCGTCTGCAGTTCCTCTACCGATGCATCCAGGATACCGGCCATCGTCCGTCGGTATCTGGCGAGCGTGGCCGCGGCTTTCTCACCGACATGCCGGATGCCGAGCGCGTAGACGAGCCGCGACAGGTCGTTCTCCTTGCTGCGCTCGATCTGTTCCTTGACGTTACGCCCGACCTTCCCCAGCTTGCGGGGCACCGCACGTTCGGAGCGCGGCTCGCGGGGCACGACCACGAGGTTCTCGAGTTGTGACGCTTCGAGCGCATACAGGTCGCCGAAGTCGTTGACCAGTCCCTGCTCGATGAGCTGATCGACCAGCGACTCGCCGAGTCCCTCGATGTTCATCGCCGAGCGGGACGCAAAGTGCTCGAGACCGCGGCGGAGCCGAGCCGGGCACGAGGTGTTCTCGCAGCGCCACACGACTTCCTCTTCATCGCGATGCAGCGGGCTGCCACAGGCGGCACAGGCTGTCGGCATCACCCACGGTACCGAATCCGCCGGGCGTTCCTCGAGCACCGACTCGACGACGCGAGGGATCACGTCGCCGGCCTTCTCGATCACGACCGTGTCTCCCTCGCGGAAGTCCTTGCGCGCGATGTCTTCCGCGTTGTGCAGTGTGGCCATCGAGATCGTCGAGCCGGCAACGAACACGGGCTCGAGGACGGCGTACGGCGTGTTCGCGCCGGTCCGGCCGACGTTGACCGCGATCTTGAGCAGCTTTGTCCGCTGCCGCTGCGCCGGGAACTTGAAGGCCGTCGCCCAGCGCGGGAACTTGGCGGTCGCGCCGAGACGATCGCGCAGCGCGAGATCGTTCGCCTTGACGACCACGCCGTCGGTCTCGAACTGCATTTCATGGCGCTTCTCGGCCCACGAGCGACAGAACTCGATGACTTCGTCGATGCCGGAGCAGCGCTGAGCGTGCTGTTCGACCGGCAGGCCCCAGGCCCGCATTGCCTCGAGCAGCTCGAAATGTGTCGCCGGCAGCGTCAAGCCAGGCGCCACGACCTGGTAGGTGTAGGCGCCAAGGCGACGTCGCCTCACCAGCCGCGGATCCAGGTTCCTCATCGTCCCCGCCGCGGCGTTGCGGGGGTTCATGAACGGCGGCTCACCTTCCGCTTCGCGTTCCGCATTGATCCGGGCAAAAGAGGCGCGGGGCAAATAGACTTCGCCGCGTACTTCGATTCGACCCGGCGGTGCGTTCTCGAGCCCGTGGCGAATGGACTGGATGGTGCGGACGTTCGGCGTGACGTCTTCGCCGTGGACACCGTCGCCCCGCGTCGCGCCGCACTTCAGCGCACCGTTCTCATAAACGAGGGCGATGCTGAGGCCGTCGATTTTCAGCTCGGTGACGTACTCCACGGGAAAGGCGCCCAGCCCGGCGGCTCGCCGCAGCCGTTCGTCGAACGCGCGCAGTTCCGCCTCGTTGTACGCGTTGTCGAGGCTGAGCATGGGAGCCAGGTGCGTGACCGTCGGGAACGATTCGGTCGGCCGCCCGGCGACACGCTGGGTTGGCGAATCCGGAGTGACGAGATCCGGATGCTCCGCTTCGAGGGCCTCCAGCTCGTGAAGGAGACGATCGAACTCCGCGTCGGTGATTTCCGGACTGTCGTGGATGTAATACAGGTCCTCGTGCCGCCGGATCTCCTTACGCAGCCAGGACAGCCGTTCTTCCGGCGAAGTGGGGGACGCTCCCCGGGAGTTCTGGTCGGTCAACGATCGCGAGAGAGAACGTAGTCGGGCAGGGCCAGCAGCGCGTCGCGCTCACGGCTCGGGGGAAAGATCTCGAGGCAGGTCTTGGCACGCTCGGCGTATTCGACCGCCCGCTCGTATGCGAGATCGGTGGCGCCATGGTCGGCAAGCAGGCGCAGGATTTCACGCCACTGCTCCGGCGTGACCGCGCGCTCGTTGACCACCGATCGGATCAAGCGATCGGCATCTTCGCCACCCCGGTGCAGCAGGAAGATGATCGGGAGGGTCACCTTGCCTTCTCGCAGGTCGCCGCCAATCGGCTTCCCGAGCGCGGTTGCGTCGGCAGTGTAATCGAGCAGGTCGTCGACCAGCTGGAAGGCGATGCCGAGGTTGTAGCCGTATTCCCTCAACGCGTCGGCGTGCTCGGGACTGACATCGCCCAGCATGCCGCCGATCTGGGCGCAGCCGCCGAAGAGAAACGCCGTCTTGCGGCGGATGATCTCGAAATGTTCTTCCTCGGTGATGTCGACGTCGCCGGTCTTGGTGAGCTGATAGAGCTCCCCTTCGATCATCCGCAGCGTGACATCGCACAGCACCCGGATGATCTCGAGCGAGTCCTGGGTCAGCGCCATCGCCATGCTCTTGATATAGAGGTAGTCCCCGAGCAGGACGGTGATGTCGTTGCCCCAGCGCGAATGAACGGCGAGCCGGCCCCGGCGCAAATCGGCGCCATCGATGATGTCGTCGTGAACCAGCGTGGCGGTGTGGATGAACTCGACCACCGACGCGTACAGCACGGCCCGGTCGCCCGTATAGCCGCAGAGCCGGGAAGCCATCAAGAGCACCGCCGGACGCACCCGCTTGCCGCCGCTGCTCTGGATGTAGCGGCCCATCTCCGGAATCAGGGCGACCCGGGACTGGATATGACGGACGAACTCCTGCTCGACTGCCTCGAGATCGCCGCGGATCGGTTCGAAGATCTGCGCCAGGTCGGCGGAGACGGGCATTTTCTGCGCTGTGTCGCTCAATGGAAATACGTGAGGTTTCGCCCCAAGATACTGGACTCGCCGCGGGGTGTCAACGCGCTAAGCCGTTGCTGCGCCGCGGATTAGGCAATATTGGCCCGCCGAAACACCCGCGAGAACGTCGCGGTCGATTCCCTCGCAATCGTGGCGGCCGGTCTCCCGCGGATTGTTGCGAGGGCTTCCACCACGTGGGCGACGAACGCCGGCTCGTTCCGCTTTCCCCGGAACGGCACGGGGGCAAGGTACGGCGAATCGGTCTCGACCAGGAAGCTGGCGTCTGGCACCATCTGCGCGACCTGGCGCAGTTCACCGGCTTTCGGAAAGGTCACGATCCCGGCAAACGAGAGGATGGCACCCATGTCGAGCGCCGTCCCGGCCATCTCGAGTCCGCCCGTGAAGCAGTGGAACACCACTCTCAGGCCGGCGCCCTCGTCCTTCAGCAGTTGAAAGGTATCCTCCGTGGCTTCGCGGGTGTGAATGATCACCGGCAGATCGCGGTCCCGAGCCAGCCGCAACTGACGCCGGAACACCTCCTGCTGAATGTCCCGCGGGGAGAAGTCGTAGTGGTAGTCGAGCCCGATCTCGCCAAGGGCAACGGCTCCGTGAGTGGTGAGGTCCGCCTCCAGCCGGCGCATCGCCGCGTCGAGGTCGCCGGCGTGTTCGGCGGCCTGATGGGGATGAATGCCGACCGCGAATCGCACCCCGTCCCAGGCCGCTCTGACCGCCCTCGCGCGCTCCCCTTCCCCATCGTCACCGGCCGCCAGGATCACCAGCGCGCCGGACAGCCCGGCGTCGCGTGCGCGCGATACGACGGCGTCGAGGTCGGCAGCGAACTCCTCGCCGGCGAGATGGCAGTGCGAGTCAATCACCGCACGCGCGTCCCCGGCGTCACCTCCTGGTCGAAGGTGACGAGCGTCGGCTTGCCCCCTTCGGGACTGGCTGCGAGCACCATGCCGTTCGACTCGATGCCCATCAGCTTTGCGGGCTTCAGGTTGAAGACCATGACGATCGTCCGCCCGACCAGCTGCTCGGGCTCGTACGCCTCGGCGATCCCGGCGACCAGCGTGCGTTGCTCGGTCCCGACGTCAATCGTCATCTTCACCAGTTTGCGTGAGTTGGGCACCTTCTCTGCAGTAAGCACCTTGGCCACCCGCAGGTCAATCTTCATGAAGTCATCGATCGAGATTCGATCGGATCACGCCGCGGCTGGCGCCGGCGGAGTGGCGCTCGCTGGTGCCGTCGCCTGATTGGCCGCGGGCGCCTGCTGTGCCGCCGGCTGCCCTGAGCCGGTTTCGCTCGAGGCCATCGCCCTCAACTCGTCCACGCTGTGCTCCATTCTTGGAAATAACGGGTCAATGCGGCCGAGGGCCAGACCCGGTGTCAACGTGCCGGCCTTCAGGCCGACCCACGACTCGGGCGCGGTCCCCAGCATGGTGCGGATGCGATCTGCGCTGCCCGGCATCACCGGGTCGACGAGCGCCGCGACGACGCGCAGCGCGTCAGCGGCGTTGTAGAGCGTCGTTTCGAGAAGCGGCCGCGATTCGGGCGCCTTTGCGAGCGCCCAGGGCTCACGCACGACGATGAACTTGTTGAGAGCGGATATCAGCTCCCATGTTTCCCGCAGCGACTGACTGAAGTCGTACTGCGTGGCAGCGTCGATCGCCCGCGCGATCCCTCCGGAGACCTTCGCCTCGAGCTCCGCGTCCGGTCCTTCAGCGGGACCCTTCGGCCGGGCCGGGATCCGTCCCCCGCAGTACCGCTGGATCATCGTCGTCACCCGGCTGACCACGTTGCCGAGATCGTTGGCGAGATCGGAGTTGTACCGCGTGAGAAACACCTCGTCCGTGAAGCTCGCGTCCTGGCCGAGCACCATCTCGCGCATCACGAAATAGCGCAGCGCGTCCACGCCGAACCGCTCCACGTATCCTTGCGGGCGCACGACGTTGCCAAGGGACTTCGACATCTTGGCTTCGTTCATCAGCCACCAGCCGTGCCCGATGACACGACGCGGCAGGGGTAGATCCGCCGCCATCAGGAACGCGGGCCAGTACACGGTGTGCTGGCGAACGATCTCCTTGCCCATCAGGTGAATGTCGGCGGGCCAATAGCGGTTGAACCTGGTCTCGTCATCCGGAAAGCCCGCGGCGGTGATGTAGTTGGTGAGCGCATCGAACCACACGTACATCACATGCGCAGGATCCCCCGGCACCGGGATCCCCCACTTGAACGAAGTCCGGCTCACGCTGAGATCGCGTAGTCCGGCCGAGACGAACGAAATCATCTCGTTCCGGCGGATCTCCGGCGACACGAAATCCGGATTCGCTCTGTAATGCGCCAGCAGTCGTTCGGTGAATTGCGACAACCGGAAGAAGTAGCTTTCCTCCGCCAGGCGCTCGACCGGATTGCCGCAAGTTGGACAGCGGCGTCCCTCGAGAAGCTGGGTTTCGGGGACGAAAAGCTCGTCGACAGTGCAGTACCAGCCCTCGTACGGTCCCTTATAAAGGTATCCGCGGTCGGCGACCCGCTGCCAGATCGCCTGCGCGGCCCGCTTGTGGCGCTCTTCCGTGGTGCGAATAAAGTCGTCGTTCGAAATATTCAGCAGGCTGGACAGGCCGCGGAATTTTGCGGCGATCCGATCCGCGAACTCGCGGGTATCGAGACCTGCTTTCTGCGCCGCCCGCTCGACCTTCTGACCATGCTCGTCGGTGCCGGTCAGAAAAAACACGTCGTCGTTGAGAAGCCGTCGCGACCGGGCGATCGCATCCGCCACCATGCTGGTGTAGGCGTGCCCCAGGTGCGGTTCCGCGTTGATGTAGTAGATGGGAGTGGTGATGTAGAACGACGGCATCAGCCTTCTCTGTCAATCCAGGCCTTGATGGCCCTGGCCTGAACTTCCTTTATCGACAGGCCGCGCTCCGCTGCGACCCTCACGCAGTCCTCGAACTCGGGCGCGGCATTCACGACCAGGCCGTTCCGGCTGGCAACCTTGAATCGGATGGTACCGAGCGGTGTCTCGATCGGGCGAATCGTCCGGTCGAGACGCTCGCGCAGCATCTCGCGGTGCCGGACGCCGATGGTCGTCGTGTCCGTGAAGAGGATGCCCGCGAGCGCATCCCTCCGGTCGGGAGGCGCAATGACGCTGACGAGCGTGCCGGGCCGGTTCTTCTTCATCTGGACCGCCGCGTAGTACACGTCCAGCGCGCCGGCCGCATAGAGGCGATCCATCAACGGTCCGAACAGCTGCGGGTTCATGTCGTCGATCTCGCACTCGATCGACACGATGGTTTCGAGGACCGGCCGCGTCGCGGACTCGCCGACCAGCAAACGGACGACATTCGGATGCTCGGGGAAGTCCTTGTCGCCCGCGCCATATCCAATCCCGTTGACCTGCATCTCGGGCAACGGGCCGTAGCTCCCGGCGAACTCTGTGACCAGCAGGGCGCCGGTCGGCGTCGTGAGCTCGGTCGGGACCCCGCGTGCATAAATAGGGACGCCCTTCAGCAGCGCGGCCGTTGCCGGCGCCGGCACCGGGAACACGCCGTGGGCGCACCGCACGGTTCCGCTGCCAACGTTGATCGGCGACGCCACCACCTGGTCCGCTCCAAGCCATTCCATGGCGAAGACGGATCCGACGATGTCGACGATCGAGTCGAGCGCGCCGACTTCGTGAAGGTGCACGCGGTCGAGTGGCGTCTGGTGAATCGCGGCCTCGGCCTCGGCCAGCCGTCGGAAGAGCGCGACCGCGCGCTCGCGGGCCGCAGCAGACAGCGCCGACCGGTCGATGTAGTGCTCGATGTCCTCGAGGCGGTGATGGCCGACGCCGCCGGAATCGTGCGTGTGGGGCTCGTGCCCGTGGTCGTGGTCGTGGGAATGTGCGTGGTGATGATGGCCCGAAGCGCGCGAATGATGCGCGGCCGCCTGAATCGGCACCGCCTGTCCCTTTTCGAAGGCTGGTTCGAGGAGCGTGAACTTCGTCGCCGACACGCCCGCGCGCAGGACGCGCTCGCTCGTGATCGTTCCGTGATCGATCGCCAGGCTTCCGAGTGCTTCCCTCAAGGCGTCGACGGGCAGCCCGAGATCGAGGAATCCGCCGAGGAACATGTCCCCCGCGACCCCTGAGAAGCAATCGATGTACAACGTCTTGGCCACGCTCAGAGCGTTCCCTTCTCCCGATAGCTGAAATACCGCGCGTCGCCGAGGATCACGTGATCCACGACGTTGATCCCCATCATCACGCCAGCCGCCATCAGCCGCTCGGTCAGGCGCGTGTCCTCGATACTCGGTTCAGGATCTCCCGACGGATGATTATGAAACAGCACAATCGCGGCAGCGCCGGCGGCCACGGCCTCCCTGAAAACCTCGCGTGGATGGACGATGCTGGCGTCGAGCGTGCCGACGGAGAGCACGGTACTGCGGAGCACGCGGTGTTTCGTGTCGAGCAGCAGGACCCCGAACTGCTCGACGCGACGGTTGCCATATTGCGGCAGCAGAAACTCGGCGACCACGCGCGGACTCGTCATCTGCGCCCTGATGCCGCTGGCCTGTGCGACGGTGCGCCGACCCAGCTCGACGGCGGCGAGCAGTTGCGCCGCTCGCGCCGGGCCGATGCCGTCGATGCGCTGCAGCTCGTCGCCGCCGACCCGCGCCAGGCCCGGAACACCGCCGATCGCCGCAAGCGTATGGTTGGCGAGATCGAGCGCGCCCGCGCGAGGCTGCCCCTGACCGAGCACGATCGCGACGAGCTCGTTGTCGCCGAGCGCCGCCGCGCCGAGACGAGCGAGCTTTTCACGCGGCCGATCGTGCTCGGCGATGGCCTTCATCGTACACCATCCCTGCTATACTGCCGGTCGATGCGTCGTCTCGCCGCTGCGGTCGGCACGCTGGTTTTCCTCACCGCCTGTTCCGAACCTCCCCAGAAAGAAATCGATCGTGCCCAGGGCGCCATCGATGCAGCGCGCGCGGCCGGCGCCGATCAGTACGCTACCGAACCCTTCACGGCCGCGACCACGGCCATGCAGCAGACGCGCGAAGCGGTCGAGCAGCGCGACTACCGCCTCGCGTTGTCGCGGGCGGTCGACGCCAACGAGCGCGCACTCGAAGCGGCGCGTCAGGCCGCCGACGGCAAGGCGCAGGTGCGCGGCGCCGCCGAAGCGACCATCGGCCGTGCGCTGACGGCGTCGCGGCAGCTGGCGGAGCAGATCAAGGTCGCCGAATCGGCACGGATTCCTGCCCGGGACCTCGAGCGCGCACGGCGCCTGCAAGCCGATTCCCAGCGCACGCTGCAAGAAGCGCGCGCGGCGATGGCCGCCGGTAACTACCTGGTCGCGAATCAGCAGGTGGAGGGTCTGCCCGAGAAGATCTCGGCGCAAACTCGCGAAGTGAGTCAGTTGGTCGAAAAGCGGGGCAAGGCACGACGGCGCTGAGGTATCGCAGTTGCTGCGATGAACCACGCACGAAGAGGATTGAGATTCTGATCAGCCGCCCAGCCAGTCCACCTCCGCAACAATCTCCGCCCATCCGGTCAGATGCAGACCGTCATCGCGCCAGGCAACGCGTTGAGTCCCGCCGGGCGACTGAATATCGACCTCGCGTGACGCTCCCCCGTACGCGATAGCCGCAACGGCAGCCGCGCATGCGCCGGTGCCGGATGCTTCTGTCGGACCCACTCCTCGTTCCCAGATCAGAATCCGAACCCGGTCGGGCGTCTCCACTGTGGCGAGTTCGACATTAGTACCTTCTGAAAACCGCGGATGCACGGCCAGCGCGGATGCCAGCGTGTGCAGGCGCGAGGTCGTCACCTCACCGAGCACCACGCACTGGGGATTGCCGACGCGGAGCGTCACGGCTTCGACGTCCACACCGTTCACGGGAATCCGCTCCAGCGTGATCTGCTCCGGCTGTCCCATCGCCGCCGCGAACGTGTACCGGTGCGCGGATTGGTCGAGCAACTGCAGCCGCTTCCGGCCTGCATCGGTATCGACGACGATCTCGCCGGTGGCACCGGTGTGCGCCAGCCAGGCGGCCAGACACCGCAAACCGTTGCCGGAGATTTCGGAAGCGCTGCCGTCGGCGTTCAGCAGCCGCATCGTGACCGGGTTGGCCGTACGGCTGAAGATCAACAGGCCGTCGGCGCCGATCCCACGGTGCCGTTCACACACGGCGCGCGCCAGCTCAGGGACGTCGCGTGCTGATCCTGTGTCCGCAGCATCGATGAGCAGGAAGTCGTTGCCGAGCGCGTGAGATTTGATCAGTTTCATTTCCGGCAGAACGCGAGCAGATGCCAGCCGAAACGCCGGACCAGCCGGCGCGGCAGGGCGTTGAACGTCCCGACGAAGAAGGTATTGAACGCCAGTCCCTTCCAGCCGCCATGGAGCCGCGACTTCACCGGGAACCGTTCCTCCACGATCCGGACCTCGCGAAAATCACGGAGCAAGGCCCGGAATTCGCCAGCGCTGTATTTGCGAAGCACAGGGGCGTCTTCGTGCTCGAGCGGCACCTTCATCAGCTTCGAAAGCGCGTTCAGCCAGGAGATCCGGTTGTAGACCTGGAACACCGCTTCGCCGCCCGGTTTCAGGACACGATGACATTCGCGAATCAACGTCGCCGGATCGCTCGTGTACTGGACGACGCCGTGGGCATATACCAGATCAAAGGTGGCGTTGCCAAAGCGCAGGTGCTCGCCGTCGGCTTCGCGGAGATCCGCGGTGAGCCCCTGCTGCCCGAAGTTCTGTCGTGCCAAAGCAATCGCCGACGCCGACAAGTCAATTCCGGTGACAATCGCTCCGCCGCGCGCGAATCGGACCAGGTCGGTGCCCGCACCGCACCCTACTTCGAGCACGGCGCGACCGCGGTAGCCGTCGAAGCGGATCAGCCGCGGGAGATGATGCAGCTTCTCGAAGTGATACTCGTCCAGATCGGCGAAGAACCCCGGCGACCCGACCGGGTGCTTCGTGATCTCGAGATCATGAATGTGCTGGTTCCAGTAGTCGCGGACAGCCGCGTTCGGTGGGGACGAATGAACGGACACGCGAGCTAACTATAATAAACTCGATGCGCCGCCGCGACTTGAACCGCCTGACCTCGCGCTCCTACGACGTGCTCATCGTCGGCGGCGGCGTACACGGGCTGACCTGCGCATACGAGGCCGCGAGCCGCGGGCTCAGCGTCGCGCTGGTCGAGGCCGGCGACTTCGGATCGGGCATCTCCTTCAATCATCAGAAGACCGCGCACGGCGGCCTGCGCTCACTGCAGTCACTGTCGGTGGGCCGGGCACGCGCGTCGATCCGGGAGCGCCGCGCGCTGGCCCGGATCGCGCCGTGGCTGCTGCGGCCCCTGCCTTTTCTGACCGGCACCTACCGTTCGCTCACGCGCGGCCGCCTGGCGCTGCGGGCCGGGTTCGCCCTCGATCAGCGGATCTCCCGCAATCGCAACGAAGGGCTCGAGCCGGAGCTCCACCTGCCCCGACCGCGCCTGCTGTCGCGGACCGCGACCATGAAACTGTTTCCAGGCATCCGCGAGCAGGGGCTGACCGGCGGCGCGCAGTGGTACGACTACCAGATGGTCGAAAACGATCGTCTGACGTTCGCGTTCGCGGCCGCCGCGGATCGCGCCGGCGCGGAGCTCGCCAACTATGCGCCCGCAACTTCCGTGATCAAAGCGGGCTCGAAGATCGCCGGCGTACGGATCACCGATTCTTTGACCGGAGGCGGGTTCGACATCACGGCGGAGATGATTGTGAACGCCGCGGGCGCGGCGGCCGGCAACGTGCTCGGCATGTTCGGCGGATCGCGCCGGTTCCCGCTGCTCAAGGCCATGAACCTGGTGACTTCGAAGCGTGCCTCCGACATCGCCCTGGCGGCCGCGGGCCCGGACGGGCGGATGTTGACCCTCGTGCCATGGCGCGGCCGCGCGATCGTTGGCACCAGTCAGTCCGCCCAAGCCACCACGACAGCCGTCGAGGATCGCGTCGAGTCGAGCGAAGTCGCGGAGTTCGTCCGACAGGCGAATCACGCGTTTCCAGCGCTGCAACTGACGCCCGACGACATCACGCTGATTCACCGGGGCTGGGTGCCAGCGGTGGATCGAGGCGGCACCGCGGCGCTGTTGTCCGAGTCCGAGATTGTCGACCACGCGTCCGAAGGAGTCGATCGCGTGGTCACGATCGTAGGCGCCAAGTACACCACCGCCCGTGGCACTGCCGAACGGGCCGTCAATCTGATCGCGCGAAAGCTCGGCAAGCGCGTCGCGCGATCCCGCACCGCCCATACGATCCTCCCGGCAGCAGGCATCGCCGACCATGAAGCGCTCGCAATCGAACACGCGCGCCGGTTGGATTGCGAAGTTCCGCTCCCCGTGATCCGCCACCTGATCACACGGTATGCGGAGACCGCGCCCTCGGTGATCGAAATCATCGCGGCGCAGCCGGAAACCGGTGCACCGCTCTCGCCCGACACCCCGACTATCGGTGCCGAAGTCATTCACGTGATTCGCGCGGAATCGGCCCTGCGGCTGTCCGACATCGTCCTACGACGGACGACGGTAGGCGCCGCCGGACACCCGGGCGCAGCGACCCTGCAGGCGTCGGCTGCAATCGCGGCACGCGAGCTCGAATGGTCGCCGGAGCGGATGCGCGAGGAACTGGCGGACGTCGAGCACGTGTACCAGCGCTAGGCCAAAGCTTTGCCGGATCTCCTGGCCCTCCTGTGGGAAATTTTGGCGGCCCTACGGCACCGTGAACGCGTGGAAGACCCAGGTGACGCCTGCCGTGATCCCGAAGCTGGGATCGCGCTTCGTCAGCCCGACGATGACCCCACCATCGATCCGCACCGTGCGGTGGGTGAAGCGGCCTCCAAACCTCATCGCAGCGCGCGTGTCCGTTCCTGGGGGCGCCTCGAGGTCGTCGTTCGGCTGATAGCGGCCGTTGACTTCTCCGACCACCTCCACCCCCTGACGCACGGCGCGCGCAACTGAAAAGCCGTACGCCAGAACGTCTCCCTGTCGATCCCCGCGCGTCGGATCGCCGAGAATGCCGAGACCGGCGTTGCCGACGAGCCGCACGGACTGGACCGTCTTGCCGATCAGCAGCGACGCATAGAAGTCTGTCGTGTCGGTTCCGATGCCGTTCTCATTACTGGCGTTCGGCAGCTTGGTCGCGAAGCGCACCCCCAGCGCGGGACGGCCCGGCGTTTCCGAAAGCACGCGAATCTTCGTCGCGACGACGACGTCCTCGACGTCGCTGGTGTTCTCGCCGGTGAAATCGAGCATCGACGACAGCGGGGCCGGAGAGCGGTGGTTGACGTGCAGGCGGTTGTAGAAACCGCCATCGAGCTGGAACTCGGCAATCGAGCTCAGCCCGAAGCTGAGTCCGACCACCGGGACGCGAAGCAGATCGCCTTCGAGGCCGGACACCGGATAGAAGATTTCCTTCTGAAGATCGAACCCCCCTTCGAACAGGATGTTTCCCGATCCGATGGTTTCCGGATCTTCGGTCACGAGCGGCCGCTGCTGCGCCGCCGCCGGAGCCGCGGCTAGAACCGCCATCATCGAAACGAACGCCAGCCTTCTTCTCATCGAGATCGAGACTCCCTCATGTCGCAGTGGTGGATTCAAAACGTCTTGCGGCTGTCGAGCAGCAGGGTCACAGGACCATCGTTGACGAGATCGACGTCCATCTCCGCCTGAAACGTCCCGGTGCGGACAGGGACGCCGCTCTCCCGCAGCCGTCCGACGACGTCGTCGTAGAGCGCCCGGGCGAGCGGGCCCGGGGCCGCCCCATCGAACGAGGGCCGGCGGCCCTTGCGGCAGTCGGCGTGCAGCGTGAACTGGGAAACGACGAGTACCGAGCCTCCCACGTCCACGACGGATCTATTCATCCGGCCGCCGTCGTCGGGGAACACCCGCAGATCGCGCGTCTTGTTCACGATGTATTCGACGTCGCCGGGACCGTCTTCGTTGGCCACGCCCACGAACAGGAGGAGGCCGGCAGCGATTTCTGCAGTGGTGGTGCCGTCGATCTCGACTTTGGCGCGCCGCACGCGCTGGACGACCGCGCGCATGTCAACGCCGCAGGAGCGGGAGCGGTACGGCGGCGCGGGCCGCGTCGCTCTCCGGGACGGCGGTCCGGGCCGCCAGCTCCCGCAGCTCGGGCAGCGGATTCAGACGTCGGTCGAGGAGATGGCGCGGAGCGACGTTGGCGAGCGCCTTGATCATGGAGCTCTTGACCTCGGGATGCTCGACCTCCAGCTCGGCGATCAGGCGCTTGATCCGCTGACGCTGGAGACTGAGATCGCCGCACGCAGGACAACAGCAGCTGATGATCGGAAGCGATCGCCCCTGGGCATACTGCCGCGCCTCCGATTCAGTCACCGTGACGAGCGGCCGGATCACCACGTGCTCGCCGTTGTCGGACACGAGCCGCGCCGGCATCGCCTTGAGCGCCCCTGCGAAGAACAGGTTCAGCAGCAGCGTTTCGATGAAATCGTCGAGATGATGACCGAGCGCGATCTTCGTCGCTCCGACCTCGGTGGCGAGTCGATACAGCACCCCGCGCCGCAGCCGCGCACAGAGTGAGCACGGCGTCGCGTCGCCGAGCAGATCGGCCATCACTTCGCCGATTTCAGTGTGGACGATGCGGTACTCCCAGCCCCGGGCCTCGCAGGTGCTGGAAATCAGATCGTGACGATAGCCGTCGTACCCCGAATCGACCGTGACGCCTATCAGCGAGAACCTAATCGGTGCACGCTGGCGAAGCACATCGAGGATCTGGAGGAGCGCCCAACTGTCCTTTCCGCCCGAGAGGCCGACCATGACGCGATCGCCGTCCTCGATGAGCTGGTAATCGGTAATGGCTTTGGTGACTCTCTTCGCGATGCGGGCTTCGAGCGGCGAGGCGTAACTCATGTCGTCCGAAAGTATTGTACCGCCGTCTTCGCGCCCAGCAGCACGTCGATCGTGTCGGGCCAGGTGATCGTCCGGGCCAGATCAAGTCCGTTCTGGCCCAGCTTCTCGGCGAGGGCACTGTCATCCATCAGCCGGCGGAGTGCGGCGGCCAATGACTCCGGGGTCGGCGCGACAACGAAGCCGCGTTCGCCATCGGCGACGAGCTCCACCGGTCCGCCGCTGTCCGTGCACGTGACTACGGCCTTCCGGGAGGAGAACGCCTCCACGGTCACGAAGCCGTAGTCTTCCGCGAGTGGTGGAAAGCAGACTGCGCGGCAATGAGCGAGGTAGTGCAGCAACGCCGGTTGCGAAACCGTACCGACCAGCTGCACCCTGTCGCCGAGATCGAGCTCCTTCACGAGGGCGGCAAGCCGCGCGTGCTCTTCACCGTCGCCCCCGATCACCGCCTTGATACCCTCGCCGTCGGCTGTCGCCAGCGCGCGGATCAGCAGATCGGCCCGCTTCAGCGGTGTCAGCCGCGACACCATGAACACGAAATCGCCGTAGCGATCGCAGTGATACTGTCGATCCGGCGCCGGCGGATACAGCACGCTCGCCCGCAGTTCCGGCCACATGCTCAGCCGCTCCAGAATCGTTTCGGATTGCACGAACAGCTTCGTCACGTTCCGCGTGAGCAGGTAGCGGTCCGCCGCGTGAATCAGTCGACGGCGGATCCCTTCCTTGATCCGGCCGCGCCCGCTCAGGCCGGCGCTGAACGTGTCCCAGAGATCGTAGTACTCGCGCATCGTGTGGTTCAGCCAGCACACGTGATGACGATGGCGGATCGCATAGCTCGGGAACCTGAGGCTGATGACCTGATCGATGGGGCCACGATCGCTCAGCCCGACGTCGGTGAGCCAGGTCGCGAGATAGGCGCTGGCCTGCCGGCCGAAGCGATTCTGCGGCGTCACGATGATGTCGGCCTGATGGCCGGCTTCGCGCAGCGCCTCGGTGAGCGCGCGTGCGATCACCAGGTGGCCGCCCTCGGCCAGAGGCGGACTCGAGGTGACGACCGCAATGCGTTTCATTCGATGAGTGTCGGCTTGACCCGCACGCCCAGGAACCGTGTGTCGGTCGACGGCTCGTAAAAGATCGGCACGAACCCGCGACTGGCGGAGACCGAAACGACCCAGACCGGCCACTGGCCTTGATAGGGGTAGCCTTCATCCAGGTCGAACGAGATCGTCTGCTCTTCGCCCGGCTGCAGCGCGATGCGCTGCTTTCGCCGGCCAAGACTGGCGATCGACGACACTGGCTCGGGGCCCGCCGACACCCTGAGCACGACCTTCTTCATGGGCCGATCAATCTTGATCAGGAACTCCGCCTCGGACTCCCCGCGCACCCAGAAGGTCCCGTCGGCATCGCGATACGCGTTGTCGTCCAGGAAGTAGATCTGGAACCACGGGTTTTCGCCATATCGGACTCGGACGCGATCGGTCTGGTTGTTGATCGGCCAGTTTTCTACCAGCGTGAGCTCGGCTGGCAGCCAACGGAACGGTCCGCTCTTGGCGTGATTGCCTGGCTGAAAGGACGCGGCGAACGGGTTCAGGATCAGCGGCGCAGTGAACAGCGCTCCAACCGCCCAGGGCACCATCGCGACCAGGGGACGGGAAATCGGCGGGATCAGGAACAGGAACGCCCCGTACGCGCCCATGAAGTAACGGTTGCCGATCGAGCCGCCGCCTCCGTTCCAGGTGTAGGGCACGCTGATGATGAAGGTCAGGATCTGCCCGAGAGCGGCGGCGAAGACGAAGTATTGCCAGAGGGGTCTCCGCCGCGCGGCTGCCAGGAACGCGATCAGCGCGAACACCGCCGGGAAGAAGTACGGCACCAGCCCTGCGAACCGGCCAATGAAGAACCACGCGAAATTGTGGACGAGATTGGTCAGGAAGACCGACCGGTTGAAGAGAATGTGGCCGAGTGCTTCATCGCGCGCTCTTTCGGCCCCGACATCGAACCCCGACTTCTCCGTCTGGAACGGAAATTCCCAATAGAACGTGGCGCGGTTCGCTCCGCCTCCCTGATAGTTCCAATCGCCCGAGATGGCCATGTTGACAGCGAAGAAGCCCACCGTCACGGCAAGGAACACGATGCTCGTCGCGAGGGCGTGGCCGATCCTCCGCCGATACAGCAGCCAGACGGCGATTGGCGGAAACAGGAGCGCGCTCCACGGCTTCGAGAAGGTCGCGATCCCGAGCAACAAGGCGGCGAGAAGATCGCTGCGCCCCGTCATCAGCCAGGCGGTGTGTCGCGTGATGTGCGAGGGCGGCACGACCTCCTTATAGAGCCAGCAGAAATACGCGAGGAGCCCCAGCGCGAAATTGAAGAGATCGGGCTCGATCCAGACGAAGTACACGGGAACGATGCTGACGAGCACGAAGGCGCCGGCCAGCATCGCCGCCGTCGAGGCAGGCATGCGGGCGTGCAGGAACAGGAAGCTGCACAACACGACCAGCGACATCAGGATCGCGTTCAGCACGAGAAAGCCGTTGGTGCCGAACAGCCTCACGAACGGCGCGGCGGCGAGCGGATACGCGAACGACTTGCCGAAGAACAGCCGGGACTGGTCTGGATCGTTCTGTGTCCGCAACCACACGAACGGCGGCCGTCGCATCAGTCCGGCGTCGAGAATGTCGGTGCCCTTCTTGAGGAACAGGCCGGTCGGCCCTGACGGGAATTCACGCCAGACCCGGACCAGGTCCTCCTTGCGATAGGTCAGGTCGCCGTCTTCCGCGAGGCTGTGCCCCATCATGTAGTAAGTGGCTTCGTCGCTGTGGATGCCGTGCGAGACCCGTGGAAAATCAATCGAGACCGCCAGGCTGCCGTAAACGATCAGGATCGCGGCAGCGAGAATCAGCCCGGGCTTGAAAGCGGGCGCCACCCCCGGCGCCGGCGCCACGTCGACCTCCCGCGTCATGCCGGCACCTTGCTCGTCAGAAACGAGAGGTCAGCTCCGAGCACGCCCCTGCGGTGGGTGGCGCGCGACACCCGATGCAGCAGGTCGTAGAGCCGCTGCATCTTGGCGACGAACGTGGCGATGTCGTACTGGTGGGCGCTGATGCGCGCGGCCTCCGAGAGCCGAAGCCGTGTGGCCGGCTCGTCGATCAGCCGAATCATGGCCGAGGCCAATGCCCGGGCGTCACGTTTGGGAACAATCAGCGCATCGTGCCCCGGGGTGAGGACGTCCAGCAACCCGTCGGCGTCGGTGGCGACGATGGCCTTGCCCATCGCGAGCGCTTCGAACACCGTCAGCGGGGTGCCTTCCCACAGCGACGGAAACACGCTGAGGTCGAACGCCGAGATCACGCGGGCCACGTCGCGGGCGAAACCCGCGAACCGGAATCGATCGCCGAGACCCAGACGTGCGGCCCGCGCTTCGAGATCGCCTCGCAGCGGTCCTTCGCCAAACACGATGAAGCGCGCCTGCGGCCGCTGTTCCAGCACGAGCTTTGCCGCATCGACCAGGTACTCGTTCCCTTTCGAATCGTGCAGGCGGGTCACACTGCCAATCAGCACGTCGTCAGGACTTACTCCGAGCTCCGCGCGGGCGCTTGCGAGTTCCTCGCCGCTTCGCCGCCGGCTGAACTCCTCCATCGGCACGCCGAGGTAGACGACCTTGACCTTGTCGGGCGGGAGCTGCCGTGCCTTGATCACGAACTCCGCGGTGCTCTCCGACACGGCCAGCGCGATGTCCGTCTCCGGCTCCAGAATCGCGTCGGCGACCTTCTGAAACCAGGGGGTGTCGGTCAGGTTCGCGTGCTCATGCAGGATGGTCGGGATGCGCCGCAGGCCCGCGGCGATCCGGCCGAACGTGGTTGCTCCATACCCGTGCAGGTGCAGGATGTCGACCTTCTTCTGGCGAATCACCCTCAGCAGCGCCGGCAGTGTCGTCGGATCGAATTTCGATTTTCCGAGATAGGTAATGTCGATCCCCATCGACTCGAGGGTTTCCTCGGACAGGTCCTTTTTGCGCAGGCTGACCAGCGAGACGTTGTAGCGCTCTCGATCGAACCGGGGGATCATCCAGCCGAAGAGCCGCTTCACGCCGTGCATCCGCGACCCTTCCCAGCCGAGGTGATCGCAGACCTGCAGGACGTTCAATTTGCCGGCGGGATGCGAAGGACCGGTCACGGCGTGGTCACGGGCTCGCGCTGGCTGACGACTCTCGCCGGAACACCCACGGCGATTGCACCAGCGGGCACCGACTCGCGCACGACCGCTCCGGCGCCGATGACCGCGCGATCGCCGATCGTCACGCCGTCCAGGATCTTCGCGCCCGCGCCCAGCCACGCCCCGTCCCCGATCGACACGCCGTTCGAGCGCCGGGCCTGCGCCAGTACCGGCGCCGACGGATCGGAGAAATCGTGATCGCCGCCAATCACGTAGCAGTAGGCGGCGACCAGCGTGTCGCGGCCGATGCGGACGCGGCTGGCCGAGAACAGCTCGCAGTTGAAGCCGATGTTCGCCCCATCCGCGAGCTCGATATCCCCGTCCTTGCACGAAAGAATGGTGTTGCGACCGATGAACACGCCGTTACCGATGATGATGCCCTCGTTGCTCGATCCCTTGGCGTCGAGCAGACAGTTGTCGTCGATTACGACATCGTTGCCGATGCGGATCTTCCGCGGATGCCGCAGCACGACATTCTGACCAAACACCACGCCTCGGCCGCAGGCAGCGAGGAGAGATGGATACAGGACCTGACGGAGCGCCAAACCGAGGGCGCCGGGGACGTTCTGCGATGCGAGCGTGATCAGCTCGTGCTTGATGAGCGCTCCCCATCCCGCGCGCCCGACCACGAGCTGCGCGTATTTCTCGCGCGCCGAAGTGCGCCGATCGAAGAGCTGGTCCTGCGCGCGCATCATAGTCAGGGGGACAGTCCCCCTCGAAATGGGGACTGTCCCCCTTATGATAAGTCTCCGCATGTCCGAAGAGCACTCCAGCCCGCCTTCGCCAGGGCTCCGGCGGGCAAGCGCCCAGACGCTTCAGAGGAGTGAGCGCTGGACCGCCGCCGCGATTGTCCTGCTGATCGTGCTCGTCCGCTCGCTCGTCTTCGTCTTCTGGGAACAGTCCTACTACGATTCCGATCAGGCGATCGTCGGCCTGATGGCGAAGCACCTGGCCGAAGGGCGCGCCTTCCCGGTGTTCTTCTACGGCCAGAGCTACATGCTCGGCGTCGAGGCCTATCTCGCGGCGCCGGTCTTCCTCGTCGCCGGCGTCTCGGTCGCCACGCTCAAGTTTCCGCTGCTGCTGATCAACCTGGGCGTCGCGCTGATGCTGCTCCGCACGCTCGAGCGCGAGGTCGGCCTGCGGCCGTACGTCGCAATGCTTCCCGTCCTGTTCTTCGCGGTGCCGTCTCCGGGGGTGACCGCGGAGATCCTGGCGCCGAACGGCGGCAATGTCGCGCCGTTCATGTACACGGCGCTCATCTGGCTCACGCGCAACCGCCCGAACTGGTGCGGCTTCTTCTTCGGTCTCGGATTCCTGCAGCGCGAGTTCACGCTTTACGCGATGCTCGCGCTGCTCGGCGTCGAGGTCATCTCCGGTCCGTTGCGGACGCGCGACGGCATCCGCCGCCGGCTCACCACGTTTCGCACCGCCATCGAAGTGTGGCTGGTCGTCCACATCCTGAAGTCGCACTCCTCAGCAGCGGGCCCCGGCACGACCACCGACGCCTTACTGCAGTCCGGCGAAAGTGCCCTCCAGTTCGCCCGGCGGTTCTGCACCGACCCGGCGATGATTCCGCGCGGCCTCACCAATCTCTTCTTCGAGCACTTTCCGGTCCTGTTCGGCACGCGCCCGATGGCGTTGAACGAGCTGGCGATTGAAAGCGCCAGCCGGCAGGGGTTCTCCGGTGCCTGGATTATCCTGGCGCTCACCGCCGGCATCGCCATCGCCGGTGTCGCCACGCACCTCGCAAAAGAGCGCCGCTGGAAGCCCGCTTACTCGTTCTGCGCGTACCTGATACTCGGCGCACTGCTTTCGCAGGCCGGTTACATCATCGGCCGCTGCGGAGGGCTCCACCACTTCACCCTGCGGTACGAACTGCTGTCGGTGATCGGGTTGACCGGCCTTGGCGCCTGGTTCCTGGCGGTCACGCCGCCCGGTCGTCTCCGCACAAGCTGGATGGCGCTGGCCGCCGCCCTGGTGCTCGTCACCGCGATCCCGACCCTCCGGCTGCTGATCGAATACGTGCGGCACGAGCCCCAGAACCCGAAGCGGATGATCGTCCAGCAGCTCGACTCGCGGGGCATCAGGTACGCATTCGGCGACTACTGGCGCGCCTATGTGATCACCTTCATGACCAACGAGCGGATCATCGTCGCCGCCGACGACTTCCAGCGGATCCGGGAGTATTCCGACATCGTGAAGGCACACAAGGACGAGGCCGTGCGGATCGCCCGCGAGTACTGCCCGGGAGGACGTCCGGCGATGCAGGGTCTGTGGATCTGTCCTTACGAGCGGGTCGAAGAAACGACGCCCGCCGCGGAGCCAGGCGCTGCACCACAGCCGGCAATTCCGCCGAAGCCGCCGGGGACAAAATAGATCCGAGGGGCTTCGCCCCTCGGACTCCCCGACTGGCTCGCTCGCGGGGCCCCATGCCCCGCTCCCCTCGCCAGGCTCACTCGCTGCCGCTCGTTCGCACTATCGGCCAGGTCATAGCCATCGAGCGGTTCGATACCACTCCAGGGTTCGGCGGATGCCTTCTCTCAACGAGACCTGCGGCGCATAACCGAGCTCGGCTCGCGCCCTGGCGATGTCGAAGGCACGCGACTTCGTGAAGAAGTCGACGCGGCGGCGGTAGAGCGGCGGCTCGATCCCAAACGGCGCGCAGATCGCTTCACACGCCGCGCCGGCGACCAAGAACGGCCAGACGGGCAGGTGGAGGGTCGGCGGTTTCACCCCGGCGACCTCCCCGATGATCCGGGTCAGCTCGTTGAGCGTCGTCACTTCCCCGCCGGCGAGGATGTAGGTCCGCCCGGCCGCCCCGGGCACCTCCCCGCACAGCCGGAAGCCTTCGACCAGGTCGTCGATGTAAGTGAGGTGGTAGAAGATTTCGCCCGACCCGAGTACGACGAAACGGCGGCGGGCAACGCCGCGAAACAACTTGAGCAGGCGGCGGTCGCCAGGTCCGTAAATCCCGGTGGGCCGCGCGATCACGACCTCGACGCCGGTGCGCTCGCCGGCGTCCCGGGCCATACGCTCACCTTCGAGCTTCGTGACCTGATAGACGTCGCCGGGCTTCAAGGGCGCGTCTTCGTTCGCCGGCGGATGTTCGACATCCCCATGGACGCCGACCGTGCTGCAGTGGACGACCCGCTTCACCCCCGCACGCGCCGCCGCCTCGATGACCGTGGCGACCGCGCGAGCGTTGACTGCCCGGTACTCGTCCTCGCGCAGCCCGGCCTGACGATAGATTGCGGCAATGTGATAGGCCACATCGGCCCCAGCCGCAGCGCGCTCGACTGCAGCGGCGTCGCGGATATCACCGGAGGCCAGGGCGATGCCGTCGGTATTGAGTGATCCGGCGCGGGCCTCGTCGCGAACGAGCGCCACGACCTGCCGACCGCGTGCTGCCAGGCCGCGCGCAAGATGACCACCGGTAAACCCGGTGGCCCCTGTCACTAGAACGCGCACTGATTAGACATTGCCAAAATTGCCAGGATTGCCAACATTGCCAAAATTCCGGGGTAACTTCGAACGCCTGGGCACGCTTGCGAATGCCGATCGGCCGCGAGAATGCCCGCCGATTTCTAATCTTGGCAATCTTGGCAATCTTGGCAATTTTGGCAATCCTGAATTGTCATGGACTCACGCCCGACACTCTGTGCGCGACGAGCGTGACCGGCGAGCCGAACATGCCACGCAGACCGGCCCGATCCAGTCCCGCCTCGATACGCCCTGTCACCTTGGCGGACCCCAGCTGCTTGTGAAAGGCGATTGGCAGCACGAACTGCTTGTGCGTATCCAGGATCCTGAAGCCATTCGCCTCCAGCGCCTCACGGATCTCGGTGTGGCCGAACACGCGGTACGCCTCGACACGCGCACCGAGGGCGTGAGCGATGCGGCGGGCAATCGACTGGAGCGCCGCGGCACTGGAGCGCGCCGGATAGTCCAGGACGACACGGTGACGGGCGGCGCGACAGAGCTCGGCGAGCGACCGACGCCAGTCGGGCGTATGCATCAGAACGCGCAGGCACACGACGGCATCGAACGATCCATCCGCCACGTTCAGGCCGTGGGCATCGCCCTGCACGAACGTCACCGAGGCACCGGACTCGAGGGCACGGCGCCGGGCGACCGCAAGCATCTCGCCGGACGCATCAATGCCTGTCACAGTGGCGCCCCGGCGGGCGAGCGCGATCGCAGCGCGCCCCGTGCCGGTGCCAACGTCGAGGATCGTGGTGCCGGTGAGCGGCGAAAGGAACCCGGCGATGACCTGCTCCTGCGTTTCGGCGAGCAGCCGGCCGATCGGTCCGCCGAAGCGGGCCGTCTCGAAAGTCTCCGCCATGCGCGGATCGGCGTAGGCGGCATAGCTGTAGTGCTCGTCGCGGGCCGGCACCGGTGTGGAGGCGTCCTTCGTCACGCGACGCCTCCGACAACCTCGGGCGTGCCCTCGGTCAGAAGCGTGAGGGCCTGGCGGGTGCGTGTCAGGTATGCCTCGTAGCTGTATTTCGTGTCCGCGAGCTGACGCGCTCGTGCCCCTACCATCCGAGCGCGCTCCGGATCCGAAAGGGCATCGAGAATGGCCGCGCCGAATCCTTCGGGCGTCGCAGCCGACAAAAACGCCACTGCATCGTCGAGCACCTGCGTGTGGGTCAGCAGTCGCGTCGCGACAATCGGCCGGCCCGAGCGGAGGTACTGATAAATCTTCAGCGGAGTGTTGGTGCCGCTGCTTCGCGGCGAGACGAGCACATCCGCGGCATCGAGAAATCCCGGGATCTCGTCTGCGGGCCGCTGGCCTGCGAAGATCACCGAGTCACCGAGACCCGCTGCGCGTGCCGCGGCACGAGAGGCGGCGATCTGATCGGGCCGACCACCCGCAAGGACGGTGCGGACGTCCGGCCGGTGCTGCTTCACGTACGCCGCAGCCGCGAACAGCAAATCAAGGCCCTGATAGGCCTCGAACGTTCCCGTGTACAGAACGATCGGGGTCGTAACGGACAACCCGAGCTCCTCCCGGATCCGCTCACCCGAGCCGGCGACCGGTGTATCGCCGGACCCTGGAGAGTTCTCGATCAGGACCGTCGGCACCACGCGGTCGATGCTCCTGACCGTCTCTTCGAGATGCGGACAAATCACTATCACGACACGGGATCGGCGGATCACCACGCGTTCGAGCACTTCGAAGATCCGCCGGAGCACGCGGGATCGGCTGAACGCGAAATTCGTGAGCTGCTGGGGCAGGCTCGAGTGCATGTCGTAGAGGTGCGGCACGCCGAGCGCAGCCGCCACCACGACGCCAATGAAGCTGCCCTCTTCGTGGGAATGGACCGCGTCGTACCGCTCGCTGAGCGCGCGGCGGATCACCGTGAGCGCCAGGAGCGCGTCGAGCGGGATCTTGGCGAACGACGGCCCAATCCGCACCTCGCTGATGAAGGGCGGGCGCAAGGAGCGGAACACGCGCAGCCCCGGGACCGACACGTCCTTTCCGAACGGATATGTCACCAGATCCACCGTGTGCCCTAGCTCGACGAGCGCGCGAATGCGGTGGAATTCGCTGAACGGGGTGCCCCTCGGCTCGAAGAACGGCTCCGGAGCGATCATCAGGATTTTCACGGCGCGGCTAAGTGGAAAATTTTACGGGATGGATCATGGGAGGTCAACGTAACTCTTGCAGATTGCGATGTTTAGAGGTATCCTATCTCCTTGTGCATGGCCCAGCGAACAGCTAGAGCCGCATCCTCGCGCCGCGCCTACCTGGCAGCCGGTCTCAAAATCGTCATCAGCCTTGCCCTCCTGGCAGTGCTCTTTTCCCGCGTCGACGTCGGTCGACTGTGGAGTGCCGCCCGCCAGGCTTCATCGGCTTGGCTGCTCGGCGCGCTCGCGCTTTACGGGTTGATGGTGGCGGCGAGCACCTGGCGGTGGCGGGTCCTGCTCGCCGCCCAGGATGTCCGGCTTCCCTTCAAATCACTGACGTCGTCCTTCCTGGTCGCGACGTTCTTCAATAATTTTCTGCCGAGCAACATCGGCGGGGATGTCGTGCGCGTCACCGATACCGCCGCGGCCATGGGATCGAGGACGATGGCCGCGACGATTGTGCTGCTCGATCGGGGCCTTGGACTGCTCGGTCTCGTGCTCGTCGCGGCTCTCGGGGCGACGGCGGCCGGATCGCGGCTGGCAAACGGCGGCCCGATCCCCGCGGCGTTGCTGTGGACTGGCTTCGTGATCGCCGTCATGCTCGCGGCGCCCGCGGTCCTGAAACCCGAGCTCTACGCCCGTGTGCTGCGCCCGCTCCGCCATCTCCACCCCGAATGGGTCGACGAGCGCCTCGCAAGGCTGACGGCGGTACTCACGAGATTCTCGACGGCACCCGGTGCCCTCGCGGGCTGCTTCGCCGGAGCCATCGTGGTTCAGGCCGTCCTTGTCGGCTTTTATCTCGCAATCGCCCACAGCCTGCGGGTTCCGATTGGCTTCAGCGAGCTGGCCGTGATCGTGCCGATCTCGTTCGTCGTGCAGATGCTGCCGGTGTCGATGAACGGTTTCGGCATCCGTGAAGCGACCTTCGGGTTTTACTTCACCCGGCTCGGTCTGCCGCTCGAATCAGCCATCCTGGTGTCCTTCCTCGGGGCCGCCCTCGTGATGCTGTTCTCGCTCAGCGGCGCCGTCGCCTATCTCAGTCGCGGACGGGCGTTTGGCTCAGCTTGACGCGGCTGCCGTTTAGTCCGAGGATGACCTATCCGGCAGGCGAAGGACGTCCGTCGGAGCTCCCCGAAAAGACGTAAAAAACAAGGCCGCTTCGAAGGGCGCGCTCCCCCGCGTTCCGAGCTTTGCCCGGGCTGGGGTTTTTGCTACGCTAGAGGTTACCGGACGCTTCCGGGGCTCCCTGCGACGACCCAGCGGATTAAAGAGTACGACTCGACGAACCGATAGTGTGCGCGCATCTGCTCTCGTGCGCATCACCTGCGAGTTCGTGCACCACCGTTGAGGATCGACCCATGACACGCAGCCCCTCAAAGCTCCAGGTCCTGCTGCCTGCTGCGATGCTCGTCACGCTCGCGGCCTGTCAGGCCAAGAAGAGCGAAAACCCTCTCAGTCCTTCTGTCGCCGGGCCGATTCCCGGCGTTGAAATCTCCGCCCCCCGGCTGCTCGAACCCTCCCAGGGCTTCAAGTTCAAGGAGAACCAGCAACCGATCAAGCTCGTGGTCGAGAACTCGGTCACGACCGGGGTTCGCAAACTCCTTTACTACTTCGAAGTGTCGAGCGATCAGGGCTTCGCCAACAAGGTCTATGCGCGTGGCGGAGTGCCCGAGGGCGATGGACGCACGAGCGTACAGCTCGATGCACTCGAGCTCGGTCGTGCGTACTACTGGCGGGCGTGGACGGACGACGGCGCCAACAGGAGCACGACGTCCTCTACCGCTGGCTTCGAAGTACTGCCGCGAGCGTTGCTGACCGTGCCGACGGCGGCGTCACCGGTGAACAATGCTGCGGTCGCCGAACGGAACCCCACGCTCCGGATTAACAATTCCTCGCACAACAGCGCGGTCGGCCCGGTGAGCTACTTCTTCATGGTCGCCAAGGACCAGGCGTTCACGCAGATCTCGGCGACGGGAATCGTGGGCGAGGGAGGCGTGACCCAGTGGAGGGTGGATCGCGAGCTCGACTACGGCTTGACCCATTTCTGGCGTGTCCGCGCGACTGACGGCGAGATCACGACCGACTGGTCACCGACGGCGGTGTTCAAGACACCGGCTGCTCCGGCACCGCCGGGGGGCGGCGGCCCCGGCATCCCACCCGGCGCTCCCTGTAACGCTCCCGACCCGCTGAAGATTGTGGAGTGCGAACGGGCGAAGTACGGCCACATGTCGCATTCGCAGATGCTCGACTTCCTCAGGGCGACCGTCCAGTCGCTCAACCGCAACGGGATTTCCGGTGCGCCGTTCGGCATCCTGCGCAAGGGCGGTGGCGAGAATTGCGGCGGCTACTCGTGCGACGTGATCTGTTCGGGCCAGGGCAGCGGCCAGCGGCAGTGGGACATCCTCGGCGACATCGACGGATCCCAGTGGCCGGGCTGGGGCGGTCCGAATACCGTGCCGAACATCCGCGTGGACGTCTGCGAGGTTCAGTAAAGAACCAGACAGGGCCAGGGCCCTCAGCCCCGACCCTGTCTGGAGCGTAGCCTGCCTCGCCGGAGCGCGGAGCGCGAAGGCGGGGTCCTATTTGAATCGGTAGCGAAGACCGAAGCCGAGCTGAAAACCTCCTACCGTCAGTGACTCCCCCACTGAGTCGAGGTCGACAGAGCCGTAGGTGTAACGCACCAGAAGGCCTCCGCCGATATTCGGACGGAAGAAGTAATTGAGATCGACACCCAGGTTTATCCCGACCGTGGTGTGGTCCTCGCGGGTGATGGTGGTCGACGACAGCGTGGGCGCCGGCTCTGTCACCGAGATCGCGGTTGCGACGTCCTGCCCGACCATGAAGATGGTGGGGCCGAAGGAGAAGCCGACGTCAATCTTGTCCGTGACCGGCATGACCCAGGTGCCCTGCAGGTGAATCGCATGCTCAGAGTGCTCGGCGTTGGAGGAGACCCCGGTCAGCGGTCGATGCCGGTCGAAGAAATTCGGATCGGGCACGCTCGCCGAGATGGCGATGTCGCCATCGGACTGCACGCGGGAGTAGCCGAGGCCGACCGCCAGGTTCTTCCACACCTTGTAGCCGCCGCCGATATCGAACAGCGCTCCGCCGTCGATCGGCTGCGACGTGGTCATGCTGCCGTCTTCCCCGTAAAGGCTGAAGGTGGAACTGGTGTCGACCGTGCGGGACTGCTCCTGGAGGCCGAAATTCACGTTGGCGAACGCTCGATCGGTCCAGGCCATCTGCGCGGACGCGGGGGCTGCGGCGAGGACGCCCAGCGCAAACGACAGACAACCTGCTTTGATCATCTTCAATTTCAAAACTTTGTCTCCTGTGTTGGTGGATGCCGATTGACGTCGCCTGCTTCGTCTCCGAAGGAGAGATCGCAGGGCCGGCAAAAGTTCGCCAATGTTAGCACGCCGGCGATGACAAAAAACTCCCCAGTGTGGTACTATTCGCGAGCCCATTTCCCAGTGGGTTCGACAAATCCAACTCGAAGTATGAGGTTTTTCTGATGCAACACAAGAAAGCCGTTGCGTGCGCGTCAGCTGTTTTGCTGGCTCTCGCAGTCGCTTGTTCAAAGAATCCGGAGACGCCGCTGTCGCCAAGCTCCGCGGAGCCCGGCACCACATCGGCAGGGCCGAACGGCGAGACGTTGAAGGCCAGTGCTCCAACACCCGAGTCTCCCGTCAACGGCGCGCAGCCAGATACGCTCGTGTTGTCCGCTGGGAAATCGACGGGCTCCTTCAACAAGGGGCTCGACGGCGAGTACTCGTACGAGTTCCAGATCATGAACGCCGGGAACAGCCTGGTTTGCGCTTCGTTCGTTCCCGGTGGCTCAGGCTCCAGCGTCACCTGGACGCCGACCTGCAACCTGGAGCTCGACGCGAATCACACCTGGCGAGTGCGAGCGGTCACCCAGAACCCGGGCGGGCAGATGGCCAATGGGCCCTGGTCCTCCACCGCCTCGTTCAAGAGCCCGCTCGGCGGCTACATCCGCGGTGACGAGCTCTTCGACCCGCTCTACAACGGCAAGACGATCGGCCAGATCATCGGCAGCGCGACGTTCGTGCCGAATGAGGGCCTCCGGTTGAACGAGCACGGCAGTCGCGTCACTTACCAGCTGCCGATCACGCTCCAGGCTGGCGAGATGTCGGTCATGGTCAAGGGCGCCGACGAGGG
>Ga0075418_10001002_pt1 | contig 31184 bp, 30 predicted proteins | sample SoiMetdeltSBSDD2_FD_81776 | JGI IMG/M metagenome (GOLD analysis project Ga0075418, IMG submission 81776) | Bulk soil microbial communities from a Populus tree surrounding site in Tennessee, USA - Soil MetaG P. deltoides SBSDD2 | ecosystem: Environmental > Terrestrial > Soil > Tree plantation... | reverse complement strand
TGGCAAGGAGTTGGCATTTTGGTACACGCGCGAGTTAGCGGCACTGGTGGACGCGACGCGTGCGCGTGAGCGTATCCTCATACTGGGCGGCGGCACATTCACGCTGCCAGAATACCTTGCGAAACGCCACCCTGCGTCAACAATCGATGTCGTTGAAATCGACCCTGCGTTAACGAATATTGCCCAAACGTATTTCCACTATCAGCCGCCCGCCAACGTCAACCCGATATTCAATGATGCGCGCGGTTATATTAATGCTGCAAAACAGGCGTATGATATTATCTTGGTCGACGTGTATAGTGACATAAACGTGCCGTTTTCGCTGATGACCAAAGAATACGGCACTAGCGTTGCTAAGCTGTTAAAACCCCAGGGCGTTTTAGCTGCCAATGTTATCGCTGCGACGACCGGCCCCTGCAGGCCGTTACTCGACGCTATCGATGCAGCCTATCGCACTGCGTTGCCATATGCCGCGTACGCGACATTCCAGCCGGCCACAGCCAAAGACAGGCGAGCGAACATGATAGTTGCTTATTCTCGACACGCAGCCACACCCCAAGGTTACGAAACGCTTGTGTCAACTGACGGCACGCCGTACACCGACAATTTCATGCCCGCCGAACGCTTGCAGCATACATGCCAAGAAAAGTCACACTAGCACCATTTCATCCAATGGAGATATAGCCACCAGGCTCATCTGTAGGCCGAGGTGTTGCGGGTTGCGTTGGCTCGGCATCTAACACTCGCGCCAACCACGATCCGCATCGCAGCATTTTTTCGAGCAATTGCACGGTGGGGCGCTGGTGTTCGGCGTATACATATAGGCAACCCTCGGAGATTTCGATTGTTAAGCTACCGAAGGACTCGGCTATTACCTTGGTGACGGCCGGGGTTAACAGCTGCTCGGCTTCTACGAGTTGTGAAGGGCTGGTGTACACGGCATATTTATTCACGAAGTGGCTGCTGTGCGCCCCAAAAGTACCCAATGGCACCCGTGTCAGCTGCGCGAATTTCGTAAACAAATGCGCGTAGAATGTTTCGCTGTGCGTATGCAGTCCCACAAAGATATGTGGCAGGTCAATGGCCGTGTGTAGATCGAAGACCATGACAATCCAGTTGTGATTTTTGGCGGGCTTTCCGGGGAAATGTATCGTATCGGTGCGCTCAACGAGCGTCATATCGTAGCCCTCGAACGATCCGATACAATAATGATTGTCGCGATGCTGTGCCGAAACGGTCAGGCCGCGCACCAGCCGATGTTCGTCGTGGCGTTGGTCGACGTAGCCAAAATAGACCATGCCCATTTTCTCGGCAAACTGCATGAACACGCGTTTGTGCAGGCGCGACTGAATAACCTTGGCAGGCACCAGCGTTTTGATAAAATGCTTGCTTTTAGCGGCGAGGTTCATGGGGTGTTTCCGTTGTCATAGTGTCTAATAATGTTGCCACGTATTCCGCCTGACTCCAGGCCAGCGGCGCCACCGACACGAATGATTCGTCGACGGGGCTTAGCTGTTCGGGCAGAATACCTGTTGTGCTGGCGTGGTCGCGCACCCAGTTAATAAGGCGCCATGCATCGTCTGTTTGGCCGGTTTCCAGGCAATATTGCGCCTGCCACAGCGAGCAAATAATCCACCAATTACCCTTAGTACTAGCGTCGACGCGGTAATACAAATCGTCTTCATAGCGCGGCATTCCCATGACGCCGCCGTCTGCGCCGAATGTCTGCCGTAGTGTCGCCATCGACGCCTTCAGCTCATCGCTATCCACGGGGAATAAACCGAACATGAAGACACCAAAGACGCTCGATGTATCAACCGTCGGATTGTATTCCAGCTGGCCATTTTTCACCAACACGCCTTTGTAAAACATCTTTCGCTCGGCATTATACAAGTGTTTGTGCGCGGCAGCCAGTATGTCATCGGCCGCCGACCGCCACTGTACCGCACTGTCTGGGTCTTCGGCTATTTCCGCTAAATCCGCCGCCGCCAGCAGCGCCGCGTACACCACCGACGTGGTATAGGTGGTCGTCAAATAGCGCTCTTCCCAAAGGTCGTAGCTGGGCTTAGGTAAGCCCGTGACAGGGTCGATGTACGACGCTAAAAACTTCGCCATGGGCGTCACCATTGTGTGATAAAACTCGCGCAGCAGCCGGCCGTCGGGATGCAGCCAGTAAAATTGCGCAAACAGAAACAGCACCAGCGCCGTTTCGTCCTCTTGAATGGGCGGCGTCACACTGCCATCGTCGTGAATGTAGGGATGCCAGCTACTGCCTAGCGCACCATCAGCACGATATTTGTGCATCAGGTAGCCGCCGGCGTGAAGCCCGCGCTGGCAAAATTCGAAAAACCGCCGCGGCTCATCCACATATCCCATGCGAATCAGCGGCCACAGCACGTAGGCGCCGTCACGCGGCCAGCAGTAGCCGTAGGCATCGCGCGAATAATTCAGTACAGCAGAATCGGTACTGGCAATCACGGCGCCACGCTTGTCGATTTGCGATTTCAGTATGAGAACGCTGCGAATAAAACCATCCTGGTAATCTGGCGGCAGCTTCTCGGCGGCGTGCAGGGCGGGCTCCAGCCATTTATACCACCAGGCGGCCGTACCATGCATACGTTTGAGCAATCCATCGGTGCGAATTTGCTCGTGGATATACAGCGCCTCACGCGTTGACGTGCCGGCGGCTATCCAGTAATGCACTCGCTGCGAGCTTAACCCGCCAATCTGTAACCGAAATCGCAGCGTCGAATCAACCCGGCCGTGTTCGACCGCACTAAAACTCAGCTCGCCGTCATCGGCATCGCGATAGGTGCCTTCGTAGCCTTCGATACCAAAAAGCCCCACTGTGTATTGGTCGAAGGGTTGGCCGTTCACCATGCCCGACACCACGAACGCCCGCCGCCCGCGATAGTGCAGGATGGCATTACTTTCAGGCAGATACTGCGCCGTATCGGTATTGCTGCGCGCGTCACCTATGACAAATGCCTGATGCATAAATAACCGAATGTCGCGCGCCTCGGCACGCAGGTTCACCACGTGAATGTTGCGCATAAAGGCGCTCATGGTGGCGTCAACCACGTCGTCAAATTCTAGTATGACACCCAGTCGCTCGTTCCTGGCTAGCGTATGGCCTATCAGCGCGTGCACCGGGTAGCGAAAATCGAGCCGCCACTCGCCATCATCTAGCCAGCTCATTTGCCCATCAATCCACACGCCCATACGGTGGCGTAGCGACCGACCCGCAGCATGATTTTCGTAGCCCACGTAGGGGTAATAGAAATCATGCACCAGGCCGTATTTGTTAATACCTACGTGCAATTCGCCGTTGCTCAGAACAATCGGCCTAGCCATGGATACCTCCGCGGTGGTACGCCATTAGTCGGTAGCGCACGTCGCGCAGAGCGTTCATAAAATACAAAAAGGCGTCGTAAGGCGAGTCGTATGGGCTGAAATAGGCGTGCACATCGCCGTCAGTAAACCATTTCGTGCACATGTAGTACACGTGGTCAGAGGTTTGTAGTTTGCGCCAATCGGCTATCAGCCCTTGGTCGCCGGTGCGGACAATGTCATCCTCTAACGCATACAGGTGCCGCAAGGCCTCCCGCTGTATGCCATTACCCAGCCAAGCGGTCAGGTCGCGCTCGGTGTCAGCCCACGTGACAGTGTGCGGCATACTGATTTCGCCCACCGGCTCGTACGCGGCAATCGCCTCGCTGGTGGTATAGAATGTGTTTTCAGGATTCGCCAGCCATTTGCCGATGAAGTTTTCAAAAAAGGTGAAGATGCCGGTATCTTCCCACTGGTGTTCGCCGAAGGTTTCGTAATCCATGAATAGATTGACCAGCTGGCTATCTTCCACGGCCGCGTTCGTCCATTGGTCGTATGCCTCGGCGGTGAGCGGCCACTGCTCCCATGCTTGGTTGCTAAATCGAAACGCCAGGTCGTCGCTGAGGCGGTAATTTTTCAGCAGCAATGCGATTTTTTCCGTGCCGGCCGGCCGATACACATGGTTGGGACTGCGCCATTCCAGCACCGGATCCCAGCCCTCAGCCAACACGCCCTTAAACCCGTAGCTTTCAGCCCATTTGCCTAGTTCATCGTTATACGCCAATTCGGTATTGCGAAAAACAGCCGTCTCGACGCCGAACAGTTCGCGGATTTTGGCGCGATGCATGTCTACCTGGCGCTCGAATTCGGGGCGGCTGTAGAAAAAGGCGAGGGAATGGTAGTATGTTTCGGCCACGATTTCCACCTGACCAGTTGCCACCAGGCGCTTGAAACTTTCCAGTACGTCGGGCGCCCATTTTTCGGCCTGTTCTATGAATGTACCAGTGATACTCAGCGATACTTTGAACTCTGGGTGGCGAGCCAGTAGTTTTTCCAACAGCGCGTTCATCGGCCGGTATGATTTATCGGCGACCTTGCGCAGTACACGTTCGTTGTTGCGGTCGGTCGTTGCGTCTGGTTCGTCGAAATAGTCATGCGCCGTGGCCGTATCGAAAATACTGTACTTGCGAATACGCAGCGGCTGATGCACATGCAGATACAACACGATACCGCGCTTGCTCATACGGCTACTCCCGCGCGCACGTTACCATACAACTGCATGCATTGTTTGGCGACGTCATTCCACGAAATGCGCGCGTATTCGTGGCGGACGTTTTCTTTCAGTTCGTGCGATAGGGCAGGGGAGGTAGCGATGCCGATCATACGGTCGGCCAGCGCGTCGATGTCCCAGAAATCGTAGCGGAAAATGTTATGCAGCACTTCGCATACACCAGATTGGCGTGTGATTATCAGCGCCGCGTTGTAATGCGCCGCTTCTAGTGCGGTAATGCCAAACGGTTCGCTAATGGAACTCATGACGAACACATCGGCCACGTTGTACGCGTCGCGCCACTGCTGGCCGCGCACAAACCCGGTGAAGAATACTTTGTCGGCAATGCCCAGGTCGGCGGCTAGCCGTATCAGCTCGTCGCGCTGCTCGCCGTCGCCCGCCAATAAAAAGACGAGTTTATCGTATTTTTCGCACGCCCGTGCGGCCGCTCTGATAAAATGCGTCAAGCCTTTTTGCACCGTCAGGCGCGTCACCGTCGCCACCACCACATAGCCCTCTTCTTTCAGCGCCTCCAGGTATTTGTAGGTCGCACGATCGTAATCGTATGTCCCCAAACTCGCCACATCGATGGCGTTATGCACCACCTCTACCTTGCTGGCCGGAATACCATAGCGCCGTACGATAATGTCTTTCGTGAGATTACTGACAGCGATAATACGGTCGGCCATCAGTAAACCTTGCTGCTCTATCTCGTGCACTAGCGGATTGCCGTACTGCTGACCCGAACGGTCGAATTCCGTAGCGTGTACGTGAACGATGAGAGGGGCGCTGGTTAATTCCTTAGCGCGCATGCCAGCCTCCATTGTGAGCCAATCGTGTGCGTGGATGGCGTCGGGTGCCTTTTCTTGCACCATGCGCTCCACATACTGCACGTAGCGTTTCTGTACGCCGCGTATATCACCATGACCCTGCGCGCCGCCTTTTTCCTGGGCGTATTTGCTGTCGTAGGCGCCCATCGATCCATAGCGATCCAGCGGCTCTAGCTGTGTAGCGGCATGAATGGTCATGTAGTCCATGCCGGGGTGGGTGGCGGCGTACGGCACCACAAAATCAATACTCGCCCCCTGAATAGCTAGCGCTTTTGACATGTGATAGCAAGCAACCCCTAAGCCACCACTGTTGTGCGGCGGAAGCTCCCACCCGAGCATAAGTATGTTCATACTGCCTGTTATGAGCCACCGGCCGGCCCAACGCTCCTTTTTACCCTATTTGTTTTCATTATACGGCGATGCTTATGGTTTGGCAACCGGAGATATGAAAAAGGATCCTACTCACATCTAACGCAACTTTAGTCACATCAGTGTTTTCGGATCTTTGCCAGGAGAGGCCGTCGATGCCTCTCCTGGCACAACATCACACTACCTGTCAGTCGTTGCACAATACGCGAGCACACCCGCGTAAATCACGACCAGTCCAATCGCAAGCTCGCGACCAAAGCCGGCGGCATCCGCCAGCATGGGGTGGTTCCACCCTCTCGTCACCCCAAGGAGGGTGAACACGATTGTATACGCGCCCGTTACGGCGCCAATCGTGCTTCGAATCACCTTGGCGACACCTCGTCCGCTCCTCGCCTTTGCGACGAAGAATAGCGAGATAACAGCGGACGGGAGAATCAACAGATAAAAGAAGAGCATTTTTTCTCCTTATAAAAGTCTCCCGCCAGGTAGCAGAAGTTCATTTTAATTATAAAACATAAGTATCCTTTCTGTCAAGTCGCGCGCCGCTTGACACCCCCATTCCACCTCCCGTAAGATAGGCATATATAGGAGTAAACTATGTCAGACAAAGCCACATTAGACCCGCAATCACACTACATCGAAAAACGCGACAAAGCCGCCGCGCAGTACCAGGAATTGCTCGCCAACGACCAGCCTGTTCGCCTGCGTAAATCTGCCTCCAATCTGTTCCGCGAGCGCAAGGGGAAGGCGGTGCGATTTGATGCGCGCGGCTTTAACGGCGTCGTGAGCGTGGACACCGAAAAGATGACTGCCGAGGTAGAGGGTATGGCGCCATATCGCACGGTGGTGGCCGAGACGTTGAAGTACGGCGCGCTGCCAGCGGTCGTGCCTGAACTCGCAACTATTACCGTGGGCGGTGCGGTTAGCGGCGGCGGTATCGAGGCCACCTCTATTTACCAGGGCTTGGTGCACGAAACCGTGCTGGCGATGGATATTTTATTGCCCACCGGCGACGTGGTGACGGCGACGCCCAGCAATCGTTACAAGGATCTTTTTTATGGCATGGCGAATTCGTTCGGGACGCTTGGCTACATATTGAAACTGACGATTAAACTGATTCCGGCTAAGCAATACGTGCAGGTGCGGCATTTTCCATTTACCGACATCCAAAAACTGCTGGATGTGATTGCCGAGGTGGCTAAAACGGGGAAATACGACGGCCAACACGTGGATTTTGTAGATGGTAGTGGATTTGACACGCACAATTTATACCTGACACTCGGCACATTTACAGATGAGGCACCACACGTTAGCAACTATACCTACATGCAGCGATATTATGAATCTATTCAGCAGAAAAGCGAGGATTATTTGACGGCGCGCGATTATATTTGGCGCTGGGATAGCGACTGGTTTTGGTGCTCGAAGGCATTCTATATGAACCGTACGATTCCGCGTGCACTGTTGGGCAAATGGATGCTGCGTTCGGAAAGTTATTGGAAATTGTTGCGACTGGATCAGAAATACCACATGGCCGACAAAATTCGAGCGCTAGGCGGCGACCATACACAGTTAGAAACGGTCATCCAGGACGTGCAGATTCCTATTGAAAATGCTGCTGCGTTTTGGCAGTTTTTTACGAAAAACCTGACGCTGCGGCCGGTATGGTTTTGCCCCACACGGTCCAAAACGGCCGGCAACTTCCCGCTATATACATTGGAACCGAACAAGACCTACATTAACTTTGGTTTTTGGGATCAGGTGGTGGCAGATCCGAGTGACCCCAACTACTACAACAAATTGATTGAAAAAGAGGTGACGAAACTGGGTGGCAAAAAGGGACTATACTCAGAGGTATTTTACAGCGAAAAGGAATTCTGGCGATTGTTTGGCGGTAAGGAATACGCCAAACTAAAGGCAAAGTACGACCCGAAGGGGCGATTGAAGAATTTGTACGAGAAGTGTGTAAAGCAAGGATAAGTTCTGCTCGCTTGTCTTGCTCACGCAAGACAAGCGAGACTAGGCTGCTACTATTTCTTGTATAAACCTTCACGCGTCAAGGGCAAGTCGTTTTTCAAGCCCTTCGTAAACACAAACTGCGACAAATCGAATGTGCCGTAGCGGAAACTCGCGGCCGAACCGCGCAGGTACAAGCGCCACATACGAATGAATTCTTCGTCGTAGCCTAGTTTGCGCACGGCATCGAGGTTTTTCTCGAACCGATTCGTCCATTCGTCCAACGTCATGGCGTAGTGCATGCGCAAGCTTTCGTAGTCGGTAATGTGGAAATCGTATTCTGGCAGCAAATGCGTCACTTCACGCACGCTGGGTACGTAACCACCAGGGAAAATGTATTTGTCTATCCAGGCCGGCATGTTTGCTTCGGTTTGCTGGGTGATGGAATGGAGCACCGAAATACCACCGGGCGCCAGCAGTTTATCGACAACATCGAAATACTGGCGATGATTACCCTTACCGACATGCTCTAGCATGCCCACACTCACAACACGCTCGAATTGCTTGCCCAGCTTCACAGAATCTTGGTAGTTCATGTGGTGGAATTCGACCAAATCAGCCACGCCTTCGCGCTGCGCCATTTCGGTGGCGTATTCGTATTGCTCGCGGCTGAGCGTCACGCCCGTGCCTTTGGCGCCGTATTGTTTGGCGGCACGCACCACCAGGTGCCCCCAGCCACAGCCTAGGTCGATGAAAGACTGGCCTTTTTGTAGCTGTAGCTTGCGCAAGATGTGGTCAATTTTCTGGCGCTGTGCAGCCTCTAGCGTGTCGTTGGCGTTTTTAAAGTACGCGCAGGTGTATGTCATAGTATCATCGAGCCACAGCTCGTAGAAATCGTTCCCGAGGTCGTAGTGGCTTTTGATTTGGCCAGCTTGGTTGCCGCGAACATTGCGTGCAAATTTATACCCGAGCTTTTTGCCAAAAACTTTCAGGAAATCCTGCTCATTCAAGTAGGCAAACTTCAACAGCTCGTCGAGATCGTCGACGGTCACATCGCCGCGCATATATGCCTCGCCGAACCCTAGGTCGAAACGTTTCACGATGTCACTAATGACCTCTTTATTGTGAAGGGTTAATGTAAAGTTTGGTTTCCCGTCTCCAAACTGTTTGCGCTCTCCATCCCCGTAATCTATAGCGAGTGGACCGTATTGCGCGTGGGATATAACTTGTTCGAATACTGTTTTTGCTATCATATTTCGAGAATAGCATGGAATGCGAAACGAGTCGACACCCGACAGGCCTTTACAGGTAAAATGGGAGGCGTATAATTATTTTATCAGCCATAACGCTCCCGCACGTCCCGTGCCCGAACGCTATCACTATTGATAGGCGTTTTTTATTTGGCTGGAAAACGTCGGAGGCAACAATATGAACAAAGAATCAGCGCACCAGCCGCTCGCAGCGGAACTTTCTAACGAAGGCTGCTCTACGGACGATGCCGTGGAGGCTTTCGATCAATTCAACCAGTACCTGCACAGAGGAGATGCTTCATCTATCATTGAAGTAATTGATCACATGCACGCAGGCGCCGAGATAACACCAAGATTACGGGCTCTTGCTAAGCTCGTCAATCATGTTCTAGATACAACGAACAACGGCACGCAGATTGGACTCGGCAATAATACCGAGGCTGTTTGGGCGGCCGTATTTGAAGACGAGCTTCATGCGGCAGCTCGCCATGAACTGGCCAACCTACAGCACGGCGAAGCGCCAGCCTCCGAAGCGGCGATAGCCGCAGCCCAGCGCAAACGCGGCCTATGTACGCTTCGTGTCGTTGCTATGCTGCGCTCCACCCACATCAAACGGCGAGAAGGAATGGAATCGAATATCCCCATCGCATCATTGGATACTGCTGCGTAGCCTATTTCAACCTATCCAGCACACCCTTGGCGATGTCTTTGAGAATTTGAATTTTTTGTTCCTGGTTTACTTTCATAGATTTATCTTCGAAGTAGAACTGCAAGACGAATCGATCTTTGCGTACGAATAGCTTTTCGCCGTAGTTATCCTCCAGGAAGAATGCTTCGTCACCGCTGCCAGTCACATCAACTTGCGGCCTTTGCTTGTTGTATGCTTTCATGGATGCCATCTCGGCTTTTGCAGCGTCAGCCTTCATGAACGTACTGGTTTCGAGCATTACTTTGCGCGTGTTAAACGTTTGAATATCGGCTTGCGTCAAGGGAATCGGACGGATACAGTCATTGGATACATAGTTGTCGGAAACTCCGTTATCGAATGACGACACGCCTACCGAGTTACCAAATCGCTGCGTCGTAATCGGGCTAACCTCTGCGTTAAAAAGTTTCTTAACGGCATCAACCGTCAAAAGGCTACAGGCGTCGGCATAACCACCCTTTATAAGTGAACTTTCTAGTACAACCTGCGGCGGACCGGTGGGATTTGCTTGTTCTTTCGCAAGATTAGCAGCTATTTTATCAATCAGCTTCTTTTCCTGGTCGGCCGGTGTTCTAGATATACGCACAACGACCGCCGTCGAGCCCTTACCTATGATATATTGATTCGCATTCTCTTCCTTTTTTTCATAGACGTTAAAATTGCCGATGGGGGATACCTTGGTAAATTTCGTCGCCTCGTTCGTTAATCCATCCACTGAAACATATGGCTCTTGGGCAACGATCAATGTCAACACCGCACCCTTGTCCTCTAGCTGATACGTACAGCCGTTGGACTCCGGCCCCTCGCTGACATGGTATTGCTCCGGAGGCACGACACCCTTACCTTGACCATCAAAATACGTACGCTCAAAGGCGTTAGACATTTGCAGCTGTTCGGTCTTAAATCCCAGTCCGCGCAGTTCGTCCAGTGGCATCACGTTGCATGCTTGGATGATTTTCACACCTTGGTATACCACGGGCTCGGCAACTGGCTTGAACTGAATCGCCAGGGCGTCGCCAATGCCTGAATGATAAGGGTAGCCTTCGCGTGTGACATACAAGCTGGATTTATCGTTCGCCTGAGGCTTCGTCGTTGGTTTTTTCGTTAGGAACAGCACGGCAACAACTGCAAGTACCAGCAAAACAACGCCGCCGATTATAAACAGTGTCTTGCGTGACATTTTACCTTTAGGGTGCGACTGCACCGGGGGCGTCTCATTAGAGTTGGGGGCTGGGGCTTGATCCATATTCTCATCCTTTCAATTGTCGTTTTGCTACATAAGCACTATTTTTAGTATATAGGACAGTCGTAAAAATTGTGAAGAAATATCAACAAGCACGCTCGTTGAGTTGACTGTAAATTCAGATTAATCAATAAGATTCCTTCGCTTTAATAGCGGCAGGACAGCATGCTCGAAAATTGAGCCGATTTTCACACCCGTCGTTCGCGTATTAATCCATTTTATCTCTTCAATCTCACTCGACGGGACAGGGTCGCCTATAAAGTCTTGGATGATATAAACGTCCATGCGCAATTTTACGCCCGGCTGACCGGCTGCGTCAGCATGAAAGGCACCCAGGTGCTCGAGCGTATCCGTATCAATATCGACGCTTATTTCCTCAAGCATTTCCCGCTGCAAAGCTTGTTCAGGCGTTTCGTCATCCTCCAGCTTGCCGCCAGGGGCGACGAAGACGTCCTTACCGAATGATCGAGTCACGAGAAAATGTCTGTCGCGCAGAATAACGCCGCCAGCCTTGTGTATGTCGCTCATCATGATACCTTACTCCCAATAGATGCTTTATCAGCCGGCTCACCCAGGAGCGCCTCGCGCTTATGGCGAACATGTGCTTCAAACATACTAATAAATCCGCCAATGCTGGCGATAGCCCCGCCCAGCGCATCGCTGATTTGGAGACTGATGGTCGTTCCTACTATCAAAAGCAGCAAAGAAATACTCAACAGCGTAATACTGAACACGGGAAACCGGCCTCTGGACTGAGGTGTCTTGGTTCCGCGTTTGTATACCGCAACCACTGAGCGAACGACGAAAACGAGTATACCAATGATGATTAGTAAAATGAGGAGGGCGAGTAGGCTCATAATTCTTAGTTAGTATAGCTGACGGCACGTATATGATGAAATCGCACCAGAAGATATAATTCCATACCAACCCTTACCGCATAGCCCTAAATCAAGAAAATAACCAAACAAAAGTTTGGTTATTTTCTTGGCAGGAGTTCGTGGACAACTACCGAACTTTTACAATGGAAATCGAGTGTGATTTAAAACGGATTCAGGAACTTTTAGACACATAGCAAATGGTAGGCCGGCCAATGCTATGAAGGATTAACCTCTATTTATTGGATTCAATTGAGAGCCTCACCAAGCTGGCCGCAGCAAACACGACCAGCCTGGTGGGCTGGCAATAACTACTGTCAAAAAGATTTAAAAGTATTTTTACCAATCTTCTAATGCCACAAAAACATCATTAATTCAAAGGCCTCTTTGCGGCTCAATCCTGCAAGTACTGCCCATCCGATAGCAATAAGCGCTATACCGAACGCAATCACTGGTGCAAAGAAAAAGAAAACCGTGCTCCAGTTAAACGGCTGGGGCCATATCGATATACTAAATAAGCCGATTAATAGGCCGGCTGTTATGACGACGGCTCCAGTGATAATTCTCAATAATCTTTTCATAATCTCATTCTACACTGTTTTAGTGTTTCGCAGTTACCCGCCATCCCAGAATCGAGACGGCGGGTAACCTTGCGAAGCAGTACTTCTGTCAGCTCTGGTGAGAGCCGCCGGTACGGTTGCCCTTGTCGCGGGTGGCGCCACGATGTGACCGGGCACGGTTGCTCCGCTCGGACTGAACAGAAGCATCCGCCTCGTCCTTGAGCGGCTGGCTGCCCGACTGGGGGATACCAGTTGTGACACCGTAGACGCCGATGGCGCCGGTCACGATCGCTACCGTGGCCCGGCCTGTGCGACGCTCGCTCTTGCCGTAACGCTCTTCGTGGTACGCGACGGCAACGTTGTAGTCACCGTTGCTGCTGTAGTCTGAGCGCCGTGGGCGGGGTGGGACTGACATTGACGCCTCGTTTCGAGGTCGGGCGACATGAAGTACTGTCGCAATTTTTGATCGGCCAGGCGGCCAAGTCAGGATTACTATAACATCAATACAATATACTTGCAATAATTTGTAGACAGGATAGCTAAGTTAGGGACGACTACTGGAGCTGCAATGGGGTAACCAAACTTTTTTGTTATAAAAATATCTACAGTTCAATCTGTAGATATTCAATAATTTCTTGGCAGAGCATCATGTATGAAGTTAGAACGAAAATTTTAGGGTAGACTTCAGGTTGGCTAGTGTTACTGCTGGAATTAGATAGAGCGACCCTAGCTTATTACAGAGACAATGGCTATACTTAGCCTTAATGAAGCACACGATCCAAGAAAAATACCTTGAATACCTTACGGCTGGGCTTACAAGCATTTTACTTATTCTACTGTACCTCAAAGATCAATATGGATGGGGCGTGGCGTGCCTTGTAATTCTATTAATATTAGCTAAGCTAGATACTCTTAAATCCTTAACTATGAGTATCAAAGACGGTATTAAGGCCGAGTTCGATCAAAAAACACTAGAAAACATTCGTGAGAACAAAGAAGCTATTACGACTGATACTTATTTATCTTATCGAGACATCGAATATCGTGTTATTAATTCTATTATAAGCAAGTACGGATCGGGTGCTGAAATTATAAGAGATTATCGTATCGGCAATAGATATCGAGCGGACCTTTATATAAAAAGCTCCAAAGGTGATGAGCTTTATGAAATAAAGTTCGTGCGTTCAGCATCATTAGTTCACAAAATCGTAGATACGGGAGTTTCACAGCTAAAAGAATACGCTAAAAGTGTATCAGGTAAACCGAATCTGCATCTAGTTTTGGCTAGTCAGAAAAGATTGAACTTAGAAGATTTAAACGTACCGAGTAATGTGTTAATTGAACAATTCCAGCTAGACTAGTAGTCATACATATAGCTTAAAAAAGAGAGGTTTTTTCCTATTTCTATTTTATCGTTTCCGAACCTACTTTTAGCTATACCGATCGATATCGGATAGTCCTTGTCCTTAATCTTATCAAAACCAGTTAATACTAGCATTCTATGCTTTTCGTTTGCATTAATGTCTCGAAGCCGAACAATAAACTCTGATCTAGTTTTTGGAACTACAACAATACTAAAAACTTGTTTAAACTCAGGATAAGAATCCTTTATCTTTTGGCTTAACTCGGGTAAAAGCAATAGGATTTGATTAACTGTTCCGTGAACCGATTCCTTAATAATCTCCCCGGAAGGACCGTGAGGTTGCGTCCAAACATGAATATCAATATTTAAAGAATGATCATATCTATGATCATTTTGATATTTCTTCCATGTACGCTCGTTAAAGTAGTTACGAATGTTACCGGGAAGAGAGACTACTATTTTAATAATCTTCAAAGCTATTGGTATCTTTGATAAAAGTGTTACAAGCGCTTCGTTGCTATGATAAAGTGCTATTAATGCATCTAGAAAACCTTGCATTCCGCCAGTGGCACCCCAGCCAGTAGGTCGATAGGATTCGATAGCTATACCTTTAGCTTCACATAAGTCCTCCAACTCGTGAGTCAACTTTTTACCGATATACTCCGAATCATAAACATAGTTACTTTGTCCAAAGTTTATCCCAAAACTTAAGCGAGTCTTAGTATCCTTATTCTTCATATTTTACTCTGTTCCAATCTTGTTTTATTGTAGCAATAAATTGAGCATACGAAATAGCACTCAACCTAATTATTAAGCGTAGAATTATAATATGAACTTTGACGTAATAGGCCTGCACCCAGACAATGTACTCAAGATAGCGCTTAATATCTTTGACAATAAAAGCTCCGACGATGAGAAGATTAAGGCTTTATTAAATAATCGGCCAATAAAAGATCTTAACTCTATTGATTTACCTAAGAATTTTACGAGTGGCAAAACTATCGATCTTAACCTAAGCGAACTTTTAGGAATCGGGTGTGTGGCAACTTACTTTAACTGGAGCAGTGAAGAAGCGAGAACGAAGAACACCTATCAAAGTATAGTAGGCGTTGAAGACTCTACTAAACAACAGATTGAAAACTTATTGTCAGATGGTGCTATTTGGCATGATCAGGCACATGCGAAGATGCTTGCACAGCAAGTTATGGTTCAAGGGTATTACCCTAAACAGCCGATCACAAACGACGATGTTGTGGTTGCAATAAAGAAAAAGATTCTACAACGTGATAGTTATCCTGAGAATTGTATGCTGATTGTCAATGTATTCAGTAGTCAAGCGGCTATTGATAGGTCGAAAATTTATAATGATATAAAAGATCTGGCTAATTCATTCACGGATGTATATCTCGTTATCTATAATCCAGCACTGACCTTGGCAAATATTAGTTATGTGAGCGAACTTAATGCGCGAGGCTTAACGGTCGAACTTAAAAGATATAGCTATGAGGACGAGTGGAGGTTTAATAAAAATGCAAGACATCCAATCCGTAAGCCACAGGATACCTAGATTACTCCGTGTTTTCTAAACATTGGTATGTAGTTAATTTTTAACTGCTCAAACTGCTGAGATATGTCATCGAAAATCTCTTTATTGCTCGAGTTTAATATCACCCATTCTTTCGTGGGTAGTGTCTCGATTACATTATGGAATTCAATCATACATCCAATGGTTATTCCGACAAGGCCGACATTTAACTCTTCTCTATTTTCACCAATATAATTTATTTTTATGTTTTTATTTCCGTCACCAAAGCTAACATAACTGCTGTGATGAGCGATTGTTTGATGTGATCCAAATCGGTCACATTCTTTATGAAGTGCCTTGAACCTGTCACTTGCGGTAGATAGGTTTTCGACCATAAATTTGATAGATGCTTTCTTTATCTTTCTATCTGTATCATCGGTTTCGCTGAAGAGTTTCGATATCTCTACGGGATTTTCATATGCATAGATTGCAATTTGCATGTTTTCAACAGCAATCCTTAAATTGTAAACAGCTTGGGCATATTCTTTTGTCAACACAGAAGAAACAGCTCTTTTTAATGCAACGTCTGCTTGAGTCTTGTAGAGCAATAAGTAAGTCGCATCATATCCAAAGCCTTCAAAGTAATTAGGGGCTATGAACTTCTCCCAAGCATGGGTTACTAGGTCATACAGAGGCTTATTGTCGGAGTAGCTTATCTGTATGAGCTTAGGCTCAAACTCGATTAGTTCCCAAAATTTACTCATACCTATATCTTAGCAAACAGAGCACGGCAATAATGTATAAAGTTTCGATAAATGAATATACACTACAGATATGAATGAGGATAGGCTACAACAGCACGAGCAAACCGTAGGTAGGGTATGCATGCAACTCAAGGACAAAGTTTATAAATTAGTCACAATACGGGTAGGTAGTGACGGAAGTCTTTATATGGGTATGCCTTTGGGACGGAAATACAGTAAGCAGGGTCTATCAGCTCCAAAGATTACCTATCACCCTGATGGCAACATGTGGGTTACCAGTGAAATCCAATCTAGGTATCTAAGTGAGAAGGATGCGAAGTCTTTACCCGATGGAGACTGGCAGGGTAAGGGCCTGAGTATAAAGAACAAAAAAGTATATGTAAGGGGACTGAACCATACGGCTACTACACCATTAGCTCATATCGGTAAGCTACTATCTCTCAATAAAGGAATACAATATTTTAATTTGGCGAAAATTAATCCCCAAGAAGTGTTTGTGGAAGCTAGCAATCAGAAGGCTCAAAAGGCAGAGATTGTTGTAGTCGATGGCTATAGCGACATATTGGTTCGATTTTACTTAGTACATGAGAACTTGTTAAGTACAGTAGATGAGCTCTCAGGTAAATGCATAAGTTAAAGATTCAGATTATATGAGCAGAAAAGAGATTCTTGATGCTATAGGTTATAACGCAACTTTAATTGATCAAAAGTTTGAATTAACAGTTTACAGCTGGCTAAAACCAATCCATGACAATGTAGATAAACTGAAAAGCGCATATCAAAAGGTTATAACCGAAAATAATGTTAGTTCGAGAACTGTTAATCAAACAAAAAAGACTTCCGAAGAAGACCTTTTGTCACTATGGCAGGGGCACGTGGAATCGAACCACGATCCTAGGTTTTGGAGACCCATATACTAACCGTTGTACTATGCCCCTAGATGTACCTACAGATTATACCATGAGTTTTCCGCATCTGGTAGGGGATTAGGTAGATACTCAATCTGAAACGTCGCCGCGCAACTGCCACGATAGACTTGATAGCCAATTCGCCTCGTTAACGCGGCAGCTCGGCGTGCGCGGCCTCGCGCTTGTTGTGTGCGACGGAGCTGGTAATTGCAGCAGCAATAACACCTATACCCACCAGCCCAGCCACAGCTTCAGGGATTTCATAAAACAAACCGGCCAGCAAAGTAAGTGCCAAGATTCCAATCACGTAGTGGGCGCCGTGCTCCAGATAACGGTACACATCCAGCACTTTGTGGTGCACAATGTATAGCGTTAGCGAACGTACCCACAGCGCGCCAATACCCAGGCCAACGGCAATCAATATCACATCTTGCGTAATGGCGAACGCCCCAATGACACCGTCGAAACTAAAGCTCGCATCCAAAACTTCCAGGTAGGCAAACGACGAGAGACCGGCCAACGCCGCCTGACGTCGCGAGATGCGGCCGGTTTTTTTAGCTGCCAGTTCGCGCTGTTTCGTGAATAATTCAGACACACCATGGATAGCCGCGTAGCTAAGAATACCCGCCAATCCCGCGATCATTGTTTCATTAGGATGATGGTTGAACGGTAAAAATGTCAGGATGACGAGCGCGAACGAACACACAACCGCATGCAGCCATTTGCGCCCAATCACCTGCATAGGCCGCTCTATTTTGCCTAGCCAGTGAACTGTCCGCGAATCGTCAAAGAAAAAGTGCAGCATCAGCATCAGCAAGAACATACCGCCAAACGATGCGATGGCCGGGTGTGCGGTGCGCAATACTTCGGCGTATTTTTGCGGATCCTGCAGTGCCAGCTGGATGACTTCCGACCAACCTAAACCAGCCGAGAACATAACGATAATAATAGGGAAGACCACGCGCATGCCGAAAACAGCAACCAAGATACCGACGGTCATAAACATTCGCCGCCAGAACGGGCTCATAGTGGCCAGCACGCGGGCGTTAATAATAGCGTTGTCGAAGCTGAATGTTATTTCAATAACCATCAGCATAAGCGCAACCAAAGCGGCTGAAAGCCCCAGATAGGCATACACCAAAACAAGCGCGGCGATACTAACAATACCCGAAACGGCGAAGATGCGAAGAGGTGAGTGAGGTGCGGACATGATTGTACTTAGTATACACCAACCCGGCGTTTCGGGCTGGTGTATTTTGTACGTCGACTAGCGGTTAAAGACTGCGGCGTGCAGGTCGCGGCGGCTCGCCATCCAGTAGTATCCAGCTGCAACCAACGCGCCCAGGCCTAGGACGCCGCCAATGATATCGGCCGGCCCAGTTTGCGGTAAGACAGGGGGTGTCACTGGTGGTGGCACAACAGCACAGTCGGGGCTGTTTTTAGGCAGGTGCTCTTTCCCGGGTACGTCGCAGGGCGCGCAACCTTTGTCATCTTTTGGCAGTTGAGGATTCGTGGGGCACATTTCGGGCGGTGCCACGGGCTTGACCTGTGTTTGGCAGCCGGCACCAGTGACAGTCTTCGTCTCGGCGCCAACCTTAACGCTCACCGTCACGGTCGCAAGGTAAGTACCGGGTTGCGCGTAGGTGTGTTGAACTGTTTTGTCAGGCGAATTGAGCGTTTTGCCATCACCAAAGTCGTAGCTGTATCCCACAATCGTCGCGTCGCCAGTAGTTGTTGCCGCTGCAGCAAAGCTATACTTTTTCTCGGCCAGTAAGGTTGCCGTGAGGGTATTACACACGTAAGTTGGGGTGGGTTTCTTGGGTGGCACCGGCTTGGCGCTCACTGGGTTGCCGCAAGACGTTAAAATAGCCGCGCGGAACTGGCCATCTGGACCAAAGAATACATAGGCCACAATGGATGGGCTTTGAAATGAAATACTAGGCGCGCGTTCGTAATAGGTTTTACCGGCAATGACTTTCGGCGTACTGCCCGCAGCATTATGATGGCCGATGCTTTTGGCGTCAGTAGCGACGACTTGGCCGTCTACCACTACAGTTCCATCTTTGCGAACTTCACCCATTTTGGCGCTCGTCGCCGCACCGGTAACGGCAGCGCCGTTCAACCCATAGGCGTCATAGACTGCCGGCAAATCACCCGATTTGTTTTCAAGATATTTCTTTTTTAGTTCGTCGGCCGTCGTGGCGCCGCAGTTGATAATCGAGTTCGTGTCACAATCCCGCGGCAAATCTGCGCGCACCACCAAGCTGCCTAAGCCCCAAAAAGTCACCGCGCCTAGTAGCAGCGCCGCTATACCTACATGTTTTTGCCATCTCTTCATGCTCATCTCCTCCGCGACTCTCCACAAGCCTTTGTTTGTCATTATAGTATCACTTACTTTTCATATGGTCAATTTTCTTATACCATCAGCATCATGAAATCCACTACGTATTGCTGCATAAATTTGCTATACTGTCATATATGAAGTCGCTGAGCCTCACAAAACCACACTTGATGATACTAGTGGGCATTCCGGGTAGTGGAAAAAGCTTTTTTGCTGAAAAATTTGCCGAGACATTCCATACGGCCTTCGTGCAGCAGGAAAAAATCGCCGAATACGCAGCCGACCCAGCCGGTGCCAAACAACTTGCCTCTATGCAACTAGGCCAGCTGCTCAAAACCAAACAGCCCATTATTTTTGAGGGCGACACCCATACGCGTGCCGAGCGGCTGGAACTTGCCAAAGCCGCACGTGCGGCGGGCTACGACGCCCTAACAATATGGGTACAGACCGACCCAGCCACGGCCAAGGCACGCGCCCTACGCGACAAAGCCACAACACTAACCAACGACACCTATGATCGCGCCATCGCTCGCTTCACACCCCCCAACAACCTAGAAAACCCCGTGGTCGTCAGCGGCAAACACACCTACGCGTCGCAGGCAAAGGTCGTATTGCTGCGGCTCAGTAGTCCGCGCGCCGAAATATCCCGGCAAATCGCCGCGCCCGCGCGCCCCGAAAGGCACGGCCGCCAGCGCATCGCCATAGGATAAACCCATGGCGACTATTACCGACGAAGAATTCGGCATCATCACCTTGCGCCGCAGTGTGCGAGCCTCGCAAATTCGCGTGCGCGTGGCGCCAAACGGCCAGTTGCGCGCCTCGCTACCGCTGTATGCGCCAGCATTTTTAGTCAAACGTCTGGTGGCATCATCACGCACTCAGCTGCGCGCACTTTTGGCCGAACAACAAGGCACAGCAACTTTCACCCATGGTATGCAAATTGGCAAAAGCCATACGCTCATTATTCGCGACGGCACCAGCCAGCAGCCCGTTGCCCAGCGCCATGGCCAGCAAATCATCGTCCAATTGCCCGTAGACATGTCGCCCACCAACCCCTTGGCAACCAGGACTATTCGCGAAGCGGTGATCGATGCTTTGCGTCTGCAAGCCAAAAGCCATCTGCCAAAACGCCTGGCGCATCTGGCCGCCCAACACGGCCACACCTACGAACGCGTCCGTTTTTCACACGCCAGCGGGCGATGGGGAAGTTGCAGTAGCACCGGCACTATCAGCCTGAACATCGCCCTGATGAAACTGCCGTTCGAGCTCATTGACTACGTTTTAGTGCATGAGCTCAGCCACACTGTCGAGATGAATCACTCGGAAAGCTTTTGGGCGCTGGTGGCCGCAGCCGATCCACTATACAAACAACACCGCCAGGCATTAAAAAAAGAAGCTCCCTCTATTTAAAAAGCTCATGTTTCTGTATACTACAGACAGATATGTTCAAGGGTGAGGTGGTAGTAGACAAACGCATTGCCCGGGTTGTCAGATACGCAAGTTTTCTCATCCCCGGTATTATTTTCGTGTACGGTGTCCTGGTGCAGTTTCTTCATTTCGATAAATTCACCTATCCTGTCAACAATCTCACCTATCTCGCCATTACTGCGCCGTGGGTTGCTATTGGCCTTGCTCAACTAATATTGCCCATCCAGCGCAAAATAGTCGGCTGGGCGTTCCTCTTTTTGGTACACCTATTTGCCGGGCTTGTGCTGGTGTTTATCACCTCGTTTAGCACCCCGCTGACACCCGGATGGACGATGCTTTTCCTGGCGTCGTACGCTTATTTCAAAAAGGAGGGGCTCTATTTCAGCGTTGTCATGCTCATTTTAGCCGCAATCGCAGACAGTATCCTTCATTTCAACCTAACACTTTTGTCCGTCAACACCATCACCGCCATAGGCGTACTACTGTTGGGTATGACCGCCATTGCCCTGGGTCGCATCCAGGAAAGCGAAACCTCGCGCAGCCGCGCCCAAGAAATTCTGCAGCGCGACAGAATCCTGACACTAGTCAACAACCTGGCAGATGCCGTTCTGAGTACCGATGAAAAAGGCGTCGTGCGCATCTACAACGCAGCCTGTCTCAGCTTGCTCGACACCAACACCAGCCTGAACGGCCAAAGTATCGGCGAAATTTTGAAGCTGCGCGACAAAGACGACAACCCCATCAACCTCATTGACGAGCTGCATCAGGCGCACGCCGTTATCTCGCGCGACGACCTGGTCATGAAGCTTGAGGACGAAGTGATTCGACTGGAAATTACCTATTCACCAATTCGTAATACCTACACCAAATCCAAGCGCTCCGACGCCGGCAACGGCTATGTGTTGATTCTGCGCGACATCACCAAGGCCAAAAGCCTCGAAGAAGAACGCGACGAATTTATCAGCGTCGTTAGCCACGAACTACGCACGCCCATTACCATTGCCGAGGGCACGCTCAGCAACATTCAGGTGATGATGGATCGTCAGAATATCGCTAAGAATATTCTAAAAGACGGCCTGAAATCCGCCCACGACCAAGTTATATTCTTGGCTCGCATGGTCAACGACCTCAGTACCCTGTCGCGCGCCGAACGCGGCACCGCCGATACCGCGGAGACTATCAAAGTGCGCGATCTTGTGGATGAATTCTACGCCGAGTACGCACCACAGGCGGCTGCTAAAAAATTACACTTTAATCTCGATGTGGGCGCACACCTGGGCTACATACACGTCAGCAAACTCTACCTACAGGAAATGCTGCAAAATCTCATTACCAATGCGATCAAATACACCAAAGAGGGAAGCGTCACACTATCGGCGCACCGTTCCGACGATATTCTTTCCATCACAGTTAAAGATACCGGCATCGGCATTAGCAAAAGCGACCAAGCCAAGATATTTCATAAATTCTATCGTTCAGAAGATTACCGCACTCGTGAAACTGGCGGCACCGGACTGGGGCTGTATGTGGCAGCCAAGCTCGCCGACAAACTCGACACCAAAATAGAGCTCGTCAGTCGCCTCAACCACGGATCGAGCTTTAGCTTCACACTCCCCAGCCAAGACAAGAAAAATAACTGACCTACGCTTCGCTACTACGTCGCGCACTGGCAATCGGTCCGATCGAACGGCCTTTCCATGTCACCTTGCCTCGTGCATACCCGTACAGACTCATCACGAAAAAGCCCAATTCTTGCAATACAACCACCGGCCACAACAGCCCGCCCAGCCACCAGCCGCGCTGCCATACGTGGCTCAAATACATACCGTACACCGCCATATAGGCCACCAGTAGCCAGGCCGCCATCACTTGCCATAATGTCCATTCCAGAAAACCAGCGACAACAATCATCACGACGGGCAAATTCAACAGCAACAGCCCGCAAAGCCCCGCCAAACCACCTTGCCAGTGGCCGCCAACCATGGGGTACAGCAGACGCCGGCTTGTTTCGCGCTGCGAGCTCCATTTCTTTTCGAACGTCACACCCAAAGTTGAATTGCTAATCAAACAGTGATACGTGGTGCCCAATAGTGATGCCATATGCGATTCCGGCAACACCTCACCCTTAAACGCCGCAAAGCCGCCTAGATTCTCCAGCAAAGTCTGGCGTCGCACCGCCCAGAACGTTCCCGCAGCCGCCGGTGCCGATTGGCGCCATAAAACCAGCTGCCAAAAATACCGTAGCGACCCTAGTAATGTACTGACGCGCCAGATATCTTTGCGCATCGGTATTACCGAAGCCATCTCTAACTTTTCAGTCATCATATAGCCCACCAACCAATTAATCGTCGTTGGCGTAATGCGCGTGTCGACGTCCATAAACAACACATATGTCCCACTGGCCTCGCGCGCCAGCGTATCCAGCGCGTGGTTTTTACCCAGCCAACCCTCAGGCAGCGTCGCGCCAGACACAAATCGCACGCCCGCGTAGGCAAACGACCGCACCAGCGCCGAAGTGTCATCGCCCGAATCGTCATCGAAGACAAGTATCTCCATCTTTTTATAATCACTGGCCAGCACCGCCTGAATACATTCTGTCATGGCGTGCGTTTCGTTACGTGCAGGTATACACACGCTGACGCTAGGCGCCTCTATAGCCGCCGTGTACTGTTTACGAATCCGGAATCGCCGTAGCGCCACCTGCAGCCGCAACGCAAACCACGCCGCGCCCGCCGTTAAAAGAATTGAACAAACCACAAGAATAAGTTCTATCACACATCTATCATATCATGCTTGACGCGCTGGCAGTAGCAGGCTACACTAGTACTTGACAGTCTGCAACTAGCAGGCTATTTTATTTGGTAACGCAACAGGAGGCCAACAGTGGCAAAGAAACCCGCCGACAAGGCAACGACTACGGTAGCCCGTATCAAAGCCAATGACGAGCCAGCGCCCGCCAAAAAAGCACCGGCAACACCCGTTAAAAAGGCCAAAACAGCCGTTCCCGCAACCACAAAAACCAAAAAGCGCATCGCCAACCCGCTCCGTGCCATCGCAGGCTATTTCGCAGGCGCCTGGGCTGAGCTGCGTCAAGTTCGCTGGCCAACCCGCAGTGCTACCTGGGGTTTGACTGCTGCAATGCTGGCTTTTACCGCCTTCTTTGCCGTGCTCATCCTGCTCCTGGACGCACTATTTAAATATGTATTTCAATTAATTTTAGGATAAAAAATATGAGCACAAACCGATACGACAGCACCCGCCAATGGTACGCCATTCACACATATAGCGGCTACGAAGAAAAAGTCGCCGACAGCATTCGTCAGCGCATTAACGCCGTAGACATGGCCGACAAGATTTTCGATGTGATGGTACCGAAGGAAAAGCAAATCCAAATCAAAAACGGCAAACGCAAGGTAGTGGAAAGTAAAATCTTCCAGGGCTACGCGTTGGTTGAGATGAAACTGACCGATGAAACATGGTACATTGTTCGCAACACGCCAGGCGTGACCGGCTTCGTGGGCAGCGGCACCGAGCCAACACCCGTGTCAGCCAGCGAAATTGCCAAGATTAAAAAACGCATGGGCGTCGACGACCCCAAGCATCACATCGACTTTACACCCGGCGAAGTGGTTTCTATTGTGGACGGGCCGTTCAAGGGCTTTGACGGTGCCATTAGCGAAATTGACACCCAAAAGGGCAAGATTAAGGTGATGGTAAGCATGTTTGGTCGCGACACACCCGTCGAGCTGGACGCACTGCAGGTAAAGAAAGTTTAGGCCTCAACGCTGTCGAGCCGCTCGACTATCCTTATGAACAAACATCTGCAGCCCGAGGCCGACAAGGCGTCGGGACCCTTGTTCGGCCCCGGAGCGAAGCCGTTTGCGAGTGAGGGTGGTCGAAGAGGCGAACAGGAGCCGACAGAACGAGTTTATTATTCAAATGATTTGATAATATCAATCAAATCATTCAGCTCAATCTCAGCCTTAATCACATACCCATCCATATCTTGTTTTACTTGGGCATTTACACGACTGGCGTCACCCAGGTTGGTTAGTAGTACGATTTTCGCTTTGGTGCAGCCATAACTTTCATCGTGGCGCAATATCTTTAACACCTTTAGCCCGTCGAGGTTTGGCATCATAATATCCAGGAATACCAGGTCGGGCTGCACTTCTTTGGCCTTGCGCAAGCCATCTTCGCCATCAACAGCAGTAGCAATATCATATCCGCGATGCTTCAAGAACATTTCATAGATATTGCGAAGCTCAATATTATCCTCAACGAGCAATATTTTTTGTAATCCAGCCACGTTTCCTCCTTATATTAGCTTCTCCCGCATTGTCGGTAATCGGCTGCAACTGCGCCAACCGTTCAGCGGTAAAGACGGGGAGACTAAGGGTAAATGTCGAACCTTTACCTTCTTCCGACTCAACTTTAATGGTACCACGATGCCGATCAATAATCGACTTTGCAATAAATAACCCTAGGCCGGTGCCCGTGCTACCACTATCCAGTCCGCCATGAACGCGGTAAAATTTCGTAAACAAATACTGTTGCGCATTTTTGGCAATGCCCACACCACTATCTTTGACAGACACCGTACAATTGGCGTCATCCTGGCTCACAACCACCTCTACTTTTCCGTCGGGCATCGTGTATTTAATAGCGTTCGACACAAGATTATTCACCACTTCATGCAGCGCAAGTGAATCCGCCACCGCATACACCCCGCTGGTTGGACCAGCATACGAGATACTCAATTTCTTATCCTCAGCCGCAAACCGTGCGTCCTCTACGGCGCGCGCCGTTTCTGCCGCAACATCTACCTTTTCCATGTTGAGCGTGAGCGTACCGCGTTCAATACGCGTCACATCTAGTAGGTTATTAATCAGCCCGCCAAGCTCGGCAACATTTTTCAGCGCCTGCCGCACATAGGTCATCAGGTCGGCGGTTTCGTGCCGGCCATCCTTAAATAACGCCACTTCTAGATAACCGCGAATCGCCGTCAATGGCGTCCGTAATTCGTGCGCAGCCATCGACACAAAATCGGTCTTCATATTCTCCAATTCATGGCTGGAGGTTTCGTCGTGAATGGTCACGATTGCTCGCGCCGCGCTACCCACACCTTCTTTCACCCTCGTGACAATCAGCTTCACGTAGCGCTGTGCATTGGCCGAATCGATGTATTGCAGGTTAGTGTACACATGCACGCCCTCTGCCTGATAATCGGGTGTAAAATCTTGCAGTCCGTGCTGCATATGGAACAGCTCTTGCATATTTTTACCCACCAAGGTAACAGGATCGACCAGCAAAAGCCCTTGGACAGCCTTGTTGGCCAACAGCACGTTGTCGTGTTCATCGATGGCAAATATACCCTCGGTAATGTTGTCCAGGATAATCTGCAGCCGCCGGCGCTGAGACTCGATATTACCCACCAAACCGCTCAGGTTCATACCCATAGTATTCACACTATGAGCCAGTGTGCCAATCTCGTCGCTGCGCTCTATGGTGGTGCGCGCCGCAAAATCACCGCGACCAATCCGTTCCGACACCCGGCCAATTTGCAGAATAGGACCCGTAAACAGGCGCGTGAAAAACAGCGCCACAAGCACAATTCCCAACGAAACAAACAAAAGAATCACAACCATACTGTTGCGTAGGAGCGTAATGGGTGCAAATGCCTCATCTTTATCAATCTTGGTCGCCACCACCCAGTCGGTCAGCCCAACGTCGTGCGCCACCAGTAAAATATCTTTTTTGCGATAATCAACCGCTTCTTTATGGGGGACATCGACGTTTTTAAATAAATCGAGGCTTGCCAGGCTAGTACGCAGCCCCGCCTCGGTGTCAAAACGCAGCGGGAAAAGCGACACGCCGTCTTTAGCCACCACCACAGTCTCACCGGTTTCGTCCAACCCTGTATAATCTTGCACGACCGCCACCAGGTCGTCCGTTCGGAAAATAGCCGTTAATAACCCGGCCTTTTGCTTGTTTATAGTCACCGCAGTCGTAATAAATAGCTTGCTAAATCCGTCCACCGGGTCTTTACGCATTGCCACATTCGTCTCGGTCACGTCCAGCGAGGTAGCCCCGCCACGCTCCGCCAACGTTCGGCCGCCAATCTCCGATGTCGCAATTGCCGAGCCGTCCGCACCCGTTAAATACATCGCCTGAATAGTCGGCACATCCACCTTTTTGCTCTGCAGTATCGCCCCTAGGGTGTCCCTACCTTCTTTGCCCACCGTTGCGTTGTATTTTCTGAGACTTACTTGAAAATCATACTGGTTACTCAGCTTCACCACTTCTTCGCGTTTGTTTTGCAGCAACGTGCTAATCCGCTGCTCCTGCTTGATTGCCAAGCTATTCAACTGATCGCCGGTCGAATTCAGCAGCGCGCCACTGATCGTATTAAACGCAATCACACTCACAGCCAGCATCGGCAGCAAACCAATGAGCAGCAGGAGTGTGACGAATTTTTGGCGAATATTCATAGTAGCGGCGGGCTAGTTTTCTAGCTTGGTAAATGCACCTTCCTTCACTTGCAGTACGTCATATTTATAGTCAGCGCCCGGTACCTCGCCGTTCTCGTCAAACGAGATGTGTGCCGACATGCCATCAAAGCTAATGGAAGGTAGCTTGTCTTTAATTTGTTCGCCCGTTACCGCGCCGCTTTCAACCGCACGATAAATCGCATCGAATGCATCAAATGCTTGCGGTGCAGCATATAGCTGTTCCACCACCTGATATTCGTTCAGCAGCATGTCCTTAAACACCGTCGAGCCGGTAGGGAAGGAGGTAATAGTCAATCCCTGCGAAGCCGCTGGTGCATTCCGCAAAATAGACAGGTCGTAGAAAATGTCCGCACCGAATAGCGGCGCCGTGATACCCACCTGGCGCGCTATCTGTATCGCTGCCGTTGCCGTCACGGCGGAATTGGGCGCAATAAACACCGCATCCGGCTTGGCATCTTTCAGTTTTTGCATTTGTGCCGAAATTTCAATGTCGTCAGGGTCGGCGTAGGCTGTCGCCACCACCTGGCCGCCCAAGGCAGCGAACTTCTCTTGAAACGCCTTGTTCATGTTGGCGCCGTAGGGCTCGTTGGTGTAAAAAACCGCTGCTTTTTGGATACCCTTGCTGTTGATAGTCTGGGCTACATAGCCGGCCTGGAAATTATCGGGTGGAACTACCCGGAAGAAATAATCGTTAGGCGTGCTCAGCGTCGTCGACGAAGCCGAAGGACTAACCATCACCGTCCGGCTATTATTAGCCGTTGGCAACACCGCTACCGATGCGCTCGAACAACCGTCGCCAATGATCGCCACAACCTTTTGGTCGATGAGCTTTTTCACTGCCTCGCGCGCAACGTTCGGGTCGCACTGGGAATCGGCCTGCACTAACTCTATATTATTAGCGCCCAGGTGCTTCTTCGCCAGCTGAATGCCTTTCATCGTGCCGTACCCCATACTACTGGAGCCGCCGGTAAATGCCATCAGCACGCCCACCTTTACGGTCGGCTTTTGCTGTGGCACCGTGGTCGACCGATACCAGTTGTAGCCCGCGATGCCGGCCGCCGCCAATACAACCACCACCAGTAGCACAATAATCCATGTCATAATCCCTTTTTTCTTGGGCTGCGGCGGCGTTTCTACCGGTGGCTGCGCAGGCGGCTGACTAAAGCTAAAATCAGGTTCCGTGCCCGGCTCCGGACCATCCGTTGGCTGGCTAGGTTCGATGACTGGTGCGGGAGGTGTTTCATTCTCGGGCATATGAAGTTCCTTATGGTTACATTACTCTTATCATCGGTGATTGCGTAGCGCCTGTCAAGCATAATATTCGCTGTACATTTCGCACGGAAAGATGTATACTAAAGGGCGTTACGCACTCGGTAATACGAGTCAAAAGAAGGAAAAATATGGCAAAGAAAATAATCGGCAACCTGAAGTTGCGTATTCCAGCCGGCCGCGCTACCGCAGGCCCACCAGTAGGTTCAACCCTAGGGCAATGGGGTCTCAACATGATGGATTTCATCAATCCATTCAACGACGCCACCAAAGACCTAATGGGCAAGGACGTTATCGTGCACCTGCAAGTGTTCGAAGACCGCACGTTCGCCTGGAAGTCACTTGGCCAGCCAGTTGACGACATGATCCGTGAAAAAATCGGCATCAAAAAGGGCAGCGGCAAGCCACACGCTGAAAAAGTAGGCAAAATTACCCGCGCACAGCTAGAGGAAATTGCCGAGCTGAAAAAAGACCAGCTCAACGCAATCGACCTCGAAGGCCGCGTAAAAGTAATCGCCGGCAGCGCCCGCAGCATGGGCGTTGAAGTCGTCGAGTAGACAACTGTCAGCAGCAATTTAAGCCACGCCGCCAGGCGTGGCTTTTCGTTCGGCTAGTGACGAGTAGCGCCTTAAAACAAATCTATTTGAAATTAAGTTGTAAAAACTGCACAAGCCATTGACCGTCCAACTGACCCGCGCGCTATACTAGAATAGGTCGTGAGAGTACTGGTGGAGAGCCTTTTTACTAACAGACCTACAATAAACTTAGCCAGCATACACACTAACGTTTCAATACGTCAAGCGTCCCTGCACGGCTACATATTCAACGCTACTTCAGGTAATACAGCAGTTTGGCCGGCGGTGCCATATTGTCTCCTCGTAGCTTACTCATAATTCCGTAGCTGACCGATTTTCTTGTTGTCAGTTTTTTATTTACCAAAAAATAAAACGAGGTCTCGAGGAGTACGAATATGACACACTTCATTAACATCAACAGTCCCGTCGACGTCACCGCCATGGGATTCGGCAAAAACATGCGCAGCTACCCGCGCCGTATGGAATTCGACGGAGCAACCTATAGCTTCGTCGACGCCGGCATCCGCATGGTTGTCCGCCGCGGCGAGCGTATCGCGCACATATTTGCCATGACGGATGGCACGCGCAGCTACCGGCTGCGAAGTGATGGCGGCGAATGGACGCTGCTGGGGATGACCCGGTAGCAAGAGGGAGAGGTTTCGTCGCCTCTCCTTGTTGCACTTATTTTGATTGCCCATATAATAAATAGGACGCTTCAGCTTCAGCGTCTGCAGGCGGGGTGGCTTGAGAAGATTCTGCGAGGAATATATGCCCGATAAGGAGACTTATTGGATCATCTGGCAAAAGGCTCCCGAGCCGACAAACGCTCAGAAGGAAGGAAATCCCAGGCCACGCAGGGTAGTGGGGCGCTGCAAAAAATGCGAGCGCGAAGTGAAAATAACTGCCCGCCATTGCCCCTACTGTGGCCAACATTTTAGCAGTGGCCAGCGCTAATTAATATGTGACATCGCCACCCCGCTTGCCACATATCCTCCTGACTTTACCCCGGAAGTCACAAGCAGCACGACTGAAATACGGGAGCAAGTGCGCCCCTACATGAAAGAGGGCTACGGTATCATTAAAGTAAAGGTAGGAGACCACGATGACCCGCCATGGGTCATCGTGGCCGCGTTGAAAGCACGCAACGGCCATGTGTGGCCGGGGTCGTCATTCACATTTCTTAACCCACGGCCGTCGGTGCGAAACGCAACGCCTAGCCAGATACCTCAATGTATGATACAATGCATCCATACCAAATCAATGTTGGGAGGCCGTGAAACGCCGCTATCACCACAGAAAGGGTTTACCCATATGGCTAAAAAAGCCGAATTGTTGGAAACGGCTAAAGAACTCGGGCTAGAAGTGACCGAGAAGAACACTATTGCAGAGATTGAAGCTGCAATTAACGATGCTGGCACGGAAGCGCCCGTAGCGGAGCCGACGGAAGAAAAAGCCGCCAAAGCTGGCAAACGCAGCGAAAAAGCACAGCGTGAAGCCGAGGAAAAAGCTGAGAAGGAAGCCCGCAAAGAAGCTGGCGACACCGCACCTCAGTCCGAAGAAGCCGAAGCAAATGGTAAAAAAGGCCCAAAACCTACCGTTCGCCCGCTGATTGAACGTCGCGGTAAAAGTTACCGCAAGGTAGCCGAACTAGTTGAAACTGGCAAGGTTTATTCGCTCGCCGAAGCACTGGAACTAGCCACCAAAACCAACCCAGCTAAATTTGACGCTTCAGTCGAAGTTCACGTTCGCCTCGGTGTCGACCCACGCCAGGCAGACCAAAACATCCGCGCGACCGTCAGCCTACCAAACGGTACCGGTAAGGTTGTTCGCGTGGCCGTATTTGCACCCGAAGCCGAACACGCTGCTGCGAAAAAAGCCGGCGCAGATGTCGTAGGTGACGAAACCTTCTTGAAACAATTGGAAAAAGAAGACCTGAACTTTGACATCTTGGTCGCAACCCCTGCCTACATGCCAAAACTGGGCAAATACGCTCGTCTACTCGGGCCGCGCGGCTTGATGCCAAACCCTAAAAGCGGCACCGTCGCTACTGATGTAGCCAAAGCCGTAACGGAAGCCAAAGCCGGCAAGGTAGAATACCGCGTCGACAAGC